>Ga0310695_10000371_pt1 | contig 118123 bp, 74 predicted proteins | sample RumenRJG_04DNA_FD_203882 | JGI IMG/M metagenome (GOLD analysis project Ga0310695, IMG submission 203882) | Bovine rumen microbial communities from Lethbridge, Alberta, Canada - RJG_04 (v2) (version 2) | ecosystem: Host-associated > Mammals > Digestive system > Stomach > Rumen | place: Canada...
CGTCAGTGACTCACAGGGTCCCGTGATTGGTGCGAGTGTTGTTGAGAAAGGAACCACCAATGGAACGGTGACCGATTTCGACGGTAACTTTACACTCAACGTGAAACCAGGTGCAACCTTGGTCATCTCTTACATCGGCTACACCACCCAGGAGGTGGCAGTAGGCAATCAGGCTAATTTCAACATCACCCTTGCAGAGGACAATGCCCTGCTGGATGAGGTGGTAGTTGTCGGTTACGGTGTCCAGAAGAAGAAACTGGTTACCGGTGCTACTGTAGAAGTAAAAGGTGAGGACATCGCCAAGTTGAACACCACACAGGTCCTCGGTGCTCTTCAGAGCCAGAGTCCTGGTGTAACGATTCAGGCTGTTTCTGGTCAGCCAGGTGATGGCTTTAAGGTAGCCATCCGTGGTGCTGGTACCAACAGCGACACCAAGCCTATCTACGTCATTGACGGTGTGACTGGTGGTGATATCAATAACCTGAACCCTGCCGACATCGAGCGTATCGACGTACTGAAGGACGCTGCCTCCGCAGCCATCTACGGTTCTAACGGAGCCAATGGTGTTATCTTGATTACCACCAAACAGGGTAAAGCAGGTAAGGTAAGCATCAGCTATGATGGTAATATCGGTTGGTCTAACGTATATCGTATGCCTCAGTTGCTGAATGCTAAACAGTATATGGAAATTCAGGATCTTGTGGCATTTAACTCAGGACAGAGCACTTATGACTGGAAGCGTTTCGTTGACGAAGATGTTCTGGAAGCCTACCAGAGCGGACAGAATCCCGGTACAGACTGGCTGGATGCCATCCGTAATAAGAATGCCGTCACAACAAGTCATGCCATCAACGTTGCCGGAGGCTCTGAATACTCTAAGTTCTCCTCTGGTATTGGCTATCAGTACCAGGACGGTGTGTTCGGTAATATGGCAAAATCAGACTACCGCCGTTTCACTTTCCGCTTGAATTCTGAGCATGTACTGCTCAAGAGCAAGGGCGGTGACTATGATGTCATCAAGGTTGGTGAGAATGTTTACTTCAGTCACAAGCAGAACCAAGGTTTGCAGGTTTGGGGACAGTATGTTAACGAACTGTCAAACATGCTCCGTGCCAATCCTTTGATTCCTATCTATAACGCAAATGGAGAATACTTTGGTCATGATGACTTGGCTAATTTCGGAACCGATGGTATGTTTGCATTCAACTCTTATAGCTCAAACCCCATTTATCAGATGATGTGTGGTCAGAGTGCTAACAACAAGAGTAAGAATTTCAACTTGAACGCCGTGGGTTATTTTGAGATTCAACCCATTAAGAATTTGATATATCGTGGTCAGGTGAACTACAACCAGAACTCCTCTTCATGGCGCTCATACCTTCCTGCCTATTATATCAATGACCAAGGTGCCAAGCGTGATGCAAGTCAGGAGGCAATCACCCAAAATCAAGGACTTGGTTGGGGTTGGGGTATGACCCACACCTTGAGCTATAAGTTCAACTTGAAAGATCATCACTTCGACATATTGGCAGGTACAGAGTATGGTGAGTCACGTCCAGGTTTTGGTGAGTCACTGAGTGCTACTGTATACGGCAGTACATTCCACAATATGTATCAAGGATATGTAGGACTGGTTCCAACTGACGCTAAGCAAGGAAAGGGTGTTGTTGACGGTTATCCTTATGGAGACTCTCGCAGCATGTCTTACTTCGGACGTATCAACTACGACTACAATGAGACCTACATGTTCACTGCTATCATCCGTGCTGATGGCTCGTCAAACTTTGCCAAGGGTCACCGCTGGGGTACCTTCCCATCATTCTCCGCAGGTTGGGTCATCACCAACGAGAAGTTTATGCAAAAAACTTCCTCATGGCTTGACTTCTTGAAGCTCCGTGCCGGTTGGGGACAGAACGGTAACAAGAACATCGGTGATGCTTTTGGTTATCAGGCAACATTCGCTTATGACGCATACTCTAACTATTCTTTCGGTAATACAAAAGACAGTTATACCTCTGGTGCAAGTCCTACACGTCTTGCTAATGAAGACCTGACTTGGGAGACCTCTGAGCAGTGGAACATCGGTTTGGATGCCCGTTTCCTCGGTGGTCGCCTTGGTGTGACTTTCGACTGGTATAACAAGAAGACGAAGGACTTGCTGCTGTACGTTCCGACAGTTCCAACTTCTGGTTTTGCCAACTATTGGAAGAATGCAGGTACCGTCAAGAATACCGGTGTTGAGCTTGCCTTGAACTGGCGTGATAAGATTGGCAAGGATTTCAACTACAACGTAGGATGGAACATGGCTGTTAATAAGAATGAGGTTACTGAGATTAATGGCGCTGACCATATTAATGGTGGTAACGACAATCTTGCTCAGAGCACAGGTACCATGGCACGTATGGAGGTAGGACACCCCATTGGATTCTTCTATGGTTATAAGACCGCTGGTGTGATCCAGAATACGAGCGACTTGGAGTCTTATCTTGCAAAGAATTGCGGCGGTGATGCAGTTAACTCACTTCAGGGCAATGGTATTGCTCCCGGTGACTTGAAGTTTGTGGATGTCAATGGAGATGGTGTCATCAATACCGATGATAAGACAGAAATTGGTAGTCCTCATCCAAAAGTGACGATGGGTGTAACCCTCGGTTTCGACTGGAAAGGCTTCGATTTCAACTTGACAGGTTATGCCGCTTTAGGGCAGGATGTAGCCCGCTCATATCGTAAGTTCACAGACGGACAGTACGAGAACTATACCACTGAGGTATATGAGTACTGGAATGGTGAGGGTACCAGCAACCGTTATCCGAAACTGCAGCCAGGTAACCGTGGTGCTAACTGGCAGAACATTTCCGACATCTTTGTAGATGACGCCAGCTACTTCCGTCTGCAGAATATGACTATCGGTTATGACTTCAAGCACATCTGGAAGGGTTGTCCTTTCCAGCAGCTCCGTCTCTATTTCGCAGCCCAGAACCTCTTCACCATCACCAAGTATAAGGGAATGGATCCTGAGAATGGTAAGGCTCTCAGCGATAGCGAGCCTTGGGTAACTGGTGTTGACGTGGGTAACTATCCACAACCTCGTACCTATCTGTTTGGTGTAAATCTTAAATTCTAAAAATATAGAGCAATGAAAAAAATAACATATATCCTTTCTGCGGCACTTATGACGCTGAGCTTCTCTGCTTGCTCATTAGATGCAGATAACGTAACGCAGACTTCGACATCGAACTTCCCTGTGACTGAAGATGATGCCGTTGCGACATTGGCAGGTATCTACGAGAACCTTAATGCCATCAATGCCTATCCTCAGGAGTCGTTCCTCTACTATGCCATGCTGGCGAGTGATGACCAGTTAGGTGGAGGTGGTGCCAATGACAAGCTGATGCAGTCGATGGACATGATTCTGAATAATGGTCAGAACATGACAAATAATTTCTATGAGCTGCGCTACCAAGGTATCAACCGTGCCAACACACTGATACAAGCGCTTCCAAATCTGAATCTTTCTGATGAGGTGAAGGCTCAGGACTTAGGTGAGGCAAAGTTCCTTCGTGCGTTCTATTATTATGAGCTGGCTTCTATGTATGGAAATGTGCCCTTGCTGACAGAGCCTTCTGGTGCCATTACCTCACCAGGCGACGTAAAGGTATTATGGGGACAAATCCTTCAGGATCTTTATGAAGCAGCTACCACTATGCCTTCAGTACGTAAGAGCGATGGTCATGTTGACAAATACACAGCAGAGGCAATGCTCGGTCGTGCATGGTTGTTCTACACAGGCTTCTATGGAAATGGAGAGTCTGTCTCAGACTTGACCAGCACAAGCTATAACCCATTGACCAGTGTGGAGTTGCCTAATGGTACTACACTGACCAAGCAGATGGTTATTGAATTGATTGATGATTGTGTAAATAAATCAGGTTACAGCTTGGTGTCCGACTTTCGTAACTTGTGGGCTTACACCAATCGCTTAGTTGTAGAGGACTATCCCTATACAAAGGGACAGGGTCTGAAATGGGTTGAGGATGATCAGTCAAGTGCCAGTGTCGTTAACCCAGAGTCCATGTTCGCCATCAAGTTCAACAAGTTGGCATCATGGAGCACTACGATTGGATATGGTAATGGTTATGCCCTTCACTTCGGTGTTCGTGGTGGACAAGATTACGCTAACACCTTCCCATTCGGACAAGGATGGGGTGCAGGTCCTGTAGCACCAAACCTCTATAATGACTGGGTTGCTGCCGAGCCTTCCGATATGCGTCGTGACGCAACGATCGAGAATGTGAATAATATGCCAGCTTACCAAACAGGTGGTGCCTCTTGGGCTGACTTCATTCAGGAAACGGATTACTTCGGTAAGAAGATCCCTGCAATCAGTTGTAAGAAAGAAGACGGGTCTTATGCTCCTGTGTTTGAACAGGTGATGTATGGTGCGGATGGTTGGATTAATGATAACCTGATGCAGACAGGTAACATCCACGATCTTGTTCTCATCCGCTTTGCTGACGTTCTGCTGATGCAGTCTGAGTTGAAAGAGGATGTTCAAGGTATTAACAAGGTACGTCAGCGTGCTGGCTTGCCCGCTATCAGTAGCTATTCTCTTGCAGCTCTCCAGAATGAGCGCCGTTGGGAGCTGGCTACCGAAGGTATTCGCTGGAACGACCTCCGTCGTTGGCATATTGCAGCTACTGCATTGGCTAAGCAGGAGAACCAGCCTATCCGTACATCTGGCGCAAGCGATACCAATAAGGCACATAATGGTGGCTATGCTGCCCGTTATAACGCTACTGCTGGTTTCCAAAAGATTCCTGATAACCAGATTTCCCTTGGTTACATTACTCAGAATGAAGGATGGACGACATCTGAGTCAGAGTATGGTGGTTGGTAAATAATGATTAAAACAAAAACAGAAATAAAATATGAAAAAAATAGTATTTTGCGCTGTTGCGGCTTTTGGACTGCTCACTGCATGTAGTCCGTCTAAGGACGACATCAGTTCTCCAGGTAGCAATGTGACTGCCGAGACATTGGTCAATGGGCTTACTATTACTCAGTATAGCGACGAGAATTACACTACTGAGGCTGCGGATGGTAACTATTTCAAATTCTCCACGAATCCCTCACGTGTGATTGAGATTTATCAGCTGGACGCTGAGGGGGCAAAGAATGTGTTAGTGGCAGGTGCTTCTGCTGGTAAGTTTAAGATTGTGCCTAAGCGTGGTAATCCCGCAGAGCAGACCATCTACATCAAGTCGATGAACTATGATGGCTCTGAGATTTCGGGAACAAGGACCTTCACAGTATTTGTTCCATCAGAGCTCTCTGCAGAGATGCGTCTTTTGGCAAGTGATGCTTACGGTTCTAAAGTATGGAAATGGGATACCGAGTTCCGTGCTGATGGCGGTACCTGGGGTAACGTTGGTTACGCTGCCGGTGAAGACTGGACCAGTGGTATCTGGTTCGCTTGTCCTCCCGCAGACTTAACCGGTCAGTTGCAGCACTCTGACATTGGCACTGCTATTGGTGAGGAAGACCCTGACGCTACAATGGTGATGTATGATGATGGTAATGTGCTTTGTTTCGACAAGGGCGGAAACCAGATCCGTAAGGGAAAATACTCCGTAGAAGGTTGGACAGGTGAGAAGAGCCACGCCTCTATCGACGGTTCACAAGCAAAGTGGTCGTATGGTACCTTAAAAACAACGGAGGGTGCTATTCTGTTCCCATTCAAAATCAATGGTGGTGGTTATAAGCCAACAGATTTTGAGATCATCCAGCTTGATGCCAACCATCTTAAGCTGATCTATGCCGCAGAAGGTACTGGCGGTTGGGGTGAGGCAACCTGGTGGGCTTTCAAGAGCGCATCTGATGCTGAAGGTTCTATCTCCAACTATTCGACAAAGTCATGGACTTGGGACACCGAGTTCCGTGCTGATGGCGGTACTTGGGGTAACGTCGGCTACGCTGCTGGTGAGGACTGGACCGGTGGTATCTGGTTCGCATGTCCTCCTGCTGACTTAGCCGGTCAGTTGCAGCACTCTGACACTGGCGAAGTAACCGGTGAGGAAGATCCAAATGCTTATATGACTTTCGACTGGAATGCAGGTACCGTTAAATCGTACGATGCCGCAAACAAGGAAATCCGGTCTGGTAAGTTTGAGATTCTGAACTGGGGCAATGGTGAAAAGACGATTCCTTCGATTGATGGAAGTCAGTCTAAATGGGCTTATGGAACTCTTCATACAGATGCTGGTTCTATCCTCTTCCCATTCAAAATCAATGGTGGTGGCACCAAACCTACTGATTTCGAGATTATACAGTTGGATGGAGATCACCTGAAACTGATCTATGCTGCCGAAGGTACTGGCAGTTGGGGTGAAGCTACTTGGTGGGCATTCAAAGCTAAAAAGTAATCATCTCTCTTAATAATCTACCGCCCCGCATCGTCATCCGATACGGGGCGGTTTCTTGCATCAACAATTTTGAAACTTATGGTAGGAAGATGCGCTCCACCTTACCTTCATAGGTAGGTATGGTCAGGCGGATGGTATCCAACTGAACGGTATCGGGAAGGAGGATACTGACGAAACGGCGACTGGTATAATACTGGGGAACTTCACACTGGTCGTGCAAAAGCCGGAACACTGCCGTACGTGTCTGGTCACTATTCAACCGGATAGTGTCCTGAGCCAGTCCAATGGTCTGTGTCCCGTCATTATCATCAGCCTGCCCTGTCTTGAGCAACAGTCCGATATTAAGATATTTCCTGTTCTTACTGAGCCACGCACTCTCCACACCCACCGGGTCTTCGGGTTGCTCCTCCAGTTTCCAATGCTCTTTCGCTCTTAGAGTAGGGACGGCACCCAAGGATACAGGTTCTGCCGTTGTCTCTGTCACCTTATTATAATATAAGAGGGCACGATAGACGGTATCTGGAGTCTCTATCCATTTAGCGATGGTAGGAAGAACAAAGGTGTATTGGGTTCCGTCATCCAGTGTGAAAGATGTCGCCTCCTTATTGCTATTAATAGAAAGTTCTACCAGTTCTGCCTGCATCAGCGAGTACTTTCCCTGCCCCTTGTCATAGTTGTCGGTGGTGCAGGAGAAAAGTAAAAAGGGGAAAAGGTAAAAAGGTAAGGCACCCATTACCACCTCTCTTATGACGTTTTTCCTATTTCTCATTGCTTTTACTTTTTACCTTTAAAAAGTTACGCAAAGGATTAGCATACATGGTGAGCAGGCGTTCCCGCAGGAAAGCCTCATCCTTGTTGGGGATGCTGATTTTTGCCAGTTGCCCGGCAAGGTACTCATTAAACCGTTGCACATCGGCATCAGTATACTGGTCAGCATAAGTCTTGTTTCCTTCCAGCTCATCCAAGGCAATATAGTTGCAGGGGTAGAGGCGGTAGTGGCTGTGTATCTCTTCATCCATACGCTCAGCAACCGCTTTGAAGAACTCATTCTTGGGAAGGTCTTTCACTTCGTCAAGCCATTGATTAATAGGAGCACCGCAATGATAGTGTACCCTACCTTTATAACCAAAGATACCCGTCTTCATATTGTCAAGATCATCCTGCTTGCTCTTCTTGAAGCCTGGGTTATCTCGTTTCTGCTGGAACTCCTGCGCTTTCAGATAGTCACAGGGGTCATACTCATAACTAATTGTCAGAGGGACGATATTAAGAGGTGTGAGGTGAGAGGTAAGAGGTGCGAGACGGTCAACCTCCGCTCCCATGGCAAGCATTTTCAATACAGACTCCTGAGTACGGTCGTCAGAGTCCTTTGCCCTACCCTCCCGTTGCGCTATCCATATATTCTCTTTTTTCTGAGTGACGGCATAATGGATATAGCTGCTCATCAACTGACTGCTGCGCATCATCTCATGGGCTGTCAGACCACGACGCACCGTAAACGCCTTGTTCATACGCACCAGTCGTTTGATCCACGGATAAATCAACAGGTTATCACCAATACCAATTTCCACCGTTGTAGGATAGCCATGTTTGTTGAGCAACACATCCAAGAATGCGGAGTCAAGTACGATATCACGATGGTTGCTGACGAACGTGTATCTATTCTGAGAGGTAAGAGGTGAGTGCGAAGAGGTGAGCGCTGTGTCATCGAAAGTGAGACCGTCGGTATGTTTACGGACGAAATACCAGACGACAGGTTTCATGAAGCGGAGCTGGAAGTCCAACGGTGTCTTCACGCCAATAAAGGCAAGGCGCAACAGACCATTACGTATAGACTTCGGCAACCAAGGCACGAATCCTTTCAACAACAGAGAGAACTGGCGGTCATTAATCAGTTCCTCGAAAGCCTGTTTCATCTCTCCCTCTTCATAAGGGCGAATCTCATCAAACTCTGCTGGTATTCTCATCTTTTAGAATTGGTTTTCAACAATATCTGTCAGAACATCCGTCATACTCAATCCAGCAGCCTTTACCTGCTGAGGTATGAAACTAGTGGCTGTCATGCCTGGAGTGGTATTGATCTCCAACATATTTATCTTACCCTCCGGAGAGATGATATAATCAATACGGATGATACCGTTACAGCGAAGGATATCATAGATATGACTGGTAATTTCCTGTACACGACGGGCAACATTCTCTGGGATACGGGCAGGAGTAATCTCCTGTACCTGACCATTATACTTTGCATTATAGTCAAAGAACTCATTCTGGGTAACGACCTCTGTAATAGGGAACGGCACAGACTTTTCCTTGGTCTTGTAGATACCCATGGTAATCTCCGTACCTTCCAAATACTGTTCTACCATCACCTCAGGGCTCTCCATCATCGCCTTGCGGATAGCAGGGGCGAGCTGGTCTTTCTCTTTCACCTTCGACACACCGAAGGATGAGCCATCGGCAGCAGGCTTCACGAAACACGGCATACCGATGCGCTGTTCTATCTCGTCGTCACTGACCAGTTCCTCGTAGCCCTTGCGGATCAGCAGGGAGTCTGCGACAGCTACACCATAGCCACGCAAATACTGGTTGAGGACGAATTTATCGAATGTCATAGCCTCTACCAAGACACCACTGGTACTATAAGGTACGCGCACCAGATCAAAATAGCCCTGCATGATACCATTCTCTCCCGGAGTGCCATGGATAGTGATATAGGCATAATCAAAACGCTTCGCCTTTCCATTCTCTACGAACGAGAAGTCATTGCGGTCGATGCGTGCTGTCGTACCGTCACGAAGCTCCACATTCCACTCCTGTCCTTTCACATCAACAATATACACATCATATCGCTCTTTGTCGAAGAACGAATAGAGACCTTGGGCTGAGCGCAACGACACGTCGTGCTCAGAAGAGTCGCCACCACAGACGATGGCTATCACACGTTTTTCTTTTTTCATTTTATATTTCTTTTATTCGAGCATCGCTCTTTGTAAAAGCGACTGCTTCGATGACGTTATTTCAAATTTCGACTGTAATTCCGCCATTTATCAACCAGTGCCGCCATATCATCGGCAAGTTCGGATGTGAAGTCCATCTGTTCTCCAGTGACAGGATGAATGAACCCCAGTGTCTTGGCATGCAATGCCTGCCGGTTGCAAAGCTTAAAACAATTCTGGATATATGCCTTATAGGAGGCTGTTCGCTCTCCCCGCAGGATCTCCGTTCCCCCATAGCGTTCATCACCAAAGAGTGGATGCCCGATATGCTTCATGTGTGCCCTGATCTGATGGGTACGCCCTGTCTCTAAGCGGCACTCCACCAAAGTGACATAGCCATAGCGCTCCAAGACCTTATAATGAGTGACAGCACTCTTACCGATCTCCGACCCGGGAGGGAACACAGCCATGCGAAGGCGGTCTTTTGGATCACGACCGATATTCCCTTCAATACGACCGGTATCTTCCGTGAAGTTACCCCATACCAAAGCATGATAGCTACGATGAGTGTCATGGTTGAAAAACTGTGCGCCCAGCTCTGTCTTTGCCTCAGGAGTCTTCGCGATGACCAGCAGTCCGCTGGTGTCCTTGTCTATACGATGCACCAAACCGACGGACGGGTCATTAGGATCGTAAGAGGGCAGGTCACGCAGATGCCACGCTATGGCATTGACTAATGTCCCGTGGAAATTGCCACATCCTGGATGTACCACTAATCCGGCGGGTTTGTTGATCACCATCAGCTGGCCGTCCTCATAGACAATATCCAATGGAATGTCCTCCGGTTCTATCGTCGTATCATAATGCGGGCGATCGAGCATCAAAGTGATGATGTCACCTGGACGAACCTTATAGTTACTCTTGACTTGCTTTCCGTTGACTTGAATAAACCCAGCGTCAGCCGCTTTCTGGATGCGGTTGCGAGAGGAATGCTGTACATGCTCCGACATATACTTGTCGATGCGGACAGGTTGTTGACCATGATCCACCTCCATCCGAAGATGCTCATAGAGTTCCCTCTGCTCCTCGTCATCCTCCTCCATCAAGGATATGTCATCAAGTTCTTCTATCATGGTGCCGTTACCTCTATAAATTCATCCACATCACCTGTCGGTTGCTTCTCATTCATTCCCGCTGCAGGGTCAGCCTCATAGGTCGGTTCCACATATTCGTACAACACAGAATCTTCCTCATCATACGAACCAGTACCTATCATCAATGTCAGCGGATAATCAATAGGCACACGGTCACCATTCGACACACGTCTGCCCCGACTTATAATCCCATAGACCCAGTCTTTCTCGCCAACCACTCGCTGAGGCTCAGTCAAGCGAAAGCCCATCGCCATCAGTTTCGCCTCAGCTTCACGGTAACTGGAGTTGTCAACAATATCCGGTATCGCAAAGGTGGGCGACGAGGGAGAGTTGACCGTCACGTATATAGCATGACCTGCCTTCACCTTCGTTCCGACCCCTGGAGTCTGCGCCAGGATACAGTCGGCAGGCATCGTCTTCTGATAACCAGAGTCACTGACAATGATATTCAGCCCTTCCTCCTCCAACAGAAGTCGTGCCTTGTGATAGGACATCCCTTTCAATTCGGGTACGGCAATCCCCTCACCATGATGAGTATAGAGGTCCAGTCCGAACTTCACAGCGACACAAAGCAGTACGATGACAACTGCCATGGCAAACAAGTTGAGAAGCACGTAATGACTGGCTATCTTATTCCAAATTTCCTTCACGTTCATTAATTATATATTAAGTCCTCACTTTTCTAAACGGCAAAAATACGAAGAATAATCGACAACGCCAAATAATCAACAAAAAAAATCGAGAGTTTACCTTACGGTTACTCCCGACATTTCTTCCTTTTACTCTTAAAAAACAGAGATTACTTTCCGTGATGCTCTGAAGAAACGGTCAACTTCTTACGACCTTTTGCACGGCGAGAAGCCAATACACGGCGACCATTCTTTGATGCCATACGCTCACGGAAACCATGCTTGTTCACGCGACGGCGATTGTGTGGCTGAAATGTTCTTTTCATTGTTATTTATCTTTTTTGTTGTTATTATTCCACGAATCGGGTTGCAAAAGTACACATTATTTTCCAAATATGCAAGTTTTTCATATAAATTTCTCATTTATCATTTCTATTTTCTTATTTTTTTTGTACCTTTGCACCCGCAAAACGAGAGATATACATTATTAAAATAGCTATTTTATATGATTAATTCACAAGACATTAAGAAAGGAACCGCTATCCGTATGGATGGTTCTATTTGGGTTTGCATCGATTTCCAGCATCGCAAGCCAGGTAAGGGCAACACCATCATGAACATCAAGATGAAGAATGTTACTGACGGTCGTGTACTGGAGCGTCGCTACAACATCGGTGAGAAACTGGAGGATGTAGTTATCGAGCACCGTGACTACCAGTATCTCTATGAGGACCAGGAGGGTCGTATCTTCATGAATCAGGAAAGTTTCGAGCAGATTCCCATCGCCAACGACCTTGTTATCGGTCACGAGTACATGAAAGAGGGTGACGTGGTATCTGTTGTCAGCGACACCACCGACGGTACCATTCTCTATGCTGAGATGCCTGTGAAGACCAACCTCCGTGTGACTCATTCTGAGCCGGGTATCAAAGGTGACACCGCTACCAATGCCACCAAGCCCGCAACACTGGAGACTGGCGTAGAGGTTCGCGTTCCCCTGTTCATCAACGAAGGCGACCTTATCCAGGTTGACACTCGTGACGGTAGCTACCTGAACCGCGTGAAAGAATAATGAAGTATTCGATCATCGTCCCAGTATTCAATCGCCCTGACGAAGTGGACGAGTTGCTTGAGAGCCTTTGCTCCCAAACACTGAAAGACTTTGAGGTGGTGATTGTAGAGGACGGATCGGAAAAGACCTGCAAGGATGTTTGCGACAAGTACGCAAACATCCTTGATTTGCATTATTACTATAAGGAGAACAGCGGTCCGGGACAAAGCCGCAATTACGGGGTGGAGCGTTCTCATGGCGAGTATGTCATCATCCTCGACTCTGACGTGGTACTGCCTGAGGGTTATTTGATGGCGATTAACTCTCAACTCTCAACTCTCAACTCTCAACTAACATGTTGGGGCGGTCCCGATGCTTCTCATCCCTCTTTCACTCCCGTACAGAAAGCCATCTCCTACTCGATGACCTCCTTCTTCACTACAGGGGGAATACGGGGAGGCAAGAAGAAACTCGACAAGTTCTATCCCCGTTCTTTCAATATGGGTATCCGCCGGGATGTCTACCAGCAACTGGGCGGTTTCTCTAAGATGCGCTTCGGCGAGGACATCGACTTCAGCTACCGTATCGTGGAGGCAGGCTACCAGCCACAACTCTTCCCTGACGCATGGGTATGGCATAAGCGCCGCACGGATTTCCGCAAGTTCTTCCGACAGGTATACAATAGCGGTATCGCACGTATCAACTTGGAGAAACGCCATCCTGGCACGCTCAAGTTAGTACATCTGCTGCCTACGTTATTCACTGTCGGAGTCATAGGACTGATCCTCATTTCCGCCATCGGACGTGTCCTGATGCACTACGATGACGTACACCGCTGGTTCTGGCTATGTGCCACTCCTTGGTTACCTATTATATGCTATAGCCTCATCATTCTTATCGACTCCACAATCCAGAACAAGAGTCTGAAAGTGGGACTGCTCAGTATCCCTGCCGCCTTCGTGCAACTGATGGGCTACGGACTGGGATTCATCGAGAGTTGGTGGAAGCGGTGTGTGTTAAGACAAGACGAATTTACCGCCTTCGAGAAAAACTTCTACAAATAAATTCAAACGTTTCTTATTATCAACTAAAATGGAGAAACTCAATATCAACCAATGGGCAGTGGAAGACCGCCCTCGTGAGAAAATGGTGCGACTGGGTGCTGAGGCACTGAGTAACGCCGAGTTACTTGCCATCCTCATCGGCTCTGGCTCCACCAAGGAGAGTGCTGTCGACTTGATGAAGCATGTCCTGAATGACTGTCACAACAACTTGAATACACTGGGAAAGAACAGTATTAGTCATCTCTGCCAGTATAACGGTATTGGAGAAGCAAAAGCAATAACCATCCTCGCAGCCTGCGAGTTAGGGAAAAGACGCCAGATGGAGACTGCTGAGGAACGCCCGGACTGCGGGACGGCGACCCGTATCTACAACCACATGCATCCCGTGATGCAGGACTTGGACACGGAGGAGTTCTGGATCCTGCTGATGAACCAGAACTACAAACTCATCAAGAAAATGCGGGTCTCGCATGGTGGCATCACCGAGGTTGCCGTCGATATCCGTATCATCCTCAAGGAAGCCCTCCTTGCCAATGCCACCATCCTCGCCGTCTGCCACAATCACCCCTCGGGCAGCCTGCGTCCCAGCAGGGAGGATGACCACCTCACAGAGAACCTGCAGAAAGCATGCAGGGTGATGCGCATCCATTTCCTCGACCATGTTATCGTGACTGACGGCTATTACTACAGCTACCATGAGGCTGGCAGAGTCTGAGCGGTTTGCAATCTGGTTGCAGAAACAGACACTTTTTCCTCTATTGCAACCAGGTTGCGAAACCCTTTCACTACCTTTGCGGTCAGAAATAATAAAAACTGAAAAGGTATGTCACACGAACATCATCATCACGAGTGCTGTGAACACGAGCACCACCACCATCATGACGGTCACAAGAACCAACTGATTCTTATCATCACCACCGTAATACTACTGGCTGTCGCCGTATGGATAGAGCATCATTATCAGTTTGCCACCTGGCAACTGTTGCTCATCTATCTCATCCCTTACCTGCTCATCGGACATGACACTCTGAAAGAGGCTGTAGAGGGTGTGATGCATGGGGATGCCTTCAACGAGCATTTCCTCATGTCCGTTGCTACCATCGGTGCCTTATGCATCGGCTTCCTTCCTGGTGCCGAGACAGAGTTTCCTGAGGCAGTCTTCGTCATGCTGTTTTTCCAGATAGGAGAACTCTTCGAGGGCTACGCTGAGGGAAAGAGCCGTGAGAGTATCGCCCACCTCATGAATATCCGTCCGGATGTGGCTCATGTAGAGATGAGAGGTGAAAGGTTAGAGGTGAGAGACATGGATCCCGACCAAGTTGCGGTTGGTAATGTCATCGTGATTCGCCCTGGTGAGAAAATACCTCTTGATGGTGTTGTCATTGAAGGCTCTTCCGCCTTGAATACTACCGCCCTGACAGGAGAGAGCATGCCTCAGGAAGTCTGCATTGACGATGAAGTCATCTCTGGTTGTGTCAACCTCTCTGGTGTTATCAAGGTACGCACGACAAAGAGTTTCGGAGAGAGTACCGTATCTAAGATTCTCGAATTGGTGGAGCATGCCACAGAGAATAAGTCGAAGAGTGAGGCTTTCATCACCAGATTTGCCCGCATCTACACCCCCATCGTCGTCTTCGCCGCCATTGCCCTCGCCATCATCCCACCACTCTTCATCTCTCTCGCCTCTTTCCCAACTTGGCTGTACCGTGCCTTGATGTTCCTCGTTGTCTCTTGCCCCTGTGCGCTGGTCATCAGTGTTCCTCTCACCTTCTTCGGAGGTATCGGCGGGGCTTCCCGACACGGTATCCTGATCAAGGGAGCCAACTATATGGATCTGCTCGCCAAGGCACAGACTGTCATCTTCGACAAGACGGGAACACTGACCCACGGACAGTTTGCCGTGGAGGCTGTACATCCTGACTCCTGTGATGAGCACCAGCTGCTGCACCTCGCCGCCCATGTGGAGCATTTCTCCACCCACCCCATCGGTGCCGCACTCCGTGACGCTTTCCCTGACGAGGCGACAGACGGTTGTTGTCTTTCCGATGTCGAGGAGATTGCCGGACAGGGTATCAAGGCGAATGTGGAAGGGAAAGTCGTTTGCGTCGGCAATACCAAGATGATGGACGCTGTAGGAGCCAAATGCCACGACTGCCCACGTTGTGGACATGAACATCAATCTGTTACGGGGACCATCATCCATGTAGCCATTGACGGTGTCTATGCCGGACATATCGTCATCAATGACAAGGTCAAAGAGGATAGCGCAGAGGCTGTCAGACTGTTGAAAGAGTTAGGGGTCAGCAAGACCGTTATGCTGACTGGCGACCGTGAGGCAGTGGCAGCCCATGTCGCCCGGCAACTACAACTCGATGAGTATCATGCTGAACTACTCCCAGCCGACAAGGTTGCCTATATGGAACAACTCGCAACTCGCAACTCGCAACTCGCAACTCTATTCGTCGGTGACGGTATCAACGACGCTCCCGTCCTTGCCCGTGCCGATGTGGGGATCGCCATGGGGGGACTGGGCAGTGACGCTGCCATCGAGGCTGCCGACGTAGTACTGATGGACGACCATCCCTCGAAGATTGCCCTTGCCATCCGTATCGCCCGCCGCACACTCTCCATCGCCCGCCAGAACATCTGGTTCGCTATCGGCATCAAGGTCGTCGTCCTCATCCTCGCTGCCTTCGGACTCGCCACCATGTGGCTCGCCGTCTTCGCTGATGTCGGTGTCACCGTCCTTGCCGTCCTTAATGCGATGCGGGCACTGCAAAAATAAATCTGGTATTATCTCGTATCTTTGCCATCAAAGATGGCGAAATTACTCCGTCTCAGCAAAAAAAGAAACAAGTTTCTTTGTTTTGCCCTCGACTTTTCGTAATTTTGCAGTCAGATAATACAGCAAAAGATGACACAAGAAGAAAAGACACTACTGGAGGAACGGATTGTAGACGTGCTGAAGACCGTCTACGACCCGGAGATTCCAGTGAATATCTATGACCTCGGCATGATTTATAAAATCGATGTTCAGGAGGATGCCTCTGTGGAACTGGAAATGACCTTCACGGCACCCAACTGTCCTGCCGCTGACTTTATATTAGAAGATGTACGCACGAAGGTGGAGAGCGTGGAAGGTATCACCTCCGCCAATGTCAACCTCGTTTTCGAGCCCGCATGGGATCAGAGCATGATGTCCGAGGAGGCACGTGTTGAACTGGGACTGGACTGATAAAGGTAAGAAAGTAAAAAAGTAAGAAAGTGAAGAACGTCTATTTCCTTTCCGATGCCCACCTTGGGTCGCTTGCCATTCCGCACCAGCGAATGCAGGAACGGCGGTTGGTTCATTTTCTTGACAGCATCAAGGAGAAAGCGGGGGCAGTCTACTTGCTGGGCGATATGTTCGACTTCTGGTACGAATATAAATATGTGGTACCTAAAGGGTTCACCCGTTTCCTCGGCAAACTGTCAGAGTTGACGGATATGGGTGTGGAGGTGCATTACTTTACTGGTAACCACGACATCTGGGCATACGAATACCTGGAAAAGGAATGTGGGGTTATCCTGCATAAGAAGCCCGAGACCACAGAGATCTACGGCAAGGAGTTCTTCCTTGCCCACGGTGACGGCATGGGCGACCCCAATAGGTCGTTCAAGGTAATCCGTGCCATCTTCCATAACAAGGTATGCCAATGGCTGTTCTCCGCCCTCCATCCCCGTTGGGGCATCAGTTTCGGACTGACATGGGCTAAGCACAGCTATATCAAGCACAAGGAAACGGACGACATCCACTATATGGGTGATGACAAAGAACACCTGGTGCTCTTTGCCAAAGACTATATCGAGGACCATCCCGACATCGACTACTTCATCTTCGGGCACCGCCATATCGAGCTCGACATCAAACTGGCACGCCATACCCGTCTGATGATTCTCGGCGACTGGATCAGCCAGTTCACCTATGCCGTCTTCGATGGGGAGCACATGTTCCTGGAGGAATACGTAGAGGGCGAGAGCCAACCATAAGAATACCTAACCCCAAAAATGATGAATTACTTTAAACTAATCCTCACCACCTTCCTTCTACTGGTCATCACCAGTTGTAGCCAACAGCCGCCGAGGCATGTCATCGGCATCTCCCAATGCTCCGGTGATATCTGGCGTGACAAGCAGAATGCGGAGCTGCGTATGGGAGCCTATATCCAAGGCGACGTGGAAGTGCGCTTCGCCTCTGCCTACGATAGCGATGAGCGACAGGTGCAACAGATTGACAGTCTTATTAAGACGGGTATCGACCTGCTGATTGTAGCTCCTAACCAGGTACAGACCATTTCCCCTGCCATCGACCATGCCTATGACAAAGGTATTCCCGTCATTGTCTTTGAGCGCAAGACCAACTCCAAGAAATACACTGCTTTCATCAGTGCCGACAACTATGAGATGGGAAAAACCATGGGGGAGTATATCGCACATCAGCTTCATGGGAAAGGTCGTATATTGGAGATCAAAGGACTCAAAGACTCCTCCCCTGCCATCGAGCGGCATAATGGTTTTGTCCAAGCCGTCAACCGTTTTCCGGAGATACAACTGACAAACACTCTCCAAGGAGACTGGACAGAGGTGAGCGGCTACACAGCTGTTAAAAACTATCAAGGTGACCTCAGCCATATCGATTTCGTTTTCGCACAAAACGACCGCATGGCGATGGGTGCCCGCAAGGCTATGAAAGAGAAAGGTATTACCTACCCCACCAAATTCTGTGGCATCGACGGTCTGCCAGGGAAAGGCGGGGGTATCGAACTGGTCCGCGACTCCCTGCTGGATGCCAGCTATATCTATCCTACCCATGGCGACCAGCTCATCCAACTCGCCATCAATATCCTTGAGGATAAGCCATACGAGAAAGAGAACCTCCTGAAATCGGCACTCGTCACCCGTGACAATGCCAATGTGCTCTTGATGGAGAGTGAGGAGACCATGCGGCAGACGGCATACCTCGATCAGTTGCATGAGAAAGCAGACACCTACCTGCAACAGCTCGGCACCCAGCGTGCCATTACCATCCTCATGGCAGTCATTATCCTGATCATCACTGCCAGCGCCGTTGTCATCATTATGAATATGCGCCGCCGGCACCGACTGGAGCGACAGGCTTTCTCCATGGTCGTGAATGTTCCTGCCGAGGAAAATACCCCTACCCCAGTCCTGACGGAGGTCACCCAAGAGGAGAAAGGTCAGATAGAGGCAGACAATGATGCCCGTTTCCTGGAACGTCTGCGACAGCAGGTACAGGAGCAGATGACAAACAGTGACTTCAGCGTCGAGGACCTGGCAGCACAGATGGGAGTCAGCCGTGTACAACTTTACCGCAAAGTAAAGACACAGACGGGTCGTACTCCCGTGGACATCATCCGCCTGAGCCGCCTCAACCGCAGTAAGGTACTATTACAGACCACCGACCTCTCCGTGAGTGAGATAGCCTATCAGGTAGGCTTCACGGCACCCAGTTACTTCACCAAATGTTTCAAGGAGGAGTTCGGGATGTTACCCGGTGACACGAGGAAATCCTAATAAAAATCGTTCAATGTCTAACAAAAATGTTACATTGAACGATTTTTTTAGTTCTTTGAAACATCTGTTTTATCCTCTCCTTCTGAATAGAAGTACTTTTGCAGCAGTTAACAAAAGTACTAACCAAAACAAAGAAACAAATGAAACAAACAAAGAGACTGATTCTTAGTTTCCTCTCCTTGATGCTCTGTACAATAATGTACGCGCAACAGGAGATCACGGGAACGGTGAATGACGCCATGGGACCCGTCATCGGTGCCACTGTCATGGAGAAAGGTACTACCAACGGTACCGTTACCGATTTCGACGGTAACTTCAAGTTGAAGGTAGAGCCTGGCAAGACCCTAGTTTTCTCCTACATCGGCTATCAGACACAAGAGTTGCCGGCACAGAACGGCATGGCAGTAATCATGAAAGACGATGCCCAGTTATTGAACGAGGTCGTGGTCACTGGTTATCAGGTACAGCGTAAGGCAGACCTGACTGGTTCTGTTGGTGTTGTAGAGACCAAAGACTTCAAGGCGAGCACCACTGACCCGATGGCATCCCTGCAGGGTAAGGTACCTGGCATGACCATCACGACGAATGGTTCTCCCTCTGGCGAGGCTAATGTCCAGATTCGTGGTATCGGCTCTATGGGTGGTTCAAGCACTGCTCCACTCTATATTGTTGACGGCATGCCCTATAGCGGTTCGCTCAACAGTCTGAACACCAACGACATCGAGACCATGCAGGTATTGAAGGATGCTGCCTCTGCCTCTATCTATGGTAGCCGTGCTGCCAATGGTGTCATCATCATCACCACCAAGAAAGGTAAGAAGGGCGACAAGATCAACATCGACTTCAATGCTTCTATTTCCGTAGCATGGATGTCACAGAAGATGAAGCTGCTCAATAGTCAGCAATATGCCACAGCACTCGTACAGGCAGCTCTCAACGACGGCAAGAACCCTCACGATTATGCCCAGAACTACGGTCTGTCACTGAATGTTGACGGTGGCACTCCTATCTCTGTTTACGACCCCACTACAGGTATGATGCAGTCATACTCCGTCGGTGGTTTCTATGATGGTTTCATGAATGCCAAACAGACCATGCCCTACAGCAATACCGACTGGGTGGACGAGATTGGACGCACAGGTATCACACAGAACTACGACATCTCATTCTCCAAGGCTTCCGAGAAGACCACCATGCTCTTCTCTGCCGGCTATAAGAAGGCACTTGGTGTACTGAAACACACCGACTTTGAGAATTTCTCTGCCCGTTTCAACAGCAGCTATAAGCTCAACAGTATTGTGACCGTCGGTGAGAATGCCACCTTCTCTTATTCTAATAATGTGGACGCGGCTCCTCTGGAGAACGCATTGAAGATGGCACCGACACTCCCTGTCTATGAAATCGACGGTGTCACCTTCTCCGGTCCTGTCGGTGGTATGAGCGACCGTCAGAATCCTATGCGTGAGCTATATCATAACAAGGACAACCGCTTGAAGAAGTGGCGCGTCTTTGCCAACGCATACGTTGACATCGCACCGATCAAGGGCTTGCTCATCCGCTCTAATTTCGGTATCGACTATACCAACAGTTACATCCGTGCCCTGACCCACACCTGGCACTCTGACGTAGTCAACAACGACACCAATGCCAGTGAGTTGGCTCAGACACACAGCACTAAATGGACATGGTCGAATACTGTCCAGTATAACTTCGACATCGTAGAGAACCATAACCTCAATGTTTTGGTCGGTCTGGAGGCTCATCAGGACAATGGTATCGACTTTGCTGGTCGTCGTGTGGACTACCCTCTGGAGACCATCGATTACATGTGGCCCAGTGCCGGTACAGGTATTCAGACAGTTCGCGGTGCCGGTGACGGCTATAAGCTGATGTCTTACTTCGGTAAGATCGACTATAACTGGAACGACCAGTTACTTGCCTCTTTCACTTTGCGTCACGACGGTTCAAGCCGATTTGGTAAGAACCATCAGTATGGTACTTTCCCATCCGTCTCTCTCGGTTATCGTCTGTCCAAGCATATCAAGGCAGACTGGCTCCGTGACTGGAAAATCCGTGTCAGCTATGGTGTCACGGGTAATCAGGGTATGAATTCCAACACGGCACACTATGGACTCTATATCGCTGACTACGGTTCCAGCCGTGAGAACTCCACAGCCTACGACCTCAATCTTCAGGGCTCAGGAACACTGCCTTCCGGTTACTACAAGTCACAGTCTGCCAACGAAGACCTGAAATGGGAGTCATCCTCACAGTGGAACTTCGGTACCGACTTCTCACTCTTCGGAGGTGACCTCTATGGTTCTTATGACCTGTTCTTCAAGGAGACGAAGGACATGCTCGTACAGCCCGCTTTCCTCGGTGCTATCGGTTTCGGCGGTCAGACATGGATTAATGGTCCCACACTGAAGAACTGGGGTATGGAGCTTAATCTGGGTTATCGTCATAAGACTGCCTACGGACTCTCTTACGACATCTCTGGAAACGTTGACTTCTTCCGTTCCAAGGTGACCTACCTTCCTGAGAAGTCCAAGAACTCCTACGAGCACAACGACTATCATAATCTGTCTCAGGACGGTAAGGCATACGGCTCACGCATCGGCTATGTTGCCGAGGGTCTCTACCAGTCACGTGAGGAAGTCCTTGCCTCTGGTCAGGCTGGTGCCCGTGTCGGTGGACTGAAGTATGCCGACCTCAACGGTGATGGCAAGATCAACGAGGCTGACCGCACATGGGTATTCAATCCAGTGCCCAATTTCTCTTACGGTTTTAATGTGAACCTCGGTTACAAGGACTTTGACTTCACGATGTTCTGGCAGGGTGTATCTGGTGTTGATGTCATCAACGACCAGAAATTCCAGACCGACTTCTGGAGCATTACCGATGCCGGTTCCAACAAGGGTGAGCGTGTCATCAACGCCTGGACTCCTGCCAACTCAGGTTCCAGCATCCCTGCTCTGACCACCTCCAACGGTGCCGACGAGGGTCGTATGTCCTCCTACTTCGTGGAGAACGGCTCATACGTCAAGCTGCGCACCCTGCAGTTGGGTTATCGTCTGCCAGCAAACCTCGTCAAGAAGTTGCTGCTCTCCAGTGCCCGCATTTACCTCTCTGGCGACAATCTGCTGACTATCAAGTCAAGCTCACTCACCTGTTCCGATCCTGAGAGCACAGCATGGAACTATCCCCACACTGCTTCCTTCACATTCGGAATACAGTTAGGATTTTAATAATTGACAATTGATAATTGACAATTGATAATTAAAAATATAGAACAATGAAAAAGATTAAGATATATATCGCTTCCTTACTGCTTTCTGTTTTTGCAGTATCATGTAGCGTTGATGACGTGAAGCCGCAGGGTACGCTCGATGAAGAGACGGCTTTCTCCAGCCCTGAGAAACTTGTCACCGCAGCATACGCCAAACTGGGTGATGACTGGTATTCCTATCCCTTCAACCTGTGGCCGTACGGTGACATGAGTGCTGACGATTGTCTCAAGGGCGGTTCTGGTGAGAATGACACAGGTTATCACCCTATGGAGATTTTCTCTACCTTGCAGCCAGACCGTGGTGAGTTCGACGAGCTGTGGTATCAGCTCTATAGTGCCATCTCCCGTTGTAACCGCGCCTTGGAGTCGATGCAGAATGTAGAGGAGACTCAACAAATCATCCAGCTGAAGGCTGAGGCACGTTTCCTGCGCGCTCATTTCTATTACAAGCTACAGCAGATGTGGTACGAGGTACCCTTTATCATCGAGGGAATGGACAATGCCGCCATCGAGGCTACTCCCCAAAGCTCACACGACGAACTCATGCAGTTAATCATCGACGACTTCCAGTATGCTTACGAGAATCTCGCCGAGGCTGAGCCCGGAAAGACAGGACGTGCCCACAAGGTGGCTGCCGCTGCCTACCTCGCCAAGGTTTATCTGAACTGGGCATATGGTGACGGCTACGAGGCCACGACAGGCTACAGCCATGTCGACCAGGCTAAGATCAAGAAAGTGCTGGAATATACCGAGGTGGTGAAAAACTCAAGCTACGACTATCTCGACACCTACGGAAAAATCTTCCTGCAGGACTATGCCAACTCTTGTGAGAGCATCTTTGCCGTACAGCACTCAGGAAAAGCAGATGACGGTACCCTCTACGGACGTGCCAACTGGTCGAACATGCTGAATGGTGTATGGGGCGTATGGTCATGCGGCTGGGACTTCCACAAGCCCTCCCAGAACCTCGTCAACGCCTTCAAGACCAAGAACGGTCTGCCAATGGACAACTTCGATGAGGACCACAATGCCATCCTTACGCTGGGTGCCGACACGAAGTATAAGTACGACCCACGTCTGTTCCACACTGTCGGTATGCCTACCTACCCCTACAAATACGAGGAGCAGTTCACCCTCACGAAGGCGAACAGCCGTACTCCTAACACCTACGGTTACTACTGCTCTATGAAGGAGATTCCACAGCGTTCCAAGGGTGAGACCTACGACAACCCCTGGCAGGCATTTGCCCAGAACGACTACGTACTGCGTTACACCGATGTCATGCTGATGCGTGCCGAGGCACTCATTGAGAGCGGTGACTATAACGGTGAGGCTCTGGAGATTATCAACACCATCCGCGACCGAGCCAAGAAGGATATCAGCGGTAACTCCCTCATCAAGTATGCCAAGGATCAGTGTGAGATCAGCGACTATGGCAACTTCGCCTCTAAGGACGACGCACGCAAGGCACTGCGCTGGGAGCGTCGCGTGGAGCTCGCCATGGAGGGACACCGCTTCTTCGACCTGCGCCGCTGGGGCATGCTCTCTGAGACACTCAATGCCTACTTCGCTTCTGAGAAGACTGACGAGTACGATGGTCAGACATACGGTCTCTACTATAAGGATGCTTTCTTCACCAAGGGCAAGAACGAATACTTCCCCATCGCATCTAACCAGATGAACTACGTTCAGGGACTCTATCACCAGAACAAGGGATATTAAGAGGCTTTCAGCCTAAATGAGTAATTAGAAATGAGTAATTAGAAATTAAGAATTATATAATTATGAAGACTATATATAATAAAATAGGTGCAGCGCTGATGGGCATCCTGCTGCTGGCTTCCTGTCAGAACAGAGACCTCCCCGGTTCCGGTGCTATGCAATTGCCCACTCCTGACGTTACCACTATCTCAGGTACGGCAAGCGGTCCTTACGAGTACGACTACACACTGTCATGGTCTGGTGTCCCCACTGGTGCCCAGATGCAGGTGGGGGTGTTCAAGAACGGCTCACAGATTCAGGGTCTCACCACCGTTGACGGTAATTCCTTCACTCTCAAGAACCTGGAGTCTAACCAGCTCTATGAGTTCCTCTTCAAATATACCAATGGCGACGCTACCTCCAAGGGAGTGATGACCAGCTATACACGTGGTGGTGCTACTGCTCCCACCAACCTGAAGATGACACAGGTCGACATCTCTGACGACGAGCATAACCTGGAAATCACCTGGGATGCTGCAGAGGATGCCACCTCTTATATCCTCACCGTGGTTAATGGTGATGGTTCTAAGAAAATCTCTGAGACGGTCAGCGGTACCTCTTATACCGTCAAGGGTGTTGAGATGAAAGAGCGCTGGGAGGCTACCCTTATAGCCCAGAACAGTGAGGGCAAGGCTCTCCCTATCTCTGCCTCTGCAAAGATCGGCGGTAAGATTCCTGCTTTCCTGTCGGAATACGCTACTCCGGAAGAACTCCTTGCCAATGGCGACGATGACGAGGCAAGTGCATGGCTGTGGTTCCATGAGAACTATCCGAAGGGTGAGTATGTCTACTTCGGGAACATCAGCACTGTCGAGAATATCGAGGACTATCGCATGCTCTTCTGGCTCCGCGACCTTGAGACTGGCAACAACGATGATATCTGGAACTTCTCCGAGGTGGCAAAGAACGCTGCTCCAGTCATTGAGCAGTATGTCAAGAATGGCGGCAACCTGCTGCTCTGGTCGCATGCCGTACCTTACATCGGTGCCATCAACCGCTTGCCGACCTCTCTACTGCGTGGTGTAAGCAATGCCGTGGGAACAGGTACCGGCGGCTATAATGGGGATGTATGGAAGATGGGTGTCTGTCTCAATACCGGTTCCTTCACCAAGGACTTCAGCTCACATGCCATCTATGCCGGCATCGCCACAGAGAAACTCAACGACACCTGCTTCAAGGCTATCGCTTTCAAGGGAGCCGGTTGGACGGAAGACCACAACTGCCTGTTTTTCGATATTCCCACGAAGCTGACCGATCTCGACAATACCTCCGAGGAGTGCTATAATGCCGTCACTGAGGAATATGGCATCTATCCTCTTGGCACATGGGACAGCCAGGCATCATGGGTCAGCCAACTCAATGTCTGGGAGGCAAAGGGTGCCGAGAAGGCTCCCGATGGATTCCAGAAGGGGTGCGGTACCGTGCTCTGCATCGGTAACGGTGGTTGCGAGTTCTCCATGAAGAACGAGGACGGCACACCTGACATCAGTGCCAACCCCAAGAACAACTCTTGTCAGGGTAATGTCCTGAAACTGGCTAAGAACAGCGTCGAGTACCTGATGTCGATTTAAAGAACATGTTAGTAGTTAGTATATAAGAGATTGTATTTCAGGATAAACATGAACATCAAAAATCCCGATAATCCTTGGTGGTTATCGGGATTTTTTCTATCTTTGCAAAACGTATTGCAATATTTCAGACTTACATGAGGAAATATGTCTGGGTACTATTAGGGTTGCTCCTGCTACTCACTTCCTGCTCTGAAAGCAAGAAGATCTATAAAATAGGAGTGTCGCAATGTTCTGCAGGACCTTGGCGCGACAAGATCAATAACGAGATGCTGGCGGCACAGCACCTCTATGACCACGATGTGAAAGTGAGCATCGTCTGTGCTTACGATGACACAAAACGGCAGATCCACCAGATAGACAGTATGGCGGATGCTGGCATAGACCTGCTGGTGGTTGCACCTAACGAGGCGGAGCCTACAGGTGAAGCACTCGCCCGTATCAAAGCACGAGGCATTCCCGTCATTTGTTTTGACCGCACGGTGGACGAGAAAAGTTATACTGCCTTCATGGGAGGCAGTAATGTAGAGGCTGGTCATGCCATTGGCGTGAATGCTATCGATGTGGCTCGTGGCATCAGCGGCCATAAGCCCTTCATCATGGAGATAACGGCATTGATGAGCAGTTCTCCGGCACAGGAGCGCCACAAGGGTTTTGCACAGGCCATACAGGGGCACGACGAGGTGGAATATGTCTGTCGTGAAGGCGACTGGAGTTCCGAGACACCATACCGCATCATGATGGAGCAAATCCGCACAGGTCATCTGCCCGATATTGTGTTCTGTCATAACGACGGCATGGCGACAGGGGTCTATAGAGCCGTCGCAGAAACCAAGACAGAAGGACGTGTCAAGATTTTCGGTATCGACGGCATGCCGGGCGAGGGATTGGAATATGTGCAACTGGGGCATCAGCTGGCAAGCTATGTATACCCTACAGGTGGTGCGGAAATCATCAAGTTAGCTCTTGACATCCTGACAGGAAAGCCCTATAAACGCCAGAACACACTGGACGGCATCCTTGTCGTACGTGAGAACGCATGGTCCATTGCCACAACTTCCAAGGAGTTACTCCGGCAGAACAAAGACCTGGTGACCATTCAAGACAAATTGGAAAGCTACTTAGGACTTTACAACATACAGCATAAGATGCTCATCGGGAGCGTCATTCTCATCGTCCTGCTGATGATTGGTGTCATCGCCATCTGTTATGCTTATTATCAGACACGCCGTACCATCAGGCAACGGCAGTCACTCAACGAGGAGGAAACACTGCTCTACACACATGCCACTCCGCAACCTAAACGCTCCTTGCTGGAGACCCCAGAACAGGAAATGCCTGTTCCACGTTCCCAGGACGTCCTTTTCGCTGAAGAGCTCAACGAAGCTATCCGACAGAAAATGGGCAACCCCAACCTGAAGATGGACGACTTGGGAGAGTCGATGGGACTGAGTCGCGTACAGCTGTACCGCAAAGTGAAGGCGATTACAGGTCTTACCCCGGTAGAACTGCTCCGTAAGATGCGCCTCCAACAAGGTTATGTCCTACTCTGCACCACGACCAAGACCGTTCAGGAGATAGCCTACGAGGTAGGATTCGGTACCCCCGGTTATTTCTCGAAATGTTTCAAGCAGCAATACGGTAAATATCCCATGGACCTGCGACAAAACGGGCAAAGTCAACAGATTTGACATAATAGTCAACAATTGTTCCATGTAACATTTTTATTATTGTGCGAACGATTATTTTTAATCGCTCGCATCTATTTATAGTACTTTTGCGACATGAAATTTTCAAAAGTACTAACCAAATTAACAAGCAAATGAAACAAACAAAGAGACTGATTGTGAGTTTCTTCTCCTTGCTTCTTTGTACAATAATGTACGCGCAAGAGATTGGCGGTAATGTCGTCGATGCCACAGGTGAGCCTGTCATCGGTGCCACCGTCATGGAGAAAGGAACGTCAAACGGAACTGTTACCGATTTCGACGGTAACTTCAAGTTGAAGGTGGCTGCTGGTAAGACACTGACCTTCTCTTACATCGGCTATCAGACCCAGGAGTTGCCTGCTGCTGATGGCATGAAAGTCACCATGCAAGACGATGCCCTGGCATTGAACGAGGTGGTGGTCACAGGTTATACCACCCAGCGTAAGGCTGACCTGACGGGTGCCGTCTCTGTTGTCAGTGTTGGCGAGCTCGCCAAGCAGAACGAGAATAACCCCATCAAGGCGATGCAGGGACGTGTCCCTGGCATGAACATCTCTGCTGACGGTGCCCCCTCTGGTGCTGCCACTGTCCGCATCCGTGGTATCGGTACCCTGAACAACAACGATCCTCTTTACATCATCGATGGTGTCCCCACGAAGGCAGGAATGCATGAGCTGAATGGTAACGACATTGAGTCTATTCAGGTATTGAAGGATGCCGCCTCTGCCTCTATCTATGGTAGCCGTGCCGCCAATGGTGTCATCATCATCACCACTAAGAAAGGTAAGGAAGGTAAGATAAAGATTGACTTCGATGCCAGCATCTCCGTCCAGACCTATGCCCATAAGATGGAAGTGCTCAATGCCAAGGAGTTCGGAAAGGTCATGTGGCAGGGATATGTCAACGACGGTCTCGACCCCAACCAGAACGGTTTAGGTTATCGTTACGACTGGGGCTATAATGCCCAGGGTGTTCCCACCCTCAACGGTATCACGATGAATAAATACCTCGATGTTGCAGGCACCACTCCCGCCGCCGACACCGATTGGTTCAAAGAGACCACCCGTACGGGTCTTATCCAGCAGTATAACGTATCGCTGAGCAGCGGTTCCGAGAGAAGTTCCTCTTTCTTCTCCGTCGGTTACTATGGCAACAAGGGTATCATCAAGCAGTCCGACTTCAGCCGTATCTCTGCCCGTATCAACACAGAGTATAAGTTGCTGAAGATAAAGGATCTGGATGTCATCACCATTGGTGAGCACTTCACCTTGAACCGTACCAGTGAGGTACAGGCTCCTGGCGGTTTCCTCCAGAACGTGTTGCAGTTCAACCCCTCACTGCCCGTCCGCACGACCAACGGCGACTATGCCGGTCCGGTAGGTGGCTATCCTGACCGTGAGAACCCGCTGGCACGCCTCGACCGTAATTCTGACAACCGCTATACCTACTGGCGTTTGTTCGGAGACGCTTATATCGACATCAATCCCCTGAAAGACTTCCATATCCGCTCTTCTTTCGGACTTGACTATAGTCAGAAGGAGCAACGCATCTTCACCTACCCTGTCACTGAGGGTACGGTGGCAAACCCCATCAATGGCGTGGAAGGCAAGCAGGAACACTGGACCAAATGGATGTGGAATGCCATTGCAACCTACAACCTGGAGATTGGCAAACACCGCGGTGATGCCATGGTAGGTATGGAGATCAACCGTGAGGACGATAAATGGTTCAGTGGCAAGAAGTACGACTATGCCATTCTGAATCCCGACTATATGTGGCCAAACGCCGGTGTCGGTGAGGCTGAGGCATACGGTAACGGCGGTGGTTTCACCCTGGTATCTTTCTTCGGAAAGGTGAACTACACCTACGATGACAAGTATATGGCATCTTTCACCATCCGTCACGACGGTTCAAGCCGTTTCGGTAAGAACCACCGCTACGGTACATTCCCCTCTGTCTCTGCCGGTTGGCGTATCAATCAGGAGAAGTTCCTGAAGGACGTGTCATGGATTGACAACCTGAAGCTCCGTGCCTCTTGGGGTCAGACGGGTAACCAGGAGATAGACAATATCGCCCGTTACACCATCTTCGAGAGTAACTATGGTGAGGCAGGCTTCGGTGGACAAAGTTACGGAACCAGCTACGACATCGCCGGAACCAACGGTGGCCAGCAGTTGCCGAGTGGTTTCAAGCGTAACCAGTTGGGTAATGACGACCTGAAGTGGGAGACCACCACACAGACCAACCTCGGTCTTGACTTCGGTCTCTTCCGTAATGCGCTCTACGGCTCTTTCGAATGGTACTACAAAAAGACCAAGGACATCCTGGTTTACATGCCGGGTATCGGTGTGATGGGTGAAGGCTCCAGCCAGTGGATCAATGCCGGTGAGATGCTTAACAAGGGTGTTGAGTTCAACCTCGGCTATCGTGGTGATATCGGTCATTTCTCATACGATGTGACAGGTAATATCGGTACTTACCGCAATGAGATCACGAAGATTCCAGAGACACTGGCAGCCAACGGCACTTTCGGTGGCAATGGTGTGAAGAGTGTCATCGGTCATCCTATGGGTGCTCAGGTGGGTTATGTGTATGATGGTATCTTCAAGAGTCAGGCTGAGATCGACAACCACGCACAGCAGGACGGTGCCGGACTGGGACGCATCCGCTGGAAGGACCTCAACAAAGACGGGGTCATCAACGAGAAAGACCAGGACTGGATCTATTCTCCAGTACCTGACTTCACATGGGGTCTCAACATCTACCTACAGTATAAGGACTTCGACTTCACCATGTTCTGGCAGGGTGCCCAGGGTGTTGATGTGATCAGCGACCTGAAGAAAGAGACCGACCTCTGGAGTGGTCTGAACATCTCTAACCTGAACAAGGGACGCCGTCTGCTTGACGCATGGAGCCCTGCTAATCCCGGCTCTAACATCCCTGCTGTCAGCACGATGGATAATAATAATGAGAAGCGTGTGTCCACCTATTTCGTGGAGAACGGCTCCTATGCCAAGTTACGTACCATCCAGTTGGGCTACAACTTCCCCAAGAGCATCTGCGAGAAGATTCACCTGTCACGCCTTCGCATGTATCTCTCCGCCCAGAACCTGCTGACCATCAAGAGCAAGAACTTCACGGGCGTTGATCCTGAGAACGCCAACTTCGGCTATCCTATTCCTCTCAACGTAACGTTTGGTCTCAATGTATCATTCTAAATCAAAGCGAATCATGAAAAAGCTATTATATATCATCTGTGCCGTCAGCATGGCATGCACTTTCACTGCCTGCGACAAAATCCTCGATGAGCACACCCCGCAGGGCACGCTGAGCGACGAGCAGGCAAAGACCCCTGAGAACGCCGAGGCGATGGTGGTGTCTGCCTATGCTATCTTCACCACTGCCGAGGACATCAACTCTTCCTTCTCCATGTGGAACTTCGACGTGCGTTCCGACGATGCCTACAAAGGGGGCTCGGGAACCAGCGACGGTGACGTGTTCCACCAGCTGGAGGTAGAGCAAGGTATTCTCACCACCAACTGGAACCTCAACGATATCTGGGTACGTCTGTATAACTCCCTGTCTCGTGTCAACAGTGCCATCGCACTGCTCAACACCACTGGTGATGACTACCAGATGAAGAACCAGCGTCTTGCCGAGATGAAATTCCTGCGCGCCTATGCCCATTTCCTGTTGAAACGCCTTTTCAAGAACATCCCCTTCGTGGTGAATGAGAACCTGAGCTATCAGGAGTATAACGAGCTCTCCAACACCGAGTACACGAACGACGAGGGATGGCAACTGATCATCAACGACCTCATGGAGGCATATAATACACTGCCTGTCACCCAGGCTGACAAAGGCCGTCCCACCAAGGCTGCCGCTACCGCCTTCCTTGCCAAGGTATATCTTTACAAGGCTTACCGTCAGGACGATGCCAATAGTCATCAGGTGACCTCTATCAACCAGCAGGACTTGGAGAAAGTCATTGAGTTCACCAATCCCTCCCTCTATGGCAACTACGGACTGGAGACTGACATCCATAACAATTTCCGTCCTGAGGAGCAGTATGAGAACGGCATCGAGAGTATATGGGCTATCCAGTATTCCCGCAACGACGGCTCCACCTATGGTAACCTGAACTGGAGCTATGGACTGATTCCACCCAATATCCCCGGGGCTACCGATGGCGGTACCGACTTCTACAAACCCTCACAGAACCTTGTGAATGCCTTCCATACTGGTGATGACGGTCTGCCACTGTTCGACACGTTCAACCAGAAGGACTACGACATGACCGCTGACAACGCTGACCCTCGTCTGTTCCTCACCGTGGGAATGCCAGGGCTTCCCTATATGTTCAACAAGAACTACATGATGGACAAGAGCAGTATCTGGAGCCGTTCTAACGGAGGCTACGGCTACTATGTGACACTGAAGCAGAACGTAGATCCCGCCCTCATTGGCGAGTATCTCATCAAGGGCTCTTACTGGGCAAGTTCCATGAACCGTATCGTGTTCCGCTATGCCGACGTGCTGCTGATGCGTGCTGAGGCGTATGCACAACTGGGACAACCCGATCAGGCTGTTAACCTGGTCAACCAGCTCCGCACCCGTGCCGCCGGCAGTACCCAGATGATCTCCAACTATCAGAGTGCCTACGGTGTCAAAATGTATGTGGCTAATTACAAGGGCTCTTACACGAAGGACGCTGCCGTCAGGATGGTCAAGATGGAACGCCGTCTGGAACTTGCCATGGAGTCTGAGCGTTTCTTCGACCTCGTACGCTGGGGCGATGCCGCTACCGTTATCAACAAGTACTATGCTGAGGAAATCGACAATAACGCCTTCTATGGTGAGGCACATTTCACAGCCAACAAGAACGAGTACCTGCCCATCCCCTTCCAGCAGCTCTCTGCCTCTAACGGACATTATACGCAGAATATTGGCAACTGGTAATTGAATGTTTATAGTTTAAAGATTATAGAAATATGAAAACGAAGATATTAAATATAATAGGTGCACTGCTCATCGTCCTGGGCTTTACCGCCTGCAGCGATGACCATACCAGCGACCTGCGTCTCAGCGGCGACTGCATGGTGGAGGCTTTCGCACTCGATGGCTACGAGGGTACTATCGACCTCACTACACGGACCATCACCGTACGCCTTCCTGAGGTTTACGACACTTCGGCAATGAAGGTCACCACACTCAGCATCTCCAATGGTGCTGCCGCTAACATCAGTATGGGACAGACCCTTAACATGAGTGCCGCCAAGGTGCTTCATGTCACCAATGGGGATGTTGTCCTCGACTGGACTATCAATGTGTTGCGTGACGAGGCTCGTATCTACCAGTTCGTAGCCAATGACATCTATCAGGGAACCATCGACCAGAACACCAAGACGATTACCATCTATGTGCCTGCTTCTGTCGATGTCACCAATATCGTGCCCACCATCGTCTATAGCGACAATGCGACGATTACCCCTGCAACGGGTATCGCACAGGATTTCTCACAGCCTGTCACCTATACCGTGACCAACAATACCGCTGTGACGGAATATACCGTAACGGTCATCGCCATCGACAAGGCTAAGGCACTCTTCATCGGTGCCGCTCCCTCGATGGACGACCTCGATCCTGAAGCGAAGGCTGCCTGCACATGGATGATGAGTAATGTGGAGGGCACACTCTATGCGTCGTTCGCTGACCTCCATGCCGGCACCATCGACCTCTCTGAGTGTAAGATCATGTGGTGGCACTATCATAAGGACGGCGGTGTCGACGGTCACGACCAGTTCGTTGCCAACGCCCCGGAGGCTCTGGAGGCAAAGAACGAGATTCGTCAGTTCTACGAGAACGGCGGTGCCCTGTTCCTCACCCGCTACGCCACTAACCTCGCATCGTTCATCGGTGTCACCGGTGACGACGAGTGGACGACACCTAATAACTGCTGGGGACAGGATGAGGATAAGGCAGAGCTATGCGGTGGTCCTTGGGAGTTCCGTATCTGGGACGGTCAGACGGGTCACGCTATGTTCCAGGATCTTATTGCCGGCGACCAGGCAGGTCATGTTTACACCACCGATGCCGGTTACCACATCACCAACTCTACCGCCCAATACCATATCGGTACGGACTGGGGAGACTACCCCGACCATGCCGCTTGGGAGGCTCGCACCGGTGGAACCATCCTCGGTGTCGGCGGTGACGGTGCCATCGTCGCATGGGAGTATCCTGCCCACGACGGCAAGGGTGGTGTCATCTGTATCGGCTCCGGCTGCTACGACTGGTACTCTTACACCTTCGAGGCTGGCTATGTGGAGAACTTCCACAAGAACGTAGCCACCATGACAAAGAACGCTATCAATTACTTAACGAAATAATCCATTATGAAGACAAAGATATTTTCAATATTCGCTCTCATGCTGTCAGCCATCGTGCTGACGGCATGCAGCGAGGACAGCTTCGGACCAGATCCTGAAAAGGACTGGGCAGGAACGACCGCCTTCTTCAACTCTGCTGACGAGAAGGGTTTCCTCACCTACTACTCTCCCACTCTCGGACGCTGTGGCGACCCCATGCCGTTCTACGACCAGAAGGCGGGCGAGTTCAAGGTGCTCTATCTGCAGGAGTACGACAATAACGGTCCCTGCTACCATCCCTTCTGGGGTATCAGCACCAAGGACGGTGCCAACTACGACATGATCGGTGAGGTACTGCCTGTAGGGGCTTCCACGGCACTGAAGGATGCTTCCCTCGGTACGGGATGCGCTGTCTATAACGAGTCCGACCAGCTCTATTACATCTATTATACGGGCTATAACGTGCTGCTGCCCAACCGTGAGGTAGTGATGCGCGCCACCTCTCCTGACTTCAAGACATGGACGAAGGATGAGGAGTGGCAGCTGAAGGGCAGCGACTATGGTTTCTCTGCCAAGGACTTCCGTGACCCACAGGTGTTCAAGGTCGACGACGGCACATGGCGCATGGTCATCGCCAGCAACCTGAAGTTTGCCGAGTTCAAGTCCACCGACCTCAAGAACTGGGAGCACGTAGGACAGTTCCCCATGATCTGGGACCGTATGTGTGAGTGTCCTGACATCTTCAAGATGGGTGACTACTGGTATTTGGTCTACAGCGAAGCATACCGTGCCCCTTGGAGCCGTAAGGTGAAGTATATGATGGCAAGGAGTTACGACGACCTGAAGGCATGCTTCAACGACCCGGGTGCCCACTGGCCGCAGGACGGCAAGGAGGGTGTGCTCGACAGCCGTGCCTTCTATGCCGGCAAGACAGCCTCCAACGGTACCGACCGCTATATCTGGGGATGGTGTCCCTACCGTGTCGGTTCCACCGTCTTCGAGAAGAACATCAACGTGGGTGCTGACGGTGAGCCCGCATGGGCTGGCGCACTGGTCTGCCACAAGATCATCCAGCATGCGGATGGTACACTCACCGTGGGTGAGGTTCCTGCCATGGCTGCTAAGTATGACAAGGAGCAACCTGTCACCGTGATGGACAGCAACGGCTATAACAACGGTACCCTTTCCGGTGACGGTGCCTATGTGCTCTTCAACCGCCTGGGTGCTCACAACCACATCTCCATGACCGTCAAGACCAGCAACAACTGGGATAAGTTCGGTATCTCCGTGGTTCGTGGCTCTGACTCCGGGAAATACTACACCATCGTGGTCAACCCCGAGGGTGAGGACTGGCGCAAGATCAACTTCGAGGAGGAGGGTGAGAACGGCAAGGGCTTCATCGAGGGTATCGACGGTTACGGCTTTGCACGTCCCGCTGACAACACGTATGACATCGACATCTATACCGACAACAGCGTGCTGGTGATGTATATCAACGACAATGTCGCCTACACCCAGCGTATCTACGGTATCCAGAAGAACTGCTGGAGCATCAACAACTACGGTGGCTCCATCAGTGTCAGTGACGTGGAAGTCTCACAATATTGATTAGTTAGTTTTGGTTAATAGTTAGTAGTTCTCGCAGAGGTGAGTAGATTGTTTCAGGATAACATTTTTAGTACTAACCATTAAATACGCGAAAGAATATGAAAAAACAATTACTCACATTATTCTTGATGCTGGCAGCCGTTACTGCCTCGGCACAGATAGTACTATGGAATGGAGACGACAAGGAAACAGGTACAGACGGTGGATTCTGGAACCGTGCTGATCCTACTGTAATAGAAGATGGAAGCAATAAGTGTCTGAAAGCAACCTTGAAAGCCAATCCTGGTGGTTGGGATCAAGAGCATCACAATATCGCACTGCCTGTTGGTGATGCTGATTTCAAAGGATTGCGTCGCCTGACTTTCCGAATGAAAATGGAAGATAAGCACAACGTGATGGTGCAATTGGAAGGTAAGGATGGTGCATATAATGTAAAACGTATCTTCTGGTATGACACTCCAGGCGAATGGCAGACCATGGTCTATGAATACAATGTTGGTCCTGACGAGGACAAAATTACTGATACAAGCAACAACGTCATTGCTATTTGGCCTTATGAAGAAACAGCCGATGGTGAGGGTAAAACCATTTATATTGACGATATCCAGTTAGAGGGTCCTATGCTGAAAGATGGTGCTGCTATCCGTACGCTGGCTGATGGTTCACTGACCTCCAAGCAGGTTGAGATCACCGGCTCATTAAGCAAGGGGAAGTATCAGTGTACTTGGGATGGTGACTGGCACACCGTGGATTACGACGACTATTCCTTGCTGCTTAGCAAACTGTCTGCTGATGTGTGCTTCCTCAACCTGACAGGTGCTGCCGTCGCCGATGGTGACGGTCCACAATTGCGCACGAAGAATCATAACCTGTTGATTCTCTCACCCACCGACTTCTTTGACACCGACAATGTTATCCGCTGGGATGGAGAGAAGAACATTACACCAAAGATGGTACTCGACGAGAGTTATCCTTTCTATACTCCGATTGATTTCACCGCTACTGCAGTACAGGTAACACGCAGTATCAAGGCTGGCATCAACACCATGTGTCTGCCATTCTATGTGGGACAGGCGGAAATCAGTACCAACTGTAAGATTGCCACTTATACCTCTTCAACGGCAGATGCCGTCAACTTCACTACTGCCGACCATGCGGACGCTAACGTTCCTTTCCTTGCTACTGCAGTTGATGCAGCCGCTACCGAGTTGAACTTCACAGACAAAGGTGTTGTGAACACTCCCGAGTCTTTCTCTGAACCATTCATCGGCATCTATGTTCCTCAGAGTGCGGAGGGCAAATATGGTATCAATAACGACGGAAAATTTCAAAAGGGTGCCTCAGATGCCACAGTCAAGAGCTTCCATGCTCTGATGACCACTATTCCTGCAGAAGCAAGAAGTATCACCATTGACGGCATATCAACAGGTATTAACAATATATCTGTTAAGAATCCGATTCAGAACATCTATAACCTGAACGGTGTCCGTGTGGACAAGGTGGGCAATAAGGGTCTCTATATTATCAATGGCAAAAAGGTGATTGTGAAATGAATTAGGAACTGACACCTTCTGATGACTCCGCCCAAGTTCCGTGATGGTTCTTGGGCGGAGTTTCTGTTATCTCACATTCACCGTGAGCCGGGAGCCATTGACGGTGATGACAGCCTTGCCCCGTTTTCCGGTACTGCGTATCACTGCCATGGCACGTCCCTGCCAGGTATGGTGCTGGGCGTCGAAGTAAGGATCGTTGTCCCTGACATTCGCATTACCTACACCCAACAAGGTGGCACTGCCCATCACCTTCACATCCAACGGCTTCTGGGCATCCGGCACCACACGTCCCTGGGCATCCACCACCTCTATGGTAATGAATGCCAAAGACTGTCCGTCAGCCTTTAGCTGTTGGCGGTCGGCAGTCAGGCGGACAGACACCGGTTCACCAGCGGTCTGTAACTCACAACGGTCGCTGCCAGCCTCAGCCCGTAAGATGCCGGGCTCGTACGGTAATGTGAACACCACCTTCATCTCACTGGTCGACTGTGTGCCCACCAGCTGACCGTTCAGGTACAGACGGACCTGAGGCTCCCGGCTGTACACCTCCACCTCTATCGGTTTACCTTCCCACCCTTTCCATGTCCAGCGTTCCGTGGTAGGCCATGTGCTCCACATCGATGTCTTCACCTTGCCGTAATAGCCATCCGGCTCTCGTACTGCCATATAGGTCTTCCCGCCATTCCACAACAGGGAGCGGTAATAGCTGACGGGTTTACGCTTTCCTGTCAAGTCGACATCCCCGCAATAGGCTGCGTGCCAAGGGAACAGCGGACGCTCCCACCCCTCGCCAGGGACATCACCCTCATAGTAGTAACGACCGATACCTGACTCACCGATATAATCGAGACCCGTCCATACGAAATCGCCCAGGATATACGGATGCTTCTGCGACCGCTCGTAGTTCTGCCAGGCATCACGAGGGAAGCTCTCCGTCTGCATCATCACACGGGAAGGGACCCGCTGATGGTCGCTTTCTGCCTTGAATATCATATAGTTATATCCCACGATGTCATGTTCTGCCGCCAACGGGTCGTAAATATCCCAGTCAGCGTCCCATGCCGCCAGTGCCGAGGTCACCGGGCGCTTCTGGGCGTCTGTCTTCCGGATATGCTCTGCCATCTGACGGGCAGTCTTCACCACCTCGATTTTCTTGCGTTCTATCACCTCATTGCCAATGCTCCAGCAGAAGATGCTGGGATGCAGGCGGTCACGCAGCACCATGGCATCGAGGTCACGCTGCCACCACTGGTCTATCAACGTGTGATAGTCGTAGTCATTCTTCTTCTCCCTCCAACCGTCGAAAGCCTCGTCAATCACCAGCAGTCCCAGTTCATCACAAGCCTTCAGGAAGGTTTCCGAAGGAGGGTTGTGCGAGGTACGCACGGCATTAAACCCTGCTTCCTTCATCAGCTTCGCCTTCCTGTATTCTGCGTCATCATAAGCGGCAGCACCCAGTATTCCATTGTCGTGGTGCAGACAGGCTCCGTTCAATTTGACACACTTGCCATTGAGCAGCAACCCCCGCTGCGCATCGTAGTCAATGGTACGGATACCATAGGTGACGGGGACACGGTCAACACCCTCCACCTCCAATTCCGTATGATAGAGATAAGGATCCTCCGGTGACCATAGACGGGGATTCTCCACCGTTATCGTACGCTGTATCGGATAGGATGTCCCATCCTCACGGACGACGCTGGCACTCAGCTCCACATGATGGACATCCGGGAAACGCACCTGTATGCTCCAGTCGTCTATATAGGTCTTGCCGGTGGTGACAAGCCACACGTTCCGATAGATACCCGACCCGGAGTACCACCGGCAGTTCTTCTGCTGGGAGTTGTCGACACTGACCACTATCTCGTTGTCACCTGTCTTAATATATGGGGTGGCATCCACCCAGAACGACGAGTAGCCATAACGCCATCCCCCTGCCTCTGTGCCATTGATGTAGACCCGTGGGTTCATATAGACACCTTCGAAATAGAGACGGACCTTCTTTCCCTCATAGGCTTTCCCCAATGTCAGCGTGCGTCGGTACCACCCCTTGCCCGTGGGCAGATAGCCGCCGTCGTTGCCAGAAGGGGCATGAACGTCAAACCGCTGTTCTATACTCCAGTCATGGGGTAATGTCACCGCACGTGCTTTGGTGAAATCACTGTCGTTCTGCACAAACTGCCACTGGTCGTTGAGCCGTTGTTTCCGCTGGATAGCTGTTGCCGCACTCATGACCATCATACCAGATAATAGCATGACTGCCACCATCATTGTTCTTGTCCGTTTCTGAATCATCTGTCTTTTTATTTATTGGTTGATGCCACAAAGATACATATTATTTTGGAAAAACGTTACAAAACGACTCCCCTTCTCCCTTTTTTCCTGGAAAAACAATGTACAGGGCGCACCAAAACTCTTGAAGCCCGTACCTTCGACCCTCGGAATCCTGAATCTTTTAAATGACCAATTTCTTACTAAAAAATATACCTAAGTTTTTAAAATCGGGAAATATCTGTCAATCTATCAGCGAGAGGGTATAACGTATTGACAGGCAACCGATTGCGCGCTGACAGATAGGCTGACAGATTGATAGATTCGATGATGGCATCTTCATCAGCAGAAATTGCCGTTTCCTCTTGACAACGGCAACAGCAGTCCTTGTAAAGGATGCCTCCCTTCATTGTAAATCAAATTGATTTGCAAAGTAAATCAAATTGAATTACCGAGTAAATCAAATTGATTTACATCGTAAACCAAGTTAGATTACAATTCTGCATGATATAGTTTTCATTGACGTTGCCTAAGGCTTCGACCATTGAAGCCCGTACCTTCGACCCTCGTTGCCTAAGGCTTCGACCCTTGAAGCTTAGGGCTTCGTCCCTCGAAACCTAAGGCTTCACAAGGAGGACTTCACTCGTTTTTATATGTATTTTAAGGGCAAAAACGCCATTCGTTGTCACCCTTGTTACCTCGTTGTCACACGTAACATACTGATTTTCAGAAAGTGTTGCAAAGTGGCAACGGTTGCAAGGGTAAAAAACTTTATGTATGCGCGCGTGCGCGAGAGAAGGATTCTGATATTCCTATCAAACAATACGAGTAACTTATCATGCCTCCCCTGAATTAACAACCGACATTGTCTTTGCCTTTTAGGAGGACTAATCTTTCAATGGGCAATGAAAAGAGGGGAAAGATGTCTGTTTTTATAGCAAAAATGTTTCAGTGAACGTTTTTTTTTAGTTTTTGTATCAAAAGTTACACGATGAAATGGCAGATTCTTGTAATTTTGCAGCAGATTGATTGGAAATAACTAAAAACGAAATGCAAATGAAGAAATTGTTTTTAACCCTGATGGTGATGCTGTTTGCCGTGATGACTGTCAGCGCACAGCAGAAACCTCTCGTATTGGGAAAGAGTCACGCCATGCAACGGGTAGAGGTGAACAGCCGCTATTTGCTGCTGCCCGTACAGGAGCGAGAAGACAATGCCAACATCCGTGTGTTGGTAAAAGGACAACAGGTCCAATCGTTGAACATGAGACTTGCCGTTGACAAGGTGGACTATTACGTGCCCCTGGATATCCAGCGCTATGGCACGAAAGAGCTGTTGCTGGACATCACGTTCTACGGTGACCGTCGTTTCACCGGTGCCATGAAGGACTTCCTCTGCTGGCAGGAGATGAAGCAGAGCAACACCTTTGACACTGCCAACCGTGAGAAATACCGTCCCAAGTACCACCACACTCCCGTCTACGGATGGATGAACGACCCCAACGGTATGTTCTATAAGGATGGTGTCTATCACCTCTTCTACCAGTGGAACCCCTACGGTTCGATGTGGGAGAACATGACATGGGGACACTCCACCAGTCGTGACCTGATTCACTGGGAGGCTCAGCCCACCGCTATCGAGCCGGACGCATTAGGTGATATCTTCAGTGGTTCGTGCGTGGTGGACAAGAAGAACAACCAGGTGGTCGCCTTCTACACCTCAGCAGGAAAGAGTCAGGTGCAGTCAATGGCGATCTCCAAGGATAACGGTAAGACGTTTGAGAAATATGACGGCAACCCCATCCTCGTCAGCAAGGAGGAGGACTTCCGTGACCCGAAGGCGTTCTGGAATACTGATATCCAGAAATGGAACATGGTACTTGCCGTCGGACAGGAGATGCACATCTACTCCTCCGACAACCTGAAAGACTGGACGTATGAGAGTGCCTTCGGTAAGGAATACGGTTGTCATGACGGTGTATGGGAATGTCCTGACCTGATGAAGATGACGGTACGTGGTACCAACAAGCAGAAATGGATGCTGATATGTAACATCAACCCCGGTGGTCCCTTCGGCGGCTCCGCTACCCAGTATTTCATCGGTGACTTCGACGGAAAGAAGTTCACCTGCGAGCATACAGACACCCGTTGGATGGACTACGGCAAGGACCACTATGCCACCGTCACCTTCGACAACGCCCCAGAGGGAAGACATATCGCCCTGGCATGGATGTCGAACTGGCAGTATGCCAACCAAGTGCCCACCAAGCAGTACCGCAGTGCCAACAGCATTCCCCGTGACCTCGACCTCTTCGAGTATAACGGACAGACCTACTGCGGAGTGACACCCTCGAAGGAGATGCTTGCCCTGCGTGGCAAGACCACTAACAAACTGCCACAGACCGGTGAGCTGGTCATAGATCTGAAAGGCTCTACGGAGATCACCTTCTCCAACTCACTCGGCGAGCAGGTGGTGATGGAGTATGACGCTGTCAAGAACACGTTCTCGATGGACCGTACCCGCAGCTATGCCAGCTTCAGCGAGGCATTCCCCTGCAAGACCGTCGCACCCACCTATGGTGCCGTCAAACAACTGCGTATCTTCATCGACCACAGCTCTATCGAGGCTTTCGACGCTGATGGACGCATGGCAATGACGAACCTCGTGTTCCCCACAGAGCCTTATACGCAGATCAAAGTGACCAATAACGCAAAAGTAACTATTTATCCTTTCTGAAATGATGGCAAACAACACCAATAAATCGATTTATCTGATTCCTGTGATGCTCTGCTTCTTCTGCATGGGCTTCGTAGACCTTGTGGGCATCGCATCCAACTATGTGAAGGAAGACCTCGGACTGTCTGACTCTGTCGCTAATATCTTCCCCTCACTGGTATTCTTCTGGTTCCTCATCTTCTCCGTACCTACGGGTATGCTGATGAACAAGATAGGACGTAAGAACACGGTATTACTCTCACTGATTGTGACGGTGGTGTCCTTGTTGATACCCCTCTTCGGCAACTCCTTCACGGTGATGCTGATAGCCTTCTCACTGCTGGGTATCGGTAACGCACTGATGCAGACGAGTATCAACCCCCTTGCCATGCTGATTATCGGTGACAAGAACCTTGCCTCGACACTGACCTTCGGACAGTTCGTGAAGGCGATCGCCTCGTTCCTTGCCCCTTATCTCGCCATGTGGGGTGCCACACAGGTCATCCCCTCGTTCGGCTATGACTGGCGTGTGCTGTTCATGGTCTATTTCGTCGTAGGTCTGTTGTCCACCGCTTTGTTATGGGCAACCCCTATTCAGGAGGAGCTCCCCACAGGTAAGTCGTCCTCGTTCGTGGATTGCCTTCGTCTGTTGAGCAAACCCATCGTACTGCTGTCATTCCTCGCCATCATGTGTCATGTGGGTATTGACGTGGGTACCAACACCACGGCACCGAAACTGCTGATGGAGCGTGTCGGCATGACCCTTAACGAAGCCGCCTTCGCCACTTCCCTGTATTTCATCTTCCGTACCATCGGTGCACTGACGGGCTCTTTCTTCCTCCGTGTGATGAAGACCCGCTGGTTCTTCATCATCAGTGTCGTGCTGATGGCGGCAAGTATGATCCTCATGTTCAGCGGTCAGTCGAAGATGATACTGTATGTTGCCATCGCCCTGGTCGGTTATGGTAACTCCAATATCTTCTCCATGGCATTCTCCGAGGCACTGCTCTCCGTTCCCGACAAGCAGAACGAGGTCTCTGGTCTGATGATTATGGGACTCTTCGGCGGTACGGTATTCCCCCTTATCATGGGCTTCATGAGTGATGCCATGGGACAGGCTGGTGCCGTTGCAGTGATGGCTGTGGGTGTCATCTATCTATTCACCTATATCAAACAAGTCAAGAACTAAAAATACAATAAAACTATGAAGAATCTGATTATAGGACTGGGCGAGGCATTATGGGACATGCTGCCCGAGGGAAAGAAACTGGGTGGCGCTCCTGCTAACTTCGCCTATCATGCAGGGCAGTTTGGACTGGATACCCTTGCCATCAGTGCACTGGGGGAGGACAAACTCGCTGACGAGACGATAGAGGCGCTAGAACAGAACGGACTGAAATACCTGATGCCACGGGTACCGTATGCTACTGGTACCGTACAGGTGACCCTGACTGGTGAGGGCATCCCCACCTATGAGATCAAGGAGAATGTGGCTTGGGACAATATCCCTTTCAATGACGAGATCAAAGCGGCTGCAAAGAACTGCCGTGCCGTGTGCTTCGGCTCCCTTGCCCAGCGTAACATCGTGAGTCGCCAGACCATCCAGCAGTTCCTCGACGCTACTCCAGAGGACTGTATCAAGATATGTGACATCAACCTGCGCCAGCAGTTCTTCTCCAAGGAGATTCTGGAGGAGTCGTTCAAGCGTTGTAATATCCTGAAGATCAATGACGAGGAGCTGGTGGTCGTCACCCGTATGTTCGGCTATCAGGACTTGGACGATGCCAAGATCTGCGAGAAGATGGTGAAGGAATACAACCTGCAGATGCTCGTACTGACCTGTGGCACCAATGGCAGCCATGTGTTCACTGCTGACGGCAAGCATTCCTTCCAACAGACTCCGAAAGTGGAGGTTGCCGATACCGTAGGTGCTGGCGACTCCTTCACAGGCTCCTTCTGTGCCGCCATCCTGAACGGCAAACCCGTCGAGGAAGCACACCGCATCGCCGTGGAGGTGAGTGCCTATGTATGTACCCAGAACGGTGCGATGCCGAAATATCCCGCAGAACTGGTTGCGAAAGTGAAATAAAAAAGAAACGGGGCTCAAACGAGTCCCGTTTTCTTTTTATCATATCACTTGCTTATTTCAGTAAGTTCATTGTATCGGTGGCAATCATCAGCTCCTCATCGGTAGGAATGACGACAACCTTCACCTTGGAGTCGTCAGCGGAGATGACAGCCTCCTCACCACGGACATTGTTCTTCGACTCATCGAACTTGATGCCGAGGAACTCCATGTCCTTACATACCTCAGAACGCATGCTGACCTGGTTCTCACCAACACCGGCAGTGAAGACTACAACATCGAGACCTCCCATGGCAGCGGCATAGGCGCCAATGTATTTCTTGATACGGTAGAAATACATATCCTGAGCCAGTTTGGCACGCTCGTCACCATTCTTGGCAGCATTCTCCACATCACGCATATCACTGGAGCCACCGGTAATACCGGCAACACCACTCTTTTTATTGAGGAGATTAGACATGCCGTCAGCATCCAGACCCAGCTTCTTCTCGATGAAGGTCACAGCACCACCGTCGATATCACCGGCACGGGTACCCATCACCAGTCCCTCCAGCGGAGTAAGACCCATAGAGGTATCGATGCACTTGCCATCCTTCACGGCAGCGATAGAGCCACCATTACCCACGTGGCAGGTCACCATCTTGGTACCCTCAGCCTTGATACCGAGGAACTCACAGGCACGGGCTGACACATAACGGTGAGAGGTACCATGGAAACCATAACGGCGGATGCCGTACTTCTCATACAGCTCGAAAGGAATAGCATACATATAAGCCTTGGGGGGCATCGTCTGGTGGAAAGCAGTATCAAAGACACCCACCTGCGGAAGACCCGGCATCAGCTCCTTCACGGCATTCACACCCTTCAGGTTGGCAGGGTTATGCAGCGGAGCGAGGTCTGAGCACTCCTCGAAAGCCTTCAGCACCTCGTCAGTCAGAATCACCGACTTGTTGAATTTCTCACCGCCATGCACCATACGGTGACCCACAGCGTCAATCTCCTTCAAGTCTTTGATCACACCAATCTCAGGGTCAGTCAGCAAAGAGAAGATGAACTTCACTCCCTCTGTATGCTCAGGGATGTCATGCATGATCTGCTTTTTCTCCCCATTGGCAAGTTTCACTTTCACAAAGGCGCCGTCCAAGCCCACGCGCTCAGCACCGCCCGATGTCATCACACTCTTGTCATCCATGTTGTACAGGGCGTACTTAATGGAAGAAGAGCCACAATTCAATACAAGAATTTTCATGTTTTCTATAATTATAAACTATCAACTATTTCTTAGCGTCCATTGCCTGACATGCCGTGATGGCAACCATATAATAGATGTCCTCCACAGAGCAACCACGGGAGAGGTCGTTAACCGGACGGGCGATACCCTGCAGGATAGGACCGATAGCGATAGCGTCACCTAAGCGCTGTACGAGCTTATAACCGATATTACCAACCTCCAGGTTCGGGAATACAAGGACGTTTGCCTTACCGGCAATCTCTGAACCGGGAGCCTTCTTGCTGCCTACGGAGGGTACGAGGGCTGCGTCAGCCTGCAACTCACCGTCAATCTTCAGAGAGGGATCCAACTCCTTAGCAAGTTTGGTAGCCTCAATGACCTTGTCAACCACCTCATGCTTGGCACTTCCCTTGGTGGAGAAACTCAGCATAGCGACACGAGGGTCAGCAAAACCTGCCACCGACTTAGCGGTCTGGGCGGTACATACGGCAATCTGACTGAGCTGGGCAGCGTCAGGCATCGGAGTAACGGCGACATCACCTACTACCAATACACCATTCTCACCATACTGCTTCTCTTTGGAGATGAGCAGCATGCCACCACTGACACAAGTGATGCCGGGAGCACACTTGATAATCTGCAGGGCAGGACGCAACGTGTCACCTGTCGTTGACAACGCACCGCTGATCTGACCGTCAGCACCCTCGGTCTTGATAATCATACATCCCAGATAAAGAGGATTCTTCACCAGCTCACGAGCCTGCTCGATAGTCATTCCCTTGCTCTTACGGAGCTCGGCGAGTTTCTCGGCATACTCCTCACTCTTCTCACAGTTCTCCGGGTCGATGAGTGTTGCCTTATCGATATGCTGCAGACCTTTCTCCTTGGCGAGGGCATGCACCTTATCAGGGTTACCAATCAGAATGATGTCTGCGATGTCGTCAGCCAATACACGGTCGGCTGCACACAATGTACGCTCCTCCTCAGCCTCGGGGAGCACGATGCGCTGCTTGTTTGCCTTAGCACGCACTACGATTTGACTTAATAAATCCATAATTTGTTTTATTATTAGTTTTAAGATATTTACATGGACTGCAAAGTTACGAAAAAACTATGAACTTTGAACGATGAACTATGAATTTTAAAGATTATTTACATCATTTCCTTCGTCAGGATACTCTCCAGTTTCTCTGCCGAGAGACGTATCTGGAGCTCTGACTTGATGGCAACAGTAATGGAACCTGTCTCCTCGCTGACGACGACAGCCACACAGTCAGACTCCTGCGAGATTCCCAAAGCCGCCCGATGACGCAGTCCCAGTTCCTTAGGAATATCCAGGTCGTGGCTGACGGGAAGGATACAGCCGGCAGCTTTTATCCGCTTGTCAGAGATAATCATTGCCCCATCATGCAAGGGAGAGTTCTTGAAGAAGATGTTCTCTATGAGTTGCTGACTGATACTCGAATCTATCAGCTCACCGGTAGCCACCACGTCATCCAACGGCATATTACGCTCCAAGACTATCAATGCGCCCACTTTACGCTTACTCATGTTCAAGCATGCCATCACAATAGGCATAATGACTTTCTTCAGCTCCTCACTGTTAGCCGCCTTGCCTTTGCCAAAGAAACGGGTAATAGTACGCATCCGCTCATGTGCACCGAGGTTATACAGGAACTTCCTGATATCATCCTGAAACAGAATAATCAAGGCGATGACTCCCACACTGACCAGTTTGTCCATAATAGACCCTAACAGGCGCATCTCCAGCACCTGAGAGACCAACAGCCAAAGTACCACGAAAATCATGATACCCATGAACACATTCAATGACCTTGACACCTTCATCAGCCTGTAAATGTAATACAACATCAAGGCGACAAGGACGATATCGATAATATCTTTTATCCCAAACTCAAACAACATAATCCTAAACCCTACACGATAAACTCTCAACTATACTGACACACTCTACCGCTTCCCTCACATCATGAACCCGCAGGATGGCAGCACCTTTCTGTAAGGCGATGGTATTCAACACAGTCGTGCCATTCAGAGCTTCAGAAGGAGAGCCTCCCAACACCTTATAAATCATTGACTTGCGGGAAACACCCACCAAAAAAGGAAGATGCAACATATTCAGATTCTCCAAATTACTCATCACCTCATAGTTCTGCTCCGTTGTCTTCCCAAAGCCGAAACCGGGGTCAAGGATGATATCTTTCTGTCCAAGAGAGCGTAACTCATCCACCTCTTGGGCAAAATGGAGTAACATCTCCTTTATGGTCGGTTGGACTGACATGAGGATATAAGCGACACCTAACCGTGCTACCATACGGAACATCTTTGTGTCTGCTCCTTCCGACACATCATTAATAATATCTACTCCATACTCCTCCACAGCCATCCGTGCCACATCGGGACGGAACGTATCGACACTCACGACAGCATCCGGCACTTCTCTGCGAACGATACCAAGGGCATAGCGCAACCGGTCCATTTCCTCATCGTCTTCGACACATGTGGCACCGGGGCGAGTGGAGCACCCACCGACATCTATTACGGTCCCACCTTCCTGTAGAATCTGCTGTGTCCGCTCGATGATATCCCTTTCGGACTGTTTCCGGCTCTCCGCATAGAAAGAGTCAGGAGTCACATTCAGGATTCCCATCACCTGCGGTGTGCGAAGACTGAGCAAACGACCGTTACAATTGAGCGTATAATCCATTTCAGCCACAAAGTTACCAAATAAGTGAGAGAAATGCAAAAGAAAACCTATTTTCTTTTCATTTCAGAACGAAAAATAAGTTCGGCGAAGCCAAAGACACAAAATAATTGATTATTATCAATTGATATTTGATAATTATTTTCTACCTTTGCAGCATAAATGCCAAAAACCATGGATATTAAAGAACTCTATAAACTTTACCAACAGCATCCCTGTATTACGACAGACTCAAGGGATTGCCCCAAAGACAGTATTTTCCTGGCTTTAAAAGGGTCCTCTTTCAATGGTAACGACTATGCTGTCTCCGCCTTGGAGAAAGGCTGCAGCTATGCGATTATCGACGAGGAGCCAAGGGAAATAGAGAAACTAGGAGAACCAGGAAAACTAATCCTCGTCGATGACTGTCTGCAGACCTACAAAGACTTGGCGAGAGAGCATCGCCGCCAGTTCGACATCCCCGTTATCGGCATCACCGGAACGAATGGAAAGACGACCACCAAGGAACTCATCCGTGCCGTCTTGTCGGAATGTTATAACGTGATGGCGACAGAAGGTAACTTCAATAATGACGTAGGGGTGCCCAAGACCTTATTCCGCCTGAACGAGGAACACGATATTGCCGTTGTGGAGATGGGCGCCTCGCATCCTGGCGACATCAAGACACTGGTCGAGACGGCAGAGCCCACTTGCGGACTGATTACCAATGTGGGACGCGCCCATTTGCTGGGTTTTGGTTCCTTTGAGGGTGTCTGCAAGACAAAAGGGGAACTTTATGACTTCTTCAGAGCTCATGAGTGTCCTGTTTTCATCAACCGCGACAACGAACACTTGATGAAAATGACTGACGGACTTGCGGATATCTATTATTATGGTCAGAGTGACAATACCGATATCCTGATTCATGGTGAGGTCATCAGCTGTGCGCCCTTCCTGAAGTTCCGTTGGCGGGAACAAGACCATGATGCCGGTTACACGAGTGAGTGGATGGAGGTGCAGACTCATCTGATTGGTGCCTATAACCTCGACAACATGCTCGCTGCCATCACCATCGGATATGTCAATAATATCCCCTTCGAGCAGATTAACCACGCCTTGGAGAACTATGTCCCCTCCAACAACCGCTCTCAGATGACGGTCACGGAACATAACCACTTGGTGGTGGATGCCTATAATGCCAACCCGACGAGTATGAAGGCTGCCATCGACAACTTCAAACTGATGGAGGTGTCTCCCAAGATGGTGATCATCGGTAAGATGGGAGAACTGGGAGATGTCTCTGAAGAGGAGCACCAGAAGGTCGTGGACATGCTTGCTGATGCCCGTTTCGACAAGGTATGGCTGGTCGGTGACGAGTATGCCGCCACTAACCGCTCAGCACTAACCGCTCACCTCTTCCATGACGTGGAAGAGGTGAAGGCGGCTATCGCCAGCGAGCAGCCACAAGGATATTATATTCTTATCAAAGGTAGTAATAGCAACAAACTCTTCGAATTACCCGACCTGCTTTGAGAATTGAGAAATATATCATCGGAGTCTGTCTGTTAATAGGATTGCTGACAACAGGATGCAGCCAACAGAGACGGGAGGTGCTGCCAGAAGGCAACTCCGTATACTACTGGCGCACAGACTTTCGGTTGGACTCCACAGAGCGTGCCTTCCTGAAGCAGTATGGCATCCGCAAACTCTATTGCCGCTATTTCGATGTGGTGATGAGCGACTCATTAGGACCGATGCCTAATGCCACCATCACCTTCAGCGACAGTCTGCCTGAAGACATTGAGATCATCCCTACCGTCTTTATCGTGGAGAACTGTATGCACCAGAAGCCGGAGGGACTGGCAGAAAAGATTGTGCAGCGTATCGTACAGATGAATGAGACCAACGACATCAAAGGTGTCAGAGAGATACAGATAGACTGTGACTATACTGCCAAGAGTCGCAAGAACTACTACGACTTCTTGGAGGACTTACGCTCTCAACTTTCAACTCTCAACTTTCAACTCTCAACCACCATCCGTCTACACCAGTTGTCAATGAGGGTACCACCTGTTGACTATGGTGTGCTGATGCTCTATAACACGGGGCACCCGATGAAATTCATGGAGCGCAACCCCATCCTCGACATCCGTGACGTGGCACCCTACCTGCGCTATCTGGAAGATTACGACCTGCCATTGGCTGCCGCCTACCCTGTCTTCCTCTGGCAGCGCATCATCCAGGGAGTGGATATCGAGCATGTCGCCACCGCTGAGGAAATCCTCAAGGTGAAGGAAGCGGTGGAGAAAGAGCGTCCCGAACTGAAACGCCTTATTCTCACTTACGATTTAGCAACAGATAATATAAACAGATATAAACCAGAAACCTATGAAAAGATTTATTCTCATTAGTGTACTTGCCGTATTGGCATTACCCATGCTCGGCTGTGGCTGGTACGGAAGTGACAACATCTACATGTTCCGTGTCTACGACAGCAAGGAATTCAAAGAGCGTGTCGACGACATCACGTCTAACAACTGGAAAGTGTATCTTGGACTCCAACAGGATTATTACTACTTCAACGCTGAAGAGGTCATCAAGGCTGCCCAGAAGAAGAACGATGCCCTGATGGTCAGTTACGTCAAGAACCTGAAGAGTTACTTGGATATCTGTGACGACATTCGCTATGAACAATGGAACTATCCCACCAAGGAGAAACTTGCCCAGCGCAACCAGAAACTGCGTGCCATCCAGACGTATGCCCTCAGCAAGGTCAAGACAAAGCTGCGCTCCCAGCACGCACTGCTCTATATGCGCTGCAACATGGTACTGGGACTGAACCGTGACAATATCACCTTCTGGGAGAATACCGCCAGTCAGTTTATCGAGACCGTCTATAAGGATATGATGAAGAATATCTACGCCGGTGCCATCTATAAGATGGGACGTGACGCAGAGGCTGCGGAGATCTTCGCTGAGCAGGGTGACTATAACAGTCTGATGACCCAGTTCTACAAGCGTCGTTCTTTCGAGGCTATCCGCCAGGAATACCAGAAGAACCCTAATGCCGGTGCTCTGCCTTTCCTCCTGCAAGACTTCGTCAACAACGCCCAGGAGGCTGTGGATGCCAACATCGGTGGCAAACTCTTCATCCGCGACATCAAACAGTCGGAGGCGATGCAGATGGCACAGTTCGCCGGACAGGTGGTAAAGGAAGGAAAGACTAACGACCCTGCAATGTGGAAGGCTGCCCAGGGCTGGCTGGAATACCTCTTCGGCAAGAAACAGCAGGGCTATCAGGACATCCAGGCTGCCACTCACATGGCAGGCTCCGAGCACTCCCAACTGACGGCACGCCTCATCCACTTCTATATCAAATGTGACGTAGAACCCGTCAGCAACCAGTTTGACGCTTGGCTGGCAAGTGAGATGAAATGGTTTAAGGAACCTGATTCACAACACGGATGGTTCAAAGATAACGCTATGACACGAACGGTCAATCAGATACTGGAGAAGAAATATGCAAACAGAGTCAATACCTTGATGGGATTATATAACGTTACTGCCAACGGCAGTTTCTCTGCCAAGACAGAAACGATGAAGGTAGAGGACCTTGAGAAATTCCTGCAATACACCAAAGGAGCCTCTGACAATCCTCTGGATGCTTACCTCATTGCCAATATCGAATATGATCCCCAGAGTATGGACGACCTTGTCGGCACCAAGTACCTGCGTGTCTGTCAGTGGGAGCAGGCTATCTCATGGTTGGAGAGAGTTCCTGTATCCTTCTACAACAAACAGCATATTTCCGTCATTGCCATCAACCGCAGCGTGGATGTGGCACCATGGATTACACGTCAGTGGCTCAGTGATGCAGACTATGAGAGGACCGTCAATCTGAAATCGAGCTACAAACTCGACTTCGCCCGCCAGATGCTTGCATGGGAGAAAGAGGCTGCCCTCATGAAGGGCGATGCCCAGTGTCAGCGTTACTACGATCTGGCTGTACGCTACGCACAGGCAAACAACGATGGTGACTGCTGGTTCCTGACGGAGTATGCCAAAGAGCCGGACACCCATCAAGTAGGGGAGAACGAGAAAGACTTCAATGCCATCGCCCGCCAGTTGCTGGAGAAGGCAAGCAAGGCGAAAGACAAGACTTTGAAGGAGAAGGCACTCTTCGGACTTTGCTACTGGTACCTCCATACCGAGAAGTGGTTTACCCATGACTGGGAAAGTGAGGCTAACAGTTTTGTGTTCATCACCTATCCAGAGTCGTCACAGTATAAGGCACTGCAGGCATTGGTGAACTTTGAGAAGGCTAACGGCAATAAACCAGCGGAGTTTATCACCCACTGTGATGTCTATACCACCTTCTTGTTCAGGACCAACCAGAAGTAGGGAAATGTTAAAAAAAAGAATTTCTCATTCTTCATTTCTCATTTCTCATTTAAAAGTGCTACCTTTGCAGGCGATTTCGAAAGAATCGCCTGTAAAAGGCTTCGGGATGTAGCGCAGTTGGTAGCGCACTACGTTCGGGACGTAGGGGTCGGGCGTTCGAGTCGCCTCATCCCGACCAAGGAAAAGGACATGTCAGTCATGGCATGTTCTTTTTTTCTTAAATCAGAAGGTTTTTAAAATAAAAAGATGTATATTTGCAGGTGATGACAAAAAAGAGTGTTTTACTCATCCATATATGGCTGTTGCTGTGGTCCGCCTTGGCAACTGCCCAGCCATTATGCAAGGTTGTAAGATACGACGAGGAAGATGGTGTGCCTTCAAGTCATGTCACCCAATTGCTACAAGACGATATGGGATTCATGTGGTTTGCCACATGGAACGGGCTCTGCCGATACGATGGTTATGAATTCAAAACTTTCAAGCCACAGGTAGGCGACGGATGTACTATGACAACAGACCGTATTCGCAACATCGACCTGTTACCAGGAAGGCGTATCCTTTGTCAGGTGGATGAGGACTACTATCTTTTTGACCTTAAGAGCTATCGGTTCCGTGACCTGACTGCTGAGGAAAAGCATGATGTCCAGAAACAGGTCGGGAAGTATCGTGCCAGTCGTTCGCTTCAACGCAAACCTATCACATGGACGGATTATAACCAGACCCAATGGACATTAGATGGCGAAGGACATTTATCATATAATGATACTGCGACAGGGGAAAAGATAAACTATCCGTTACATATAGACTTTCGCACACTGACCTTCGCCATGCCAGACAACCAAGGCAACCTCTGGGCACTCGACTACTCCAGCATATATAAATTCTGTACTGAGAAACAGCACATACAGCGACTTGAAATAGAACCTAAAGGAGAGGTCAAGTGCTTGTTCTGTGACAGTAAAGGACGTTATTGGGTAACAACTAAAGATGATAAAGCGGTACGCGTCTATCGCGCCAGTAACCATCAGTTGCTGGGCTATTTAGGCAGCGACGGACGGATACACCAAGGCTACACATCCTTCGGTGCCGCCGTCTACTGTATGTTTGAAACACCAAACGGAATATTGTGGTTAGGAACGAAACCTGATGGTCTCTTCCGCTTACAGGAAGAACCATCAGGATTGTTCAAAATCGACCATTTCACTGATATTCCCAACCTTAACATATATCATATTACAGTCGACAATCAAGACCGGCTATGGATAGCCACCTTAGGAGGTGGGATATACTACACCAATAACCCCAATGATATCCATCCTTCCTTTGCAGCACCGAGCCACTATCCGCAGGAAACAGGACGCAGAGCCCGATATATGCTGATTACCGACAATAACCTGCTGATGGTAGCCACTTCTGGTGGATTATTGATTTCTCAATTGAAACACCGGGTGGATGATATGCATTTCCGACTCCATCAGCGGGAGCCTCATAGACGGAACAGCTTGAGTTGTAGCGCTACCATGGATGTAGTACAGGACTCCCAAGGACACTTCTTTGTAAGCACAGAGAGTGGAGGGGTCAACCTGATAGAAAACAAGAACCCACTCGACAGTATATTGTCGTTCCGTCACCTTAGGGAGCAGCTCCATGTCCAACCCAATGACGTGGTGCAATCACTAACTGTCGACAAAAAAGGGAGTCTGATAGCTGTAGGCAGCCACCTCATCTCACTCTTAGACAGCACAGGACAAGGACGTGTGCTTGACGCCAGGACTTTCAACGCCGACTTCCGTTTCAGCGAGGCTCATCCCCTGCAGCTCGATAACGACCATTGGCTGTTCGGACTCATAGACGGTGCCTTTGTCACCACAACAGAGCACATGCGTCAGCAAACCCCTCAGCCTAAAGTCGTTCTGACTGGAGTTTCTATTCAAGGTAGTACCGATAATGGGGCTGTCGCCTATGCCGACACCATCTTCTTACAACCCACAGAACGTAATATCACGATACGTTTTGCAGCTCTTGACTATCGCACGGCTGATCAGATTAACTACGCCTTCCGCTTATTACCCCATGAGCAATGGAGCTATATCGGTCATGACCGCTCTGCTACCCTGCTCGACCTTGAGCCTGGCACTTACCAGATGGAGATTCGCTCTACCAATGCCGACGGGCTTTGGTCTGATGACGTACGTGTATTGACAATTGTTGTCAAACCCACCTTCTGGGAGTCTGTCTGGGGACAACTTCTTATCCTTTTGTTGGTCTGTGGTACCATCGCAGCCATCACCTATACCTTATTATATATAAGACGCATCCAGCGACAGCACCATGAGACCCTAGAGAAATATCTTGCCTTGATGGAAGTTAAGGGTGAGAAAGAGGAAATAAGCAAGAAAAAGGAGGAGGTAAGTAAGGAGACAGAAGAGACAACACTGGACCCGACACTCCAACGCGTCATGAAATTTGTCAAGGAGAACATCTCCAACAGTGATGTTAACGTTGGAGACATGGCTGCGGCAGCAGCTACCAGCAGGAGTGGTCTGCAACGCAAACTCAAACAAGCGATGGGTATCACCCCACAGGACCTGCTCCGTGAGGCCCGCATCAAACGAGCCTGCCACCTGTTACGCCACACCGACCATAGCATTGCAGATATTGCCTACGCCTGCGGTTTCACTGATCCGAAATATTTTGGTCGTAACTTTAAGCAAAGCACTGGTCAGTCACCCACAGAATATCGGGAAAATACACTTTGACGCATTTTTCATCCTCTTTTGACGTGAATTTCACCCCTTTGGACTCGAAATTCACCTTACCTTTGCAACCAAAACTTAAAGATTAATCCAATAATAACTTCAAAACAATGAGACAAAAAGTATTTCGGCTACTGTTTGCTGTCATGGCACTACTCACCATCGGCAACATACAAGCGGCAAAGAAGGTACACATGCTGGGAGACTCCACCATGCAACCTTATGATGAGAACACGACAGGAACCCGTGGCTGGGGAATGTACTTCGGTAATTTCCTCACAGGAGGATGGACTGCCACCAACTATGCGGTTGGCGGTCGAGATTCACGAGGTGGTTACAACGAACTCTGGCAAAAGGCAAAGAATTCTGTAGAGCCTGGTGACTATGTCATCATCCAGTTTGCCCACAACGACACCAAGTATGACGGCATGGACAATCTGGAGCTACAGGAGTATTACACCAGTATTGGAGATGCCACCAATGCCGCTGCCGTCAAGAAAGACGGACGTGGCACGACACCTTCCACCACCTACAAGGCTTGTCTGAAACAGATTGTAGACGCTGTGAAGGAGAAGAATGCCATCCCTATTCTGATGTCAGCGGTCTGCCGCTGTAACCTGAGCAATGGTGTTGTAGGCCGTAATGCCCGCCACGACTTAGGAGGTAAGTACTCAAAGATCACCGAATCGGGTATCCTGACTAACCAGTCGCTCCCGGAGAGTGACCATACCATGGACTACACCTATCACATGAAGCAACTTGCCTCAGAACTTGGTGTCCAGTTCATCGACATGACAGCTGCCACCAAATCACTCTATGAGAGTTATGGCACACAGGAGAAGCTTCATGCTGCCTTCTTTGACAAAGGTCCCAATACCCCTAATGACAATACCCACTTTAACCTGACTGGTGCTCTGACTGCCGCCAAGTTGGCAGCACAACTACTGAAGGACGCGGGTATCTTAGCGGATAACATCGAGATACCTACCGACTTGGCGATTACTCCTTCTGAGGCTGATATGGGCGAGGTATATGTGGGGCAGTCTGCCACAAAAGAACTGACCCTTAACGGTCTTGGCATGGAACCCTCATCAGGAACCATCACCATCACTGCCGACAATGGGGTGCTGCTGTCCACTGACAAGCAGAACTGGCAGAACACCTTAGAGGTAAGCTATGAGAACGGCACCGTCATTAAGACATTCTATGCTAAAATGAATGTGACGGCTACTGGTATCATGAGTGGTACGGTAACAGCGACGATTGGCGATAAGACCGCAAAAACAACCATTTCCGTAACAGGTATTGAATTAGGTGGAGGCGAGTCCTTCACCGCCACATGGGCACTGACCAGTAATGACAATGCCGTTGTCGATGGTAATGCGACTGCCGCCGATGCCAAAGTAAATGGCATGGCAAAGTATGGTAACAACGGGCAGAATGGTCTGATGGTCAGCACCAGCGATGGTGGTGCCTGGGTAAAAGCCGAGGATGACTCCCCCAACCAGTATGTGCAGTTTACCGTCACAGCCCCTGACGGCAAGAAGCTCGACATCAACCATATCACCATGAAGATTGGAGGACGTGGTGGAAGTGGTATGAGATGCCACGCTTACTATTCCACTGACGGCTTTGCGACACGAACCACCATCTATGCACCAGCCTCAATGGCAAGTGGTGTGCTGAATGAGGTAGACGTTACACCCGTCATCAAACTGGAAGAAGGCGACCAGTTACAGATCCGCATATACCCTTGGTATACCAGTGATGCCACAGGTAAATGGCTGTGCGTCAAAGACGTGATAGTCGGTGGTCAGGCAAAAGACGCTGCCGGTGTGAACATCCCCGGTACTATTACCTATAAACTCGACAAGGGTGGACTGAATGAGAATAACGACCAAGAGATTATTACTCCCAACGAGCTCTCCGCTGGTTTTGCGGGTAAGAAATGGGATTATGAGGGTACTAATGAGAAAGTAGTGATTGAAGGAACGACCTTTCAGGGCGCCAGTGGCAACACTCCGATGATGCAACTCAGGTTCACGGGGAAAACCGATGAGACCCTCTCTACCTTTGCTGATGATGACTGCACCATCTCCTTGACACTGACTCCCGAGGACGGTTTCTCGTTTATCCCCTCAAAAGTCAGTTTCCTGGCTGGCAAATTCAACTCTGGCAATCCCCATCTGACCTTCGCTGTCGAGGCAGGTGACACCAAAAAGACATTAAAAGACAATGTGGAACTGAACCGCAGTAAGACAAACCCTTTAGTAGACCCCTCTTCCTTCAGTGAGGAGTTAAGTGGCTTCACCGCTACTGCCGATGCCCCTCTGAAACTGAAGTTCTCTTTCCTCAATGTCCAGGGAACCCGCTCTGCCGGTATTGGCAACCTCGTCCTCGAAGGTACCCTCGTAGGTGCTGCCACACAAGTCACAAAATATGCACTGAACACACAAGTTGTTCCCTCAGAGGCAGGTGCTATCGATCGTGATCCCGATATGGAGACCTACAAAGAAGGTACAAAGGTTACCCTGAAAGCGACCAAGAATTTCGGTTATAAGTTCAAGGAGTGGCAGGATGCCGCTGGGGCTGTTGTCTCTACCGACGCAGAGACCACTATCACGATGGACGGTGAGAAAACTGTCAAGGCTGTCTTTGAGGCAGTTCCCATCTACACCGTTACCACCGATGTGAAAAATGATGCTGACCGCGACTTGGGTAGCATTACCCTGTCACCCAACGATCATGATGGCAAGTACGAGGCTGGTACAAAGATTACTGCTACTGCCAACACCTCCAAGATCCTGAAGTTCACCAACTGGGAGGACAACAGCACCTCTGCTGAGCGTGAGATTACGGTCGACAAGGACATGACCATCATTGCCAATTATGAGGTACAGGACTTCATCGCTGTATTTGATGCCAGCAAGACCGCTGCCTATGCCACCCAAGGTACCTATCCTTTCTCTGCCGACGTGACTTGGGATGCCGACCGCAACGCCAAAGTCTCTATTGTCAAACAGAGCGACGGTTCACTTGTCACAGGCACCAATGCCACACCCGTTGTCCGCAACCGTGCCAATAGCGGTGTGCTCAACACACTGAGTGGTGTTTTCCAGAACGGTTACAACACTGCTGAGATAGCCTGGCAGTACCAGTTCTCCACGGTTGGCTTCACCAAGGCTACCTTCGAGGCAGACATGGCAGCCAAGAATGCCGCCACCAAAAACTGGAAAGCACAGGTTTCCACAGATGGTACTACTTTTGAGGATTTAGGCGAGGCATGGACAGTGGCTTCTAACACACTCACTCCGCTGAGCTTTACGCTCCCGGCAACGGCTATCGGCAAAGAGACCGTCTATGTCCGCATCATGGGTACTGGTACTGAGTTGCTTTCCGACAAATACACCTTCAACGCAGGAACCTCTGCTGAAGGATTGGTATACGCCACCAACTCAGAGAGCCAGGTAGGTAATGTCTATGTGTTAGGTGAGGCTGTCGTTGTTGCCGACGAGACAGCACCCGCCATCATAGCTACCATCCCTGCTGATGGTGCCAAGGATGTAAGTGCTACTGGTAAGATCACCATTACTTTCGATGAGAAGATTGAGGCTGGTACCGCCAATGGTGTTGCCACACTGAACAATCAACCGGTAAATGCTGAATGGAGCAGCAAGTCTGTCAGCTTCAGCTATAGCAACCTCGACTATAATACGGAATACACCTTCCAGATGCCTGCCGGTTTTATACAGGACAAGTCAGGTAATGCTTACAACAAGGTAGTCAATATCGTGTTCACCACCATGAACCGTCCGACTGTTGAGAAGGGTCTCTTCGACGTAGTGGTATCCACCACAGAAGAGTTAAGTGCCGCCATCAACACAGCCAACACCCGTGCTGACAAGAACACACGCTTCCGCATTTTCATCAAGAAAGGTGTGTATAAACTGCCTACTGGTGCCACGAAACACTATGTACACCAGAATGGCGACAAGACGATAACCTACTGGGAAGGCGACCTGCCCGACCCCATCACCTACGTGAAGGCAGCTAATATTTCTTTCATCGGTGAGGACCGTGAGACAACCATCATCACGCAAGACATCACCAACGATGCAGACATGCTCTTCGACGGTCAGTTTGGAAAGGCTCATAAGTACGAGGAGATCAACAACAGTGCCGTTCTGCAGTTGGAGAGCAGCGCTACAGGCACCTACTTCCAAGATATTACCATCAAGAGCGGTATCAACGATGCCTTAGGTCGCAACCTTGCCATTCACGACAAGTCGTCAAAGACCATTTATAAGAACACACTGCTCTATGGCTATCAGGACACATGGACCTCTAACAATGAACAGGGACTCTTCTACTTCGAAGACGGACAGGTGCGTGGACGTACAGACTATCTCTGTGGTAAGGGCGATGCCTATTTCAATGGGGTGGAACTGCTCCAGATTGCCAGCGGCTATGCTGCCGTTCCTTCTACTCCGAGGAGCATTGGCTGGGTATTCAACGGATGCCAGATCAGTGCTGACGGAAGTGGTGTTGACGGCACCTACACCCTTGGTCGTCCATGGGGAAAGGGCACTCCTGTAGCTGTATTCATCAATACTAAGATGAACGTTGCCCCGAAGGCTGAGGGATGGAGTGAGATGAGCAATGGCTGGCCGAAGCGCTTCGCAGAATACAACTCTTTCAATGCCAAGGGCAATGCCATCGACCTGGGCGGTCGTAAGACAACCTTCGCCGAGTCTCATACAAACAACCCCGTGCTCAGCGAGGAGGAGGCTACCAACTACAGCGATATGAGCAAGATGTTTGGTGACTGGCAGCCTACACTCCTTACCGAGCAGGCTCCCGTACCTACCGACGTGAAGTTGGACGGTGAGGTATTGTCATGGACAGGCAGCAACTATGCCTTGCTCTATGCAGTCTGTGAGGATGGTGATATCATCGGGTTCACCACCGAGACGCAGTTCGACCTGAGCAGTATTGCCGCAGTGTCACGCCGTGCTCTAAGTGCAGACAAATATACCGTACGTGCCGCCAACGAGATGGGTGGAATGAGCAGTGCATCTGTTCCTGCCGTTGCTACAGGTATCAATATGATCCGCCAGCATGACATCATCAACAGCCAGGATATCTACACCATAGACGGTCGTCGTGTCAACAACCTGCAAAAGGGTGTCAACATCGTACGCCTGCAGAAGGCTGACGGAAGTGTAAAGACGGTGAAAGTGATCCAATAAACTATCAGCGTTAATACGCCACATAAGGTTCAAGCCTGCGGATATCTTCGTCAGTAAAGTCACTGGAGAAACGAAGGTCCCGCAGGCTTTTGATATCTCCATGCAGCCGACGGTAGTCTGTGATAGCCTTTGCCTGATAGAAGTTGATATACGGATGACGGCGTAGTTGTTGGAGAGTGAGTTTATTGACATTCAGTTTCTGAGGATCAGGCTTTTCTATCACGAAATACTTCTTTGCCTCCTCGGGGAAATTATCTATCTCATCCAATTGGTCGACACTCACATAGCCCCCCAGCCACTTACCATAGCGCACAATCTCTTTAGCATAATAGGCACCGATACCCGGCACCTGACGTAGCATAGCAGTATCGGCAATATTCAGCACCACATGCTCCCCCTTCCGTATCTTCACTGGATAGCGTAAGCTATCCTTCTTATAATTACTAGTACTACTAGGAAAACTAGTTCCACTAGAGAAACTAGTTCTTCTAGCATTCCCCACTAAAGTGGAAGCAGGAAGATAATCCTCGGAGATACGGATATAAGGTTCCAGCCGCCGGTAGTCCTTGACCGTCAGCCCATAGAGACGGGCAAAGTCCTCCTTCTTGCGATAGACACCTCCCTTTGCCCGATAACGATAGATATTCCTCACCTGCCAAGGTTGAAGCCCAAGACGTAATAGCTGCGTGCTGTCAGCAGTATTGGGATCGAAGTAGAAACATTCTGGATGCTGCGATGGAGGCACGGCATAGGTGATTCCTATTTTCCTAGTAGAACTAGTTTTCCTAGTAGAACCAGAACCACTAGTACTACTAGTTTCCCCTCCCAACAGGAATATCCCTATCAAGACCAAAGTCCCGATAAGCATAGTGATAATAAGTATTAGTCGGTCATTACGGTTCATACAATACCTAATTGATGCAGGAAGATAAGGGTTATACAGATAGGACAGACGATACGGACGGCAAAGAGGTAGACCCCGAAGAACGCCCCTTTCAGAGTTCCTCCGTTGGTGAACTCATCATGTACTATTTTCTTGGGTATATACCAGCCTACAAACAGACAGGCAAGCATAGCACCCATGGGCAACAGGAAGTTTGCTGTCAGACGGTCACAGAAGTCCATCAACGAGAAACCCATGAGTTTCAGTTCTGGATAAGCCCCTACAGAAAGGGAGCAGAAGATACAGATGACACCTGCAATAACAGTGAGCACCCATGCCGACTTCTTCCGGGGCATTTCAAACTCCTCCGTGAAGAAGGCAGTACCTATCTCATGCATGGAGATAGTGGAGGTCAGTGCCGCAAACACCAACAAAGCATAGAACATGATACTAACGATATAGCCCACTGCTGGCATGGCAGCAAAAGCCTGCTGGAACACGTTTGGCAAGGTAATAAATATCAGGGAAGGTCCACTATCCGGGTTCACCCCTACTGAGAAGGCTGCGGGGAATATCATGAGTCCTGAGCAAACGGCTACCATCGTGTCTATCACCGCAATCTGTCCTGCCGACCGCAACAGGTTGGTGTTTTTCGAGAAATAGCTGGCGTATGTACACAGACATGCCGTTCCCAATGACAAAGAGAAGAATGCCTGCCCCAATGCTTCCAAGAACACGCTGCTTGACAGTTTCGAGAAGTCTGGCTTTAGCAAGAAACGGATACCTTCTAATGCCCCGGGTAACAGACACGAGGCAACGACGAGTATCAGTAACAGCACAAGAAGGATAGGCATCAACAGTTTCGATGCTTTCTCAATACCACCCCGCACTCCCCGTACGATGACCAGATGGGTAATCAGGATAAAGACGACACCCCATATCGTTGGCTTCAACGGATCACAGGAGAACGCCACGAAATAGTTTTTTACGTACTCCGCATCCCCACTGAGATGTCCGATGACAGAGGCACATAAGTATTGCAGGCACCATCCTGCCACCACGGCATAGAAGCCCAGGATAATCGTAGAGGTGAGAATACCCAGATATCCCACGAACTTCCAAGGACGACCATTCGACAGTGCATCATAAGCCTTGGCAGCATTCGCTTGGGCATGGCGACCCACGACAAACTCGCTGACCATACCGGGGATTCCCAACAACAGGATGCACCCTATATAGATAAGGATAAAGGCTGCCCCTCCGTTCTCCCCTGTCGTATACGGGAAACGCCACACGTTCCCCAGTCCGACAGCTGACCCCGCCGTGGCAAGTACTATACCTAATTTACTTCCGAAACTCCCTCTACCCACTTCCATTTTATCATTTCGTCATTTTCATTCCTCATTTAACTCAGCAGTCCAAACTGATGAAGGAAAATCAAGAGGATGGCAAGCGGACAGACGTACTTCACCAGGAAGATATAGACATGGAAGAGACGGACATAACCGATGCTCTTCAACTCCCCCTGGTTGGTAAACTCATTACGGACTATCTGATGCGGCACGAACCACCCTATGAAAATACATGTCAGGAATCCCACGATAGGCAGGAATATCTGTCCCGTAATGAAGTCGAACCAGTCGAACAACGACTTGCCGAAGAAGGTCAGTACATCGACGGCTCCCATGGACAGCGAGCAGAACGCTCCGATGACAGAAGCGCTGACAGTCACCACCAGTGCCGCCTTCTTACGTGACACCTTCATCTCCTCATGGATAAACGCTGTACTCACCTCATGCAGTGACATCAACGAGGTTAAAGCCGCCAATGACAACAGCACAAAGAACAGCAACGAGATACAGTAGCCCACTATGGGTATCGAGGCAAAAGCCTGTTGGAACACATTCGGCAAAGTGATGAAGATCAGTGACGGTCCACTGTCTGGGTTTACCCCAACCGAGAAGGCAGCAGGGAATATCATGAGACCTGCCAAGATTGCCACCAGACAGTCGATGATTGCTATCTGTGATGCCGACTTCGTCAGGTTCGTGTAACGTGAGAAATAACTGGCATAGGTACACAGACATCCCATAGCGATACTCAGCGAATAGAAACTCTGCCCCAACGCTCCAAGGAACACGTCCCCCGTCAGTTTGTCATAATCCGGTTTGAACAGGAACTCGATACCCTTGTCGGCATTGGGCAACATACAAGAGGCTCCCACGATAATCAACAATAAGATAAATAAGGTGGGCATCAACAGCTTAGAGGCACGCTCGATACCTTCCCTCACCCCATGCTCGATAATCAGGTAAGTGATACCCAAGATGATCACCGTCCATAACACTGGTTTCACAGGATGTGTTGCCAGTTCCGAGAAATAGGTCTTGAAATACTCCGGCTCACCCTGCAGGTGTCCTATCAGTGATGCGAAGATATACTGCAGGCACCACCCGCTGACCACCGCATAGTAGCCCGTGATAAGGAAACCTGTCAGTACCCCCATATAACCTATCATAGCCCATGGTGTACCACCGGCAAGTTTTCTGTAGGCACGTGCCGTATTCGCCTGTCCATGACGACCCACGATAAACTCACTGACCATACATGGAATACCCAGCAATACCACACAAATCACATAAATCATGATGAACACGGCACCGCCATTCTCCCCTGTCATATAAGGAAAGCGCCATACATTACCCAGTCCTACAGCAGAGCCTGCCGTAGCAAGTATGACACCCAGTTTACTTCCAAAATTCGCTCTTTCTCCCATAATATTCGACATAACGTTTGCAAAGGTAGTAAAAATTACTAATTACTAATTACTAATTACTAATTATTTTGTACCTTTGCATACAAATTGAAAGGTAATGACTACAAAAGCACTTCAAACTGTAAGAAAATATCCTTTTTCCGTCTTCTGTATCCTCTTGATCTGGATACTGTCATTCGTTCCTTTCTTTCCAGAAACCCCACTGGACGATGTGGCATTTATTGACAAATGGACACACCTCATCATGTATGGAGGTACCTGCTTGGTCATCTGGATAGAATACCTGCGCAAGCATACCTTATTAAATAAAAAGAAACTGTTCTGCTGGGCATGGCTTGCCCCGATTGTGATGAGCGGCATCATCGAACTGCTGCAGGAACACTGCACCAACCACACCCGCAGTGGGGAATGGTTCGACTTTGCCGCCAACTCGACGGGAGTCACCCTTGCCGCCCTGCTGGGGATGTTACTCGCCTACTTCAAAGTTTTCAATAAGAATCCTCGTCACGAGACCCTGCGCTGACACGAAATAGACACGGGGAATGATTGACGAGGCAAAGAGATTGTAGATTTGCCGGTCAGACTGTGCTGAATAAGGAATTTGCAAGTCATACTCTTTCCAGAAAGGAGCCACCATATCCTCTCCCTCCCCACGACTGATAGCAACCATCTGAAACCCCGGGTCATCCTTATGACGCAGGTAATAGTCGTTCAGCTCAGGCAGTTCCCGCTTGCAGTCACCACATAACGTACTGAAAAAAACGATGACAGTCTCACCTGTCAAGTGACTAGTAGAAAATGTTGCGGGCGAGCCATTGTCAACCACACTGACAGAGAAGGAAGGCACACGGTCACCCACAACTATTCGTTCCACCACATCATTATCTTCATGGATGCTGCTACACCCTGTCATTACAAGGCAGAACAGCGCCAAGAACATATCTAAGCCAAAAGGACTACCTTTCATCTCTTTATGGTGCTGACGTATATTTCTCCCCAATGACGACATTAGTATTACCTGTCACCTCCGCATTATTTCCACCACCATAGACATTACCACGGATATCGGCGCCAACAGGTGTGATCCCGGTACGAGCAACGGACTCGCCCGATGCCTTGGTAACATAATCGACAGATGACAACGTACCGATATTCACATGGGTATTACCAACAACCTGGGCAGCATTACCGCCTCCGAAGACAACACCAATACTACCGATGTCACCTTTTTTGTGGAGCGGTATATCCACACTGATGGTATTGGCATCATCACCATCACCGTCTTTGAACGTCTTAGTCACTCCTGTATTTTTCGACACCTTGTCAGTTCCTGTAGTCTGAGTGGCAGGGTCAGTCACATCAGCAACTGTTTCTTTCATGAACTCATCCTGTGAAGACTTATCACCCACTACCTCATTGATATTCACATAGGTGTCGCCTGTTACTACAGCTCCCTCACCGTAGCCACCGCCATATACCTCACCGATACTGGTAAACGATTTGATATTCAGCGTCGGACCATGTTCCCCTTCGGGAGCAGTATAAGGAGCCTGGTTGCCACCACCATAGAGCTGTCCGATGATGACAGGTTTACAGCCTGTCTCCTCAATATTCACCGTGATGGTACCACCGATTCTGCCACTTTTGTTATTACCACCAAAGACACGGTCGAAATTACCATTGGTAATGTTCAGCGTCACGTCACCTTCAATATTCGCTGCCTCAGCACCACCGTATGCCGCCTTCAATCCAGGAATACATGACATCAGCAGTTTCGCCTCGGCATCCATCGGTGCACTCTTACCACCTCCGTACGCTTCGTCAACACAGAAATCACATCCGCTATTCTCATCTAGCAACGTCACTGCTGTCTGGCGTACATTACCCTTGGTATTCGAGCCACCAAACACACGATGAACCGTGCCGCCGAAGATATTTACGGAAGCCTTTCCCGTACCATAAACATACGATGAGACAAGTCGTTCCTCCTTCGTATCAGCACCGGCCTTGTCGCGAACTTTCCATACGCCGCCTTCCTGGTAATACTCTGAGTAGTTCTTGTAACCTACGTTGGCACCAGGGTTAGGCTTCGTGACACCGTTGACATCGATATCGTCCAGACCGTTGCCACCGCCGAAGAGTTCCTCAACCTCAAACGTACCGTTCACTGTCACATTAGTTGAAGGCGTGCAAGCGGCATTGCCGCCGCCATAGACAGTCTTAATACTTGTCAGCTGACAGCCATCGATAATCACTTCCGACTTGTTGTTATCTGGATCAGCAGGCTCGTATGCCGCCATATTACCTCCGCCATAGACAGCCGTAATATCATAGCGCCCTTTGACCTTTTGCGTTTCGTCAGCTGGCTTGTAGCCTTCTTCACCTTCAGTGCCTGTTGCAGGTGTGTTGGCTATCTTGTCAGCCTCAGCATTCTGCGTAGCATAGATATGCACCATCACATCGCCCTTTGGTGTACCGTTCACATTGTTACAACCGAAGATCTGTCCGACAACACAACCTGTAGTACTGGTTGTAGCCATACCAGTAGTTGATGGCTTATGAGTGGTTTCATCTATTGGCGTCGTTCCATTTAGGTCGAGCAATACATCGCCCCAGACATAAGCAGGCTTACCGTCTTCTCCCAGTCCACCGCCAAAAATCTCTTCCACGACACGCCCACCAGTCGCACGGACGGTTGTTGTATGGAGCGCGGATTTTTGTGCATCAGCCCAAGTACCACCTGTAGCGTCCCAGTTACTTGTCTGCGTATCAGCCAAAGCACCACCGCCATAAATATCCTTATGAATCAGACCACCTGTCATATTCACAGCGACACCCTCTTTAACAGTACCCGCCTCACCACCACCAAAGACGCTACCCCAAATGACGGGACTCTTTGTGGCATCTGTTGGATGCGCATTGATGTTCACCTCCGTCTCACGTACGTTAGCCAAATTTGATGTGGCGGTACTAATACCATTCTCACCGCGGGCGGCACCAAATATGCAACCATCATTGTTGCTGTTGCCATCATAACCTATGCGGCCACCCGTGACATTAATGGTCGTCTTACCAGCATCGGTAGTTGTTCCACCGCCTACAGACCCCATAGCACCAGCCCCATAGACATTTCGAACCACATGACCACCCTTAATATAGATAGTTGTCGTACCCTTCACAATACCTGCCAGGGGATTGTATTTGTCTACGGTACCATCATTGTAAGTATCCGTACCGCAACCACCACCATAGACGTTGCCACGATATGGATAGTTGGCACCGGAATATTCAATGTCGTCATCCTTGTTGTCTGGCGTGCCATTATCATCTGTAATTTTTTCACCTGTAGGAATACCAACCGTTCCACTGTTGATATTCAAGACTGTATTCTGGAGAGTATGTCCATTCTCGCCACTACCATAGATAGAACCCTTGATAGTAGGACCAGTAGTAGCATTCTCTGTGCCTATATTCACTTGTGTGCTATACACCCAAGCCATGCGATCGTTGGGGTCAACGGCAGGAGTGCCTTCTGGCGTAGCCACATCACCGCGCGAGGAGCCGAACACCATACCATTCTCCTTACCATTCCAACCGAAGGTGCCACTTTGAATATTGACGGTGCAACTACCAGTGTTTTCAGCACAAGCCGTAGGCATACCTGTTGTTGAATCATAGGTGAAGTCACCTACCGATCCGTATGCACCGCCGCCATAGACATTATGGTAGATGATTGTAGGTTTTTCTGCTGATGCCTGACTGATGTTAACCGTCGTATTACCCTTAACGTAGCCAGCCACCTTGTCACCAACCTTACCTTTGCCACCGCCATAGACGTTGCCATACTCGACACCACCCTGGCCCTGACTACCAATGGTGCCTCTGGTGACATTCACTTCAGTATCGCCAGCTACACCAGATTCCTCACCACCGCCATAGACGCTTTTGCCCACAGTGGTTGTGCCGTTGATGTTCAAAGTTGCCTTTCCTGAGACTGTACCGAGGTTTTCAAGTGATTCTTCTGTATAGAAATATTTTTTCTCTTCGTACTCAAAAGTTGGGTTACCAGTACTTACACCATCAGGAATTACAACACCCGATGGAATAACCACATTGGTAGTTTTATTCTTGTAACACCAAGTATAGGTCGTGCTAGTGCTATTGGGATCCGGATCTGGGGTCGGAGTAATAATACCAGTGTAGACATTAAGAGTAGGCGCTGTTTTGTCTTTATTATATATAGTTACTTCTGGTACACTGGCTGAGTAGCCTGCGCCAAAGGCAGAACCCAGAACTTTTGTGTCGGTAAGCGTAGAAGTGACATCGCCAATCACACCACCCAGGTTACCGCCTCCATAAAAGTTCGTGAGCACTTTGCAATCCGTAAGATTATTGGTAATAGGACCTGTATTGGTAGCTGAGAACTGTGCTGCATAGAAATAGGTTCGGAATATTCCTTTCTTGGCATCGGTACCAGCTGAGCTGTTAACAATCTCCATCTCATAGTCAGCTATATAATTCTTGCCCCCACTGCGGTAGGTGTTAGGGGTATAACTCGTTAAATTACCCCAACTAGAACTATCCCAATCATAGCTTCCCGTTGCGTCCTCGACCGTTTTGTCTGTTGAAGCATATTGCACATAACTCGTTCCTCCATTACCGCCACCATAATAAACACCGAAGGTTGTTCCTGTAGCATTGGTGGTGACAGTCTTGCCCGATGCCATATTACCAAACTTAGGACCACCGCAATATTTAGTTATCTTGCTATTGTCAACTGTGACATCGATGCTGCCTGTAACAAGTTTATCAGCCAATGTGCTACCACCATAGAACTCATTGATGATGGAATGATTAATTTTGAAATAGACATCGCCGTTGATACCTTCCTTAGCAGCAGCAGCTATTTGCTTGAAATTACCACCGTCTATATAACAGTGGGGGTTGTCTTTATTTGGTGTAACAGCATTATTAAAGTTTCCTGTTAGATAAAGGTTATTGATTCTTCCTCCGAGGACATTAACGGCACAATGGCGGGTAGGATATTTAGCACCAGCGTTGACATGGGCTCCAGGCGAGAAAGAAGGCATGTAAACATTACCACCTAAAATGACATAATCAATATGGTCATCAGCATTTGTTTTTGCTTTGGTGCCTTTACAATATTGATCGAAAATACCACCATTAAGAATGAGAGGAGCATCTTTTGTACGAGCTGCATTCCCGAACTCAAACTGTCCAAAGTGAATTAAAGACGTTTCGGTTACCTCAAAATGGCCTAAAGGAAGATAACAGCCCAACGAATAATATTGTGTAGAGGCATCCTCCTTCATTGCCATACCCATTTCAATAACAGGCAGGAAATCGAAACGGATAGGACAGATGTTCTGTCGATTGGTTTTTGTTCCCAACTGCCAGATTAGACTGTAATCTGGTTCGTCGTCAAAATCAAAATCTGCACTGATAATGGTGCATCCTTTGTCCGCAGTTCCAACATCATTTCCATCTGTGCGGTACTGATGATTACCAACTAAGACAATGGCATTCTCATAGACACTACCATCGGGAATTTTGCTTGAGACAGAAGCCGTTTGTACAGTTTTATCATTACCAAGGCTTGAAGGGCGAGAACCAGCTGGTGCAAAGTGATAACCTATGTATTTGTTCGGATTTGTATTATATGACATATAGACACGGTCATAACTATGGTCTGCACTATTATCAAGGTAAACAGCATCCGCCCACTTAGCTGTTATGGTAATTGCCGTCACTCCGTTTGGCACATAATAGTAGCCACCCTGAGCAAATGTGCGATTTTCGTCTTTTGTAGTGCAATAGCGGTCTGCAAAATTATATCCATCCTGCCAATCCTCTGTGAATTTATGTCCTTTGTCTTCATTGTCCGTGATACCTGCAACTCCTCCCTCAATAGCTGAGATTTCCCAGCCCACAACAACTTGATCTCCATAGTTTCCACCATATCTTGTGGTCCAGTCATTACTATTGGGGTCACCAAAGATACTGTTGTAATAAGGCAACTGTATTTTACCATAGCAGAAGTCATTATTGGCAATATCCATCGCGGTAATAGGGATGTTTTTGCTGCTTGAACCACTAAGACTTCCTCCTTTATTGATGGTGACGGTGATGCTGCCTAATTTTTGTCCCTCAGTGTCGGGCGCAGCTTTTGTCGTGATAGTATTAGAGGAAGTCGGGCGACTTTCCCAAGCCTTGCTAACAGGATTAATACGATTGTCGGGGTTCTGATTAATTGCTGAGTAATACTTTCCAGGAGCCTTCAAAATAGGATAAGGCGCTATGCTGGGGTCAAGCACCCATTTTGCCATCAGTGAGGCATCTTTTGCCACCGCTTGAACATCAGCTATGGGCATGCCACTCGGAGCAGAAGGAGCGCCTACCCACCAGCCACAGAGTTCACGGTTACTGTTCAGAAGGTAACGATAGAATTCGTATTTGGTGAGAAACTCCTCTTTTGCTGGCCATGAGCAGTTGTAGTGGCTATTATCTGCCAAACCTAAGTTTGCCTCTGCACGATAGAAGTCGTAATTGTTGATACCTGTAGCGGTATTATTCAGGATTTTCATACCACCATAAACAGGATATCGTGTTGTTCCTCCAGTAATATTACCATAGAACATACAGTTCACTACAACTGTCTTAAGTTCTGTATATTTTCCATCAGTAACTTTTGTAGTTGAAGCGAAGTTATTGTATCCTACTATACCACCCACCGTTGTACCACCATTGACGTTTGCATAACTAAAACAATTGATGACACGTGAATCATCATCCAACAAACCGACCAAGCCACCACAATAGCCATCAGTACTTGTCACTGAGGAATGTCGTACCCTATTGGAGAATGTATTATCGTTTGGTAAAATACCACAATTATAGATGCGGGTATAACCCTTCGCTTCACCAGTAATAGCTCCCACATTACCACTTTGGTTGATATGTACATTTTTTAGCATGACATTCTTGATGGTAGCACCATTTGCATAGGCAACTAAGGGATGGCTAAGTCCTGACACCGTTACCATGTTACCATCAATAGTTCCACTAAAAGGATTTTCTGAAGTACCGATAGAAGCATTAGAGCTGAAATTGGATGCTAAGATATAATTGCCACCCATATCTGTCATCTCATCTGAGGATGACACCTCTGTAGGAGGTAGAAGAGTAGCCTCACTAGAATTGGCATAACCAGTTTTTGTTGCAATGGCTCTAATAGTTGATATGTCGCCCTTTGCAAATGGTCCTTCGTAAGTTGGTGAAGAAGATGTTACAGTGGTACCATCTGTCGTGTAATGAATAACGGCACCCTCTGTGGCACAAGTGATGGTGACAGTATTGCCACTAACTGTGATGACAGGTTTTTCACATCTTGTAAGATTATATGTGGCTACCTTTGATGAGGAGAAATCATTTTCAGCTTTGGCAATCGCCTTAATGACTGTCATACCCTCTGTCTGAGTAATAGGTGTTGAATATATGGACGAAGAGGTCGTAGGTTCAGTGCCATCTATCGTATAGTAAATAGTAGCTCCAGCCTCTGCTGTAATGGTAAATGTTCCGTCAAAGTTATTGGTGATTTCTGGACGTGCAGGCGTTTCCTCGAGAATCCATTTATGATTCTCTTCTTGGTTATATAAACCAATAATTCCTGCTGTATTTGTCCCATATGTTCCACTTGGACCGCCAGCCTTACCTGCGCTACCCTTGAGTTCATTAAAATTCTTGAAGTTGACAACCAGGTATTTATAAGTATCAGTATTCCTGCCTTCTGAAGAATGAGGTACTATATCGACATGATCATCATGTGGTGTGATCTCAAAAAGTGCCAAATCACCAAGGGCGGAAAGTGCATCGGCATCAGCAACACTCTCCAAGTGTACACGCATACGATTGGCATCGGAGCCAATTTTCCCATTGGACACCATGTATCTGTCTGTTTTACTTTGTTTGATGTAATAGCAATTTTCCTCTGTAGGATGCTTTACAATAGTCCATACTGCCTTTTTAGCATCGTAAACACCATTTTTGCATTGGTATGTGGTGAGGAATGGTTTTCCATTGTCATCATCATCATCGGTATCATTTTCATAACTATTCTTGTCCTTATAAAGATACCAGTTCTTTGTTGGGCATAGATAGTAATCCCCATCTGTGTTTTTGTTAGCACTACCACTTTTGATATAATACGTTCCAGAATAGTCTTGTCCCCAAACATTCCCACCGCCAATAACTACCATCAAGAGCAGAAGGCAGAGGGTTCGCAAATGTTCCACCCCATGGAACAATCCGTTAGAAAGTATGTGTTGTATCGTTGTCTTACTATACATATTTATTCACCTTATTATTTCTTGATTATTTTAATGCGAGTTTCTTCTGGATGCGTCCACCATCGGCACGGACGATATAGACACCAGCGACAGGGATGTAGGTATTGACAGTCTCACCAGGCTGAATGGTGAAGTTAGCTATAGTCACACCACTGATATTGACGATACGCACATCAGCGGCACGACGAAGTGACGAGGTGACGGCAATCTCATGCTTACGGATGGTGAAGAGCAGGTCACCCTCTCCGATCTCCTCCTCTGACGGATCCTTGTCATCACCACCGAATGCGAACGACGAGTTATCGCTGTCGAAGATAATCTGTTGGACTGCCCTGCGGGACAGTGATGGAGACGGTCCCATATAGACGAAATACGGACGGAAGGCGATGGCATTACCCGTTTGTCCATCAGGCACCTTCTCAAAGGCATTGCCCTCATCGTTCATCAGATAGTCTGCAGTCAACGTCTGGTTCAGATAGTTTGTCTTGAAGGTATAATCATTTTGCGTTACACCCTGCTCATCATCACTGATAGCGATGGTAGCACCAGTTGCCGAAGCAAAGGTGATAACCTGTTTATCCAGTTTTGCAGGTGCAGCACCGTACGTATTCTGAGCCCTCCATTCTCCACTGAGGTCAAACTCATAATATGTCGTACCTGGGAAGCCGATAATGTATGGAGTACCTGCTGCCAACAAAGGATAATGTGACAACGTACGCGGTTCACTATAATACGTCTGGTATGTATCCGTATGCTTATCCTGTTGGTTATGTCCGGCTTCAGCCTTATAGAAATAATCCCAAAGGAACGTATTATTCACCGTCTTCGCATCGCCATTAGTTATGGCATCCGGATAGTTGAACACTCCCTTGAAGACAGTACCTTCAGGCTGTCCGCTCTTATAATAACGGAGCCAGTATTCATGACCAACTTTCGTTGTTCCATCCTCTGAGTGACTCTCACTGTAGAAGTGTGTGATTTCACCCTTCTGTTGCGTGGTAACAAGTTCTGCAGAGAATGGCAGACTGACCACATCCCAGCCTTTCGACGTGTCGACGAAGTTTTCTGGAGTGCGCTGGTACCACATACGGTGCATAGTATCGAACTGATAACCGAATGGCGCGTTGAAGTCTTGCTTATCAACGAGCAGATGGTCAGTGGTTGCCTGCATGTTATTCTGTACCAGATGTCCATGAACACCCGACATGCCCAAGATATCTGGTGACGAAGGTTTCGTCGCATCGGTTACACAGCGGTAGTTGCCATCCTGATAATAGTCATTATAGTCAGGCTCCTTAAAGTAGCTGTTCAGTATGGCGTACGTCTTACTATTAGCATAACCACTCTCCAAGTATGCCGCTGGAGCATAAGCTAGCAAGTTTGGCGTCTCGTCACGATTGGAAATGCCAAGTAGTCCGTCATCGTCGAGCAACGGTTGATAGAACCATGTACCGTTGAGTCCCAACTTATAAGCATCACTACTATGACCCTCTGTATGTCCGGCGAAGTCTATGGCTGTCATACCCGGATAAGCTTCCTTTAAGTTGGTGTCTGTAGCATTCAGCGGCTTTGAGTAAGCCACAAGATTGACAACCGGGTTGAAGTGGACAACCGACATCGTACTATTACCGAAGTAAGCCGGTGCGCGGTATACGCGGTTATTCAAGTCATTGTCAAGCAGTCGTCCGCTGTTCTTCACGATAGGCGACGGTACATCCTCATGTGGACGAGACTCATTCCAACGATAGGTCAGCATCTGTCCGAAGTATAGATAGTCATCGGGCCAGATAGGATAGAAGTGTGACGCACCGTCTTCGTCGACGAGCTGTCGATCCTCCTTGGTCTCTGGTATCATACCTGCCTCATAGCGGAAGTCACCGTCAGCATAACGATTCTCCACATAGCCTGCATAGCAATAGTTTGGATTATCACCATATTTGATGTCCTTCGGATCAGACAGCGTGTTGTCTTCATTGACTGTATAGTACTTATATGGTTCACTTGTACCTTGATGCTTGTCGGTATAACGCTTATAGAGATAGAAGCCATTCAGATCGTAAGCTACCTCACCATTGTAGAAGGCGTGTTCGGCCTTGCGGGTCGGTATACCATAAGTACTCTGGTGATTCGTATACTTATAAGTGGCATCGTCGTTCTCCTGATAGTAGCAGTTCACGATGCGGTAAGGACGGTCCGTTGTCAGGCCGGTTGGTGTACCAAACACTGGTTTCGACGTGCGGTCAGCTGTTGCAGTACTCTTTATCCAACAATTCTCCACATAACCGCTACCCGTCTCAGCAATACCTGCACCTGTGAATGTTCCTGTCACTCCAAGGTTAAAGACGCTACCACAGAGATGGTTAAACAGTGACTGCGAGAGTCCACTGATGTAGTGACCGTCGCCATGCAGCGTACCTTCGAAGCACTCACCTTCGTTATTGGCGATTGATGTCCACCCGACTGTATGGTTGATGTTCGTACGCAGAATGAAGTCGAGGTTATCGCAATTCTTCACCTGTTCAGCCAACGGAGCATGACCCGCGAAGGTTCCACCAGAAATAAGGCCCTTGCTATCCAGCGTAGGATTATTCAGCACACTCAGGTCGAAGAGACTCTTCAACTGACTGGCACCATTTGCAGCATCATTGATATAAATCTTCGGGTTACGCTTCAGACGCTCCAAGTCAGGAATATCCACATAGTAGTGGTGCTCCTTATCCTCTATCACCTTCTTCAGGTCGTGGTAGTTAGCCACCTTCACCTGTACATGGTTCGAGTACGTCTTACCACCGATGTACGACAAAGCGTAGTAGGCCAGACGGTAGCCGTCCTGATACCAATAGAGCGGATCGGTGTTTGGTGTGTAAGGAATACCGTTGGTATGACTCTCAGCATCCGACATACTCTCGAACAGCTCCCAGCCACCGCCAGTTACCTCCGTAGCACCAGGGATGACATCCGGTTCACGCAGACCCAGCATATCACCAGGGATAACCACCGGCAACTCATCAATATCGGGTACAGTAGGACTACCGCTCTTGAACGTAATATGGATGTTTACCACATGGCGCTCTGTGACAGGAGTGATATGCAGTCCTGACTCATCGCTTTCTTCGTAGTTATACTCATAGATGACTGTGATAACCTTACCTTTCGATAAGTCGTCGATGTCTGAGTCACGACTGACATAAAGCGTAGATGTCTCCGTCGGTGCGATACCGTGGATAGTGAAGTTTACCTGTTTGTTAACAAGGTTATCGTAAATCTCATAATCGATGACCACACCTACAGGCACCTCTTCGGTATTAGCATAATTACCGCCTGTTCCACCCGATACACCAGAGGCACTACTTACTGGCGTTTTGGCTCCATTTTCACCGATGGTATATACTTCACGACAGTAATAATAAGTACCTGCCGTAGTGAAACGAAGCGTACTTATTCTGTCGTTCTGATCGGCTGTACTCAACTTGTCAAAGGTTGTCTTATCAATAGTAGCACCGACAGCATAGAGTTTGTTGTCAATAGTGACAGACTTCTTGACGACGTAGATATCATTTTCTGTGTCTGTCACATTGATAGGTGCATAATGACGCTGTTCGTTAGGCAGAGACTCGTATTCAACACGTCTATAAGTCTCACCGTTCTTCAATGTCACGCCATTATAAGTTGCCGTTTCACTACCATTATACGTTGCCTCGTAATCCACACGCTGCTCCAAGGAGTAGCCGGCAGGGTTATCCTGTGCTCCCGCCAAGTTTGCGGCTTCACTGTCGTACTGATATTTTACACCCTCAGGTTGCTGCGTACCGTTTTCACGCTTACCGTACTTAGAGTCTATAAGCAGGTCGAGGGCATCGTAGTTGAAGGTGAACTTCGTGCGGTCTTCGGGCGACATCGAACTCCAGGCAATTAAACCACGGTAGTTCTTGTTGCCTACATAGTAGTCGCCGCCATAAAGACCGGCTTTGGTACAGTAGTAAGCCGGTGTAATCTGGTTGGCGATATCCCGCTTTGTCTGCAGCAACGTACGCAGTTCCTTCTTCTGGTCGTATGTCAGGGCGTTGATCTCCTCATCAGTCAACTCGTTCATGTTACTGATGACCTTTCCAGCAATAGCCGTAATATCAGTATTGACCCTGTTAAGGTAGTTGTTCTTCTCGTCGAGGGTCATCTTACTGTTAACATAGATAAACTCCGTACTACTCAGTTGGATAGTCTTTCCGCAGACATAGGCGTCTTTCACCTTACCTGTATATTTATCAGCTTCTGTCTTTGGCAGCACAGCACCAGGATACAGGTGAGTAGTTGTACCACTTATATCTATCTGTTCTGTAACTATATAGGCAGATTCAAATATAGCCTGTCCTTCTGAGGGGATATCACTGCTATGGTTATTCTTCACTGTCTGGTAGGTATCATAGACTTCCTGAGCGATGACATCGCTTATCTTATATGCTCGTTGTCCAAGCAATTGGCCTGCACCACTGGTAAGGCGATAGGTCGGTCCGTTCTCATAGTCATTACCTCCCGTCTGGTTCTTAGACGTGTAGTCACCACTCTTCGGAGTGTACCATGTGTTCCACTCCGTGGGGTTGTTTACCTTATAAGTTAGGATATAACCCGTCTCATGACTCATATTATTGGACGAACGGAACATCTTGGTGAAAGGTACTTCTACATCCTCTACAACACCATTGTCATTCTTACGTTTCTGGATGACCGTTTTACTCTTTAACTCATCGTATTCTGTGGGAAGCAGTACATATCCTTCCTTATACTCCTTCTCGCCAATCCAACAGTCGTCTACAACAACGTATGTCTCGTCAACGAACAGTCGCTGTTCTGCCTTCGACAGTTTATACCAATCCCAGTAGCTGATAGAGTCGTTCAACTGATAGGTGACGTCGTTGATGTTGAGTTTCTGACCATCTTTCAGTCTATCAACACCATTAGAACTATAGTACGCATACTTATTGGAGCGTACGTCGAGAAGTTTCATCGTTCCGTGTGAGGCAGCCGTAATGGTCAACGGGATGTCCACCGTCTCACTATAGGCATTAGGAACACCGGTATAAACGGAGATATGCTGGTCGTAAACATAAACCTGACCCTGGATATACCAGTAGTGGGCAGGTACGGCATCAGCCCCCTTGTACTTTCCACTGATATTGTAACAATCGTCGATAATGGTCTGCTCTCCGTGTACGAAGTTACCTGACGACTGCCATTCTGTCTTGGTTTCATCATTAGTTGTATATGTAAAGTCATCACTAGTCACGGCACCATCGTTAAGCTCTGTCAGCGTGACGTGATGCTTGCCGGTTGCATTACGTAAACCATGCTCGTTCTTCGCATAAACGAAGCCACCGCCGATACCCGCCTGTACATTGATCAAGTCGAGTTCTACGACACCAGTTATCAGACCCCAGTCTTTCTCGTTCAGTTCTTCTCCAGTGCTACGTTCTGTGGTCAGTTCCAGATAGACACCAGATGCCAGCGCCACCTTGTTATGGCTGATACCATTGTTACGCTTGCGGTTACCGATGTTAACCTTCTTCCAGTCTTCATAAGTAGCCACTCCATATGCCTTATCATCCACTGTCTGCTTATAGGAATCGTCACTATTGTCGGTCTTTCGCACTGCCGTCTTAAAGTCTACATCACTGGTCAGCGCACCGAGATAGTTCACGACGCTATAGATACCGAAGTAGTTGCCATGGTAATCTTCTGTAGTTTCTGGATCTGTCTGTCTGAACTTTTTCTTGTTCAGCGACACCTCACGCACACGGTTGATGGTATATTTCGTGTAGTCGATAACCTCTGGCACACGGTCCTGTGCACCCTGCATCACCATACGACTTCCAAACACACCACAGAAGTCTGCACGCTGGATGGTGTTCATCGGACGACCAGCATAGATGGTACATACACCATTCTCCTTCCAATAGGCTGCGTTGATGTTACCATTTTCATAGACAATATTTGGTTGATTCTTGAACAGTGTCAGAATATCATCACCCGTCAGCGTCGAAGCTTTTGGATGGTCAGTGCTTTCCGCAAAGTATGCCGTACCCTCATCGTCTTCACAATCCTGCACACAGATGTAAGTCAACTGATAGTAGGCACGCTCTCGATCTGTGTATTTATCAGACCTATAATCGGCTATATCAATTTGTGGATTTTGTTGGATAGTATAATAGTCTGTTCCGTAGTTGGTGATGTTCAGGCCACGGTAGCCGTCGACGAAGGTCAGGTTACCGTCACCGTACAAGCCACCGATACGACCAGAGCCCAATGTGATGAGGTCGAGGTTATAGACATCATGGATAGAAGCCGTGGCATTACCAAATACCGAGGTACTGTTGGCGAAGGCGGCTTCATTGGCAGAACCCTTGGTAGTATTACCACCGGCAAATACGGCATTGTAGATGATGATGCCCTTCTTGTCTAAGTTATTCCAAGCGGCATCGTTCTTGTTGCCGAGAGTGTTTAAGTAAGAAATGGGTACATAGTCACCGACTTTATATTCGCCAAAAGCAGTCAATACCTTACAACGAGGCTCAACAAGTACCTTACAGTCCTCGGTGAGGATGTACTCAGTGCCGTCCATTACCCACTGACCTTTATTTTCTACGGCAGTAGCAGACTCTCCATTATACGACTCCCCAGCGTTTAGCTTAAACTTGTAATAATAGCCCTCATATATATCGTCATAGCGGGTACCGTCCTTAACACCAACATAGAAGTTTCCGTCTTCCTCACTAGCACTATATACATAACCGATATCACCACCGCCAAAGACGTTACCATTGCTACCACCCGTCTCAGAGACACCTTCAGAAGTACCGACTATACCTCCGTGAATGTTCACCAGCGTCTTTCCAAACACATAACCATCTGAGAACAGCGTACCGCCGCCACCTAAGTTGTTGTAACCACGACCACCGCCAAATACATTACGGTGTACATGACCGTCGAACAACGTGACATTGGTGCTACCTGCCTTATAAAGGCCCTGCAGTGTGCGCTTTGCCTTACCGTTGGCATCTGTTTCCTCATGGATGACGCCACGACCTATGGCAGCAATCTCACCACCACCAAAGAGGGCATTGCGCACATGACCACCATACATCGTGACGTTAGAGATATCCACACTACTGTTATCGATATATCCGCCACCAAAGATACATCCACTATCATAGAGAGTTCCCAGACGACCGTCTTGTCGAGTCTCGTCATCAATCTTCTCCTGATAGTAGTCGTCTCCAACCTTTATGGTATTGAAATTACCTGTGGGAACAGTATCGAAATGACGATAACCTATGAAGCCGTTAAGCAGCGTTATATTGGTCGTACCCCATACAGCACCACCCTCACCGCCACCATAGGCGTTACGCTCAATAGCGGGAATACCGTCTAAGAAACTCGTTCCTGCAGTTTTTCCGATGATGACATGTGTCTCACCAGGAATATCATTGGTGTAAGAATCCGCAAGACCACCCATGTGATGACCTACAGAACCGGCCCAACCACCGCCATAGACGTTACGTGCCTTGCCACCCTCGATATAGGCAGTTGAGCTGGCAACAAATTTATTCTCAGCAGTACCAACAGCCAACGAGTCTTTCACAGATCCTGATGTTCCTGCGGCATAGAGGTCGAAGTCGACGATGCCACCCAACAGGTCGATATAGGTTGTACCATACACATTACCACTATGTGCCAGATGGCCATGACCTAAACCACCACCATAGCTGTAGCGGGTCACAGTCGCTCCTCTGTTGATATGAACGTTGGTGTTATAATACTTCGGACGAGTGTTGTCAACCTCCCACAGACGGTTGCTGCTTACCGGAGCTGGGGTCTCATTATCGCCAAATCCAAGGTCGGTATAGCTCTCCAAACCAGTAAATAGTTTGTCTTTTCCATTGGCATCTTGTCCTAACGACGTCTTCCATGCTGAAACCGACTCCTTATTGATGACCAGTCCGTTCTCACCACCGCCATAAACCTCTTGAACCCGTGCACCATTATTCAGGTTGACTTCCGTATATTGCGACCACGTGTTCTCACCATAACCGGCACCATAGACATTTACCAGTCCCGTCCAGTGCGTACCACCCTTCACTGGAGCATTGATATTTACTTTACCATAGAGCGTACGGCGACAGGCGTTATTACCGCCATAGATGGCACCGTCGATAGTTGCCTTGTCACTGTTAAAGTTGACGATTGCCTCGTACACGTCGCATGCCACGTCGATACGAGGTACCTTATTGATGACGGTATTGTTCTGATTGTCCTTTGTTTCTACCTCTTCTATGTAACCATAGGCTCCACCAAAGATCTTATTACCGTGGAAGGTAGAACCGGCAGGTACGTTAATCACTGTACGACGGGTGATACCCTCCATATAACTGCCGCCATAGACAGCATTGAGTTGTCCACGCGCCAGATCGATGATGGCCGATGCCTTATGAGCCGTAGCTGCAGCATTGGCTATTGTCTTGTCAACACCCATGCCGACACCACCGCACTCACCACCACCAAAGACCTGAGTGGTTTGATAATACTCCATTTCATCGGGGATGTCGATAAGGATGTAGCTGCGGTTCTGCAACAGGTTCTCTTCCTTCTCGGTGAAGTATCCCTGTCCTGCGCCATAGATCTGACCGATATAGGTATAGATACTGTTACTTGCCGAAGGACGGAAGTTGATGAAGGCATTATCCATCCATGGTTTGGAGTAGCCCTTGTCAGTACGGGCCGTACCCATATTTGCTGCAGTAGTACCCTCACTGCCTGTTTTCTTTGTATGGAAATAGGCATCATACAACTCACTGGTATAGTCGTACACACCATAGCAGCCTCCGTAGATTTTCTCCGCGCGTCCCTTTATATACTCGATATAGGCCGAAGCCGTCAACATTTCCGTATTATGCACCTTGCCGATGGCGTCATATCCACCATTGGCGGTAGTACGCACACGACTCGTAAAGTCTTTACTACCTAAGATCTTTCCACCCAGGTCATTACCGCCATAGACATAGTCGCGGACGTATGGGAAACCATTGGCACCAATATATGTCTCGGTATTTCCCATGATGTCGGCATTACAAGAACCTGCAAAGCTATTGAAGATACGTCCGTTGTCCAGATTGACATGTGTGTCGCCGGCGATAGGACCTTCAAAGCCACCGCCATAGATGAACTCACACTCTGCCAAGGCCTCGTCGACCTTCGGAGTACCGTCAGAGTTCTTTGGATCAGCCGACTTAGGCACACCGGGTTTGTTGCTGGCACCTGCAAGATTGACATAGGTGCTGTAGGCGCCATTATACTCATAGATATATCTGCCATAAGTATCTTTGTCATCGGTGGTCACATTGTTCGTCGTTGTAGTCTTGCGCTTACCAATGGCACCTTCCTCACTACCACCGAATATCTGGAATACATAGCCACTGTTAAGGTTTATCGTAGTACTACCCCATATCTCTGTCTCAACACCCTTACCACCACCGAATACATTCAGCGCACGACCCAGTACGTCCATACCCTGTTGACCAAGGATGACACCAGTCTTCCTTTCTGTAATCTTATAGGTGTTGCCATAGAGTTTCTCCTCACCCGTCTTGTCGTCGAAAGCCACATCATCGAAGACGATGTCGCGATCTACAATAGATGCATTGACATTAATGATGACGTTACCGTTGACGATACCGCTGCTGTAGCAGCCTCCATAGATGTTACCTCCGGCAAGACGACGGTAGAGGTCATCATCGCTGGCATCTACGCCTTCTCCTCCAATAACACCCGGAGTAACATTCTCAACTTCCCTGAACGACTTTGTATCAGCATCGTAATAACGGCTGTCAACAGTGTTCCACTCCAACTGGCGGTTATTGTTTGTATCAAGAATATAGGTAGGCTTACCATCTGTCAACTTCGGAGTGTAGTCGGTATTACGCTCAATCTTCCAACGCTTCGGTTGAATCTTCAAACCGCTGAAGTTCAACTCCAACTTGTCGCCATGGGTGTCCGCAGGCAAGAGTACACCACCCTGATAGGCAGCATTATAGGTCCCGCTGTTGATATAGGCATTGTTACAGCCACCCACCACCTTATTATATATTACAATCTTATCGTCGAAGTCGACGATGAGTTTCTTGTCACTTTCATTCGGAATCTTCAGACTACCCACGTTACCTCCTACGAAGAGCGAACCGAAATAGGTAGAGTATGGCTTATAGGTTATCGTGTAGTCCCTTTCGCCTTCAGGCTTTGCATCTTCTGTAGCATTTTTATCGAACACCAGCTGAGGACGGATACCCATAGCAGCACCATCCATATAGGTTTCCATCTGAGTGGCATCGGTCAGATCAATCTGACTGAAGTCGTATGCAGTTCCTCCGACGGTCACATTTCCAGCATACGTCTGTAGAATGCTTTCTTTCACCATGTTCTCACCGTTATTACCCAAGAACACGTTGTCGGCATAGACATAGGAGCCAACCTTCAACTGTGCCGCAGCATTACTGCTTCCGCTCTCCTGTGTGGCACTGTTTCCGCCGCAATAGATGGCACCACCGATGACAACAGGTTTTGTTGCTGATCCACCACTGATACGGATAGACACCGACTCTGCATTGGGACGGAAATCATTGAGCTTTTCAACAGAAGATTCTCCTGTACCAACTTCATAGTAATAGTCGCCCCATTCCACTGTACCAGCCAAGTTCGGATTGTCGGTATAGGCATACGAGCCATTACCACCACCATACACATTCTGGTTGATACTGCTGTGGATACCTACGGCATTACCGCCATAGACATTACCGGAGATATCGTTACCGCCATAGACATTATTGATGTTACCACCTGTAATATAGACACGAGCAGCATAATCAGCTGGGAAGGACACATCCACACCGTCAACTTTGATTGTTTCCGCAGTAATACGATTATTATCTGGATTGACATCTGCCTTACGGCATCCGCCATAGACGTTGTCAATCTCCATATCATTGCTGGTAACAGCCAACAGAAGACCATTATCATGGGTCATGTTACCTGCATTACCACCGCTATATAGGTTACGGATCTTGCCTTTGATCAGATTCCATGTAGGACGGATGGCCATCGCCACCTTATTGTTACCGCCAAATACACTGCCCATCTGGTAGGAAGCACTGTTGGCATAACTCAGATAGGGGCTGAAGCCCATCTCTGTGATACGGTCGTCGGACAACAACTCTTCTACGTTGTCTCCTGTTGCATCATCAGCCATAAGAGTACCTGTGGTTTTGTCAACCTTGATATGGTTCACCACCTCACTGGGGTTATCCGTACAGATCACCGTCTTATTTGTCACGGTAGCGTTGTTACCGCCACCGAAGACATAGACGATAGAGCCTCCGACAATTTCAAGATAGGTCTTGCCAAGCTCTGGCAATTGCGGTTGGTCATCATTCTCATAGACCTTAACAGGAGTAGCATCTTTTGTCCATATTTCCCACTTATGAGATTCACTGACAGTTTTATTCTTAACCGTATAGTCACCGTTACTACCGCCATAGAGATTACCTATATACACCTTATGGTTGGTTGTCGTTGTGGTTTGATTAGGAGCTTCACCCGTCGTCTCGCTTTTTACTGAACTGACGCGTACGAAGGCATTCCATGTATTGTCAATGTTATTCTGTCCCGCTGTTGTTCCAACCTTTGTCAAGGTAGTGGGCAATGGAGCTGACTCTCCTGAAACAGTCCTGATATTACCAATCGTTCCAGCGATATCATTACCACCATATACATTATTAATTAATATATAGGAAGTAGAAGGCGTATTCTCGCCATCGATATTGACGAAGGCTGAACCTGCAATATTCGCCATACGAGCACCACCATAGACGTTACCTGTGAAATTACCTTCACGCACGGTAACTGTGGTACTACCACCTGTGTCGCCGGCATTACCGCCACCATAGACGTTACCGCCAATCTTTATCTGTGCATTGACAGTTGACCATTGACCGCTGACCACTGTCAACAGCAACACCAACAAGCTTATTATCGTATCTTTCAGTCTCAATGTCCTATACCTTATTATATATAACGTTCTTACTACTCAATCGTAAACAAATTATCCAAGTCGGCATCCGACAACTGATATATATATGTCGGATTGACTGTCAGATTGACCGTCACGCACTCTCCTCGCGAGGTGTAAAGGTTGGGGACTTTATTCGTGGCCTGACAATCCTTACGTATTAACTTTGTCCCCGTCCTGTCATACACATCGTACGTACTGAGGAGCGTGAGGTTACCACCATTGCTCAGAGTAGGAGCAAAATAGCAGAGGGAGTTCTTGATATCAGACGTTGGCAACTGCTCACCCGCTTCGCTTTCAAAGAAGGTGGCTGTGGCTTTCGTTCCTGAGGTGCTATAACTGACTGTCGTCACTGGACTTGCCCCTGAATTATTGGATGTCAGCGTAACAGTAGCAGTGGCCTTTTCATTTGTTGCCTGCAGTTCCAACTTCTTCAGTTTGATCTTACGCAAGTTATTAAAATTAGCATCTACAGAGAAGTTAAAGCTCACCGCCGCAAAGAGATGATCCATCAACACGTTGATATTATTAACATCCGATCTTCCTGTATATGCAAAGGAACCCTCTACTGGAGTCACATTCGCTGTCGCATCGCTCACGCCTGTGATGACGCATACATCCTGTGCACTGACAGCGTCAATGTTTGGCAGCGTCATGGTGATGGTACCATCGGTCTTACTGATGGTGGGCGTCATTCCGTCAAACCTCGGCATAAAACCGTATATCTCATAATTTGCTCCACCCTTCACCAGGATTGAGGAGTGCCAGGTGTTATTACTTCTACGGATATACTGTACTGATGGCGTGGGAGTTTCACTCGACATCATAAACAGTCCCACGGAGAAATCCGTGGTAGGAGCATATATCGTAAAACCGCTTGGCGCCGCACGTCTGGATGCTGCTATATCTTGATATGATGTGGTATATGCTGTTATATGAAGGACTTGGTTATTATTAGTCTGCTGCTCGCCAGAACTATCCGACGAACAACCGGCTATCAGCATAAGGCCTATGACCATAAACCAATAACCAATAACCTTTAACCATTCATCACCAGTTATATATTTCATAATTCAAGTCATCATTTGTCTTCCAGTTTTTGACATATATTGAACTCAGCTCCAAGAAGCTGCCACCCAGATAGTAGGCATAGACTATCCATGTATGGTTACGCAGGAACTCACCGGCTCGTTCCATCTGGAACGACATCGGTGTCTTTTCGGTTTCATCTATCTGATACGCAATCTTTCCTGTCACCTGCATGTCAGACTCATGCAGATAGAATGGTCCTACCTGGGTCAACTCACCTGCACTTACTGCTGCATTGATCTTGTTTTCATACGCTTGTGCCTCTTCGTCATTGTATATATACTCTGTAGGATTCTCATTTGTCTTCACTTCATCTATCTTATCCGGTGATGATAATAGCGACACCTCACTGTTTTTCCCCAACCCATTGAGTGATGAGCGAGAGAAGAGATAGCCTGCAGTTCGCATAGTATTAGCATCTAGACTGATACCAGTAATACTCAGTTTCTTGTAGCTCTCTGGACTTTCAGTCAGCTTAATATTCGAAAATACGAAACGTATCTTCGATACGACACGCGTCAAATGTACTGTGGCGATATTACTCAGCGAACCGACACGCAATACGGGTGCATCACCTACAACATCCTGATTGAGGAGAATACCCGACATGGGCAGTCCGTCGGGCGGGACTTCGGTTGTCAATGATGTCAGTCCGAAATGGTTCTCATCAAGTTGCGCTGCATCCAACTGATCACGAGTAGTATGTTGGTCAAATGATAGTCCGCAGTTGTCTGCCGTGACATTTGCCAACACATATACATCCACGTCAGGCTGCTGACGGGCAAAGTCATCACTCACGGCAATACGGTAGGTATCACCCTGTGACGTATTCAAAGTAGTGGTCGTGGCAGTACTGTGATAACCCACCAGATCACCGCTTTGATGTTCAAATACCCATATCTGCAGACGATGTACCGTACCCTCCTCAGTGCTGGGATCGACATATCTCACATCACCACGCATCAGTATAGGTCGCTCAGGTGAATACACATAGATGGTAAGATAGGTAGCCTGTGGCTCCCCCGCCTCACCGTCGGAAGAGCTACAGCCCACAGTCATCAGTCCACAGCCGATGACCAGCATCCATAACCATATATGTCGTATAACACTTCTCATTTCTCACTAATTCAGTTTTACCGTCGTTATCGTCGACTGTATCCATTTCGTCTGTACCTGCACACCGATCTCCAAACGTGGTGACAACAGGTCGGGCATACACGAGTAGGCATTCGCCAGCGAGGTAATCTTCATCTCCACAGCCGTAGTATAGTCCTGTGTGAACACGCGGCCCTTAGCAGCGTCAGGTGCATTAGTATTCGTATAATCTGCTGGGTCAAGCATGGCAACAAGATAGAACTTACACCCTGGGTAGATGATACCATCCTTACCTGTGAATGCAACCCTTTCGTTGTTCTCAATCACTATATTATTCTGAAACTCCAGGACTACAGGCACCTTCTCTCCGTCATATGTCTGCAGTACAAGAGTATTTACCGTCCAACTGCCATTCGTCGCACGTGAACCCACACCTGCATCATAGATAAAGCGACCATCAACATCACTCTGAACACCTTGCGGCTTAAAGTCAAACCCCACCATATGCTGCGCCCCGACGATAACACTTGTCAGCGGCAGATAGTCGTCGATGGCATTATTGACAACTTCATTCTTCGCGTCCTTCAGTTGTACATTAATAGATTTCAACGTACACTGCAGTCGAGCAACCCCATACTGCAACGCATCCTTTACAGCTACCGACCTCGTCCTATCGTTTACTACAGTACCCGACTGGTATACATTTAACAACGAACCCCATGAAGTAGCATTCTTATAATCCTCCTCCTTCACCTCATTTGTCGAAGTCTGGATTCCGCTATTGGTATAGTACCACAACTCTGCAGGATAGGTATAACGATTGATGCCGTTGATGTTATCCATCGTGGTCGTCTGTGTGCGAACCATAAACTTATACTGATTATCAGTATCATCCTTCATCCAACGCAGGGCAGCTGCACCATCGGGAAGACCGATAGAAGCAGGATATGTATTATCTATACCAGGCTTCTTATCTCCTTCTATATTATTTATGATATCCTTACAAAGATTCACATCTGCATCAGAAGTGGTACTTGCATCCCTTATTACTATCAACTGCGCCTTTAATGCATCCGCATACGCCTTGACATTCGTTGCCGACCCAGCAATGATACCCGTACCCTCACCATCGATATGGATGAAGTCACGATAGTAGTCTTTCAACTGTCCATCCGTAGTCGTACTCCATCTATCCGTCTTGGCGATGGATGTCAGGTAGGCTGCTAACGCCTTTGCATCATCATGAGCATCCGTCGTATTACAAATCGACTTCAGGTTGAAAGTCAGTTCCGAGGGGTTCATACGATCCCTGAGACTTGTCTCCAGCGCACCGTTATATCTTATCTCCAGCGCACCGTTATCTTTCTCTGCAGCCAAATTCTCTGCATAAGCAGTCCTACCATAGGCCAACACGCGATTGACCCCTTTCATCAGGGAGCAACTTACAACATAATAGAGATTGTTATTATTTGCGTTGGTGACCTTCTGCGCATTGTTGACCGACGAGAGCAACGGAACGTCACTGGCAGTCACCGGCACATCATCGCCATTGGTCTTGAAGGGAACAACCAGCAGACTCTGCAGTCCTCTGAACGCCTGCCCCTCCGTCTGCACTACAGCATCAGCCATACGCATACCGGCAGGTTTCTCCACGTTGAAGAGAATCTTACACTCCAAGGCAGGTGATAATGTATCTTCCGCCACATCACTGCTGTCTGAGCACGATACCATGATCATGCCCAGCAGCATTATTATAAATAATGTATAACGAAAGATCTTCATCCTTATTTATAAGTCTATGTCATGATGTCCACCATCATTCCAGTTGAGCGTCACACTGACACCCACCGTATGATCATGGGTACACACATCGCCATCGTCACCAATCCATCCCTTTAATATCTTCAGCTGACCCGCACGCAAGGGCTGACGAATACTCAGCACGGTTTCTGTCACCGTACCATCTTCGAGCGTCACATACACCTTAAACTGCCAGAACGTCGTTGAAGACTCGTCGGTATCGAAGGGCTCGTCCGTCTCAATCACCGTCTTCATCTGCGACTCTTCCTTTGAGGGGAAGTTGACAGAACAGAAACAAAGGTCGCCGCCGTTAGTGTCAACACTCGAGGCACGCACCAGAGGAGCTGTTTCCGCAAAGGTATATGTGCTGTCGTTGATGTTGAAGGCAGTAGCAAAACCCGTGGTATACACCTTCACGTCCTTGACTGTATGTCCACGAGGGTCGATAACCAGTGCTGAGGCACAGTTGGCCATATACAACCGTACGTGGAAAGTCTGGTCGACACCCTCCAGCACCGTCATCGGCTGACGTGCCGTGAAGAGTCCTGTGGTATGTGAGTCGATGGTCTCGCCAGTAGCAGTCGTCAACAGCTGCGCGGTGGGACAGCGGTCGCTGCCGTTCAGACCTACGACGCTGTTCCCGTTGATGTTTGCCACCGCCAGATGCTGATACTCCCTTATCGGCAGATGGATGGTATAGCTTCGTTCGCTAGCTTCCATCACCTTCTGTTCATGTACCAACCGCTCCTGAGGTGTCTCCGTATTATAGAACGAGAGGTCTACATCGCGGGCGTAGTCGGTGAAGATATTCTGCAAGTGGTTACGTAGCGCATCAGCGACCTGGGCGTCCGTTGTCGTATTGAGCTGCGTAGTAAGCTCGGTGGTGATGTTCGTCACCAACCGCAGCTCATACGTAAGTTCAAAGTTCTTCTCGTCCGGTGTATCGGGAGGACAGTCGCTCAAGTCATCATCGATAGAGCAGCATGCTGAGAAGCATGATATCATGAGCAACATGCATACAACCCATTCTGAGATATAACATCTTTTTCTCATCATAAAAAGCAATTCTTATGTACGAGTGCGCATGCGCATACGTGTACACTAAACATCAACTCCTCTTCTGACGGAAATGCTTTGTTAGGCATAGTTCCGGCAGAAGAGCAGAGAAATACAGCTATTCATTAGTTACCAGTACCACCAACGATAATATCATTAAATACCAGACCCGTCTCCCACTTTAAGTCAACAGACAGACCTAATGTTACAGAACTACTGCGCAGGTCAGGCACTGTCAGATAAGCATACTTCAGCGAGTGTTCCCCAATCTTGAAGTTAGCCGTTGTCATGTGATCTTGAATAAACACACGCGAAATGGTATTTGTAGTGCATCCGGCATCATAAGGAGGCAGAGCATGGTAGGCAGGAAGAGCTGGACCTGTCATAGAAGAAGGATCAAGCTCGCCAATGAGGTAGAAATTGCTACCATTGGCAATCAGGTTGTCCTTACCGAAGAAGTCCACACCTGTATTGTTCTGGAATTCCAGAGCCACATAGACCTTAGACTGTTTGTTCGTAGGATCAGCAGGAGTTGCAACTCTCATATCCTGATAATTGTCGAATACCAGAGTGTAGTTGGGTGTAGAAGTACCCGTTGTAGGTATGACACCATTACCTGTAATCTGATTGTCGTAGATATAACCCTTCCTGTAGTTTGCATCGCTATCCGTTGTCTTAGGCAGGAAATTCCAACCAACCTTTGGCCACTGGTCACCAATAACGACACCCACCAGTTTGAATGAGGTTCCAGTTACAGTGATAGTCTTGTCTTCCTCAGTTACACCATAGTCTCTTTGCTGAATAGCCTTGTTATTATCCTTTAATGTCGAAACATCGTAAGCAACGGTAGCGCAGAGCAGTGAAGTGCCGTAGTTGATATCGTTCTTCATAGCTACGCTACGGGTTGAAGACTGTACGTGACCCACCCCCCAGTCAGAAGGCCAGCTTGTTGTTGCCTCAGTATTCCACAAAGAAACTGATGCGGGATAGTCACCAACGACATGCTCCGTATTGGATACACGAAGCGGGCTGTTGCCAAAATAGCAGAGTTCAGCAGGATAGTAATAGTCATCAACGGTGAAGGTCGTACCTCCCACTGCACTGGTATTGTAGTTCTCTACATAATAGAATTTCGTACCGTCCCATTTAACATGAGTTGCTCCCTGTGGTAAATTAAACTGCGCTGGAAAAGTCCCCAAATCAGTAACTGTCATAGAGCTGACATTAGTACTAAAACTATTAGGTTTGGTTCCTGCTGTTGTAGGCCAATAACCATCATTGCCTATAGCGGTAATGATATCACTCGCATCTTTGAAAGCCACACCTGTTACTGAGGCTCCAGTTGGAGGAAGCGTTGCATAGGTGAAATATTGAGCGAGATGTTGGCTGATTAAATGAGCCATGTATTTGGCTATTGCTTCCTCCTTGTTGGTCGGGGTAGCACAACGTACCGCATTGACAATACTCCAAAGGCTCTGAATAGTCGCTTTCAAAGCAGGTCCAGAGGCATTACGCAACTCTGCCGTTTGAATAGTTGTCATTTCCTTATAGGCGTTACCTAACTTCAGCTCCAGTGGAGTGATAGCCTTACTCGGAGTAACGGGGCTTGTTGTACTAACATATGCAGACCATTTCAAATTGGGCACATCCGTAGCAGCAATATCAAAGCCATAAGCTGGAATACCATCTCCTGGGGTTGCGGTAGCAGCAACAGCAGCGTTACCGCGATTTGTGCTGATAATACAGGTCAGGACAGTAGCCAACAGTTTCTCTACCTCTTGGAACTGTGTTTTTGAGGTGGTTGACAGGCGACGCCCCAACTGGAAGTTAACATTAGCCAAATCGTCAGTAACAGTATAGTCATCCAGATGACCATAAGTATTATAGCTCGCTGGGGTGGTACTCTCGTTAATTGCCTTACCATAGAACAGCATGGTATTTGTGTTCAAAGGCAATGACATCTCCAAAACACGACGTGAATTACTGTTATCCAGTGTTCCTGCAGCCACTAAGCGCGACATGTCAAAGGATTTGGCTGCTGTAGTCGATGCAGATAGGGGATTACCATCTGCCGCCTGCTTGAAACACATGACGTGAGAATGGTCTATGCCACGAAATTCTTCAGCTGATAAAGAGGATGATGCCTGGGTGGCAGCTGAAGTCTGACGCATACTTGACTGGCTTCCACTGGCTACATTAAAAACAAACTGAGTGTATACCTCGTTGTTTTCAGGATTGTAGTTAGGACTGGGCTCCTGAACGGTCTCGTCACTGGACGAGCAGGCGGAGAATCCTAACAAGTTAAGTAGTGCTATCGCACCAACATAAGCAAAACGTTTCATTTTTTTCATATCGATATGTCAATTATTAATTATTTCACTAAGTCATAGAACACCCTCAGGTAACCGGAGTTACGCTGGTCGGCAAGCAGGTGCTGCCGGATATACTGATAGGTGCTGCCACCGTTGAGCTTGCGGATCTGCTGCTCACGACGGACAAGGTCGGACTCACGGTCGATAATCTCCACCACTTTCCGCAGCTCGGCATCCTTGCCGCTGCCATTGGCTATCTCTTCCTCCACCTGGTCACGGAAGTCTGCCCAGTCCTCACCGCCGAAAGAGACCTCAAACTGGTCGTCGGCGACATGGAGACGGTCTTGGATGTAGCTCTTCAGGGACAGGGCACGCTCACGGGCAAGCCGTTCGTTGAGTGGCTGACTGCCGTCAAAGGAGGCAAGACCTACGATCTGTATCTTACGGAGCCGGGCATCCTGGAGGGCGAGAAGTCCCTGGGCGGCACGGACCACACGGTCGAGGGTCTCGCCATTGGCACGCCAGCCGGTCTCGATCGTACTCTTACCCTGCTGGAAATAGACGAACAGGGCACGCTCGTCACGACGCAGCACCTGACTGCGGTCGTAGGGCTTGAACTCGGAGACATGTGCCAGGACGGGATATTCCTCACAGAGAAGGGTGATGGGGTCTGCCGGTACGGTATCCACGACGACCTCCACCTGCTCGGTCTTCACCTCCGGCTCGGGCTGAATGGTCGGCTGGACGACGGGCAGGACGTGCTCGACGGGCTCAGCGACTTTCTTCGGACGACCGGGGATGTTGAACACGATGTTCAGTCCTGCCTGCGGCATGGCGAACCATGTCTTGTCGTCACCGATCTTCGTACCGCACTCACCACACTCGTAACGGTCGTACTTGGTATAGCCGACGGCAACACCGATCAGTGCCTCGATGTTCCAGTGACGACCCAAGGGCCAGGAATAGCCGTAGTACACACCCAACGCTCCAAGGTCTCCCTGCCGGCGCTCGTCACGGACACTCTTGTACAGCCCGAACGGGAACTTCACATCGGCAACGTTATAGTGACTGTAGATCAGGTTGGCACCGAAGAAATGATGCACGTTGACGGAGTCCGTCCAGTAACGTACGTCGGGAGACACCAGCAGGTGCTTCCACTTCTTCGACTTGTGGTCGTCGGTGGGCCAGGGACGGTAACCTGCCGTCACACCCATCGACCAATGGGGGGCAAGGCGCATCCCTACCCGAAGGTTGGGTGTCAGCCATGCGTCATACAACAGGTTGTTGCTGATGGTCACCTGCTGTGCCGTCACATCTGTTACCGCCAGCATCAAAAATGCTGACAATACTATCTTCAGCCAATTATTATTTTTCGTTAATCCCATACAACAAGCGTTTTGGTTGACTTTAACACTTTTAAATGTAATAATTTTTGCAAAGATAATAATTATTGTAGCAGATTATTCAATTTAGGGGGGGGCTTAACTTAATTTAACTTAATTAACATAAAAAGGACCCTGTTTTCCTAACAGGAATCCTGAAAATCTCATGTAAAAGGGTGTTGTACATGCACGAGGTTACCCCTAAGGTGGTGGCGATGGCAGTAAGGATACTTACTACGAGTTGTATCACCATTTTCAAAGTCTCTCTTTTCATCACTCACCTCCTTCAACATTGATCTGGAATTGCGGATTGTTTACTGTCATAATGTTTTGTGTTTAAGGGTTTGTTAATTGGGTTAATTGGTTGTGCGCACTGTCGCTGGAATCAATCGGTAACTGAGCACCCTTCAGTCGGTAACTGAGCACCCTTCAGTCGGTAACTGACTTCCTTCCGTTGACAATGCAAAGGTACAACATTTAACATGCGATGCCAAGAGTTCCTGCCCAAAACGTGTACGAAAACGTGCACAATAAAAACGGTGACGGTGACGGTTACAGTTTTCCAAAAATGAGAATCCCAAAATGCGAATAAAACATGTATATTTATATTACTATATATATAATATATATATTATATATATAGTAAAAGTTATAGTCAACCTTTTCAGTACGATTTCACTAAACTGTAACCGTCACCGTCACCACTTTACGTGCTTTCCTTTTGTGACTCATGGGGACCTATGAGGTCTTATTACACACCCCAAAGCTGATAAGGATTCTTACGCAACTGACTGTTGTAATAACGACGGTCTCCAGTCACTTCTTTCCCGATGAAATCGGGCATTTTTACACTTTCATCAACCGAGGAAAGCTCCACTTCTGCCATCACAAGACCCGCATTCTCACCAAAAAACTCATCGATTTCGAAGGTGTGGTGGTCATATTCCACGAGCCACCTGTTCTTGTCAATGATACCCGGTTCGCAGAGGAACATCAGTTTTTCACCATCCTCCAAGGGTATCTCATACTCAAACTCATCACGGGAGAGTCCTCCATCCATGCTGGGTCCCTTGATGGTGAGGTAGGCACGCTCGTCACGGATACGGACACGCACGGTACGTCCCCGCTCACTGGTGATATACCCTTGCCGGATATGACTATGACTGAATGACTCCTGTTTGTAGGAGTCATTCAGTACCAGGAATTTACGTTCAATCTCCAGTGCCATTACGCCATTGACAAGCTCGTTGTGATGGCATAGATCAGACCCAGTGCGATCAGTCCGCAGATGATCCACATAATCAGTTTCTTACCTTTCATTTCCTGTTTCTTAGCGTATGCCTCACGCTTTGCTGAATTTTTCATGTTCTTAATGTTTTAAATTACTAATTACTCATTATCTGTAACGGGAAATTCCATCAGGTATGCCTTGATGAAATCGTCGATTTTTCCATCCATCACCCCATCGACATCGGAGGTCTGGTAGTTCGTGCGGTGGTCTTTCACCCGACGGTCGTCGAAGACGTACGAGCGGATCTGTGAGCCCCACTCTATCTTCTTCTTACCCGCCTCAATCTTCGCCTGAGCCTCCAGACGCTTCTTCATGGCACGGTCGTAGAGCTGGGAGCGGAGCAACGCCATGGCACGCTCCTTGTTCTTCGGCTGGTCGCGCGTCTCTGTATTCTCAATGAGGATTTCCTCTTCCTCACCCGTGTCCGGGTCGGTATACCAATAGCGCAGACGGACACCCGACTCCACCTTGTTGACGTTCTGCCCACCAGCACCGCTGGAACGGAACGTGTCCCATGAGAGTTTGGCGGGGTCGACATACACCTCGATGGTATCGTCAACCAACGGGCTGACAAAGACGGAGGCGAAGGATGTCATACGCTTGCCCTGTGCGTTATAAGGACTGACACGCACCAGGCGGTGCACCCCATTCTCCGACTTCAGGTAGCCGTACGCATACTCACCACCCTCTATCTGCATGGTGACACTCTTGATACCAGCCTCGTCACCGTCCTGCAGGTTGGAGATACTGACCTTATAGCCATGAGCCTCTGCCCACCGCTGATACATACGCATGAGCATCTCCGCCCAGTCCTGCGCCTCGGTACCACCGGCACCGGAGTTAATCTTAAGGACGCACTCCATCGGGTCCTCCTTCTGGCGGAGCATGTTTCTTAACTCCAGCTTTTCCAGGAGATCAAGTACCACCTGGTAGTCGTGGTCGACCTCCTCTTCCGTCACCATCTCCTCCTTATAGAAGTCGAAGGCGAGCTGCAGCTCGTCGGCGGCATTACGCACGGCGGTATAGTCGTCAATCCATCGTTTGATGCCCTTCACCTTCTTCATCTGCGCCTCGGCACGTTTCTGGTCTTCCCAGAAGTCAGGTGCCTGTGTACGAAGCTCTTCCTCCTCGTACTCCATCTTCTTCTCGTCTATCTTCAAGTACTTGTAGAGTGCGTCCGCACGGTCAAGTACATCCTTTAGCTGATCTTGTGTTATCATTCTTTTTAAGTTAGGAATTAGGAACTAATCGACATACATTTTGTCGATTTGTTCCTTATAGTTCTCATAAAGTACCCGGCGGCGGATTTTGAGGGTATTGGTGAGTTCCCCTTTCTCCATGGACAGGTGGTGGGGAAGAAGGACGAAACGCTTGACTTGCTCGTAATGGGCGAGTTGCTGCTGGAGGGTGTCGATACGCTCCTTCATCATCTCGATGATCTGCGGATTACTGCAGAGCTGCTCACGGTCCTCAAACGGGATGTTATGCTCACGGGCATACTCCTCCAAGAGCGGGTAAACAGGGACGATGAGGGCAGAGACGAACTTACGCTGGTCGGCGACGACAGCGAGCTGGTCGATATATTTGTCGACCAAGAGTTTCGACTCTATCATCTGCGGGGCGATATACTTACCATTACTGGTCTTGAAGAGGTCTTTGATACGCTCCTTCAGGAACAGCTCACCATCCTTCAGATAACCGGCATCACCCGTCTTGAAATAGCCGTCCTCGGTAAACGCTGCCTTCGTGAGGTCCTCACGGTTATAGTAACCAGGAGTGATCGTCGGACCCTTCAGGAGGATCTCACCCTCCTCGCTGATCTTGATATCTATCCCCTCGATGGGCTGACCGACGGAACCGACGGTATAGGGCTCTCCCAAGTGGTCGCAGGAGACGGTGGCAAGAGACTCTGTCAAGCCATAGCCTACAATCATATTAATACCGATGGAATGGACAAACTCCTCGACATGGGCACTCACTGCCGCACCTGCCGTGGGGAAGAAATGGGCATTCTCCAAGCCCAGTTCCTTACGCACCAGGGAGAAGACGGTGCGGTTGAGCATCTCATACTCCAGATGGAGTGCCATCGGCGGTTTCTTTCCCAGACTCAGATATTCGATATTATGCTTACGACCGACTTTCAGCGCATGCATGAAGAGTTTACGCTGCACGGTGCTGGAATGGTCGATCTTATCCATCACACCCATATACACCTTCTCCCAGAAACGGGGTACGGAGGACATACAGGTGGGATGCGTCTCCCGCATCGACTGCTGCACCTCCTGCGGATGGGTGTTCACGATCATCGTGGCACCCTTCGTCAGGGAGAGGAGTGCCCATCCACGCTCAAAGATATGGGTATAGGGGAGGAAATTCATCACACGGTCGTGCTCATCGACAGGCACACACTTGTTGTTTGCCTCGAAAGCGGCATGGAACATGGAGTGTGGCAGGATGACACCCTTGGAGTCTCCCGTGGTACCACTGGTATAGAGGATATTGGCGATATCATCGAAAGAAGCCTCTTTCTGACGCGCTTCCACCTCAGTCTGACGGGGCAGGTTCTCACCCATCTTCAGGAAGTCAGTGAAATAGATGGCATTGGGGTCATGGGAGGAGATACGCACCAGCGGGTCGAAGACGATGATACGCTCCAGGGTCGGACAGAGAGATACCACACGGCGGGCACGGTCGTACTGCTCCTGCTCACCGACGAAGAGGAAACGCACCTTCGCATCGTTGATCATAAACTGGATCTGCTGCTCGGAACTGGTAGCATAGAAGGGTATCGTGACAGCACGGACACCCCACGCTCCGAAGTCACACTCCAGATACTGTACGGAGTTCTGCGAGAAGATACCAATGTTCTCCTGTACCTTCACCCCAAGGTTCAACAGGGCGTTGCTGACCTGTTTAACGGTCTGCGACACCTGATTCCATGACAACGACTTCCATTCCTTACCACCGAAATCCTGATAGATCAGCATCTCACGGTCGCCATAATGAGCGGCTAAGTCGTGTATCAACACCGACATGTGACTGTTTATCTGCATAAGCCTATATTATTAATTAGGTGCAAAGATACAACATTTTTATTAAAAAAGAGGAAGGATGAAGTTTTTTCTGTATCTTTGCAGAAGATATGGCATACAAGAAATATACAAACGAAGCGGTGGAGCTGTTGAGCAGACTCATCAGCACACCCTCTGTCAGCAGGGACGAGAAGGCTGCTGCGGACATCCTACAACAGCAAATCAAAGAGTGGGGACTCCCCTGTAAGCGTATCGGTAACAATCTGATCGTGGCGAAACGACTCAGTAAGAAGAAACCCACTTTGTTGCTGAACGCACATATCGACACGGTGAAACCCGTGGCGACATGGACCCGTGACCCCTTTACACCGACCATCGAGGATGGCAAGCTCTACGGACTGGGAAGTAACGACTGCGGTGGCGGACTGGTCAGTCTGCTGCAGGCATACCGTATCCTGTCAGAGAAGAAAGGAATGCCGTATAACCTCATTTATGTCGCCTCCTGTGAAGAAGAGGTGAGTGGTCAGAACGGGTTCTCACTGGTGCTCCCGACCTTACCTCCCATCGATGTTGCCATCGTGGGCGAGCCGACGGGGATGCAACCAGCCATCGCAGAGAAAGGACTGATGGTGATTGACGGTATCGCTCACGGGAAGAGCGGTCATGCCGCCCGCAACGAGGGGGTAAATGCCATCTACGAGGTATTGGACGACCTACAGTGGTTGCGTCACTATAAGTTCCGCAAGGTGAGTCCGCTGCTGGGAGAGACGAAGGCAACGGTCACCGTGATACATGCGGGAACCCAGCATAATGTCATCCCCGACAAGGTGGAGTTCGTCATTGACGTGCGCACCAATGAATACTACCAGAACGAGTTTCTCTTCGCTTTCTTACAGAAGCACATGAAGAGTGAGTTAAAGGCTCGTTCCTTCCGACTGCACTCGTCGTCCATCCCCGAAAACCACCCGCTCATCAAGAAATGCAAGAAGATGAGGATGAAGCCCTTCGGTTCTCCTACCCTCTCAGACCAGGCACTGATGCCCTTCCCCTCTTTCAAACTTGGACCAGGGGAGTCAAGCCGCAGTCACTCTGCCGATGAATTCATCAAAATTGACGAGATTCATCAGGCAATCAACAAGTATGTGAAATTGCTATCTTCCTAGCCACGACTCAGGATTGAGTTTCGCCGTCTCCCTACGCAGCTGGAACTGGAGGATGTCGTCCTGTCCTACCCGTCCTAATGCCTGACGGGTGCTGACCTTTTGTCCACGGTGCACATTGACAGAGGACAGGTTGCAGTAAACGGAGATATAACTGCCATGGCGAACCATCACTACCATGGTACCTCCGAAACTGAATACCGCACTGACCTCACCATCAAAGATAGAACGAGCCTGCGCTCCTGACTGTCCCTTGATATTGATACCTTTGTTGTCAAGGGTGACATTATGCAGTCCCTCCACATTATACTGACCGAAATGACTCACTATACGATACGGACCAGTGATCGGCATCGGCAAGCGACCACGGTTACTTTCGAAATTACCACTGAGACGACGGTCCTCTGACGACATCGAATAGTCGAGTGCCTCCGTATGCTTCTTTGCCTCAGCAACCTCCTTGGCGTGCTCACGAGCCTCAGACTCCGCACGACGCTCTGCGGCAAGACGGGCAGCCTCAGCCTCACGAGCCTGTCGCTCAGCAGCCTCACGGGCCTTCTTGTTACGGGCGGCACGGGCCTCTGCCTTCGCTTTCTCCTCACGTGCCTTTGCCTCTGCGATACGACGGGCATTCTCCTTTGCCGCAGCCTCGGCAGCCGCTTTCTTACGAGCCAACTCAGCAGCACGTTTCCTGGCAGCCTCCGCCTCCGCCTTCCGCTTTGCCTCTGCAGCAGCACGTGCTTTCTGACGAGCCACCTCCTCAGCGATCAAACGGTCGATTTGTGCATTGAGTGCCGCATCCTTCTTCTTCTGCTGTGCGATGACTTTCTGGATCTGTTTCTGCTGCTTCTGCAAGCCAGATACCATGTTCTTCTGCTCTGTCTGCTTACCTTCCAGCGAGCGACGCTCACTCTCACCCCGACGTAACAGCTGATGCTTATTATCACGGGCGGCAAGCAACTCCACCTGCTTGGCATTCACCTCCGCCTGTTTCACCTTCACATCCTCACCCTGTGCACGCTGATAAGAGGCATACTCCCGCATAAACCGCATGCGACGGAACATCTGGGTGAAACTGCTGGCACTGAAGATGAACATCAGTTTGCTCTGGAGGGACTGGTTACGGTGCATGTAACGCATCGACTTGACATACTTCTGCTTACAATCCTCCAACTCTTTCTTCAGAACAGCCAAGTCTGTATTGAGCATCTCTATCTCCACGTCCAACGAGGAGAGGTCTTTGCGGATGGTATCTATCGTACGGCGCTTATGGGCAATCTCCGTATTAAGCATCATCAAGTTCTCCAGACGTTTCTTGACATCAAGCTCATTAGACCGCAGTTTCTGTTCCTGCTCCTTGATCTTTTGCTGGATGATCTGACGCTGGTTCTGCAAACTCTGGACAGAGACTGGCTGCCCTGACGACTTCCTGGTGGTCGTCGTTTTCCTCTTAGTCGCTTTCCTGGTGGTTGATTTCTTGACAACAGTAGTCCTGCCCTTCCCCTTTGCCGTACGACGCTGCTGCGCATACGGACTCAAGGCAAAGAGCAGAAGTATGAGTAGTAAACCTGTCCGCCTCATCTTCTAATTATAGAGCCATAAAGCGACGAAGGATGTCGTCAACTGATACCTCGCGATATTTGCCGGAAATCTCTGTACGGGTCTCCCATTCGTCATCATTACCCAGATAGTTGAGGTTCATCCCCAATTTTACAGACTTGTCTGGAGTATTGAACAAAATCTTATGAGCGAAGGGGAACTTCTTCTTACCAGTGGTACGGAAGTCCTCATAGTCCCAGTTCAACTGGTAATTGCCACGAATTTTATCTTCATACATGATATTCGCCATCTTAATCAAAGCACCGTCCTTGTCGGCAAGCCAGCGATAAGAGAGTTTCCCGTTCTCCATCGAGATGATGGCATCCTCACCGACCAGGTCTGTCTCATAAGCATTCAGCAACTCATCAGTGACTTTCGACTTGCCTGGCTGGAACAGCTCATTCCAGAACAATGCCTGCAGAGAATAGAAGTTCAGACCGCTGTTGCGCAGGAAGTCCAACTGGTTATAATTAGCCTTGATAAACTGCTTATTGATACGGTCCATAATCAGCACATAATCTTTCGTGAACTCAAGACGACCTGCCTCCACGAAACCAAAAGCCATCAACTGAAGACGAATCACGTCGTCACGTTTCATCTTCAGATTACCAGTCAGTGTCAGTTGCTGATTACCCACCTCGACGGAAAACTTCACCTTAGAAGTAATGAACTTTGCATACTGCGCATTATCACTTACCTTCTGTAAAAACTGCTGTGCCTTCATCGTTGACGGGGTCACAGTCTTTGTCTCAACAACAGCCTTTTTCTTCGTGCCGCAAGCAACCAAAACCAATGGAAGTGCTAAAGCGGCAATTTTCAAAATACGTGATGGTTTCATTCTTTTATGTATTTTTTAAGTTTTATCTTTCTTGCCAGTATCTGCCGACGGTCTTCTGTCACCTCACCTGGCTTGGGGACAGTCTCTTCAGCCCTCACCAATGCCTGTTGCCAGAATGCCAGGGCTTTCTCCTTCTCATCGGCACAATAGTAGATGTCACCTGCATGTTCCAACAACACCGCCGAGGAGTCAGAGTCACATTGCAAGGTCTGGTCAATATATATCTTTGCCTCAGCGTACCTCCCTTCCTTGAAGAGTATCCACGCATAGGTGTCAAGATAGGTCGCATTCTTAGGTTCTGCCTTGATGGCACGGAAGGACATCTGCTCCGCCTTGTCCAAGTGCACCTCCTTCTCACTGAGGTAATACGCATAGTTATTCAGACAGCCGATATTATCATCCTTCCAGGCAAGACAGGAGTCGTAGGCGGCGAAAGCCTCCTTGTCGAGTCCTTTCTGATGCAAGATATCCCCCATGACAGCATAGAAGTCACTGACTATCTCGACATCACTCTGCTGATTGATCACACTGATGCCATTCCGGAAGGCGTCAAGAGCCTCGTCAAGTTTATTCTGCTTGTAATACGCAATCCCCTGATAGTAATAAAATGCCATTTCGTCAGGATTATACTGCCGGGCTTCCTTACATAGAGAAATGATGCTGTTCATGTCATCAGCCTGCCAAGCATAGCTTACCAGTTGCAGGCGGGCTGCCGCATGGTCGGGAGCAACCTTCAGGACCTGCTCCAACACAGCACTGATAGAATCGTTAGGCATCTGTTTCAGATTCATATAGGTAGCACAGAGGATGGCAATATCGGCATCCATCTGTGGCTGTTCCAGCATACGATGGAAAAGATGAAGCACACGGGTAGAGTCCCCACCCTCCTGCTCGCTCTGACCAATCTCCTGCCGCATCAGCAAGATCCGGTCCTGTGAAGTGAGATTCTTACTCAGCAGCACCTGCTCGGTCATCGCAGCGGCCTTCTCCGGGTCACCCTCATCTTTCTCATAAGCAAGTAAAGCCATCAAGGCATTACGGTTCTCCGGTTCAACGCGCAGGATATCATGATAAATCTCCAGAGCTTTCTTCTTCTGCCCGTTCACAAAGAGTGTATTGGCATAAAGTCCCCGATAATTCTGGTCGTTAGGATACTGGTCGGCAAGATGTTTCATCTCTGCGACGGCAGCCTTCTTGTCACCCAGTTGCGTATAGAAATTGCTCTTGGCATATGACAGGCGCTCACTCTTTCCCTCTATAGTCTCTAACTTCGTCAAAGTCTTGATAGCCGCCTCATAATCATGCTGCTCCTCATACAGCTGAATAAGGATTCCCAAGACATCCTCCCTCTCACGGTGCTGGTCGTACAAGCGCTCCAAGACCGCCGCCGCCTTATCGTATTGGCGCAGATTGATATAGGTATTGGCAAGATTCTCCTGATAGGTGGCATTCTTCGGCTCTATCGATGCTGCCTTCTCAATACAGGCAAGTGCCTGGTCTTTGAGTTTCAGGGCACCATAATAGTGACTCAGATAGAAATATGCCTCAGATTTGGAAGGATCGATCTCCACACACCGGCGCAACAGGTCAAATGCAGCATCATTGTTTCCTTTGGTGCGCTCACAGATAGCCTCCAAGAAGAAAGCGTCGTAGCGACGACTGGTGCTGACTGACTGCGCAAGGGAAATGAGGAATGAGAAATGTGAAATGAGAAATGCCAGAAGCACTCTTCTCATCCCTACCGGCAGCCACGGACGACCACTCTTTCCTAATGTGAATTTCTCATCTGTCATATCTCATTTAACACCCGTATGTCCATAACCACCCTCGCCACGCTCCGTCTGGTCCAGTTCCTCCACCATGACAAAATCCGCCTGCTCATGTTTAGCAATGACCATCTGAGCGATACGCTCGCCATCATTAATCACGAAATCCTCCTGCGAGAGATTAATCAGAAGGACACCCACTTCACCACGATAGTCCGCATCAATGGTACCTGGAGAGTTCAATACCGTCAACCCGTGTTTAAGAGCAAGTCCGCTACGGGGACGTACTTGCGCCTCATAGCCCTCAGGCAAGGCAATATGCAGTCCCGTTGGTATCAAACGCCTCTCCATAGGATGAAGGACGATGGGCTCCTCAATATTCGCACGAAGATCCATGCCAGCACTCTGTGGTGTCGCATAAGCGGGTAATTGCTGATGCCCTCGGTTAACAACTTTAACTTGAATCATTTCGAAATGTAACTATAATAATAGTGCAAAATTAGTCATTTCTCTCCAAATAGCCATACTTTTTAAGAAAAAAGTGGTTTTATAAATAAAAAAGTTGTATTTTTGCACCATGATGGACTGGAATAAACTCATTTCAAACAAACGGTTAGGACAAGAATTTCGTCATTCGAAACCACATGATGACCGTACTGAATTCAAGCGTGACTACGACCGGCTGATCTTCTCTGCCCCCTTCCGCAGACTTCAAAACAAGACCCAGGTGTTTCCTTTGCCTGGCAGCATTTTCGTACATAACAGGCTGACCCACTCGCTGGAGGTTGCCAGCGTGGGGATGTCTCTGGGCAATGACGTGGCTCACCGTATCATCAAGGAAAAGCGTCCAGAACTGAAGGACACCATGTTTGAGCAGATCGGACAGATCGTCAGTACGGCATGTCTTGCCCACGACTTGGGTAATCCTCCCTTCGGTCATAGTGGTGAGAAAGCCATCCAGACCTTCTTCACGGAAGGACCCGGCAGTTTTTTGAAAGAGAAAGTCAGTCCTGCTTTTTGGGATGACATCACTCATTTTGAGGGAAATGCCAATGCTTTCCGACTGCTTACCCATCAGTTTAAGGGCAGACGCCCCGGTGGTTTCGTGATGACTTACAGTACGTTGGCAAGCATCGTGAAATATCCCTTCTCATCCTCTGCAGCCAGCAAAAAGGGAAAATTCGGATTCTTCTGCACGGAACAGGATTACTACCAGAGAATTGCCGATGAAATGGGGATTATTCGTCTCTCCAAAGAGGAAGAGCCACTACGTTACGTACGCCACCCTTTAGTCTACTTAGTGGAGGCGGCAGACGATATATGCTATGAGATCATGGACATGGAGGATGCCCATAAACTAAAGATTCTTACTTACGAAGAGACAGAGAGGCTACTGCTCAGCTTCTTCAACGAAGAAGAGAAGAGTCGCATCAAAAAACGCATCCAGGAGGAAGGGGTTCTCGACCCTAACGAGATGGTGGTCTATATGCGCGCTTGTGTAATCGGTAAGTTGGAAAACGAATGTGTCAACACCTTCTTTGAGCATGAGGATGAGATATTGTCAGGAACATTTGAAGGCAGTCTCATCGAGCATATCAGTGAACCCCAAGTCCAGGCTTACCGACAATGTGCGAACCTGTCTGTTAAACGCATCTACCAAAGCCGTCCCGTCTTGGACGTGGAACTGTCCGGTTATAAGATCATGGAGACACTGATGGGACAGATGATAGAAGCCGTGACTCATCCCCAACGGTTCTATTCCCAACAACTGATAGGCAGGGTCTCAAGTCAGTATGACATTCATGCGGAAGACCTGGAGACTCGCATCATGGCGGTCATCGACTACATTGCCGGCATGACGGATGTCTATGCACTTGATGTCTATCAAAAGATGAACGGTATTTCTCTGCCTATCGTATAGGCATTAACCCTTTTCCTTGTAGATCACCTTATTGGCACCCGAGGTGATTTCCAACTCATCACGATGTTCCAATATGAAGGTATCTATATGCCGTTTACGTTTTTCCTCGAAAATCTCATCAATAGCAATCAGGATACCCGTCTCCTCCACATCACCAAAACCGTAATTAATGGCTGTACCGAAAAGTTTCATGGTCGGAGAGAGACCCATATAGGCATTCACCAATGGAGGTATATTATACCCTAACTTACGAATCTCCCGATTCAAAATACGATAGTCCTCTTTAAAGGAGTTCATACAGAAAAGTTTCTCCAATTCCGCTTCATCAGTCTCAATTTTAAGCGGTTTCATCGGGATAATCAACTTTTCCTTGTCATCAAAATATTTCTTTAAGAAATAGAGAATCATATCACGGCCTTTACGGATATAGGAAGGATACATCGTCATCTTACCGAAGTAATAGCGTACATTCGGCCGGATGACGGTGATGGCACCTAATCCGTCCCAGAGGTTATCCAGGGCAAACAAGCTCTTGGCACCCATGCGGGATGACTGATATGGCAGGGACACAAAAGAGCGCCCCAGCTCTGCGGTGTAGGGTGCGTATTCCTTGATGAACCTCTCAGAGAAATGGAACATGTGACTCGTGGCAAGAATAGGCTGACCTTTTGCGTCATACTCCCAATCCGTTCCCAACAGATAACGATAGCCACCGATAATCTCCTCAGCTTCCGGATTCCACACAATCAACTGTTTGTAACAATTGTCACAAAGGTCGAATTCATCGAGATCCATCTCTTTGCCAGTACCACCACCAGCCTCACGGAACACAATCTCACGCAAACGCCCGATCTCCTTCAACACATTAGGGGCATTATGTACTGTTACGACATAAATCTGATTATTGCTCTTGTTCGTCAGACGAAGCTGCTTATCGGGGGTCAGTTCCTTTTTAAGCAGTTCTTTGTCAATCGGCTGAATGATCTGCTGTTCCATTTTGTTGTTGGTTGTTTTTTATAGTTCGTAGACTTTATCTTGCACAAATTTCGCCCATTCCAACGGAGTTTTGCTCTTGTCAAAAGTCTGCCAGGGGATGGGCTTTCCTATCTTGACCTCAAAAGACTTTCCGACATTCTTATACATCTCGTCAACCAAGAATAACATGGCGAGATTGAAAGGCAAGAACCTGTCGGAGAAGTTTGCCAAGCGATAGAAGAAATTGGAGTTGCGGCCACTGAAATGGATGGGCACCACGTCACGCTGGTACTCTACACTCTTGACGACAAACGTTTTCGACCATGGGATGTCGCGTATCGTACCGTCACTCTGTTTACGGGAGCAGATACCTGCCGGATACATGAGCATGTGGTTGTCGCTCTCGAAACCCGCCTTGACCATCGCAGGGAAATTGCGACTTTGCTTGCCGGTCTTGTTGATAGGAATACATAACGGAGCAAGTCCTGGCAGGTTCATCAGCAGGTCGTTGACGAGATAACGGAAACGGCTGTCGTAGTGTCTGCCGATGATAGCGCCCAAGGCGACACCGTCCTCCCCACCCAACGGGTGGTTCGACACAAAGGTATATAGCCTTCCGTCGTTCTTGTCAGGCAGGTTCTCCATCCCCTCTATCTTGAGGGTCATCTGAAGATACTCCACACAAGCCTCGAGCCATTCCGTACCCTTTTTATCACGACTCTCCCACAGAAAAGCATTCACCTCGTCCTGATGGGCAATGCGTTTCAGCCAAGAGACAAGAAAGCCTGGGACCCATTTCGCCTTGGTCCCCAACTTACCCTTCAGAATCTGGTCGATGTCGATAGTTTTCTGTGCGATTGTCTCCATTTCTCTCAATAAATGTACTAACAACGTGCAAAAGTAACAAATAAGTTTGAGAAAAAATGCACTGATAGGTTAAAAATGTGCAAAAATGTCCTAATTTTATTTCAATACCTCCCATACCCTGTTCCCAATATCCCCTTTCCAGTATCCCAATATCTGGGACAACCGCTCCCAGATATTGGAACAACCATTCCCAGATATCGGGAACACTCGTCCCAGGCATCCGAACAAAACGCTGCAGTTTTTCCACTTCCAGCAAGGGGATACTTCGCCCCATACCAAGAAATGTCCCCACCTTTATCAGATTTCCCAACCCTTTAAATATCAAGCAGATATAAATAGTTAACAAAATTTTAGAGAATATTTACTAAAATATTGTGGGGAATTGTGGGGGATTGTGGAGGAAATTGTTTAATTTTGCATCCGATATCTAAATATAAGAAGTACGCATGCGATTTTTAGGTAATATTGAAGCAAAGATTGACGCCAAGGGGCGTGCTTTCCTGCCAGCCACATTCCGCAAGATGCTGCAGGCTGCCGGAGAGGACGGCCTTGTGCTTCGCAAAGACGTATTCCAATCATGTCTGGTACTCTACCCGGAATCCGTATGGAACGAGCAGATGGACACCATGCGCCAACGACTGAACAGATGGAACAAGCAGCAACAGCAAGTGTTCCGTCAGTTCGTCAGCGAGGTGGAGCTGATCACCCTCGACGGCAACGGTCGTTTCCTGATTCCCAAGCGGTATCAGCGAATGGCTGCTATCGAGCAGGACATCAAGTTCGTCGGCATGGGAGACACGATTGAGATATGGGGACTTAAGAAAGCTGAAGAGCAGCAGATGTCACCCGAAGACTTCAGCAATGCGTTAGAAGAGCTGATGGCAGTGACAGAATAGTAAAAAAAACAGACAAATGATCAAGACGGCAGAGACATATCACGTACCAGTACTCCTCCAGGAGAGTATCGATGGACTTAGCATCAAGTCTGACGGTATTTACGTGGACGTGACCTTTGGCGGCGGCGGACACAGCCGCGAGATTCTCTCCCGTCTCGGCAGGAACGGTCATCTTTACAGTTTCGACCAAGATGCCGACGCAGAGAAGAACATCATCGACGACGACCGTTTCACCTTCGTACGCAGCAATTTCAGGTACCTCCGCAACTGGATGCGCTATTATGAAGTGGAGGCGATTGACGGTCTGCTTGCCGACCTTGGAGTCTCCTCCCACCATTTCGACGATGAGACGAGAGGTTTCTCATTTCGTTTCGACGCGCCCCTTGACATGCGGATGAACAAACGGGCAGGCAGGACAGCCGCAGACATTGTTAATGAATATGATGAGGCAAAGTTAGCCGACGTGTTCTACCTTTATGGGGAAATGAAGAACTCCCGTCGTATCGCCAATGCCATCGCAACATACAGGCAACAGAGAAAAATCGAGACAACTGCCGACTTGATGGCAGCGACCGAGAAGCTGATGCGCACAGAGAAAGAGAAGAAAGACCTCGCTCGGCTATTCCAGGCACTGCGTATCGAGGTCAACCATGAGATGGATGCCTTACGGGACATGCTCAGCAGTGCCAGCCAACTGCTCAAGACCGGTGGCCGCCTGAGTGTCATCACATACCACTCCCTGGAAGACCGCATCGTGAAAAATGTGATGAAGGCAGGTAATGCCGAGGGGAAGATAGAACAAGACTTCTTCGGACGCATCAGCAGTCCGTTCCGTCTCGTCAACAACAAGGTCATCACCCCCAACGACGACGAGTTACTAACAAACCCAAGAAGCAGGAGCGCCAAACTCCGCATCGCAGAAAAGATATAGACATATGAAAGAAGTGGAAGAACAGAAACTCAGCAGTGCCGAGGATGTCGTTGAGATAGATGAGGAAATTCTCCAACAAAAAGACGACAGCGAGAAGGTGTTGCAGGAAACGATCAAGAAAATCAAGGAGACTGCCAGCGAGGAAGACCCACGACCCTCCCAGCAGGTCAATCTCCGTTCTATTCTTGGTGGTGACATCCTGACTGCTGAGATGGTCCGTTCACAGATATGGCTGTTTGTACTGATCGTTGCTTTCACCATCGTCTATGTGGCTTTCCGCTACCAGTGTCAGCAGGACATGCAAACTATCGACCGCCTGGAGACACAGTTGAAGGATGCCAAGAACAAGGCGCTGGCTGCCTCGAGCACCCTTACAGAGAAATGTCGCGAGAGCCATGTGCTCGATATCTTGAAACAAAACAAGGACTCGCTGCTGCATATCGCCGACCAGCCTCCTTATATTATACAAATACCAGAATAAGAGAACGTCATGAGTAAGTTCGACAATGATAAAGTAATGCCAAGATATATGGCTATCGCTGTAGTATTGACTATAGTGGGACTTGCCGTCATTGGCAAAGCCTTCTATATCATGACGGCGAAGAAACAATACTGGACGGATGTGGCAGACCGTCTGAAGCGGGATAGTGTGAGTGTGAAACCTAAACGTGGTAACATCCTCAGCTGCGACGGGCAGTTGATGGCAAGTTCTATTCCGGAATACAAGATCTTTATGGACTTTAAGGCAGGAGGTGAGGAAAAAGACTCTATCTGGCAAGAAAAAGTGGACTCCATCTGTATGGGACTGCACGAGATTTTCCCACAGAAAACTGCCGAGGAATTTAAGAAGCACTTAGAGGAGGGACACCAGAAGATGTCGCAACACTGGCCTATCTGGCCCCGCCGCATCGACTATAACACATATACGGAGGTCAAGCAATTACCACTTTTCAAGTTACCTAAGTACAAAAGCGGATTCCACGAGGAAGAGTTCAATGCCCGTCGTCGTCCCTTCGGCTCATTGGGTGAGCGCACTATCGGCTCAATGTATGGTGCGAAGGATAGTGCCCGCTTAGGACTCGAACTCGCTTTCGACACCATTCTGCGCGGAACACCGGGTCTTACCAACCGCCGTAAGATTCTCAACAAATATATGAATATCCCTATCATCTTGCCTACCGACGGTTGCGACATCGTGACCACCATAGATGTCAATATGCAAGATTTGGCAGAACGAGCAGTCATCGAGGAGTTGAAACTCATAGGCGGTGACCTTGGCGTTGCCATCCTGATGGAGGTGGAGACGGGTGACATCAAGGCGATCGTCAATATGACGCTATGTCCTGACGGGGAGTATCGAGAGGTGAAGAACAATGCTGTCGCCGACCTCCGCGAACCCGGCTCTGTGTTCAAGACAGCATCCATACTGGTCGCCCTCGACGATGGAGTGGTCGACACCACTTACCGAGTGGAAACAGGATGTGGTATCTGGAATATGCATGGAAGAGACATGAAGGACCACAACTGGCGGCGTGGCGGATATGGCAACATCTCCTTACCCCGCATTCTGGAAGTCAGCTCCAACATCGGTGTGAGTCGCATCATTGATGAGAAATATGGCAGTAAGCCAGAGAAATTCATTGAAGGCATCTATCGAACAGGGTTAGCCGCAGACCTCAAGCTTCCCATCAAAGGCTATGCACGTCCCCATATCCGTATGCCGGAGAAAGATAAATACGGACATTGGACGAACTGGAGTAAGACCGCCCTCCCCTGGATGTCGATAGGTTATGAAACGCAAATTCCACCGATTTCAACGGTAACTTTCTATAATGCCATTGCCAACGACGGTGTAATGATGAGACCACGCTTCGTCAAGAGTGTAATGAAAGATGGAAAAGTAGTGGCAGAATTTCCTCCTGAGAAAGTCATGGAACGTAGGATAGCCAAACTACAGACCGTGAAGACGATGCAGACCATCTTGGAGCATGTCGTCAGTCAAGGTCTGGGGAAAAAAGCTGGTTCACGTATGTTCAAGGTGGCAGGAAAAACCGGTACCGCCCAGATTGCAGAGGGTGGCGGATACAAGACGGGAGTCGTCAAATACTGGTTGTCATTCGCAGGCTATTTCCCTGCAGACAATCCTCGTTACTCATGTATCGTTTGTTTGAAGAAATCTGGTCTGCCTGCTTCTGGCGGTGGTATGAGCGGTGTCGTTTTCCACCATATCGCAGAAGGAGTCATGGCACGCGACTTGAAGCTAAGGGTGGAAAACGCACACGACACCACCTCGATAGTCATCCCCGATGTCAAGAACGGTAATATCTCGGATGCCAATTATGTGCTGAACTATTTAGGCATCAAGACCAACAAGGAATGGGATGGCTCCTATATAAACGGCAACCCCATTTGGGGCAGAGCTGAGCGTCAGTCAAGCCAGGTCGCCCTCCATCAAGTAAAAGTTAACAAAAATGTCACACCTGATGTGACAGGTATGGGAGCTAAAGATGCTGTATATCTCCTGGAGAGTCTGGGACTGAAGGTCAAACTACATGGCAGAGGAAAGGTCAAGAGCCAAAGTTACACGGCAGGAAAGTCCATTATCCAGGGCAGTGAGTGTATTTTGAATTTGGAATAATCATATAAATATAAGGTAATATGAGATTAAGTGAGCTACTTAAATACGTCAAACCACTTTGCATCATCGGTGATGAGCAAATCGACATCACAGGTGTCAATATCGATTCTCGAAAGATAGAGAAGGGACACTTGTTTGTTGCCATGAAAGGTACTCAGACGGATGGGCATAAGTTTATCCCCAAAGCATTAGAGCTTGGTGCTTCCGCTATTTTATGCGAGGATCTTCCTGAAGAGAAAAACGAGGGAACAACCTACATACAGGTTTCTTCCACGGAGAGTGCTGTGGGACCAGTAGCCACCGTATTCTTCGGAGAACCTTCCCAAAGGCTGAAACTGGTGGGGGTCACAGGTACCAATGGAAAAACAACTATTGCCACCTTATTATATAATATGTTCCGTAAGTTCGGTCATAAATGCGGACTTCTCTCGACGGTCTGCAACTATATTGAGGAGGAAGCAATCCCAGCCGACCATACCACACCCGATCCTATTGAACTGAACAGGTTGTTAAGTAAGATGGTGGACGCAGGATGTGAGTATGCCTTCATGGAATGCTCCAGTCATGCCATTGCCCAACAGCGCATCGGTGGTCTGAAGTTTGCAGGAGGTTTATTCACCAACCTGACCCGTGATCACTTGGATTATCATAAAACTTTCGAGAATTATCGAGATGCCAAGAAAGCCTTTTTTGACAGTCTTCCCAAGGATGCTTTCGCTATTACCAATGCCGACGACAAGAACGGCAGCGTGATGGTACAGAACTGCAAGGCAAAGGTCAAGACCTACTCCACTCGCTCGATGGCAGATTTCCGCGCCCGTATCATCGAATGCCATTTTGAGGGTATGTACTTGGAAATTGACGGCAGGGAAGTCGGAGTACAATTCATTGGAAAGTTCAATGTCAGCAATTTGCTGGCAGTCTATGGTGCTGCCGTCATGCTCGGCAAGAAACCAGAAGACATCCTGTTGATATTAAGTACCCTCAAGAGTGTGGCAGGGCGCTTGGAACCTATCCGTTCCAAGGAAGGAGTCACAGCCATTGTCGACTATGCCCACACCCCTGATGCTTTAGAGAATGTCCTGAACGCCATCCATGAGGTACTGGACGGCAAGGGTGGACAGGTCATCACCGTCTGTGGTGCCGGTGGCAACAGAGACAAGGGTAAGCGCCCATTGATGGCACAGGAGGCCGCCAAGCAAAGTGACCGCGTCATTATCACCAGTGACAACCCCCGTTTTGAGGAACCACAGGACATCATCAACGACATGCTGGCTGGTCTTAATGCCCAACAGCTGAAGAAGACCATCAGTATCACAGACCGTAAGGAAGCCATCCGTACCGCATGCATGATGGCACAGAAAGGGGATGTCATCCTCATTGCGGGTAAAGGGCATGAGGACTACCAGGAAATCAAGGGAGTCAAACATCATTTTGACGACCGGGAAGTTGTGCGTGAAATCTTTGAAATCAATTAACGCCTATGTTATACTATCTGTTTAGATTCTTAGAGCAGTACAATATACCAGGTGCACATATCTGGTCGTACATCTCTTTCCGCGCCTTGCTGGCATTGATACTCTCCCTGATTATCTCAGCATGGTTTGGTGAACGGTTCATCAAATGGATGAAGCGTCGTAACATCTCCGAGACGGCACGTGACGTGAGTATCGACCCCTTTGGCGTAGAGAAGAAGGGGGTTCCCACGATGGGCGGTATCATCATCATTGTCTCTATCCTCGTCCCCGTCCTTTTACTGGGTCGCATGCGTAACATCTATCTGTTATTGATGATTATCACGACAGTATGGTTGGGATTCCTTGGTTTCATGGATGACTATATCAAGATTTTCCGAAAGAACAAAGACGGACTAAAGGGGAAATACAAGATTATCGGACAGGTATCCATCGGATTCATAGTAGGACTGACCTTATGGCTGAGCCCTGATGCTGTCGTCCGTGAGAATATCTCCGTTCCACAGAAGAATCAACAGGAGGTGGTTGTCAAGCACAAGACCGAGAATGTAAAATCTCTCCAGACAACCATCCCGTTCATCAAGAACCATAATCTGAATTATTCAGATATCATGTCATTCTGTGGAGAATACAAAGTAGCCGCAGGATGGATTCTCTTTGTGCTGATGACGATATTCGTTGTCACAGCTGTCAGCAATGGAGCCAACCTGAACGATGGTATGGACGGTATGTGTGCAGGAAACTCTGCCATCATTGGAGTGGGATTACTTATTTTCTCCTATGTCAGCAGTCATATTGTCTATGCAGCCTACTTCGACATTATGTATATCCCCGGCTCACAGGAGTTGGTAGTGTTCCTCAGTGCCTTCATCGGAGCCATGATAGGTTTTCTATGGTATAACGCCTACCCTGCTCAGGTATTCATGGGAGATACGGGTTCACTAACCATTGGCGGAATCATCGGAGTATGTGCCGTCATCGTACATAAAGAGCTCTTACTCCCCATCCTTTGCGGCATTTTCTTCATAGAGAGCCTGAGTGTGATTATCCAGACCCAATGGTTTAAGATACAGAAGCGAAAAGGAAAGCGCATAAGGGTGTTCCGTGCCACTCCTATCCATGACACCTTCCGTCGTTTGGACTCACAACTGGACCAGACCAGTACGTATATCCTCAAAGGATGGCCTCACCGTCCTTTCCATGAGTCGAAAATCACCATCCGTTTCTGGATAGCGACCATTATATTAGTAGCAATAACCATTATAACACTGAAAGTAAGATGAGCAGAATCGTCATATTAGGAGCAGGAGAGAGCGGAGCCGGTGCTGCCGTTCTCGCCAAGAAAGAAGGTTTCGACGTGTTTGTCAGTGACATGTCAGCAATCAACGAGAAATATAAGAAACTGTTGGACTCCCACCATATCGAATGGGAGGAGGGTCAGCATACGGAAGAAAAGATTCTCAATGCGGACGAGATTATCAAGAGCCCCGGTATTCCTGATAAGGCACCTATGATTGTGAAAATCAAGGAGAAGGGTATCCATATCATCAGTGAGATAGAGTTTGCCGGACGCTACACGAACTCGAAGATGGTATGTATCACCGGTTCCAACGGCAAGACGACGACGACGAGTCTGATTTACCATATCTTCAAGGAGGCAGGTTATGACGCTGGGCTCGCCGGCAACATTGGAAACTCCCTGGCACTGCAGGTTGCTGAGGATCCGCACGAATACTATATCATCGAACTCAGCTCCTTCCAGCTGGACAACATGTACGACTTCCGTGCGAATATCGCTATTCTGCTGAATATCACACCCGACCACCTCGACCGCTATGATTTCTGCATGCAGAATTATGTGGATGCGAAGATGCGTATCATACAGAACCAGACTCCCGATGACGCTTTCATCTATTGGAATGATGACCCGATTATCAAGAAGGAGTTGGAGAAATACCATATCCAAGCCATCCAGTATCCTTTCTCTGAGCTCAAGGAGAAAGGCAGTATCGGTTATATCGAGGAGGGGCAGTACAAGATCGAGAAGCCTGAACCTTTCAATATGGAGCAGGAGTCGCTCAGTCTGACGGGTAAACACAACATCTATAACTCCCTCGCTGCCGGTATTGCCACTAATATCGCTGGTATCAAGAAGGAGGTCATCCGCAAGTCACTCAGCGATTTCCCCGGTGTGGAGCATCGCCTGGAGAAAGTCTGCACAGTCCGTGGAGTACAATATATCAACGACTCCAAGGCGACGAATGTGGATGCCTGCTGGTATGCGTTGGAGTCGATGAAGACCAAGACCATCCTCATCATCGGTGGCAAGGACAAGGGCAACGACTACGAGCCCATCAAACCGCTCGTCAAGGAGAAATGTGCAGGACTGGTCTATCTGGGTGCCGACAACCAGAAGTTGCACGATAATTTCGACAACATGGGTATCCCTGTTCGAGACACCCACTCGATGAAAGAGTGTATAGAGGCATGTTACGAGCTTGCCGAACCCGGAATGACTGTACTGCTGAGTCCCTGCTGTGCCTCTTTCGACCTCTTCAAGAACATGGAAGATCGTGGTGAGCAGTTCAAAGAATTAGCAAGAAATCTATAAATATGAACAAAAAGATAGGCAATATTTTCAAGGGTGACAAAGTCATCTGGATGGTGTTCTTCTTTCTCTGTATGATCAGCATCGTGGAGGTTTTCTCTGCCTCCAGCAACCTGACATACAAGAGTCAAAACTACATCGGACCGATTATCTACCACACAGGCACCATCATTTTCGGTGTCCTGGTGGCTGTCATCACCTTGAACATCCCTTGTCGGTTCTTTAAGTTGATGACCCCTTTCCTCCTGCTAATCACTGCCTTCACCTTGTTATGGGTATTGATCGGTGGACAGACGATTAACGGGGCTAACCGTGTCATCTCCCTGTTAGGTTTTACCTTCCAGCCCTCAGAGATTGCCAAAGGTACCATCGTCTTGGCGACAGCCCAGATTCTCAGTGCTATGCAACGGGAGAATGGAGCTGACAAGAAGGCGTTTAAGTGGATTTTGTGGATCACCATCCCTACGTGTTTCCTCATCGGACTGGAGAATCTCTCGACGGCAGCGTTGCTGTTTGCGGTGGTCATCCTGATGATGTTCATAGGACTGGTACCTTTAAGACAACTCGGCAAACTGGTCGGTATATTGATATTTCTCGTTGTCATCGGTATCTCCATGGTGATGCTGGTGGGTCATGATACCACAGGAGAGGAGGTCGCCAAGACAGAGCAAACAGACCAGCAGCCTAAGAAAAAGAACAAACTGGAGAAACTCCTCCACCGCGCAGACACATGGAAGGGCCGTATCCTTAAATTCGGAAAGGATGATGTAACACCTCAAGAGTACGACCTCGACAAGGACGCACAGGTGGCTCACGCCAATATCGCTATCGTCTCCAGTAATATCATCGGAAAGGGCCCCGGTAAGTCAGTGGAGCGTGACTTCCTGTCACAGGCTTTCTCCGACTTCATCTACGCCATTGTCATTGAGGAGCTGGGCATCTTGGGAGCGGCCTTTGTGGTATTCCTGTATATCATCCTGCTCTATCGTGCGGCACGTATCGCAAGCCGTTGTGAGAATAACTTCCCTGCCTTCCTCGTCATGGGACTAGCACTGCTGCTGGTCATACAGGCAGCCTTCAACATGATGGTAGCGGTAGGACTGGCTCCCGTCACGGGACAGCCTTTGCCGTTGATTTCCAAGGGTGGCACGTCGACGATCATCAATTGTGCCTATGTCGGCACCATTTTAAGTATCAGTCGCTCAGCGAAAATGAAGAAAGAACCCGTTGGAACAAAAAATATCGGGTAACATTCGCTAATAAGAAATTAAATTCGTAATTTTGCAAGTTAATATATTATATAATAAGGTATATGAACAAAGAATTAAGGGTAATCATCAGCGGTGGCGGCACAGGCGGGCACATCTTCCCTGCCGTATCCATCGCCAATGCCATTAAAGTATTACGCCCTGACGTCAAAATCCTGTTTGTGGGTGCGTTAGGTCGGATGGAGATGCAACGGGTACCCGCTGCTGGTTACGAGATAAAGGGACTGCCGATCTGTGGCTTCGACCGTAAGAATCTCCTGAAGAACGTCATCGTACTCTTCAAGATATGGAAGAGTCAGCAGATGGCGAAGAAAATCATCAAGGACTTCCAGCCTCAGGTCGCTGTGGGTGTGGGTGGCTATGCCAGTGGTCCCACGCTCAACAAAGCGGCATCGATGGGTATTCCTTGTCTGATTCAGGAGCAGAACTCCTATGCGGGAGTCACCAATAAGTTGCTGGCAAAGAAAGCCGAGAAGATCTGTGTCGCTTATGACGGCATGGAGCGTTTCTTCCCTGCTGACAAGATTATCAAGACGGGCAATCCTGTCCGCCAATCGCTACTGGAGACGACGGTATCACATGAGGATGCTGTTACCTCCTTCGGCCTCGACCCTCGTAAGAAGACCATCCTTTTGGTGGGTGGCAGCTTAGGTGCGAGAACCATCAATGAGAGTGTCATCAACCACCTCGACATCGTGCGCAAAAGCGGGGTTCAGTTTATATGGCAGACAGGTAAGTACTACCATGCGCAGACCATGGAGTATTTCAGGAAGAAGGAGGAAAAGCCCGACAACCTCTTCGTCACCGACTTTATCAGCGACATGGGGGTTGCCTACAAGGCTGCCGACTTGGTCATCAGCCGTGCTGGTGCAAGCAGCATCTCCGAGTTCTGTCTGATTGGCAAACCCGTCATCCTCGTGCCGAGTCCTAATGTGGCAGAGGACCACCAGACGAAGAATGCCATGGCATTAGTGAATGTCGGAGCTGCCCTGTATGTGAAGGACAGTGAGGCACCCGACCAGTTGTTGGCATTGGCTGTCAAGACGGTCAACGACCCCACGAAATTAGAGTCATTAAAAGAGAATATCCTCAAACTGGCACTGCCTGACTCAGCAGAAATCATCGCCAAGGAGGTCATCAGATTAGCAGAAAATGGAGATTAAAGATATTAATGCCGTCTATTTCGTTGGTGCCGGTGGCATCGGAATGAGTGCCATCGCCCGATATTTCATCCATCGCGGACTCGTCGTCGCCGGTTATGACAAGACCCCCAGCGACCTCACCCGACAGTTGGAGAAAGAGGGTATGCAGATACATTATGAGGAGTGTGTCGATGCCATTCCAGAGGCATGCAGACAACCAGCCTCTTGTCTGGTAATCTACACGCCAGCCATCCCTGCAGAGCACCAGGAGCTGCAGTATTTCCGCACGCACGGTTTCGAGATTCAGAAACGGGCACAAGTGCTGGGCACCCTGACCCGCGAACACAAGGGTCTCTGCGTCGCTGGTACACATGGGAAGACAACGACCTCTACGATGTGCGCACATATCATGCACCAGAGTCATCTCGACTGCAACGCCTTCCTCGGGGGTATCTCGAAGAACTATGGTACGAACTACATCCTCTCGTCTTCCGACTATGTGGTGATTGAGGCGGACGAGTTCGACCGCTCGTTCCACTGGCTGCGACCTTGGATGACAGTCATCACGGCAACAGACCCTGACCATCTGGATATCTATGGCACGAAGGAGGCTTATCTGGAGAGTTTCCGCCATTATACGGAGCTCATCCAACCGGGTGGCGCACTGATCATCCATCGTGACCTGGAGATGAAGGAGCACTTGCAGGAGGGTGTCCGCCGTTATGACTATGCGCTCCATGAGGGCG
>Ga0310695_10000373_pt1 | contig 117940 bp, 97 predicted proteins | sample RumenRJG_04DNA_FD_203882 | JGI IMG/M metagenome (GOLD analysis project Ga0310695, IMG submission 203882) | Bovine rumen microbial communities from Lethbridge, Alberta, Canada - RJG_04 (v2) (version 2) | ecosystem: Host-associated > Mammals > Digestive system > Stomach > Rumen | place: Canada...
CAGCCATGCTGCCGCAGACGGCACAACGTCGCTGCCTTGCCTGAGCTATCATCCACTCCAGAGCTTCGTCGTGTCGGGGAGGCCTCCCGTCGGTCATGAATCCGGTATTCCACATCTCAGGAAGCACGCAGAGGTCGGCTTCGGGAGCGCTGTCCATCAGTCGCTCGGCCGATTGCATGTTGTCGATGGGATTTCCCCAATGGATGTCTGTCTGTAGGATGTTTATCTTCATTCCTTCTGTGGCTTTCGATGTGAAGTCTGTCGTGGCTGTTGACCTACTTTCGGTTGCAAAGATAATGGCATAAAACCTATTATGCAAGTTTTTCAACGATTTTTTTTTGAATTTTCTTCGATTACGGCAAATATATCCGTTCTGAAACGAAAAATATGTTGAAAAAAATGCTCATCTCAAACATTTTTTGTAATTTTGCACCGCGTAGCAGGAAGCATTGTCGCTTTCAGCTTTCGCCAAAACAGACATCGAAACCAATAAGAACAGAAGAAAAAGATATGAAGAACCTGAAACAGTATCTGCCAGAAGTGCTGGTGATCGTTTTGTTTGCGCTTATCGCGTTTGCCTATTTCTTCCCTGCCGACATCGAAGGGAAGATATTGTATCGTCACGACTCATCGGCCGGAGTTGGCTTGGGGCAGGAAGCCCAGAAGTATAAGGAAGCGACGGGCAAGGCCACCCGTTGGACCAACTCGGCCTTCGGTGGTATGCCCACCTACCAGACGGCTCCGTCGTATGGCAGCACAGAGAGCATCACAGCCGCCACAAAGGCCTACCATCTGTGGCTGCCCGAGAATGTTTGGTACGTCTTTGTCTACCTCTTGGGCTTCTACATCCTGCTGCGTGCTTTCGACTTCCGTCGCTGGATGGCAGCTTTGGGTGCCGTTGTGTGGGCTTTCAGCAGCTACTTCTTCATCATCATCGCTGCGGGGCATATCTGGAAGGTATGGGCATTGGCTTATCTGCCGCCGATGATAGCTGGTATCGTCCTGGCCTATCGTGGCAAATATCTGTGGGGCCTCATCGTGACAGCCATCTTTGCTGCTTTCGAGGTGAATGCCAACCATGTGCAGATGACCTACTACTATTTGTTCATCATCGTGCTGATGGCGCTGGCTTGGCTCGTCGATGCCATCCGCAAGGGGCAGCTGCTCCATTGGCTGAAGGCAACAGGCGTATGTCTCGCTGCAGCTGTGATAGGCATCGGCATGAATGCGTCGACGCTCTATCATACGTGGCAATACTCGCAGGAGTCGATGCGCGGCAAGAGCGAACTGGTGAAAGCCAATAGCGCCAACCAGACGTCGAGCGGACTGGAGCGCGACTACATCACCGACTACAGCTATGGCATCGGCGAGACATGGTCGCTGCTTATCCCGAATGTCAAGGGTGGTGCCTCCGATCGCGTCTTGGGAAGCACGTCGGCTGGTAAGAAGCAGGGCAGCAGCCACTATTTCAACACCGCTGAAGGAACGATACCTTATTCTTATATATACGACCAGATGCCGATGTACTGGAATGAGTCGACGCTCGACCGGCAGCAGCCAGGCACGTCGGGTCCCGTCTATGTGGGAGCTTTCGTGCTGATGCTCTTCGTCCTGGGACTGTTCATCGTCAGAGGACCCCTGAAGTGGGCATTGCTCATTGCCACCCTGCTGAGCATCATGCTGGCATGGGGACAGAACTACATGCCGCTGACCAACTTCTTCATCGACTACGTGCCGATGTATGCTAAGTTCCGAACGGTAGAGTCGATACTGGTCATTGCGGAGTTCTGTATACCGCTCTTGGCGATGCTGGCATTGAAAGAATTCGTATCCTCGAAGAGTGAGGAGCGGGGAGCAAGGAGTGGGAAAGCCCTTTGGGCAGCCTTTGCCCTGACGGCTGTGCCTTGTCTGCTCTTCGCGTTGATGCCCGGACTGTTCTTCAATTTCACAACCAATACAGAGGTGAGCCAGTTCCAGCAGATGCTGCCGCAAGACCAGCTTGGTGCGTTCATGGACAACCTGCAGCAGGTGCGCCGCAGCATCTTCACAGCCGACTGCTGGCGCTCGCTGGCCATCATCGTGGTGGGCATGCTCCTGCTGTTGCTCTATCGGGCGAAGAAGCTGAAGCAGTCGTGGCTCATGGGAGCCCTCATCGTGCTCTGTCTCTTAGACATGTGGACGGTCAACAAGCGCTATCTCAGCTACGACATGTTTGTTCCGAAGAGCGAGCGCGAGGCTCCGCAGCAGCTCACCAAGACCGACGAGATGATTCTTCAGGACACCACCGCACAGGGCAACTACCGTGTGCTCAACATGGCTTCGAACACGTTCAACGAGAACGAGACGAGCTATTACCACAAGAGCATCGGCGGCTATCATGCTGCCAAGCTGCGCCGCTATCAGGAGATGATAGAGCACTACATCATGCCCGAGATGCAAGCACTCATGCCGGCCATCGCCAATGCTGCCGGTGATATGACGAAAGTGAATGGCGACTCCATCTTCCCTGTGCTCAACATGCTCAACACGCGCTACATCATCATGCCGCTGCAGGGAGGAGAGACGGTGCCCGTACAGAATCCATACGCCTACGGCAACGCCTGGTTTGTCGACAAGATCAGCTATGTTGACAATGCCAATGCCGAGATAGATGCCATCAAGAAGCTCAATCTGCGCCATGAGGCTGTTGCCGACAAGCGCTTTGAGCAACAGTTGGGCAAGGCTGCCCAGCAGGATGCTACCTCGCTCGTAACGCTCGTAGCCTACGAGCCCAACCACCTCACCTACGATGTGGAGTCGGGTAGGGGAGGCATCATCGTCTTCTCTGAGAACTATTATCCAGGTTGGACGGCCACTATCGACGGTCAGCCGGCTGAGTTGGGACGTGTCAACTACATTCTGAGGGCGCTCAACATTGCTGCCGGCAAGCACAAGGTAGAACTGATGTTCTATCCCAAGAGCTTGCAGACAACAGAGACCATCGCCTACATCGCCCTGGCATTGCTCCTCTTGGCCATTGCCGTTGCCTGTTTCGTAGAATGGAAGAAAAAGCGTTGAACATTGAAGATTGAACATTGAGCATTGAACATTAGGCTTAGCGTGAAAGATGAAGAAACTATTATCGTTGCCCCCCAATCTGGTGGGTTGTTTCCACGATATCACGGGGTTCAACCATGCAGAGTGGTTCTGCACCAGCGATCCCGTAGGAAAAAAGTTAGGTTCTGGTGGAGGCACTGTATGGCTCCTCAGCCAATACCGTCAGCAACTGTCAGCTTTGTCGACAGCCGATCCATCCCCCCAGCGGGATGGCGGCAAGGAGGATTCGCTCATCCTCATCCATGCTGGCGGACAGAGCCGTCGACTGCCAGCCTATGCCCCTTCAGGAAAGATACTGACGCCCATACCCATCTTCCGATGGGAACGTGGACAGCGCCTTTCGCAAGACCTCTTGTCGCTGCAGGTTCCCCTCTACGAACAGATCATGCGCGAAGCACCTGCCACGCTACGCACAATGGTGGTCAGCGGCGATGTCTACATCCGAGCCACTCAGCCGCTGCAACCTATACCCGATGCCGACGTGGTGTGCTACGGTCTATGGCTCCCTGCCGAGACAGCGAAGAACCATGGTGTCTTCGTTTCGTCGAGACAGAAGCCGTCAGAGCTGGAATATATGCTGCAAAAGCCGTCGGTAGCCACACTGGGCGAACTCTCGAAGACCCATCTCTTCCTCACCGACATCGGCATCTGGCTACTCAGCGACCGTGCCGTAGAGGTGCTCACTAAGAAGTGCCTGCAACAGCAGAACGGCAGCATGCAGCATTCGTCTGAACTCCTGAACTCCTGCACTCCTGAACTCCTGAAAGAATACGACCTTTATTCCGACTTCGGAAGAGCCCTTGGCACGCATCCTGTCATTTCTGACGACGACATCAACCAGCTCACCGTCGCCATACTCCCCTTGCCGGGCGGCGAGTTCTATCATTTCGGCACATCGCATGATATCATCGGCTCGACGCTGGCATTGCAGAACCTTGTCAACGATCAGCGTGAGATTATGCACCATTCGCGCAAGCCGCACCCCTCGATGTTCGTGCAGAACACCTTCCTCGAGACTGAACTCACCGAGCAGAACCAGAACATCTGGATAGAGAACAGCTGGATGGGCCTCGGATGGAAGCTCAGCACCAACAACATCGTCACCGGCGTGCCCGAGAACAACTGGCAAATCAGCCTTCGCGACGGCCAGTGTGTAGACATCGTACCTATTGGCGACAACCAGTATTGTGTGCGCCCATATGGCTTCGACGATGCCTTCCGCGGCTCCTTCGACGACGAATCGACCCGCTTCCTCGGGCAACCCTTCTGTCAATGGGCGGCCGATCGCCGTATCGACGTCAAAGCGTTTGCCGGACCATCCCCCCAAGGTCAGGTGTGCGATGACTGTGCCGTCGTAAAATTCCCCGACCTCCAGCAAGCCCCCCTCTTCCCCGTAGTCGACAATATCCACGATGCAGGCCTCGTCTTGCGCTGGATGCTCAACAATCCTGAGCTGCAGGGCGGACGAATGCTTTGGAACAACTCGCCAAGACTTTCAGCCGAAGACATTGCCAACAAGGCCAACATGCAACGGCTGATGCGGCAGCGAGCCGACTTCCGTGCCGACAACTGGCGCGCCCTGGCTCGCAATCATGCCCATAGCGTGTTCTATCAGGTAGACCTTGAAGATGCCGCCCGCGAGTTTCATCAGCACCATCTTGCCGAACCCCTTCCGCTAAGCGACGACGAACCGCTCATGAAGCGCATCCACGACAGCATGTTCCGGGCAGAACTGGCCCGTCTCAATGCCGAAGCCTCGCCTGCGTCGACGGATGTCGAAGCGCAGCCAAAAGCGCTCCAACACGAAGAGCGAGCCTTCGCCCTGCTGCGAGAGGGCCTCACCGCTTCGGCAATGGCCAGCAAGCAGCGTCCACGCCTGTCGGTCTATTCCGACCAGATAGTGTGGGGACGCTCGCCTGTGCGCATTGATATAGCCGGCGGATGGACAGACACGCCACCTTACTGCCTTATGGAGGGTGGCAACGTGGTCAACCTGGCCATCGAACTGAATGGACAGCCGCCGCTGCAGGCATACGTGAAACCTTGTCGCGAGCATCACATCGTGCTCCGCAGCATCGATCTCGGAGCGATGGAAATCGTTGAGACTTTCGATCAGTTGGCACAGTTCCATCTTGTAGGCAGTCCCTTCTCCATCCCCAAGGCTGCCTTGGCGTTGGCTGGATTCCTTCCCGATTTCTGCGTAGAGCGTTACGACACGCTCGCCCGTCAGCTCGAACACTTCGGCTGCGGCATCGAACTGACGCTCCTCTCTGCCATTCCCGCAGGCAGCGGACTGGGCACCAGCAGTCTGTTGGCTTCCACCGTGCTGGGGGCTCTGAGCGACTTCTGTGGGCTGGCATGGGATAAGAGCGAGATAGGCCATCGCACCCTTGTCCTCGAACAGCTGCTCACCACGGGCGGCGGATGGCAAGATCAGTTTGGCGGTTTGTTGCATGGCGTGAAGTTGCTGCAGACGCATCGTGGCTTCGACCAGAATCCGGAAGTGCGTTGGCTCCCCGACAGTCTCTTTACACAACCCGAATACGAACCCTGTCACCTGCTCTACTATACGGGCATCACCCGTACGGCGAAGACCATCCTGGCCGACATTGTGCGCCGCATGTTCCTCAATCAGCACGACGAGATACAGCTCCTGCGACAGATGCAGCGACATGCCCTCGACATGTATGAAGCCATCCAGCGCAACGAGTTTGAGCAGATGGGACGCCTCATCGGTAAGACGTGGCAGCAGAACCAGTTGTTGGACAGTGGGACAAATCCTGCTGAGGTGCAACAGCTGACCCGTCTCATCGATGACTTCTGTCTTGGCTACAAACTGCCAGGTGCCGGCGGTGGAGGTTATCTCTACATGGTGGCAAAGGATGCCGAGGCGGCAGCCCGCATCAAGCAGACGCTCAACGCACATCGCCTGCATACCAATGCCCGCTTTGTCGACATGAGCCTCAGCACCACCGGCCTGCAAGTGAGCAGAAGTTAGGAAAATGAAGAACTTCTAAAATGAAGAATGAAGAATGAAGAATTTTTAAAATGAAGAATGAAGAATGAAGAATTATGCATAATGCATTATGAACTATGAATTATGAACTATGAACTATGAATTGTTCCGCACGCCTGTAGACATCGCGAAGCCACCCTTTGGCATCAAGCCAGGTCAGCACATCCTCTGTGTGGGTAGCTGTTTCGCGCAGAGCATCGGCCAGCGTTTTGCCGATGCCCTCTTTCCTACGGCTGTCAACCCATGGGGCGTGATGTACAATCCGGTCAGCATTCTCCATACCATCCAACGAATTGGCAATGCATACTCCCTGCAGTCCGCTTCGGCTGTCGATTCTGCATCGTCAGCAGGCGAAGACATCGCTGCAGCTATGCCTCCTGACGTAGCCATCCTCACGCTGGGCACCAACCATGTCTACCGACTGAAATCTTCCGGAGCTATTGTCGACAACTGCCAGAAGCGACCCGCCAATCTTTTCCAGGAGGAATGTCTCAGCGTCGATCAATGTGTGGAGGCCCTATGCCAATGTGTCAGCATCCTGCAGCAACTCAATCCGGAGGTGAAAATCGTCCTCACGGTCAGTCCCATCCGTTATCAGAAATATGGTTTCCATGAGAGTCAGCTGTCGAAGGCAACATTGTTGCTGGCAGCCGACAAGGTGGTCGGGCTACAACAGAAAGCCGCCAAGGAAGCCGCGAATGGCGGAACAGATCGCAGCATAGCCTATTTTCCTGCTTACGAACTGCTGAACGACGAGCTGCGCGACTATCGTTTCTATGCCAGCGATATGCTCCATCCCTCCGAACAGGCCGTCGGCTATGTGTGGGAACGCTTCGTAGAGGCTTTCTTCACGACAGAAGCGTGTCAGTATCTCAAAGAATGGAAACCTATCCGTCAGGCGCTCGATCATCGGCCGTTCCATCCCGATGCGCCGGCGTATCAGCAGTTCATGGCGCTGACGCAGCAACGCCTTGATGCCTTTAAAGCGAAGTACAACCTTTAGCGGCTTTATCCCCAAAAGCGGCAGAAGGCACCGTAATCAAAGGGGTGTCGGCTCCGTTATCGATTAAAAAAAGAACAAAATATGAAGCAACATTGGTTCGTTTTCTGCAGGACAGACCTCCTGCTTGTCAGTCAGCCCGACGGCACGATGACCATCCCCTTGAGCGAGCAGCCCCCGGTGGCGACGGCTCCATGGACGAAGATACACCAGCTGACGATGCCCGACGGCGAGGTGGTCAAGACGATGAGGGTGGACCAGCAGACAGTGCCTTCCGAACTGCAGGGCGTGGCAACGTGGTGCGGCCTTCGGGCCAGCTATCAGAAGCTGCCACGCGACCTCTATCTGAAGGCAGGCAAGTGTCAGGAGATACTGTATTGGGACGAGAACACACGCTACTGCGGTGTCTGTGGTGCGCCGATGGAGCTGCACACCGAGATTTCAAAGCGCTGTACGCATTGCGGAAAGGAGGTGTGGCCGCAGTTGGCAACGGCCGTCATCGTGCTGATTCACAAGGGCGAAGAGGCGTTGCTGGTGCGTGGACGCAACTTCGTAGCCGACTTCTACGGTCTTGTGGCAGGCTTCGTCGAGACGGGTGAGACGCTCGAAGAGGCCGTGGCGCGAGAAACGTTGGAAGAGACGGGACTCACCATCACGAACATCAGATACTTCGGCAGCCAGCCGTGGCCCTATCCTTGCGGTCTGATGGTGGGTTTCGAGGCCGACTATGTCAGTGGCGAGATTCATGTTCAGCTGTCCGAACTGAAGCGGGCAGCATGGTTCCGTCGCGACAATCTGCCCCGCATACCGGAAAAGCTCTCCATCGCCCGTCAGCTCATCGACCACTGGCTGGAGGGGTAGCTCTCGATTGCTTGCATATTCGTATTCAGCCATTTAGATAAAAAACATTCGAAGATGAGACTATTTCTCGTGTTGACAGCTTTGTGCCTTTCTGTCGCAGCAGAGGCCGAAGAGGTGAGCGTTGCGTCGCCCGACGGCTCGCTGAAAGTGACGATGAACGATGCCGCCGGACAGCTATCCTATCGCATCAGTTTTGATGACCAGCCGGTAGTGCTTCCCTCACGCTTGGGACTGAAAACGAGCATCGCCGACTTGAGCCAGGGGCTGCGCATTGTTGACAACCGGAGCGCACAGCTCAGCAAGAACTATACGATGACGAACACAAAAAGCTCGTCTGTCAGCTTGACAGCCAACACGATGAGCGTGGCCGTGGAGAACGTCGATGGCTTCCGCTTCGAGATAGAATGGGTGGTGGCCAACCACGATGTGGGCTTCCGCTATGTGCTGCCCCGGCAGAAGGACAACAAGTACAAGCGGATGGTCGTAGAAGAAGAGCTGACGGCCTTCCTGCTGCCCGGTGAGACGCGCACTTTCCTTTGTCCGCAAATAGGACCCGAGACGGGATGGGAACGCACAAAACCCAGTTACGAAGAGGAGTATGAGGCCGATGCTCCCATGCGACAGTCATCCAAATACGGTCTCGGGTATACCTTCCCCTGCCTGCTGAATACTCCTTCCGCATGGGTGCTCATCGGCGAAACAGGCGTGGGGAGCAACTTCTGCGGTGCTCATCTCTCCGACTTCCAGGAGGGTAGGGGCTTCCAGATCGCTTTCCCCCATGAGGGAGAGAACGGTGGCTTCGGCTCTGCCATGCCTGGTATTCCGCTTCCGGGAGCCACACCGTGGCGAACCATCACCATCGACACGACGCTGAAAGCCATCGTCGAGACAACCATTCCCTACGACCTTGTCGCCCCGCTCTATAGTCCGTCAACCAGCTATCAGCCAGGTCGTTATACGTGGAGCTGGCTCATCTGGCAAGACCGCTCCATCAACTATGCCGACCAGCAACGCTTCGTTGACCTCGCTGCCGACATGGGCTACGAGTATTGTCTGGTGGACAACCTCTGGGACGAACGAATCGGGCGCGACAGCATCGAGCTGCTCAGCAATTATGCACGCAGCAAGGGCGTGTCGCTCATGTTGTGGTACAACTCTAACGGCTTCTGGAACGATGCTCCACAAGGGCCGCGCAACCTGATGAACACCGCTATAGCCCGTGAAAAGGAGATGGCTTGGCTCGAGAAAATAGGGGTGAAAGGCATCAAAGTAGACTTCTTCGGAGGCGATAAGCAGGAGACGATGCGTCTCTACGAAGACATCCTGAGCGATGCCAACCGCCACGGTCTGCAAGTGATTTTTCATGGTTGTACGCTGCCGAGAGGGTGGGAGCGGATGTATCCTAATTTTGTTGGGGCAGAAGCAGTATTAGCTTCCGAGAATGTCTACTTCACCGAGTATCATGCCGACCGTGAGGCTTTTCAACTGACGCTTCATCCTTTCGTCAGAAATGCATATGCGTCAATGGATTGGGGTGGCGTCATCATGAACCGCCATCTCTCGAAAGACAACCATAGCCGACATGCCCGTAAGACCTCGGATGTCTTCGAGATGGCTTCGGGCATCACCAACCAATGTGCCATCAACTGCGTGGCCGTGCAGCCTAATACTGTCCACGATTTGCCGCAGTTTGAAATAGATTTCCTTCGTCGGCTGCCCACCACATGGGACGAGACACGCTTCATCGAGGGCTATCCCGGACGCTATGTCGTGATGGCTCGCCGCCATGGGGCCGACTGGTATGTGGCCGCCTTGAATGCTACCGACCAGCCGATACGCCTGGAACTCAATCTGACCGACCTTTTCACGGCTTCCGATAGTCTGCTTCTCTATGCCGACAAGCCACGAAAAAGAGGCGAGCTTGTGCCCGCCTCCTATTCGAAGCCGCTGAAACCCAACGGCAAGGGAAAATGTTTCGTGACGCTCCAGCCTCGTGGCGGAGCCATTGTAGTCAAGCGTTAGGAGGAGAAGCCCCCTCCCGCCTCCCCGAGGGGAGGAGTCCCACGTGACTTCCTTATGTTTAGCCCAGACGCTTGAGCTGAACGGTGAAGTGGCGCATCAGCGGAGCTTCCCACGTAATCTCCACACCGCGTTTGATTTCGTTGCGACGGTCGTAGACATTCTTCAGGGCTGCAGCGATGACGTCCATGTGGTTGTCCGTATAAACGCGGCGAGCGATGCACAGACGCAGCAGGTCGAGGCCACCGAAGCGGTTCTCACGCGTCACGGGGTCGCGGTCGGCCAGGATGTAGCCAATCTCGCAGCCGCGGATACCTGCCTCGAGGTAGAGCTCGCAAGTCAGCGTCTGAGCGGGGAACTCTTCCTTCGGAACGTTGCACAGCACCTTGTCGGCATCGATGAACAGGGCGTGACCGCCAACGGGACGCTGGTAGGGAATACCGTATTCGTCGAGCTTCTTGGCCAGATACTGTACCTGATGGATGCGTGTCTCCAGCATGTCGAACTCGGTGTTCTCGTCGAGACCGACGGCAAGGGCGTTGAGGTCGCGGCCGTTCAGACCACCGTATGTCAGGAAGCCCTCGAAGGGGATGCAGAACTGCTTGGCACCCTCGTACCAGTCTTCCTTGTTTGTGGCGATGAAGCCACCCATGTTCACCAGACCGTCCTTCTTGGCCGACATCGTCATGGCGTCGACATACGAGTACATCTCGCGGGCTATCTCCTTGATGGTCTTGTCGGCATAGCCTTCCTCGCGCGTCTTGATGAAGTAGCTATTCTCTGCGAAGCGGGCAGAGTCCATCACGACGGGTACGTTATACTTGTGGCAGAGCTCGCAGGTCTCGCGGATGTTCTTCATCGAGACAGGCTGTCCGCCTACGGTGTTGTTCGTCACGGTGAGCACCATGAAGGGCACGTTGCCGGGGTTCTCCTTCAGCACCTTCTCCAGCTTCTCCAGAGAGACGTTGCCCTTGAAGGGGATTTCGAGCTGCGTGTTCTTGGCCTCGTCGATGGTGACGTCGATAGCCTTGGCCTTGCGGAACTCGATGTGGCCTTTCGTGGTATCGAAGTGTGCGTTGCCAGGAACGACGTTGCCTTCCTTCACGAGGTAAGAGAAGAGCACATTCTCAGCAGCACGGCCCTGGTGTGTGGGGATGACATACTTGAAGCCGAAGATGCGCTGTACAACCTCCTGGAACTTATAGAAAGAGGTAGCACCGGCATAGCTCTCGTCGCCAAGCATCATGGCCGACCACTGGCGGTCGCTCATGGCACCTGTGCCAGAGTCGGTGAGGCAGTCGATGTATACCTGCTCAGCCTTCAGCATGAATACGTTGTAGTGGGCCTCTTTCAGCCACTGTTCTCTTTCTTCGCGAGTGCTCTTGCGGAGCGGCTCAACCATCTTGATTTTCCAAGCTTCTGCAAATGGGATTTCCATAAATGTTGTTGTTTATTAAGGTGAATGATATTGATTTCGGCTGCAAAGGTACGAAGAAAAAACGAAAGACGTGCATAAAAACTGCAAAATTATGCTAATTCGATGTCTGATTCTTTCTTTTCACATGGCAGACTTAATGATTGTCTACAATTCTACATTACTACATTACTACAATAAGGTGTTTCCATCAATCGTGAAAAGGGTCAGAGTAGATTTTTATTATTATATATATATTATATATATAATATATATATAATAATAAACTATTTTACTACCCCCCATCTGCACCTCGTGAGATGCTTATTGTAGTAATGTAGTAATGTAGAAATGTAGATTTTTCAAATCCAAAGTAGGAACACCTCATTGATGATCTCCGACTTGCTCGTAGATAATCTCTGACCTGCTCGTAGATAATCTCTGACCCTATCAAAGACCATCTCTGACATGCTCAAAGACCATCTCTGACGTTAGCGCAATGGCAGGTGTCGCGCTGGGAAAGATTACCCACTTCTTCAGCAGGTTGGCAACGATAGTAAAAACGGTATCGGTGATGTTTTGTCAGTCGTGCTGGCATGGCATGATTTTTGATGTTCTTCCGATAGAAGAATCAAACAAGGTAACAAGAAAGGAGATTGGACAATATGGCATTCATCGATTATTATAAGATTCTGGGCGTAGCGAAAGACATCCCGCAGAAGGATGTGAAGAAGGCTTACCTGAAGAGGGCTAAGCAGTTTCATCCCGACCTTCATCCGGACGATCCGAAGGCGAAGGCGAAGTTTCAGGCTCTGAACGAGGCTTACGACGTCATTGGCGACCCGGAGAAACGCCGCAAATACGACCAGTATGGTGAGCAGTGGCGCGAGGCCGATGCCTTCCAGGGCGGTTTCGGTCGCGGTGGCAAGGGAGGTTCGCCGTTTGAGGACTTCGACTTCAGTGGCTTCTCCGGAGGCGGTGGCTTCAGCTCGTTCTTCAAGGACTTGTTCGGCGGCGGCCAGTCGGGAGGTTTCAGCAATCCCTTCAGTGGCGGTTTCGGCAGAGGTGCATCGTCGGCTGTCCAGACGGGCGATGTCAATGCCAACGTAACGATCGACATCTACACCGCTCTGTTAGGAGGCGAGGTGATGGTGCAACTGCCGGACGGTAGCAAGATCAAGCTGAAGGTGAAACCTGAAACGCAGCCTGGCACGAAGGTGCGGCTGCGCGGAAAGGGGAAGAACAAGGGCGACGGTTCGCTGGGCGACCTCATCATCACCTATCAAGTGAAGCTGCCCACCCATCTCTCCGAGCGCCAGAAGAATCTGCTCAGAGAGATGCGAGCGGAAATATGAAGTATGAAGTACGAAGGTTGAATTACGAAGTACGAATTACGAAGGTTGAAGTACGAATTATGCATTAAGCATTAAGCATTAATAATTGTTACTCCACAAGCTTCGTCATCTTCAGCAGGGAGATGCGTCCTTCGGGGTTGACGATAGCGTTGACACGATATTTGTTGGTGGCGTTTTTCGCTGCATCGGTGTGCTGAACGTCGAGCGTAGCGGGAAACGTCACTTCGTATTCATACTGAGCGTCGGCCACCTCACGCTTCTTGATGTCGTACTGTCCGGGCAGTTTGAAGGTGATGCCCGTGACATCCTCTTTGTACCAACGGTTCATGAACTCCACGACATCGGCCTTCGATGTGTTGGTCTTGTCGAGCAGGGTCATCCCGTCGGCTGTTGTTCCGATGAGGGCATTCTCGTCGCGGCTGTTGATGCTGACGAAGAAGTTGTGGAAGATATTGCCTATCAGCGCTTTCTCCTCGGCGGTTATCTCCTGGGTCTTCAGCTTCTTCATGGCATCTTCGGCTTCGTCGTAGTGGTCGCCGTCGTCGTGGTTCTTCATATAGTTGAGATACTCTTCTACGGTGTTGGCGTTGAGGCAGAAAGCCCAGTCGATAGAGTCGATGAGGTGTTTGGCTTCCTGTTTGTGGCTGCTTTCCGGATGTTTGCGGATATACTCTTCGAGAGCAGATTTCGACAAGCTCACCAGGGCGTTCGTCCAGTCGTCGTCAACCTGTTTGATGGCTTGCAGATGGGCCATGATGCTGTCGCGATGGGCCAGCGGAGCGTCCTTGAACGTGTCGAGATAGCCCTGCAGAACCAACGGGTCGTTGCTCTGCATGGCGAAGTTCCATTCCTGCATCTCCTTCTTGTCTTGCGCGTCCTTATACATATAGAAGCATACGCCGCAGATGATCAGGGCGATGACGAACGATACGATGATGCCCACCTTGCTTGTCTTCTTCTTCGGTGGGGGGGGCGTCTGCTGTTGTTGCTGACGTGTGGTTGTCACGGCCTTGCTGGTTGGAGTGGCCGTTTGTGTCTTGTCGTTCGGCTCGGTGTGCTCGTGTTGTGCTTCCTCGTTGACGACGGGAGCCGCTACGGGTGCCATCATGGCCGGTTTGGGTGATGCTGCCTGTTGCGTGGGGTAGTGGCAGTGGGGACACCAGTCTTCGTTGTTGAGGTAGACTTCCCCACACTTGGGGCAACGGGTCACTTTGCCTGCTATCTCCACGCCGCAACTGGGGCAGGTGGGAGCTTTGTCGCTTATTTGGTGCCCACATTCGGGGCATTTGATGATAGCCATCTTTTATTTTATATTTTGTAGTTGTCTATATTTCGATGTTTTGATATTCCGATTTTCAAGTTTTACCGATGTCGGAACCTCAGTTCCCTGAGCGTGTGCTTTCCCATCAGGCGGCTCTTGTCTACATAGCCGTTGATGCCGTTGATGCGCCCCTTGGCGGTATACTGCCAGGCGGTGTAGTCGCGTCCGTCGGCCAGGATGGGCTGCTTGTCGCTGTACATCGCCACCATCAGGGGATAGTCGTCGATCTTGTGCTGCAGGTATTTGTTGTAGAAGTTGCGCCCGGTATAGATGAGCGGCTTCTGCTTGTAGGCTTTCTCCACCAGTGTGAGAAACTTCATGAGCGAGTCGCAGAACTGCTGTACAGGCAGTCCACCATTGGTCTCGACATCGATCATCGGGATGAGGTCCTGGTCGCCTGGTCGGCATTGCGTCTTGAAGTTCTCCAGCTGTGTGGTGACGTTCGTCTTTGGGCGGAAGAAGTGGTAGGCACCCACTTTCAGCCCGTGGCGGTGAGCCAGTTCGATGTTGCGGGCATACTGCTCGTCGATGCGGTCGCCTCCCTCTGAGGCCTTGAGGTAGACATATTTCATGTGGGTGTTGTCGCCTACTGTCTCCCAGAAGACGTTGCCCTGATAGTGGCTCAGGTCGATGCCGTGAATGTGCTTGCAGGTATCCTCGCAAAGGATATAGCTCTCCTGAGCTGTTGCTCTGAGCGTAGCGGCTATGATAATGAGTGTGATGGTGACGATTCTTTTCATACAGTCTGCAAAGTTATAGCAAAAAGCGCAATCTGCAAAATAAATTATGTTTCTTTAACCCGAAACGCTTTGATGTCGTCATTTGATACGGTTGTACAGCGGGTCGAGGGCTTTCCGCTCGACGCCTAACTGCTGCAGGCGGTTGAGGTCGCGCCGGGCTTCCGTGTGTTTTCGCTGTCGGATGTAGATGTCGGCCCGGTTGATCAGGTAGTCGATGTTGTCTGGGTCGCGCTGGATGGCTTCGGTGTAGTCGAATTCTGCCAGCGACAGCATGTTGCGCTCGAGCTCCATTCCAGCCCGGGCAGCATAGGCAATGGCGCTGTCGGGATGTTGCTGTACTAAGATATTGATCTGGTCCATCGCTTCGGTCAGCCGGTTGTCTTTCTGGTTGAGCAAGGCCAGTCCGAGGCGCGATTCGAAGTGAGTAGGCACGATGATGAGCACATGTTCGAAGTCGATGCGGGCGAAGGCGTAGCGGTGCAGTCGCTCGTTGGCATGAGCTCGGAAGAAGAGTGCTGCTAGGTTGTCGGGCTGCCGGTCGAGGATGCGGTCGTATTCGTCTTTGGCCGTCTGCCATTGTTCCAGCTGCATGTTCCACGAAGCCTTTCTCAGTCTGAGGTCGATGTTCTCGGGATAGCGCATCAGCTCGTTGGCGGCAGCCTTGAGGCTGTCGCGCAATGTCTGGTTGTCGGTCTGTGCAGAGAGGGAGAGAAACCAGAACGTGAGGCTGATGAGAGTGGTAAGGCGCAGCATGTCAGAAGGGAACGCCGTCTGGAGCTCCTTGTGGTGGCGGTAATGGCATCGACGAGTCGTAGTTGGGCTGATTGGTATTGCCGTTCATGCGCGAACCTATGAACTCGCCCCCCTTCTCAGCGGGTGTCCTGAAGGCATTGTCGCCTGGATTCTGGAATCGGGTGAACTCGCCTCGGAAGTTGAGCAGCACGTCGCCTGTGGCACCCTTACGGTGCTTGGCGATGATGATCTGGGCCATGCCGTGCAGGTCGTTGCCCTTGTCGTCGGCATAGATATGGTAGTATTCCGGTCGGTGTACGAAGATGACCATATCGGCATCCTGTTCGATAGCTCCCGACTCGCGCAGGTCGCTCAGCTGCGGGCGCTTGCCCTCTATGCCCTCGCGGCCTTCAACCGTACGATTGAGCTGTGAGAGGGCGATGATTGGGATGTCGAGCTCTTTGGCCAGACCTTTGAGCGAGCGGCTGATGGTAGACACCTCTTCCTGTCGGCTTCCGAACTTGGCACCGTTGGCGTTCATCAGCTGTAGGTAGTCGATCATGATGATCTTCACCCCTTTCTCCCTGACCAGGCGTCGTGCTTTCGTGCGGAGCTCGAAGATGCTCATGCCCGGCGTGTCGTCTACGTAGATAGGTGCTGCCTCGAGCCGTCGCAGGTTGCGGTCGAGCCGTTTCCACTCTTCATCGTCGAGCTGTCCGTTCAGGATTTTCTTTCCCGACACCTCGCAGACGTTAGAGATGAGTCGGTTGCCCAGTTGCACGTTGCTCATCTCGAGCGAGAAGAAGGCAACGGGAATGAGCTGGTCTACGGCGATGTTCTTGGCCAGCGAGAGCGCGAAGGCCGTCTTACCCATTGCAGGTCGACCGGCAATGATGACGAGGTCGGAATTCTGCCATCCCGACGTTTTGTCGTCGAGGTCGTCGTAGCCAGTGGGAATGCCTGTCAGTCCGCTGGTATTGGAGGCAGCCTTCTGGAGGATTGTCACAGCCTGTTTGAGCACGGGGGCGATGTGTGTGTAGTCTTGCCGCATGTTTTTCTGCGAGAGTTCGAAGAGCGACCCTTCGGCCTCTTGCATCAGTTCGTCGACGTCTACCGTCTCGTCGAAAGCCTTTGTCTGAATGACGCTCGAGTAGGAGATGAGCTCTCTGGCAAGGTATTTCTGCGCAAGGATGCGCGAGTGGTACTCGATGTTGGCCGACGATGCGACGTGCGAGGTGAGTTCCACGATGTAGGCCGGTCCGCCGATGTCGGCGAGTGTTCCCTCGTGGCGGAGCTCTTCAGTGACGGTGAGCAGGTCGACCGGTCGCTCGGCGAGGCTCAGCGTCTGGATGGCTCTGAATATTTTCTCATGGCGGGGCTCGTAGAATGTCTCCGGCTTCAGGATTTCGCTGACGACAGAGAAGGCGTCCTTATCGATCATAAGGGCGCCTAAGACGGTGCGTTCCAAGTCGGTAGCCTGTGGTTGCAGGTGTCCCAGACTTGGATCGATGGGTGTTCGGTTCTTTCTTTCTGGCATGATTCTGATGAAGTTGAATAGTTAACTCTTCGAGTCGTTGAAGAGGTCGTTGATTTCCAATATCTCGTCGTCGTCGAACCATTTCGACAGTTTCTCTTTGGCTTTCTGCTTGACATCATCACTGACGTCGCCCCATACTTTCTGCAGGACGTAGACCAGCACGGAGAGATCGTCGCCAAGACCTACGATAGGAATGGCATCGGGTACGACGTCGAGCGGACTGATGAGGTAGCCTAAGGCTCCGATGATGATGGCCTTGTCTTTCACCGATACTTGGTCGCTCTGTAGCGTGTAGTATAGTATCAATGCAGAATAGACCAACTTGGCTCCGGCTCTTTTTGCGACACGTGATATTTTTTCCAAGAACTCGCCTTTGGAGAACTTGTTGCTGTATTGCATGAAATCAGGAAGTTCCATCTATGAAAAGTTGAGAATTAAATGAATTAATAATTATATATTCGAGGGTGCGGGGGTGCGAGGGTACGGGGGTACGAGGGTGCGGGGGTACGAGGGTGCGAGATTACATTTGTTGTTGTTTCGAGGCACGCTGCATAGGGTGCAGCTGAGCGGGGAGTGTGGAACTCCCCGCTGTAGGTTGCTTTATCGCTTTCCCTTGAACTGTCCGCCCGAGGCGGTCTTGTTCTGGGTGTTGTTGGATTGCTGTTTGTTGGTCGACGACGAGCTGCGTGTCGAAGAGGTGTTGCCTGCCGACGAGGCCCTCCAAGACGAACCGCTGCCAGACGTAGAGGTGTTGTAGCCGCTGCTGCCCGAGCGCCAAGAGGTGGTGGAAGAGCTCGTTGCCGAGTTGCGTCCGTGGTTGCTTGTGCCATTGTTGGGCGGCAGCTTGATCGACGTGGGCTTGTTGAAGTTGCGGTCGGCATAATAGCTTCTCTGGTGGCTGTTGTTTCCTCCGCGATACGACTTATAAGCCAGCGGAGCGCTATAGTAGACCGTGTGCTCGCCATACCTTCTGTAGATACGCATCCGCCAGGAGCTGCTGCGCCACGAAACGGGGCGATAGAAGTAGTTGGCTTGCATGTAGAGGTCATACTGATAGGCTGTCAGCACGTAGCGAAGGTCGCTGTTGCGGCGTTCCCAAGCCCATCCGTAGAGGCTGGCTCGGCTGTCGATAGCCATCAGGTAGTCGATGTTGATTTCGTACACAGCTTCGCATTGCTCTCGGCTGAGCTGCAGTTCGTAGGCCATCTTGTCGGTGAGGAACAAAGCCTCCTGCCGAGCCTGCGAGTATGTCATTGCTGCGGCCTCGACAATCATCGTTGTCAGCAGGGCCATGAGTAACATAAACTTTTTCATATCCGTAAGTCTTTTTATGGTTTAACTTCAGGTTCACGGTGCAAAGTAACTAAATATTCCTGACATCACCAAAGGTTTTTCCCTAAATCGGTCAAGTTTTTTTCCTACTCGTCAGAGGGATTTGCCTATCTGGCTAACACCGAACGGTAGTAGTCTTCGTACATTCGCGCCACTTTCAGATGGTCGTGATGCCGTTTTACGTAGGCGATGCTCTGGCGTTTCAGCTCGGGTATTCTGTCGGGATGCAGGATGAGCTGTTCCAGTTCGTGGAAGACGCTCTCGTAGGTGGGTTCAACATTGACGATGGGGCGCAACTCGTTTTCGCCGATGATGTCATAGTTTTCGGGTTCGCCGCCTCCGATGCAGACGAGTCCTTTGCTCATTGCCTGTAGGGCATTCATGGCTGGGGTATAGCTGTAGAGCTGGTCGAGAATGCAGTCGCAGCCGTCCATCATGGCCTGATAATCGTCGTAGGGGATGTGTTCGGCTTTGACGATGCTGCAGCGTCCCGGATATTTCCGCTCGATGTCCTGAAGGGCTTGCAGCATGATGTCGGTGCCTTTGAAGTGGGACCGGCGTGTGTCGATGCCGATGAAGAAGCGGATGGGGTCTTTCTCGGGGTGGAAAGGATGGACGGGCTCGTCGTGCTCTGTCTTGATGGGCAGAGGGATGAAGCGTGTCTTGTCGGGGAAGTATTCGCCATAGCAGCGGATGTATTCGTAGAGGCAGGCAGGAATGCCGTCGCAGTCGGTCATCACGCGACGGCAATAGTCACCCTTGGGCGTGTCCACCCATTCGTTGACGAAAGCTTTCACTTGCGGTTCGTCGGTGCGCTGGTGGTTGCCAATATAGAAGTCGCCGTAGCGAAACTGCTTTCTGTTCAACCCTGCGTCGACCCAGTACCAGTCGATGCCAAAGGCTCCGATGAGCATCTTCCTGTTGTGGCGGCGCAGGTAGCGATAGACCTTCTCGGCGCGCTGCGACTTCATCCATACAAAGTCGGGGTTGATGAGCTGCACGATGTCGAAGTCTCTGAGGCGTGGCAGGATGCTGAGCAGCTTCACGATGTAGCCGATGCCGCTCGTGGCCGATGTGCCTAATCGCATCAGGGTGATGTCGCGCTCGTAGTTGCGCCAGCGTGTGCCGTCGGAGACGACGAGCACCTGATGTCCCAGTTCGCGCAGTCCGGTGGCCAGCGTGGCGTGGAGGTTGCTATATTCGCCAAAGAGGAGAACTCTCATGATGGTTGATGTTTGATGTACGATGTACGATGTGTTCCTTCGGAAGTTTGATGTTTGATGTACGATGTACGATGTGTTCCTTCGGAAGTTTGATGTTTGAAGGTTGATGTACTTTTTCCATATTCCTTTTTTACTCGCGAAGCGATACATCGTCCTTCGTCCTTCTTACGTCTTACGTCAGTAGGGGGAGCGTTCGTAGCATCAGCTTGCGCCCCATCTTCGACTTCACCATGCGGCGGAACATCTTGTACTTTGCCGTGTAGTCGGCCTCTGGCAGCGGAAACAGTCCGCGTTTGGCGAGTCGCTCGATGCGTTCTTCCAGTTCTTTCTCGCTCTTCGTCAGCGTGATGATGTTGTAAAGATAGTCCATCGACAACTGGGCCACTCGACGACGGAGTGCTAGGTTTTCTGCTCCGTGGAGTGTCTGTGCCAGGTGGTCGAGCTGGAAGAGAACATACTCGGCATCGTCGAGGCGCCGTTGGAGCCACTCCTTGTCAGCATTATGAACGATGGAGCCGGCTCGTATGCGGTAATAATAGGCACAAGTGTCGGTGGCGTAGAGCTCTTCGGCTCGAAGGATAAGCTGTGGCGTAAACTCCTCGTCCTCGTGCAGCAGTCCTTGCGTGAAGCGTAGCTGCATGAGCAGTTTCTTCTTGAAGACATAGCCCCAAGCCGATGCTCTCAGGTTGTTGCGGCGCATGTATTCGGCTCCTGTCAGCGGTCCGTCGAAGAGGTAGGGCGAGTCGACATCCTTTTCTTCGCTGGTGTGGTTGAACATCACGACGTCGGGATGCTTCTCGCGCAGCAGCGTCATGCAGTGGTCGTAGTTGGCCTTGATGAGCAAGTCGTCGGCATCGACAAACTGTATGTACTGCCCATGGCATAGCTCTATGCCTCGGTTGCGTGCTCCGCTGAGGCCCTGGTTCTTCTGCCGCAGGTAGACCAGCTGGTCTTGGCAGTCGATCAGTTCGTTCAGGGGGCTCACCTCCGAGCCGTCGTCGACGAGGATGATCTCTCGCTCGTTGTCGTCCAGTTCGATGGCCAGGATGCTGTCGATGCACTCACGCAGCATCTCCACTGGCACGTCGTAGTAAGGAATGACGAAGCTTACCAGTGGCCTCGATTCTTCATTCTGTAAAGTTTGCATAAGCCTTTGACACCTAAAAGTCTGACTAATATGAGTTTTATCTTATCTACAGCTCCTTTGGCTTTGCCTAACGACATCTGCCAGGCACACTTCGGGATGCTGATTTGCTGTTCGGTAGGGTAGACGTCTATCTGCACGTTGACCATCTTCAGGTAGAAGTTGGTGGCACGGCTGTCTTGGCTCAACTGCCACTTACGGAACGCCTCGCAATAAGCCCTGAGCAGCCAGCGAAGCTTGCGTGGATCGCAGCTTGCCGTCAGTCCGCGCGGGTTGTCACAGTAGTAGTAGAGCCCTTGGTCGGTGGTGGCCACACGTCGAGCGTTGTCGAGCAGGCGGGGCAGGATTTCAGCATCCTCGTAGATGCGTCCCACTTCATAGCGCACTGTCTCGAAGAGTCGGCGGCGATAGATCTTGTTCCATGCGTAGGTATGCAGGTAGGCCCGTTCGGCCAGCCAGTATTGGCGCATGTTGTCGTAGACGTTGGGCTGTAGGGCGAGTTTGCGCTGTCGGTTGCCACCGTAGTATTCCATGACGGGAAACTCGAGCATGTCTATCTGGCTGTCAGCTTCGATGATGGGTAGCAGATGGTTGAAAGTGCCGGGCTCCACGTAGTCGTCGGAGTCGGCAAAGCAGATGAACTCTCCCCGAGCTCTGTCCAGTCCCTCGTTGCGTGCTGCGCTGAGTCCTCTGTTCGGCGTATGTACTACGCTGATGCGTTGATTGTCGGTGGCAAGCTGGTCACAGAGCTGTGCTGATCCGTCGGTCGACCCGTCGTCGACGAGCAGCACCTCATAGTCGGTGTCGCTTTCTGTGGTGACGCTCTCCACGCATCGTCGCAGCGTGTCGGCCACCTGATAGACGGGTATGATTATGCTCAGCTTCATGTTCGTCCAACCTTCTTGCTTCTGTCTATCTGATGGTCACCTGTGTGGCTCCGTAGCCATATTCCTGAAACGAGGCGTCTTGATAGGTGTACGATTTGTAGCGATAGGTCAGCTCATGGATGATAGCATGGCGCAACACCCCTTCGCCCTTGCCGTGGATGAAGACAATCTTCTGTCCCTTATTGCCTCCGTAGTCGGCCAGAGTGCGGCGGAACACATCGAGCTGATAGTTCAGGATGTCGCCGGCCGACATGCCTCGCGTGGTGTCGAGAATCTCGTTGGCGTGCAGGTCGACGACAACGGGTTCGTCGCCCTTGTGGTGTTTCGGTGCAAAGGGATTGCCTCCCTTCTTGCCGTTGTCGTAGCGTCTGACGTAGCTGGTGTCCCGTCCTGAGCCGTTGTTCGTTTGCATTCCCCGTTCGCCGCTCTTAGCGGGGTTCGTGTACATTTCCTCCTTCAGCTTGTTGGCATCGACGACGAGCGTCCGTGCCGGTCGGTCGTTCTCGATGATGGGGTAGACGAGGGCCTTCTGTTCGAAGAAGTCGTTCTCTTGGAAGGAATGCAGCTTATAGAACTTCACGGGGTCGATGCGCAGCTGTACGTCTACGGGCTGTTTGATGAGGAAGGGCTTGTCGCGTTTGTAGGCTGTGAGTTGCAGACAGATGCGTTCCATCTCGTTCAGCGACTCCCTTCCGAACTCCTCGACGAAGAGTTTCGTGTTGGGCTCTATCTCGCCCACCAGACGAATGCGCCATCCGTTGCCCTCTGCCACAAGGTAGGCAAAGTGGAGGTAGTAGTTGCAGTCGTTCACGAGGTAGGTCTCGAAGCGTGTCTGCATCATCTCCAGCGGGTTGATGGGCACGAAGGCCAGGTAGGCCGACAGCTGGTCGCCGCCCTTCCGCTCCTCGACAGGTTGGCGGAAGGTCACGGGGCGGTCAGCTGGATCGTCGTCTATTTCCGACGTATCGCGTTGCCTAATCGTATTTCCCTTCGGGCTGTCTTGTTCCGTTGTGTGCTTCGACACCTGATGTTGCGGATTAACGGGTTTCCCCATCTTGCTCTCTACCATGTGTCCGCTGCTGTAGTCGTCGTTGTCCACAACTACTACGTCGTTAACGGCCATAGGAATCTCGAAGCCGTCTTCATCCTCTACGAGCACGATGTTCTTTCCTTGGAAGCCCGCAACGCGTCCGCCTCCTACCTCGCTGAGGAATCTCACTTTGTCGCCTATCTTCATTTTTTTCTATATTACTAAGTTGTAAATAAGGTTTAGCAGTAAGGACGCGAAACGTCGCGTCCCTACATCTTTGTCAGATTTTGTTGATGTCTACGTAGCCATGCATGATGGCGTAGATAGTGAGAGCCGATACGCTCTTCAAGCCCAGCTTGTCCATGATGTTCTTCCGATGGGTGATGACGGTGGTGAGCCCGATGTTGAGATGGTCGGCTATCTCTTTGTTGATTTTCCCCTGCACGATGAGCGACAGGACCTCAAGCTCGCGGTCGGACAGGATTTTCCGCTGCAGCACTTCGGGTAGCGGTGGCAGGTTCTTTCCGCCGGGATGTCCGCCCTGCTGCATGACCAACAGCGAGCGCACAAGCTGCTTCTCTGGCACGTTGATGCACAGACAGCGGAAGTCGCTCATCTGTGTGCTTGTGGTCAACGTCAGCACGATGGTTTTCCGGCGGCGTTGCAAGAAGAAATCGCGGTGTTGCAGGACGGTGTTCATCGCCACGAAGTAGTGCACGTAGTCGTCGGGATTGTTCGCCTCCATTTCAGCAAACTCACCGAAGGTGTCAACAGCTACGACAGGCATCACCTGCTGTATCAGGCTTTTCAGGCCTAACACCGCCAGCGTGTTCGGATCGAGGATGGCTATGCGAAACACTCCTTCACCCCGCGGGTTTTCGTTTAATGAGTGGAAATTCATGGTGCAAAGGTAAATAATAATCCCCGAAACACCAAATGTTTCGGGGATTATTTGTATAGAAAGAGTATCTTAACTCAGGAAGCCCAGCAGCGCACCGGCAGCAACGGCCGAACCGATGACACCAGCCACATTGGGACCCATGGCGTGCATCAGGAGGAAGTTGTGGCGGTCGTATTCCAGACCGAGGTTGTTCGAGATGCGGGCTGCCATCGGCACAGCCGACACACCGGCATTGCCGATGAGGGGGTTGAGCTTCTTGTCCTTCGGCAGGAAGAGGTTCATCAGCTTGACGAAGCCCACGCCGCTCATGGTGGCCACGACGAAGGCGCAGGCACCGATGAAGAAGATGAAGATGGTGTTCATCGTCAGGAACTCTGATGCTTGTGTGGAGCAACCCACGGTAAGACCGAGGAGCATCACGACGATATCGTTCAGGGCATTGCCAGCCGTCTTGGCCAGACGGGTTGTCTTGCCCGACTCCTTCAGCAGGTTGCCGAAGAAGAGCATGCCGAGCAGCGGCAGGCCCGAGGGCACGATGAAGGTGGTCAGGAGCAGTCCGATAATGGGGAAGATGATGCGCTCTGTCTGGCTCACCTGACGTACGGGCTTCATGCGGATGAGACGCTCTTTCTTGGTGGTCATGAGCCGCATGATGGCGGGCTGGATGACAGGTACGAGAGCCATGTACGAGTAGGCGCAGACGGCGATGGCACCCATCAGGTTGGGTGCTGTCTTCGACGAGAGGAAGATGGCTGTCGGACCGTCGGCACCACCGATGATGGCAATACCTGCTGCCTGGTTAGGCTCGAATCCGAGTGCAAGAGCCACCATGTAGGCGCCGAAGATTCCAAACTGTGCTGCAGCGCCGATGAGCACCAGCTTGGGATTGGCAATGAGGGCTGAGAAGTCGGTCATCGCTCCGATGCCGAGGAATACGAGTGGTGGATACCACCCTTGGCGCACACCTTGGTAGAAGATGTTGAGCACCGAGTTGTCTTCGTACAAGCCTATCTCCAGTCCGGCATCGGCACGGAAGGGGATATTTCCCAGGATGATGCCCAGTCCGATGGGTACAAGGAGCAGTGGCTCGAAGTCTTTCTTGATGGCCAGCCAGATAAAGAAGGCACCCACCGCAATCATGATGAGGTTGGGAATGGAGGCGTTGGCGAAGCCTGTATATGTCAGGAACTCATTGAAATTGCTGACAAGGAAATCTGTAAATGACATTTTCTTTATTTACGATTTGACGATTTACTATTTTATCGCGTATTGACAAATACTTTTTCAGAACTTATCCGATGGTGAGCAGTGTGGCTCCTTCCATCACGGTGTCGCCTTTCTCCACGAGGATGGAGGTGATGGTGCCCGTAGCTTCGGCTTCGATGTTGTTCTGCATCTTCATAGCCTCGAGGATGATGACGGTGTCTCCCTCCTTGACGCTCTGTCCAACGCTGACCTTCACCTCTGTGATGGTGCCGGGCAGCGGGGCCATAATCTTCTTGCCTCCGGTGGCTGCTGAAGCAGTGGGCTTGGCGGCAGCGGGCTTGGCAGCAGGTGCTGCAGCTGTGGGAGGTGTGACGTGAACAGCCTTTGCCTTGGGCTTGGCAGGCTCCTTCATCTCTACTTCAAACTGTTTGCCGTTGACATTCACGCGGGCGATGTTGCCTTCTATCTCTTCTATCTCAACGTTGTAGTTGATGCCGTTGAGTTTGTATTGATAATTTTCCATTTTCCTTTTTTATATTTACTGTTAACGATAAACTCTCAACTGTGTCTGTCTAAATGTTCTCACCGGTAGGTATCTGATGGTGGGTGTATCCACTCTGTTGTCCGGCCATCGTGTTGCCACCCTGATACATGCCGTTATGCCAGCGCGAAGAATGCGGTGTGATGGTGATGATGCCGCTCTCTTCGTCGTGGGTGTTGTCGCGATACTGCTTGAGAGCCATCGCGATGACCACCATATACTCCTCGATGTTCGGTTCGCGGGGCTTGTCGCCCTGTTGCGCCTTCTGCTCGGCTATCTTCTTCCAGTTCTGTTCGCGCTGCTCGCGTTCGATGGCTTTCTTCTCTTTGTGCTTCTTGGTCATGAACTTACCAAAGATGGTGAAGAAAACGTAGAGCAAGGCGAGACAGAAGAATACGATGCCCATCGACAGGATGGTGATGCCGAAGCCGTATGGGTCGTCGCGCTTCAGCTTGGCTATCTTCGACTCGTTGATCTCGATGTAGTTGCCGATACCGGGCGTGACGGCCTCTGCAGGCTTGATATCCCATTGCTGGAAGCCGTCCTTGATGCGTGCGAACGACTTGTCGGCATCAAGAGCGGGCACCGAAACGGAGTCGATGAGGTCGATGCCGTTACCGTCGTAGAGGGCTATCCACAAGGGCTTTCCTGGCTCGACGGGAGCTTTCAGGTGGAGGGCCCCCTTGGCAGGATTAGAGTTGAGAAACAAGATGAGGTGCTCGCGTGCCGACATCTGCGTGCGTTCCTCTTCGTTAGGAATAATGCTCATGCGTGCAATGCGTTGCGGCGCTGTGAGCTTCGGGTTGAGCACGTTGCGGTCTGTTGTGATGAACATGCCGCGCACGTTGTAAGTTGAAAACGACGTGTTGGTCAGTTCCACCCAGGGCAGGTGTGCTCCGAACTCGTCTTGCAGGTTCTGCTGGTTGTTGGTGAGCACCTCATTGATTTTGATGTTCTTCGCTCCTTGCGCGAACATCGAGGTGCTGCAGGCCAGCAGAGCCGCAAGCATGAATACGATTTTTTTCATACGTGTATTATTATATCTGTTTTGCTTTCAGGGGTGCAAAGTTACGAATAAATAAGGAGGTGGGCAAGAAAATCGTCAATAAATTGGATTTATCCCACGTAAAGGGTTTCAGCCGCAGAAGAAGAGCACGATAATCTGTGCTGTGAAGATGCGCAGGAACATCGACAGCGGGTAGACCGTCGAGTAGCCCACGGCGGGAGCCTCCTTCGTGCAGACGCTGTTGGCATAGGCCAGTGCGGGCGGGTCGGTATAGGTGCCGGCGAGCATTCCCATGAGCGTGAAGTAGTTCAGGTGGTGGCGCTTGCGGGCTATGGTTCCTATGACGATGATGGGGATGACGGTGATGAGGAAGCCCGACAGCACGTAGAGCAATCCGTCGCCGTCGACGACCGTGTTCCAGAAGCCGGCGCCGGCCTTGATGCCTACGCTGGCGAGGAACAGCACAAGGCCTATCTCGCGTAGCATCATGTTGGCCGATGTCGTGGTGTAGGTCACGAGGTGCACCTTGTAGCCGTAGCGGCCTATGAGGATGGCGATGATGAGAGGTCCGCCGGCAATGCCTAAGCGCAGCGGAACGGGCATTCCGGGAATGGCAAAGGGGATGGAGCCGAAGATGATGCCCACGATGATGCCGATGAAGATGGTGGCGATGTTGGGTGCGTCGAGGCGTCGGATGGAGTTGCCCATCTTCTCGGCTACGTGGTCGACGGCATCTGCAGGTCCCACCACCATGATGCGGTCGCCCACTTGTAGGGGCAGGCTTGCCGAGGCGAAGATGTCCATCCCTTGTCGGGTGACGCGGGTGACGTTGACACCATATGCGCTCGAGAAGTGCATCTTGCCCAGCGTCTTGCCGTTGATGTTGGGATTGGTGATGAGGATGCGCTTGTTGACGTAGGGCTGGTCTTGCACGCCCCAGTCGATTTCCACCTCAGGGCCGATGAAGGCGATGATGGCTTCGGCATCGGCTTCGGCACATACGACGTTGAGCACGTCGCCTTCGTGGAGTACGGTCTGGCTGGTGGGTATCGATACGTGCCCGTCATGAAGCATCCGCGAGCATACAAAGTTGCGGTTCAGGAAGTTGCGCACCTGCAGCATGGTCTTCCCGCTGAGGTATTGGTTGGTCACCTTCAGCTTCAGCCGGTAGGGCTTGGTGTTGGTGTTGGCCTCTTCCAGTTCGGAGAGGTTCTCTTCTTCTTTCGTCAGCCGGATGCGGCAGATATAGCGTACGAGGATGGTGGCTCCGATGATGCCCAGCACGCCGAGCGGATAAGCGCAGGCATAGCCAGAAGCAATCTGTGGGATGTTGTCGGTGAAGACGTTGCTCAGGGCCTCCGTGGCAGCACCCAGTCCGGGTGTGTTCGTCACGGCGCCGTAGAGTGTGCCGACGAGCATCGGCAGGTTGTTCGGGTTGCTGGTGTCGAAGAAGGCGTAGTAGCATCCGAACATCACGAGGATGTTCAGCAGGATGAGGATGGTGGCCATCCAGTTCATGGTGACGCCCTCCTTGCCGAAGCTTTCGAAGAATCCCGGTCCCACCTGCATGCCTATCATAAAGACGAACAAGACGAGTCCGAACTCTTGCAGGAACGACAGCGTCTGCAGCGGAGCCGTGAAGCCGATATGTCCGGCCACGATGCCGGCGAAGAGTACGAAGGTGACACCCAGCGATATGCCGCCCACTTTCACTTTGCCGAGCAGCACGCCGATGGCGATGACCAAAGAATAGAGCAGCACGATGTGTGCTACTGAGTCGTTATCCGTAAACAAGTGAATCAACCAGTCCATTTTATTTTTCTGACAATGTGTCTTTTACATGGTTTTTGTTCAATTCTTTCATTCTGTTCCTGATTTCGCCGAGCGGCACCATGACGAAGTCGCGTTGCTGCATCAGCGGATGGGGTATCTTCAGGTCGGGTGTGTCGATGGTGATGTCGTCGTAGAGCAGGATGTCGATGTCGATGATGCGATCGTGATATTGTCCATCGGTCGACTTGTGGCGCCGCCCCATCTCGCGCTCTATCTGCTGCGTGGCATGCAGCAGCTCGTGGGGCGAGAGGGTGGTGCGGCAGCAGATGGCAGCGTTGACGAAGAGGTTCTCCGATTGGAATCCCCATGGCTCAGAGTGGTAGAGGGCCGACTGTGCTGCGACGCTGCCTATGCGTTCGTCGATCATCCTGATGGCACGTCGGATGTTCTCTTCCTTCCTGCCCAGATTGGTGCCTAAGCCCAAATAGACAACATGTGTTGCCTTCTTGTCCATTCCCATCACGTTCCTGGTGTGCGGTTAGTCGTTCAGGATGAGCATCGCGTCGCCATAGCATCCGAACTTGTATTCATGTTCGATGGCTAGCTCGTAGGCTTTCATCACCAGCTCATAGCCACCGAAGGCTGCCGTCTCCATGAGGAGTGTCGACATGGGGTGGTAGAAGTTGGCTATCATGCAGTTGGAGAGCCCGAACTCATAGGGCGGGAAGATGAACTTGTTGGTCCATCCCTCGTATTCCTTGAGTAGCTTGTCGGTGCCGACGGCTGTCTCGGTGGCTTTCACCACACTGGTTCCTACGGCGCAGATGCGTCGTTCTTCCTGCTTGGCCTTGTTGACGATGCGGCAAGCCTCAGCACCGACGAACATCTGCTCGGAGTCCATCTTGTGCTTCGTCAGGTCTTCCACCTCGATACTGTGGAAGTTGCCTAAGGCGCAGTGGATGGTGACATAGGCAAACTCGATACCCTTGATCTCCATGCGCTTGAGCATCTCGCGCGAGAAGTGCAGTCCCGAGGCAGGTGCTGTCACGGCACCCTCGTGCTTGGCGTAGATACATTGGAAGTTGGTCATGTCTTCTTCCGTTGCCGGCCGTTTGTCTACGATGTAGTGGGGCAGGGGAGCTTCTCCCAGGGCGAAGAGCTCGCGCTTGAACTCGTCGTGCGGGCAGTCGTAGAGGAAACGCAGGGTGCGTCCGCGGCTTGTTGTGTTGTCAATCACTTCGGCCACCATCGTTCCGCTGTCGTCGAAGAAGAGCTTGTTGCCGATGCGAATCTTGCGGGCTGGTTCGACAAGCACGTCCCACAGGCGCATTTCCTCGTTCAGTTCGCGCAGCAGGAACACCTCTATCTTGGCGTCGGTCTTCTCCTTTGTGCCGTAGAGGCGTGCGGGGAACACCTTTGTATCGTTGAAGATGAACGTATCGCCCTCGTCGAAGTGGTCGAGAACGTTGCGGAAGTCAAGATACTGCTTGTTGCCCTCGTCGTCGGTGAGCGGTTCGCCGTTCTCGTCGGTTTTGAACAAGTCGATGGTCTGCGACTTCTTGTGAAGCACCATCAGGCGGCATTCGTCACGATGGAAGGGCGGGTTCAGGGCAATGAGCTCTTCCGGCAGTTTGAATTTGAATTGTGATAACTTCATCTCTTATCTTTTATTATTTCTTTTTTCTTGATTGTCGTCAGCCGATGTCGGCATTCTTCTTGTGGCTCATCCGCGGGGAGTGGGCATTGAGCCAGGCAGGAAACTGTTCCAGCGTGAGGCAGTTGTCCACACGGACATTGCCGACGCGGGTGCGACAAAGCGACGTCAGATAGGCACCGCAACCGAGCTGCTCGCCGATGTCGCGGGCCAGCGAGCGGATGTATGTACCCTTGCCGCAATGCACACGCAGACTGAGTTGCATCAGCTCGGGGTCGAAGTGCAGCAGTTCGAGCTGCTCCACATGCACCGTCTTGGCATTGATCTCGAAGTCGCGGCCCTTGCGGCTCAGCTGGTAGGCGCGTTTGCCGTTGACGCAGACGGCGCTGTAGACGGGCGGCACCTGCTCGATGTCGCCCACAAAGCGCTGCAGCACCTCTTCAATCTGTTCGCGCGTGATGCCGCTTGTGTCGAACGTCTCGTCGACGGGGTGCTCCATGTCGTGGCTCGCAGTGTTGGCTCCCAGCTGCAGGGTGGCCACATACTCTTTGTCGTGGGCCTGCAGCGTCTCTATCAGCTTGGTCTTCTTGCCTGTGCAGAGCGTCAGCACGCCTGTTGCCAAGGGGTCGAGCGTACCGGCATGCCCCACCTTCACCTTAAAGCCTTCGTGCTTGGTGAGCAGGTAGCGAATGTGAGCCAAAGCACCGAAACTCGACATAGCATACGGCTTGTCGATATGCATGATAACCCCTTCCTTGAAGTCCAGCTTTTCCATGTTCAATGCTCAATGACAAAGACTATAAGCAATGGCCACCAGTCCGGCTACGGCGCAGTAGGCGGCAAAGTAGATGAGCTTGCCGCGCTTCACGATGTTGATCATCCATTTGCAGGCGAAGCAGCCCGAAGCGAAGGCAGCCACGAAGCCCACGATGAGCGGCAGTGTGCCGATATCACCGAAGACATCCACGCCCTTAACGGCTTTCACGCCTTCGAGCAATGTCTCGCCGAGAATGGGCGGTATGACCATGAGGAAGGAGAACTGTGCCAGTCGCTCCTTCTTGTTGCCGAGGAGCAGACCCGTGGCGATGGTGCTGCCCGAGCGTGAGAGCCCCGGCATCACGGCACATGCCTGTGCCACGCCGATGATGAAGGCGTCCTTCAGGCTGATCTTCTCTTTCTGTCGCGGCTTGGCATAGTAGGAGAAAGCCAGCAACGAGGCTGTCACCAGGAGCATGATGCCCACAATGAGCAGTCCGGAACCGAAGATGGCTTCCACCTGGTCTTTGAAGAAAACACCCACGATGCCTACGGGAATCATCGACACGAGGATGTTCAGGGCATAGCGCGTCTCGTCGTTGAGCTCGCACTTGAACAGACCTTTCACAATCCATTCTATCTCGCTCCACAGCACAACGAGCGTGCTACACACCGTGGCAACATGTACAGCAACGTCGAACATCAGGTTGTCGCCGCCGCTGATGCCAAGTATCTCCTGACCGATGGTCAGATGGCCACTGCTGCTCACGGGCAGATACTCCGTAAGGCCTTGAATCAGGCCTAATATCAAAGCTTGAAACCAGTCCATTTCGTCAATGCTTATTCCTTAATCCTTGTCTTTCGGCTTGTACACGATGGCCACGATGATGCTGAGGAAACCCAGGAACGTCACGGCTGGGGCCACCTTGATGCGCGTGGCGCTGAAGATGTCGGGGTTGTAAGCCTCTACGGTAGACGCATCGCCGCTCATCAGGATGAAGCCGATGATGACGATGGCCATTCCTATTGCCAACAGAATGAAGTTTGTCTTTCCGAATGCTAAGTTTTTCTTATCTGCCATTTTTTTATGATTTGCGTTCTTTACGTTAGTTATGTTCTTTACGTCAGTTGCGATTCGTCTTTCAACTCTTATACAGATCGCCCGCCTTCATGCGGAGGAAGCGGTTCACCGAGAAATAGGTGCACAGGAAGGTGATGATGAGTCCGAACACCAGCATAGAGGCTACCGTAACGGCCAATACCCTCCATGTGATGACCGTCGTCACCTCCGGTTCGTACAGGTTGAGCGCATAGACGCCTGCACCCAGCACGCCGATGGCCAGTATGGCTGCTCCGATGCCGATGCCGATGCTCCGCTTGAGGAAGGGGCGGCGGATGAATCCCCATGATGCTCCTACGAGCTTCATCGTATGGATGGTGAACCGTCGGGCGAAGATGCCGAGCTTCACCGAGTTGTTGATGAGCGAGAACGACACGATGGTGAGCAAGACGGCCAGCACCAGCAGCACCAGGTTGATGCGGCTGAGGTTGGTGTTCACAGAGTCCATCAGGTCTTGCGGATAGGTTATCTCATTCACCTTCGGGTTGGCTTTCAGCTCGCTGCTGATGGTCTTGAGCGAGTCGCTGTTGGCATAGTCGGCCTTCAGCTGCAACTCAATGCTCCCCACGAAGGGGTTGATGCCCAGAAACTCGCTCGGGTCGGTGCCCATCGCTTTCTTCTGCTCTTCCAGGGCCTGTTCCTTGCTGATGTAGGTAAGGTGGCTGATGTACGGCTTGCCTTGCAGCTCGCGGCACATCTTCTGTGCTTCGGGCGTTGTCATGTCGTCGCTGAGCATCAGCGTGACGGTGAGGTTCTCCTTGACGTAGGCCGAGAGGTTGTCGGCCACCTGTACGGAGAAAACCACCATACCTAAGAGTATAAGCACCAGAGCCGTGCTTATACACAATGTAACGGCCTGCAGTCCACGATGACTGCGGGCTTTCTTTCTCTTTCTTGTCATATTGGCTGCAAAGATACGCCCTTTTTTGCTGAAAAGCAAAGGTTTTAAGGATTTTTTTATGAAAATATTGCTTTTTGCTCAGTATTTAGTACCTTTACATAAGGTACTCACGTTCGAAAAAGCAAAAAATATTTTGCTTTTTGCTCACTTAATCGTACCTTTGCACCCATGAAAATCGACCGCGACATTCTGAAAATTGCTCTGCCGAGCATCGTCAGCAACATCACCGTACCCCTTCTGGGACTCATGGACGTTACCATCGTGGGCCATCTGGGCGCAGCGTCCTATATCGGAGCCATCGCCATCGGCAGCATGGTGTTCAACGTGATGTACTGGCTCTTCGGATTTCTCCGCATGGGGAGCAGTGGACTGACCTCACAGGCCTTGGGGCGGCGCGACCTGCATGAGGTGGTGAGGCTGCTCTTTCGTGCCGAGCGGGTGGCGATGCTCATCGCCCTTGCCATCCTTCTGTTGGGATGGCCTTTGCGCTGGCTGGCTGACATCGTGATGAACCCATCGGCCGAAGTGATGCCGCTCTTTCATACCTATTATAATATATGTATATGGGGCGCACCGGCATCGTTGGGGCTATACAGTCTCTCTGGCTGGTTCATCGGCATGCAGAACTCGCGAACGCCGATGGTGGTGGCCATCACGCAGAATGTTGTGAACATGGTGGTGAGCCTCTTCCTCGTTGTCGTCTGCGGCATGAAGGTGGAAGGGGTCGCCCTGGGGACGCTTATCGCCCAATGGAGCGGTTTCGTGATGGCGGCCGCCCTCTGCTGGAAACATTACGGCAAGATGATCAGACGGAACAGACTCACCCCCAACCCCTCCCCGAAGGGAGAGGGGAGTAAATACCATCCTACAAGTAAATCCACCAAACATCTTACGCCCCTCTCTTCTCGGAGAGGGGGTGGGGGTGAGGCTTCCTTCTTCCGCGTCAATCGCGACATCTTCCTCCGCACGCTCTGTCTGTCGAGTGTCATGCTCTTCTTCACCTCGGCAGGCTCGCGCAGCGGTGATGTCGTCTTAGCTGTCAACACGCTGCTCATGGAGTTCTACCTCATGTTCTCGTACATCATGGACGGCTTTGCCTTTGCCGGAGAGGCCCTCAGCGGTCGTCATAAAGGGGCTGGCAACACCCAGGCCTTACTGTCCACCGTGCGCCGTATCTTCCGCTGGGGCGTCTGGCTAACGGCAGTGTTCACTGTCGTCTATCTCGTGGGCGGACATATCTTCGTGCGGCTGCTCACCGACAATCCTGCCGTGCGCGAGTCGTCGCTCACCTATCTGCCCTGGATTGTCGTCATGCCGGCAGCCGGTGTGAGTGCCTTCCTCTGGGACGGGGTGTTCATCGGGATGACGCTGACGCGTGGTATGCTCGTTTCGTCGTTTGTGGCCACCGTGTTTTTCTTCCTGTTCTATCTGCTGCTCTTCCCCGTCTGGGGCAACCACGGTCTGTGGCTGGCCTTCACCGTCTATCTTCTTATGCGAGGCATCATCCAGAGAGTGTGGTTCCGCCGTTGCTACCCTGCCAGGCAGTGAATAACCACGAATGTTATTGAACGCAGAGACGCAAAGACGCAAAGCTTTTCCCGGTCAGCCTAACAAGAGGGGCTTTCTGCCACCTATGCGCTGTTGCGACGCTGGGAAGCGTCGCCTCCTACGTGTGCTGCTTGGTCTTTGGGGGCTTGTTGATAGTCTCTGATGTTGCCAGAGATAGTCTCTGATGTGGTCAGAGATGGTCTCTGAGGAGGTCGGAGATGTTCTCTGATGTGGTCAGAGATGGTCTCTGAGGAGGTCGGAGATGTGTTCCAGTGGGGGGAAATATATATTCCTTTATCCAGCCATCCAAACCCTTATATATATATGGGTTTGGATGACTGGATTGTTGGATGAGGAAAGCCGCCAAAAAAAGGAGAGTGCGCCGCGATGAACGCACCCTCCTTGCTGTTTGTGATAGGGATAGAGCGGGTTATCCGCAATGGAAATAAGTGTCGACGAGTTGCTTGATGGCCTTGTGGTCGTTCTCGATGTCGTGGCGGAGCGTCAGGTCGTTGAAAGCGCGCAGCTGCTCGATGATGCCGTCGATCATCTCTGGACTGAACACACCATACTGCTCGTAGACGTCACGCTGGCGCTGGAGGCAGTCGGCCGATGCCACGCAGCTGTCGGGCAGTTGAGCCAGCTGAGCCAGCTTGTCGGCATTGGCAGCGTCGTGGATGTTGACGTTGACGTAGTCTTTTTCAGCCACTTCTAATGCGTCCTTCATCTCGAAGCCGTGACGGCATGCCACGCAGAGTCCGGCCAGCAGCTGGTAGAGATCAGCGCTGCCGTCGGGCGAGCGCATCTCGACGGTCTGCTTGATGGTGGTGTCGAAGTCGACGTCGGCCTCCAAGGGGTTGGCCTCTTTGTTCATGTTGACGCCTGAAGTCCAGCCGAGCGGCACGCGCACAAGCACGGAGCGGTTGCGGTCGCCCCAGCATACGTTGGTGGGAGCCTCCTGATGAGGCACAAGGCGGAAGTAGCTGGTGGGGTTCTTGTTGCCGAAGGCTGTGATGCTCTGGGCCAGGTCCATCATGCCAGCTATCATGCGACGTGCATCGTCGCTGAGCTTACCTTCGTGCAGCATCATGTTGCGTCCGTCCTTCATCATGCGCATGTGGATGTGCAGTCCGCTGCCAGCCTTACCGGTAGTTATCTTCGGTGCGAAGGTGACGTTGTAGCCCCACTCGTAGGCGAGGTTGCGGATGACCCACTTGGCGAGCATCAGCTGGTCGGCGGCATCCTCTACGCGCACGGGCAGGAACTCTATCTCGTTCTGTTCGTAGACCAGTCCGTCTTGCTTGAAGTTGCCCACCTCAGAGTGGCCGTATTTGATTTGTCCGCCTGTCTGTGCGATGTAGTGCATGCAGCGCTGGCGGAACTCGTTGGTCTTGGCATAGGGAGCCGACTCGTGGTAGCCGTGCTGGTCGATGGCGGGGAACACCTCTTCGTCGTCGCTGATGACGTAGTATTCAAGTTCGCCCATGGCGTGGAACTCCATGCCAGTCACTTCGGTGAAGGCCCGTGATGCCTTGCGCAGCGTGTTCTCGGGCGACGAGGCCAGCGGCTGTCCGTCTTTGTCGAAGAAGGAGCAGAGCATGCAGAGCGTCGGTATCTCGGCAAAGGGATCGACGAAGGCTGTGCAATAGCGGGGCAACACATACAGGTCGCTGCTTCCAGCCTGAATGAAGCTGAAGAGACTGGAGCCGTCGACGCGTTCGCCGCAGGTGAGGATGGTGTCGAGGTATTCGAGGTTGGTGATGACGAAGTTGAGCGTCTTCAGCTTGCCGTCGCCTCCGGGATACATGAAGTTGACCATCTGGATGTCTTTCTCCTGGATGAATCGGATGATGTCGGCCTTGGTGAATTGCTTCGGGTCTTTCTTGAGGAATGCCACCACGGGGTTGGCATTCATGGCCAGCTGCGGGTTGAGCTGAGCCGTCTGTTCTTGATTGTTCATGGTAAAAAAATAAATTAGATATTTTTGATGGATTTAGAATATTCTTCGCGATATACGCAGGTTCACCACGGGGAAGACGGTGACGCCCTTGATGAGGTTGATGTAGTCGCCTACAGTTCCCTTGACATGCTGCTTGGTCAGGTCGGTGCCGTAGCAGTCTACTTCAGGTGCACCTCCCCAGAAGAGCAGACCGCATTCGAGCATGAAGCCGTAGCGACGTCCGGCCTTCGGTGTGGCATCGCCGTAGCCGAAGCCGAGGTAGGGCTTGAAGCGGTTCGTGTAGGCATTAGCCTTCACCATGTTGTCTTTGTCGGGTGTGAGGAAGTAGTCGCCCAGCTGGAATCCCATGTGTCCGTAGCGTTGGCTTACCTGATAGAATTGGTCGCGCAGGCCTTCGGGCATGAGCACATTCCCTCCGTTGCGCTGGAAGAGCACCACGTCGTGGAACGGGTTCATCGGGTCGTTGTAGGCAGCCTCCACCTTGTCGTAGATGTTGTTGTACATGTTGACGGCGGTGAGCGTAGCCACGTCTTTTGCCGAGTTGTAGGCTTTGGCGATGCGTGAGGCTCCGATGTAGAAACCCCCGGTGAAGTGCCATCGCTTGTTCTGGAAGGGGAACACATCGACGAGCAGCTTGGCATTGTTGTAGGTGGGCTCGCCAATCATCTCTACGTTGCGCGACATCTCGATGCCTGTCACCTGATGGACGATGTCGGCGAGTTCAGTGAATTTTGAGTCGGTCATCACCGTCTTGTTGCCCGTCGTGCCGTTGTTCTCCTGCTGTTCGGATACCACATTGAAGTGCATCTTGTGCTTGATGGCGGGCATGAACGAGTAGCCTGCGCGCACCTGGACATTGTCGCCGATGGGCATTGCCAGGTCGATGCCGATGCCGTTGGTGCCTACGGAGAGGGCTCCGTAGAGGTGGTTGAGCATGTTGTTGTCTTGCTTCTCAGTGGTGCTGAGAGCTGTAGCGTTGCCTTCTGTCGTCGGTGCTTGCTGCGCACAGGCAAAGGCGGGAGCCATGCCAATGATGGCTGTAAGGGTTATGTGGCGAAAGAGATGGTTCATGGTTGATGCTTTTTATTTATTATTTGAACGTTCGGATTGCAAATCCGCCCGAGCACTTTTGATTTTGAGCGGTCGGATGGCAAATCCGCCCGAGCGTTATTTGTCCAGACTTTCGTATTTGGAGTGCTGACTCTTGTATTCGGGCACTATCTGCTTCATGCGGCGCACGGTCTCCATGTCGTCGTAGAGATAGCTCTGTTCTACCAGTTCGTTAATCTCCTGGCGAGCCTGGTCGTAGTCGTACTCTCTTACCTGTGCTATCTTAATCTTGTCGTTGAAGGTCGGCTTTGTCAGCTCCTGGTCGTTGAGTACTTCCTCGTAGAGTTTCTCGCCGTCGCGCAGGCCGGTATACTTGATCTCTACGTCCTTGGCACCGCTCAGGCGTATCATCCTTTCGGCCAGCTCGGCTATCTTCACGGGCTGCCCCATGTCGAAGACGAATATCTCGCCGCCCTTGCCCATCGTGCCGGCTTCCAGCACCAGCTTGCAGGCCTCGGGGATGAGCATGAAGAAACGGATGATGTCGGGGTGGGTCACGGTGACGGGGCCTCCCTTCTTGATCTGCTCTTTGAAGAGCGGGATGACGCTGCCGTTGGAACCCAGCACATTGCCGAAACGGGTTGTGACAAACTGCGTGACGCCCTTCACCTTTCCGTCCTTGATGGCTTTGTCGAGCGACTGCACGTAGATTTCGCAGATACGCTTCGAACATCCCATGACGTTGGTGGGGTTGACAGCCTTGTCGGTGGAGATCATGACAAACTTCTTCACACCATATTTCACGGCGAGGTCGGCTATCACGCGCGTACCATCGATATTGTTCTGAACGGCTTCGCTGGGGTTGTCTTCCATCATCGGCACATGCTTGTAGGCGGCGGCATGGAAGACGTAGTCGGGCTTGTAGGCGCGGAAGAGGCTCTCCATGCGACGGTGCTTGGTGATGCTCGTGACGATGCCTTCGGCCTTGACACCAGGGAAGTCGCGTGCCATCATCAGTCGGATGTCGTGCTGCGGTGTCTCCGCCTCGTCGATGAGGATCATCCGTTCGGGGTCGTACTTCGCTATCTGGCGCACCATCTCCGAACCGATGGAGCCTGCCGAACCGGTGATGAGGATACGGCGGCCGCGGAGCATGTTGCCCACAGCCTCCATGTCCACCTGTATCTCTTCGCGCGGCAGCAGGTCTTCTATCTGCACCTCGCGCAGCTGCGATGCCATGATGTCGCTCTTGCCGTCCCACTTCTGTGCCAGGTTGATGGTATAGACGGCGATGCCTGCCTTGAGCAGACGGTCGCTCATGGCGGGATTGTTGGCGAAGTCTTTGTTCTTCATGGGCGATACGAGGAGCGTCTGCACGCCCTTCCGCTTCATTTGTTCCACCAGCTGGTCGTCGTTCTGATAGACGTTGACACCCATGAGCAGGTGGCCCATCATCTCGTTGTCATCGCTGACGAAGCCTTTCAGCTCGAAGCGCAGCGGCTGTTCTATCTTGATGCTCTTGGCCAGCATCAGTCCGCCCTCCTTGACACCGTAGATGAAGACGCCCTTGGTGTCTTTGTCACGCAAGATGAGGTCGTGGATATACTTCACCATGATGCGCATGGCGCACATGCCGATGGTGGCCAGTATGAAGGTGAATCCCAGCTCCTTGACGCGCACGGGCACCATCCACGAGAACCATGTGTCGGCGCTGAAGAAGAGGCGCAGGGCCGCGATGACTACGAAGGCCATCAGGTTGGCGAAGCCCACGTGGGCAAGATCTGTGAAGGTGGAGTAGCGCAGCACACCCCTGTAGGTCTTCATCAGTCGGAAGGCCACGAGGTAGAAGAGCAAGTAGAAACACAGGGTGTATATCAGTCGGGCGAAGACGTGAGCCGTCGCCGTGGCGCCTCGGTCGAGCGTATAGCATATCAGTCCTGATACGACCACGGTGAAGCAGTCGAACAAAAGTACGTACCAATAGGGCAGGGCTTTCCTCGTGAAATACCATCCACCCAACTTCTCGAGAAGTTTATTCATAACGAATTTTATTAAAAAGCGGTGCAAAGATACTTTATAAATTCTGAACGACCAAACATTCAGCATTTTTTTCAACAAATATTATCCTTTTTTTAATTCGTAGAAGACGGTTTTTTTCTGTTATTTGTTGTTAATAATTAGGTTAAACCTCTTTCTTTGCCTAAAATTATTGCTACTTTTGCAGCCCAAACACATACGCAATTTATACGCAATCAGTAATATGGAAAGATTAAAAAGGCGAATGGCCCTCGTTGCCATCGCAGCTTTGATGGCTTTGCTGCCCTCTGTCAATATGCTTGCACAGCCTGCTGAAGGCGCGAAGCCGACACCAGCAACAGATACGGCGGCTGTAGTGCAGGCAGCCGACTCGCTTCAGTCCGATTCGCTTCAGTCCGACAGCACAGAGGCTGTTATCGACGACCTCATCGACGAGGCTGCCGACGATGCCAGTTGGCACCAGACGCTCAAGACGAAGTTTATCGACGGCAACGCTGCCTTCATGTCGCTTGTGGCACTGGTGCTCATCCTGGGTCTGACGCTCTGCATCGAGCGCATCATCTACCTTACACTCTCTGAGGTGAATGCACGGAAACTGACGAAAGACATCGGTGACAAGGTAGCAGCAGGCGATATCGAGGGTGCTCGCGAGCTGTGCCGCAACACACGAGGTCCCGTGGCCAGTATCTGCTATCAGGCCCTGCTGCGCCAAGAGGAACCGATGGACGAGATAGAGCGGAGCATCGTCAGCTATGGCTCGGTGCAGTCGGCTCGCATGGAGCGTGGCTGCTCGTGGATATCGCTCTTCATCACGATGGCACCGGCTTTGGGATTCCTCGGCACCGTCATCGGCATGGTGATGGCTTTCGACCAGATACAGCAGGCGGGCGACATCAGTCCGACCATTGTCGCATCGGGCATGAAGGTGGCGCTCATCACCACCATCTTCGGTATCATCGTGGCCTTGATTCTGCAGCTGTTCTACAACTTCGTGCTGACGAAGATAGAGCGTATCACCATGCAGATGGAAGAGGCCGCCGTAGAGATGCTCGACATGATAGCCGAAAGGAAAAACCGTCAATAAACCGGCAATCGTAAGTATTGCTCAGTCGTCAATCAATCGACAATCGTCAATCATCAAATAATCAATAGAATAGATGTGGTATGTTGATGTAGAACTTTGGTGTATGTACCTGCTCTTGGCAGCATCCGTCGGCGTAGCCGTATGGGCCAGCATCAGGAGTATCCGGCAGCATAGCAAGGCCGATGCCGTTCACCACTTGGTACCGGCACGGCGGATAGCCATTGCCACATGGGTGCTGACGGCAGTGGCTGTGGTCGTTACCTTCCTGACAGGCTCCACCCAGCCTTTGGTGAGCAACGGAGCTGTCTTTGCCGATACCGGTTGGTTGCGGCTCACCGATATGTTTATCAATACAGCTCTCGTCTTGGTGGTTGTGGCTGCCATCTGTGTGGCCTACAACCGTTGGCAGACGAGGTAACAAAAAATTAAGAACAATTGCTAAGAAGGAATAGAAGGCGGAGCGTACCGCAGCTGAACACGACATCAACGGCAGACATCTCGTTCATGTTGTTGATTTTCTTCCTTGTCACCACCTCCATGGATGTTGACAAGGGATTGCTGCGACAGCTGCCACCGCCCGACCCCGAACAGGAGGAACAGGTGGCCGACATCAGTCGCGACAAGGCTATGGCCATCCGGCTGGCAGCCGACAACAGCCTCAGCATTGACGACGAGGCGGTGCCCATCAGCCAGTTGAAGCAGCGTGTCGTCGACTTTATCAGTCATTGCGAGAAACCGCAGGATCATGTCATTTCCATTGACATCAGCCGCGAAGCCGACTACGACACCTACTTCGCCATGCAGAACGAGATTGTGGCAGCCTACAACCTGCTGCGCAACCAGCGGGCACAGAAGCTCTTCAAACAGCCTTTCGACGCTTGTTCGGAAGAGCAGAAAGAAACCATCCGCAGCTATTATCCACAACGCGTGGCGGAGACTTATCCCACGCAAATTGCCACAACGGCCGACGAGGAAGGAGGAGAGCCATGAGCCGTTTCATGAAGCCGAAGCACGAGATTCCTGCCTTGAACATGTCGTCGATGCCCGATCTCATCTTCACCGTACTCTTCTTTTTCATGATTGTCACCCACATGCGCAGTGTGCCGCTGAAGGTGAAGTATCAGGTGCCTGCCGGTACGGAGCTTACCCGGCTGACCAAGAAGGCCGCCACCACCTATATATATATAGGTAAGCCGTTCGCAGGTGAGCAACAGACACGCATCCAGCTGAACGACAAGTTTGCTGATGCCGACCAGGTGACGGGCTATGTCATGGCCGAGCGTCGCAGGATGCAGCCCGACGATGCCCACAATATGACTGTCGACATCAAGGCCGACCTCCATACCGACATGGGTACGATAACCGATGTGAAGCAAGCCTTGAGAAAGGCGCAAGCCTTAAAGATACATTATTCGGCTGTTAATCGTTAATGAATGTAATGATGTAAAGATTTTCAGTTAACAAAAGAGAAATCTACTTCGTTTTGTTGATTTTTTTACAGATTATATGTCTGTTTAAAAATAAAAATGCTATCTTTGCAGAGAAATATAAATAACAACCACTATGGCTCAAAATCAGTTAGACGCATTAGATAAGAAGATCCTTCAGCTCATTTCTGGAGACGCTCGCATTCCATTTCTTGAAGTAGCGCGAATGTGCAACGTCAGTGGAGCTGCCATCCACCAACGCATACAAAAGCTTTCTGCACAGGAGGTTATCAAGGGGTCGGTGTTCCTCATCGATCCGGAAAAAGTTGGCTACAGCACCTGTGCCTTCGTGGGATTGAACCTGCAAGACCCAAGCAAGTTCGATTCGGTCGTAGAGGCACTCAGGGCTATTCCCGAGGTGGTGGAGTGCCACTATACAACGGGCGACTACGATATCTTTATCAAGATCTATGCTCAAGACAACCACCACTTGCTCAACGTCATTCACGATAAGCTGCAGCCGCTGGGGCTGTCGCGCAGCGAGACTATCATCTCGTTTGGATCGGCCTTCACCCGTCAGCTGCCTATCATGGGTGAAGACGAGGCGAAAGATGCAGAATAAACAAGCACCGCGCCATTGTCGGCGCGGTGCTGTTCAAGCTTTCCTTACATAGTCTACAAAGGCATAGCTGAAGGCGTGGCGGTCGTCGCGCTGATGATTTTCACGCGTTGTTTCCACCCATTCTTCCTTGTATGCGGGGAACCATGCGTCAGCCTCTTTCGCTTCGTCGTCGACCTCCGTCAGGCAGAGCCTGTCGGCCTTCTTCATGGCTTGGCGATAGATGCTGGCACCTCCGATGACGTAGACCTCCTCGTCGGCGCTGCAGGAGGCCAAGGCATCTTGCAGCGAAGCAAACACCTCGCATCCTGGCAGCTCAACGACGCTGCGGCTCAATACGATGTTCCGTCGGTTGGGCAATGCTCCTTTGGGCAACGACTCGAAAGTCTTGCGTCCCATCACAATCGTGTGACCCGTTGTCAACGCCTTGAAACGCTTCAAGTCGTTGGGAAGCCAGTACAACAGTTTGTTGCGAAAGCCGATGGCCCTGTTGCGGTCAACGGCAGCAATAATATTGATTTTCACCTTCTCTAAATTATCAATTCTCAATTGTCAATTATCAATTAACTACACCGACACCTCAGCCTTGATATGGTCCCAGGGATCGTAGCCCGTGAGCTGGAAGTCGTCGTAGTGGAAGTCGAAGATGCTCTTCACATCGGGGTTCAGATGCATCGTAGGCAGGGTTCTTGGCGTACGCGTGAGCTGCAGACGAGCCTGGTCGAGATGGTTCAGGTAGAGGTGCGTGTCGCCCGTGGTATGGATGAAATCACCCGGCTGGAAACCCGTCACCTGTGCCATCATCATCAGCAGCAGGGCATACGATGCGATGTTGAACGGCACACCGAGGAATGTATCAGCGCTGCGCTGGTAGAGCTGCAGGCTCAGTCGTCCGTCGGCCACATAGAACTGGAACATTGTGTGGCACGGTGGCAGTGCCATCTCGTTCACCTCAGCCACATTCCATGCGCTGACAATCATGCGTCGCGAATTGGGGTTCGTCTTCAGTGTGTCGACCACCTGCTGTATCTGGTCGATAGTGCCACCTTGATAGTCGGGCCACGAACGCCATTGATGACCGTAGACGGGACCCAGTTCGCCATTCTCGTCGGCCCATTCGTTCCATATCCTGACGCCATTCTGCTGCAGATAGTGAATATTGGTATCCCCTTTGAGGAACCACAGCAGTTCGTGGATAATCGACTTCAGGTGTAGCTTCTTCGTTGTGAGCAAGGGGAAGCCGTCTGCCAGGTTGTAGCGCTCCTGATGGCCGAAGATGCTGATGGTTCCCGTTCCTGTGCGGTCTTCCTTCTTGACACCCTCGTTGAGGATGCAGTTGAGCATGTTCAGGTATTGCTTCATTTTTTTATATTTGAATTGTTTCTATACGATGGATGTTTCGCCTTCTGGCGTGTGCGTGCTGCGGATGCGCCATTCTTGCGGGTAGAGATTGTTGGCGCGGTTGCCGATGTTCTTCATGAAGCCCAATGGCATGCCTCTGTAGCATGCCAAAACAAAGCCTCGTGGCGTTTCGTCGGGCAGGGCGAACGTCTCCCTCCGAAGGTAGCTAATCGCTTGCTGATAAGATAGTTCCACCCGATGGAAGATGTCTTTCTTTAAGGCGGAAGACAACGCGAGCGACTGACAAGGCACCCAGTCGCGACCTTTCTTTTCAGCCAGTCGGATGCCCATGTGCAACACCTTTAGTGAGGAGGCTATCTGTCGGTATACCTCTTCCCAATGTTTGCTAATAGCCATCTGCGCCGTCGACGTTTCTGCTACCATGTAGTTTGCGCCGTCTGAACATATCGTTTGCGGGTCGTAAACACTGTGTTTAGCCGTCGTAAACGCCGTGTTTGTGTTTCGTTTCCGCTTCGGGAGCTTCTGAAGGCTGTTGTCGTCGGTCGTTTTCCGCATCGCAGCCATGAAGAGTCCTTCGCCCTTCGTCTGTCCGGGAATAAAGCGGCACACGGGCTTGTCCCATCCTTCGAGCAGCGAACCGGTGATGTTCCAGTCGGGCTTCAGCCCGATAGGCAGCACTTCAGCACCCAGTTCCTGTTCGAAGTGGCGGATGTTCTCCTCGTTCTCCTGGGTGTTCAGCGTACAGGTGCTGTAGACGAGCAGACCTCCCGGCTTCAGACACGCCCATGCATCGGCAACAATCTGGCGTTGCAGTTCGCTACATTGCCTGACTAGCGCGGGGCTCCATTGTGCCAAGGCTTCTGCCTCTTTGCGGAACATCCCCTCGCCCGAGCAAGGTACATCCGTGAGGATGATGTCGAACAGTATGCCTGCCGAGCGGAAGTCGGCCGGATAGTTGTTGGTGACGACGACATCGGGATGCCCCCATTTCTGCATGTTCTCCGAGAGCACCTCGCTCCTTTGTCGCATCGGTTCGTTGCTTACCAACAGGCTTCCTGCTGGTAGCACGCTCCGTGCCAATGTCGACTTTCCCCCTGGAGCGGCACAGAGGTCGAGCATGAGCACAGGCTTTGTGACATACTGCCGGAGCACTTCAGCCAGAAACATCGACGAGGCCTCCTGCACATAATAAGCGCCAGCATGGAGTAGGGGGTCGAAAGTGAAGTTGGGGCGTTGTTTCAGATAGATGCCATCAGCACACCAAGGCACACCACCGCCACACTCCTCCGCAGGGAGAGCCGTGTCGGGGCTTTTCAGCGGGTTCTTTCGAATGCTTGTCGTTGGTGGTTGTTCCAAGGCATCGGCATACACGCTCCAAAGCGTGGGACCCATCAGTTGTTGGGTATAAGCCGCAAAATCTTCAGGCAATGTCATCTGTCGTTTATCTGTATTCTGTTCAAGCTTTTTCTCAACCGATGATCCAGTCTTCCACGGCTTTCGTCTCGGTAGAGAAGCGGATGCCAGCCTTCCTTACTTGCCGACCGTCGGTCTGGTAGGCAAAGGCATAGCCCCTGGAGTTGATCTGCTCAAGGGCTTCCTGCGCCGTGCCGTTGATTTTCAGTTCCAGTACATAGATGGCATCGGGCATATAGACGACGACATCGGCCCGGCCATTGGCGGTCTTCACCTGCGTACGCACGTAGACGTTGAGCATCGAGAAGATGAGATAGAGCGTCCATTCGTAGAAACCCTCTGCCGTCGACACACTCTCCAGCTTCTTCTTGAACCCTTCGACGTAGGGCAGACTGGCCATGTAGGCCTGCAGCTCGCGCAGGGCAAGGTCGAGGTCGTCCTTTTTGAGTGCCCGCCAGAACTTCAGGGCAAAGCCTGCCTGCACATATCCGCCTTCCAATCCTACGTAGGTGGGCAGCAGTCCGTCGGTGAATCCTACGCGCACTTCTTGATTCGGTATGGAGAGCGTGTATATCTCCGATTCGCGATCGTAGTCCTTGATGGTGAGGTATCCGCTCTGGTAGAGTAGGGGAAGGGCATCAATCATGGCTTCCGTCGGTCGGTCGAAGGCCGACGATGGCACCTCCACCTTCTCGAGCGAAGTGATGTCGGTGTGGAAGTGCTGCATCTGTCGGATGAGGAATGTCGGCGTACCAGTATCAAACCAGTAGTTGTGCAGCTCCTTTTGCTGGAAAGCCTTCAGCAGACTGAATGGGTTGTACACTCCCTCGTCTCTGTTCGAGAAGTGGTAGCCGTCGTATTTCTGCTTCAGCTTGGCATGCATTTCTTCGGCCGTCACGCCATGATAGTCGGCCAAGAGGGCGATGTCTTCGCCGAAGGTAGTGACGAGTTCCTGTTCCGTTATGCCGCAGATGGTGGCAAAAACAGGGTCCATTGTGATGTTAGTCAGGTTGTTGAGCGTAGAGAAGATGCTGAGCTGCGAGAACTTCGTGATGCCCGTAATGAAGCAGAACCTGACCATTGCCTCGCAGGCTTTCAGGGGCTGGTAGAACTCCTGCATCACGCGGCGGTATTCGCCCAGGCGCTCCTCTTCGTGGAGCACGTCGAGCAGGGGCGCGTCGTACTCATCGATGACGATGACCACCTGCTGGCCTGTCTGTTCGTAGGCGCGGCGGATGATGCCTTGGAATAATCCTCCGGGAGTAACCTCTTCATCATGACGCCCATATTTGGTAGCGTAATCCCTCAGCATCAGCATCAGACGTTGTCGTAGTTCTTCGGCCGTCTGTTGTGCTTTAGCCAGACTCAAATCGAAGTGTATCACGGGATAGCGCTTCCACTCCGTTTCCAGTTCCATCACCTTCAGCCCTTCGAACAGCTCTTTTTCGCCGTTGAAGAAGGAACAGACCGTCGTCGAGAGCAGCGATTTGCCGAACCGTCGGGGGCGGCTCAGGAAGATATACTTGGCATAGTCTTGCATCTGCCACATCAGGTCGGTCTTGTCGGCATACACATAGCCGCCCCGGATGATTTCCGAGAACGTTTGTATCCCTACCGGGTATCGGCGTCGTTTTGTCGTCATGGTTGCTTTCTTTTAATTTTAAGTTCGTGCAAAGATACGAGATTATTTTCAATCAGCCAAAAGAAAGACAGAAAACTTCCATTTCTTTTGGTCGATTGAAAAGAAAGATGTAACTTTGCACAAAGTTATCATCAAGGGGTGACACCAGTGATGACAAAAGCGACACTTCTATGGCACAGCATTTATTTAAAGGATTAGGAATAGCGTTGGTAACACCGTTTACGCAGGAAGGCGAAGTAGACTATGCAGCACTACGGTCGCTGATAGACTATCAGTTGGCCAACGGGGCCGACTTCTTCTGCATTCTGGCCACAACGGGCGAGACACCTACGCTGACACCGATGGAGCGGCATCGCATCAAGGACACGGTGGTGGAGGTGGTAAACGGGCGCGTTCCCATCCTGATGGGATGTGGCGGCAACGACACGGCCAGCGTGGTCAGAGAGCTGAAGGAAGGCGACTTCTTCGGCATCGACGGTGTGCTGAGCGTTTGTCCCTATTACAACAAGCCGTCGCAGGAAGGCTTGTACCAGCATTTCAAGACGATAGCAGCGTCTACCCATCTGCCCGTAGTATTATATAATGTACCCGGGCGCACGGGCGTGAACATGCGTGCCGACACGACCGTAAGGCTTGCCCACGACTGTCATAACATCGTGGGCATCAAGGAAGCCAGCGGACTCATGCCGCAGGTTGACGAGATTATCAAGCACAAGCCCGACGACTTTGATGTCATCAGCGGCGACGATGCCCTGACATTCCCTATGGTGGCCAGCGGGGCGGTGGGCGTCATCTCCGTCATCGGCAATGCGCTGCCCAAGGAGTTCTCGCGCATGATTCGCTTGGAGTTCGACGGCGACTATGCCGCGGCGCGTAAGATACACCATAAGTTCACCGACCTGTTCAACCTGCTCTTTGTCGACGGCAACCCTGCAGGCGTGAAGGCGATGCTCCACGAGATGGGCTTTATCCACAACGTGTTGCGCCTGCCTTTGGTGCCCACAAGGTTGACAACCCTTCAGAAAATTTCTGAAATACTGAAGGAACTGAAGCTGTAGCTGATAAATGAAAAGGAGGGTGTGCCAAATAGGACACACCCTCCATTATAGACTCCACAGAAAACCTTACTTCCCGAAGACGGCCTCGTAGTCCTTGCGGAACTTCTCGATGCCCTGGTCGGTCAGCGGGTGATGCGTCATCTGCTCAATCACCTTATAGGGAACCGTAGCGATGTCGGCACCTGCAAGGGCACACTCCGTGACGTGCATCGGATGGCGGATGCTGGCAGCAATAATCTCCGTGGCGATGTTGTGGACGCGGAATATCTCGGCCACTTCCTTGATCAGGTCGGTACCGCGCACGCTGATGTCGTCGAGACGACCTAAGAACGGACTGACGAAAGCTGCTCCAGCCCGGGCAGCCAGCAGTGCCTGGTTGGCTGAGAAGATAAGGGTCATGTTCACCTTGATGCCTTCCGCTGCCAGCCGGTGGCAGGCTTTGAGGCCTTCGACGGTCATCGGAATCTTGACCACCATGTTCTTGTGAATCTTGGCAATCTCACGTCCTTCCGTTATCATGCCTTCTGCATCGGTCGTGGTGGCCTTCACCTCACCGCTGATGGGACCGTCAACGATAGAGGCTATCTCGGCGACGACCTGCTTGAAGTCGCGTCCTTCCTTGGCGATGAGCGAAGGGTTTGTGGTCACTCCGCAAATCACGCCCATGTCGTTGGCCATGGTGATTTGCTCAATGTTTGCTGTGTCTAAAAAGAACTTCATAATACTGATTGTTTTTGATGGAAATGTTATTATTGCCGTTTTTACATGATAGTCGTTGTAATCGATTGCAAAATTACACAATATTCTTCACATACGGCGAACAATTTAATATTTAAATAGATACCAAATTGTTTTTTAACGCATTTAAAGGGTTCGCCTCCTACGCTGCCACTTATGCGCTGCTTCGGGCGGAAACGCTGTTCCGCCCCTACGGTAGCCTGCCACGTAGCTAATGTAGGAGGTCACGCTTCCTAGCGTGACACCTGCCACGTATGCGCTGCTTATGCGCTGATGCAGGAAGGTCTGTATGTGCTAATGTAGGAGGTCACGCTTCCTAGCGTGACACCTGCCACGTATGCGCTGCTTATGTGCTGTTGCGACGCTGGGAAGCGTCGCCTCCTACGCTGTCACTTATGCGCTGTTGCGACGCTGGGAAAGGCTACGGGTAGGCGAGCTTAGCTCGGGAATGGCGTCGCCTCCTACGCTGCCACTTATGTGCTGATGTAGGAAGGTCTGTATGTGCTAATGTAGGAGGTCACGCTTCCTAGCGTGACACCTGCCACGTATGCGCTGCTTATGCGCTGTTGCGACGCTGGGAAAGGCTACGGGTAGGCGAGCTTTGCTCGGGAATGGCGTCGCCTCCTACGCTGCCACTTATGCGGTGTTGCGACGCTGGGAAGCGTCGCCTCCTACGCTGCCACTTATGTGCTGATGCAGGAAGGTCTGTATGTGCTAATGTAGGAGGTCACGCTTCCTAGCGTGACACCTGCCACGTATTTGCCACTTATGCGCTGTTGCGACGCTGGGAAGCGTCGCCTCCTACGCTGCCATTTATGTGCTGATGTAGGAAGGTCTGTATGTGCTAATGTAGGAGGTCACGCTTCCCAGCGTGACACCTGCCACGTATTTGCCACTTATGCGCTGTTGCGACGCTGGGAAGCGTCGCCTCCTACGCTGCCACTTATGCGCTGTTGCGACGCTGGGAAGCGTCGCCTCCTACGCTGCCACTTATGTGCTGATGTAGGAAGGTCTGTATGTGCTAATGTAGGAGGTCACGCTTCCTAGCGTGACACCTGCCACGTATGCGCTGCTTATGCGCTGTTGCGACGCTGGGAAGCGTCGCCTCCTACGCTGCCACTTATGCGCTGATGTAGGAAGGTCTGTATGTGCTAATGTAGGAAGTTACGCCATTCTTTGCAAGCAAAGCGTCCCAAGGGCCGAGCGCCCGAGCTTTGCTCGCCTACCCTCAACTTATAGTAAAAAAGTTGCCGAAAACCCTTGAAAGATTTTCGGCAACAGTATATTTATTCATAAGAGAGTGTTTGTGTCAACAGGTATATAGTGACCAAAAAAAGGAGACCAAAGTCTGGTCATCTGCTTTTCCTTTATCAGCAGCGTTGCCGTTTAATAGAAGATTCTCGTGATGATGTAAGCCACGATGGTGGAGGTGGCTACGCAGATAAGGCCGGGCATCATGAACGAGTGGTTGAGCAGGTATTTGCCGATGACGGTGGTGCCAGAACGGTCGAAGTTGACCGTGGCGATGTCCGACGGATAGTTCGGGATGAAGAAGTAGCCATAGACGCTGGGCAGCACACCCAACAAGACGGGACCTTCGATGCCCAGCTTGTAAGCCAAGGGCAGCATAGCCACGACGACGGCTCCCTGCGAGTTGATCAACACGGAGACGAGGAAGAAGACGAAGGCGATCGACCACGGATACTGTGCCACGATGCCTTCGAGCATCGACTGCATCTCCGTCATGTAGTTGGAGAAGTAGGTGTCGGCCAGCCAGGCGATGCCGTAGATGGCTACGACGGCCACCATGCCCGACTGCCAGACAGGTCCTGCAACGGCCTTCTTCGGCTTGGCCTTGCAGAAGATGATCATCAGGGCGGCGGCAGAAATCATCACAATCTGGATGACGAGGTTCATCTTCAGGTCGACAGTACTGGTTTCTGTCACGCCGTCCATCACGATGCCAGCCTTAGCCAGTTCGGCGGCTGAGATGGAAGCGCCTCCAGCAAGGTCGACGGGAGCAGCATCCTTCAGGGCCTTTACCGTCTCGTATGAAGGCAGAAGGGATGGGAAGATAGCGAAGACAACGATGACGGCGAGGGCTGCGAGGAAGATGAACACGGCATTCTTGGCCGACTGCGGTATCTCGCGGTCGAGCGTCGTTGCCGAGCTGCCATAGATATACTTATACTGTTCGGGGTCTTTCAGCTTGGCCTGGAACTGCGGGTCCTTGTCGAGATCGAGTCCGCGATGGTAAGATGCTGCTGCGGCGGCCATCAGTCCGCACAGACAGGCAGGAATGCTCACCATCAATACACCGGGAATGGAGACACCGAAGCCGTTGGCATTAGAGATGCTGACGAAGGCTACGACGGCAGCGGCGATGGGCGAACAGGTGATGCCCACCTGCGAGGCTATCGAGGCTACACCGCAGGGACGCTCCGGGCGGATGCCTTGTTTGAGGGAGATGTCGCAGATGATGGGCATCAGCGTGTAGACGACATGCCCCGTACCGACGAGAACGGTGAGGAAGAAGGTTGTCAGCGGAGCGAGGAACGTGATACGGTCGGGATGCTTGCGCAGCATCTTCTCCGCAATCTGGATGAGCCAATCCATACCTCCCGAAGCCTGCATCACGCCGGCACAGGTGACGGCGGCGATGATGATATAGATGACGTCGGTTGGTGGAGAACCGGGTTTCAGTCCAAAACCGAAAACGAGTAAGGCAAGTCCGATGCCCGAGATGGCACCCAGCGCCAGGCTACCGTAGCGCGAACCCACATAGAGGGCCAGCAGCACGATGAGCAGTTGAACGATCATTAAAAACATAAGCTCAAATAGGTTGTTTAGGTTAGTAAATTAGTTATTCGTAGTGGCGAATCCTGACATCCATCCCCTCTGCCTGAAGTTGTGCGGGAAGGCTGCTGACGTCCGTCTGTCCGTAGTGATAGGGGAACACCACGTGGGGCTTCACCATGCGTGCAGCGTGGAGCAGCTGGTCGGGCGTCATCGTGTAGGGCTGGTTGCAGGGCAGGAAGGCGATGTCGATGTTCTTCAGATTGGCCATCTCGGGGATGTCCTCCGTGTCGCCTGCGACGTAGATGCGTAGGCCGTCGAGATTGAGGATATAGCCGTTGTCGCGCCCTTTGGGATGAAACTGCGTGTGTCCCTCCGTGATGTTGTAGGCGGGTACCGCCTCGATGGTGAAGGCAAACTGCATATCCTGCGTCTCGCCGTTCTTCATCACCAGTCCCCATCCGTCGTTCAGGCTGGCACAGCGACTGTTGGCGACGAGTCGTGTGCCAGTCTTCGTCAGCTCCTTGAGCGTCTCACGGTCGAAGTGGTCCTGATGCTCATGGGTGACGACGATGAAGTCGGCCTTCGGCAACAGCGTGTAGTCGACGGTGCGGTCGCCCAGCTGCTTGACGGGGTCGATATAGATGTTCAGGCCGTCGTAGTCGATGAGGATGCTGGCGTGCATCAGCGCGAAGAAACGCACCGTCTTGCCCTCCTTCGTGCGGAAGACGTCCATCTCGTACGTGTGTCTGACGACGGGTTTTCCTGCATCGCGCCATGCCAGGATGCCGCCCAAGAGGTTGGTCACCTTGTAGCCCTTGGCGGTCAGAAGTCCGGCTGCCATAGCCGAACGCTTCCCGCTGCGGCAATAGAGGGCCACCTTCTTGCAGGTATCCAATTGTTGCTGGGCTTTCTTCAGGAAGTCGAGACTCTTCACGTCGATGTTCCTCGCGCCCTCGATGTGGCTCTCGGCATACTCTTCGGCTGTGCGTACGTCTACTATCTGAATGTCGGGTTCAGTCGTCAATACGGCGAACTGTTCTACATCGGCATTCTGGAAATCGTTCTGGCTGCATGCCGTCGTGGCGTGAATGCCGAGGAGAGCCAGGATGAAGGAAAAAGCTTTGTTCATTGTTGTAGTATTTTTAGTTTGGGTGCAAAGGTAACAAATAATTTATAATTGACAAGTTAATTATCATAAAAATTGCAAAAAAACAATAAGCGAGATGGTTTTGTTTTCAGAATATGTTAACTTTACAAATTAAATAATCTGCATGGAGAAACCGAATAAAAAGTACAATAAAGGTATGAAATCATTGAAAATAACATGGTGCCTGTTCGTTTTGCTGATGATGCTTTCTGCATCGGCTACAGCACAGACGGAACAGGTCGTCGGCTATTGTGCCGAGGAGTTGCCGCCTAACTCGGTTGGCTTAGAGGGCGGCGAGTTGCGTATTTCGGCTGCCATCCATCTGCCCAAGAGCAAGATGATGCGCTATAAGGGAGGACAGCTGACGAAGATTCGCTTCGCCGTGAAAGAAGGCTTTGAGAACTTCTCTGTCTGGGTGCGCACGTCGCTCAACACCAGCTCGAAGATTGTACAGAGTGTGGAAGAGTTGCAAAACGGGTGGAACGAGGTGACGCTCAACCGACCGTATCCCATCGACGGCGAAGACCTCTACATCGGCTATACGGCTACGCAGCCCGATGGCTTCTCGGGCATCATCGCTGGCGGAACGGGCAATGAGTATACCTCATGGATAGGCGTAGACAATCAGTGGGCCGATTATAGTGAGTATGGACTCGGCATCCTCTATATTCAGGGCATTGTGGAGGCCGACGTGTTCGACCAAGACGCTGCTATGGTAGACCTCAGTCTCGACAAGCAGACTTATACCGCTGATGAGACGCTGCACATCGACGGAATGCTCGTCAACACCGGAACCACCAACATCAGCGGCTACCAGCTCAACATCATCGTCGATGGCGGCATCGGCAATGCCTATGTCTACGACGAGGTCCTCCTGCCCGAGCAGACGGAGACCTTCTCTCACACGCTGTCGCTGGCCGGAGTTGGTGAGGGACGCCATGAGCTGATCGTCAGCGTAGTGACCAATGACGATTTCGACCAGAACGCTGCCAACGATGAGCTGCGCGTTCCTTTCTATGTTTATAGCAGCACCTATCCGCGCACGCTGCTGCTCGAACACTTCACCTCGCTGCCATGCGTCAACTGTCCACGCGTCGATGCTTTGCTCGAAGAGGTGACCGAACAGCGCGGCGACGTTGTATGGGTGAGCCACCACGTGGGCTATCGCGACGATGATTTCACGCTGGAAGCCAGCCGCAACCTCACACGCTTTGGCGTTACGGGCAATCCCTTCATCATGATCGACCGCACACTCTTTGACAACAAAACCACTGTAGCCTTTACCATCACCAGTGAGTCGGCAGAAACCGTCAACGACATGTACTTCGACCAGGCTGCTGCCGTGCCGGCATTCCTTGAACTCTCTGCCTCTGGCGATGCCGTCGGCAATGTGCTCAGCATCCATGTTGAAGGTGAGGGAAAAGACTATGTCGCTGAGCTCTATCCCAACGCGATGCTGCATGTCTTCCTCGTTGAAGACCAGGTGTACACCCCCAAACCGCAGGCGGGCAACTCAACCAAGCATATCCACGACAACATTACGCGCGCCTTCGTCACGTCGTCACGCGGCATAGCTCCGCAATGGCAAGACGACGGCACCTTCCAGTGGGATACTACTTTCGAACTTCCCGAGCAGTGGCGTCAGCAGATGCTTCGCGTCGTAGCCTTCATCACGAAAGCAGCCGACCGCGAGAGCGGCTATCCTACGGGCGAGGTGCTCAATGCGACTCAGGCATATATCACCACCGATCGTCCTACGGGCATTGCAACAGTGTCATCGGCTCACGCGCGCGATACCTATTATAATATATGGGGCCAGCGCATCGATCAGCCCCTCCAGCGTCATGGTGTGATGATCGTCAGGGATGGCAATGCAAAGAGCAAGAAGGTGATTGTGAGATAACAAACAGACAAAAACAACATTATTCAATTCATGCTTATGACAACAAGAATCAGACAATTCATGAGCCTGCTGCTCGTCATGATGGCAGCAGTGGCCAATGGCCAGACATTGCTGGACAACAAGTTCGAGACTGTCGCAGAGTTTGAGAAGTACACAGTTATCGACGGCAACGAAGACTGGCAGACGTGGCACTACGAAGACATCTTCCTTGCTGCCTGTTGCGACCGCGACTACGATGCCGACGACTGGCTCGTCACTCCGGCTCTCGCCCTTACCGAAGGCAAGACCTACAGGCTGACTTTCAGCGCCAACATCGACCAGGAAGACACCGAGATACTCTCTGTGATGCTGGGCGAGGCTGCCACGGCCGACGAGCTTGTCACCCCGCTGATGGAGAACGTTGAGGTGACGTCGACAAGCCGTAAGGAGTACACTACAACGTTTAAAGCCACCGACTCGGGCAACTTCTACATTGGCTTCCATCTCTCCACAACGGGAAGCATGTATTCCAACTATTTCTATCTGACAAGTGTCAAGGTGGAAGAGACGGCTGACCAAGGGGTTCCTGCAGCCATCACCAACCTGACAATCACACCCGATGCCAGCGGAGCCCTGAAGGCAACGATAGCTTTCAACGCCCCCACAAAGTCGATTGGCGGCGATGCACTGTCGGCCATCACGAAGATTGAAGTATTTCGCGACAACACGCTGGTGAAAACCTTCGACAATCCAGCCGTGGGCAGTAGTCTGAGTTTCGATGACACTGGTATGGCCAATGGCTATCACACCTATCGCATCGTGCCAACGAACGATATGGGTGAAGGCGATGCTGTCGAACAGCAGGCCTACGTTGGCTTCGACGAGCCAGGTCCTGTCACCAATGTACGCTTCGTCTACAACTACGACACGAAGAAGAGCACCATCACGTGGGATGCACCCACCGTGGGCAAGAACGGCGGATATATCTCTACCGAAGGCATCACCTACAGTGTACGCCGCTTCCATGCCGCCGATCCGGTAGCTACAGGCGTGACGGCAACGACCTTCGAGGACGAGGTGGACATCGACTTCCTCCTGGCTGAAGAAGAACGCACCCGCGAGCAGTATGCAGAAGCCGGAATGCCCGTCAACGTCACGTATGTAGTCGACGGTGAGGGCCTGATGCAATATTATGTACAGGCACAGCTGGCCAACGGTAAGAGCGCTGAAGCCGTATCGAACAGCGTCATCATCGGAGAAGCGAAGGAACTGCCCTATTTTGAATCGTTCCCCGAAGGCAAGCTCACCCACTACTGGCGTACCGACATCCGCAACAAGCGTGCACGTTGGGGAGCGATGGCCAGCACGCTGTTCTGCCAGGATGGCGATGGCGGTATGATGGGCTTTGGCGCTATCGAAGGCGAAGAGACCGGTATGTGCCACACGGGCAACATCAATATGAAGGACGCCGTGTCGCCCATATTGACGTTCTACTATTTTGCCGAGTATGCCATGCAGATGCCCTTGATTGTCAAGGTGTCGAAAGATGGTGGCGACTTCGAGCAGATAGCCAGCATCCCACTCGACGACGAGAGCATGAAGTATCGTTATAATCGCGTCAGCGTGCCCCTTACGGGGTGTGCCGGACATGAGCACGTCATGGTGGCCTTTGAATCGACGACGGCAACTACCGTCGACAATCTCTTCATCGACAACGTGCGCATCATCGACCAGCGCCAGCACGACCTGAAGGCTACGCTCGCCAGCAAGCCAAACTATCTCAAGGTGGGCGAGAAGCGCAACGTCACGGTCAACGTTGAGAATCTTGGCACCGACGATGTCGCAACACGCGAATACACCATCGACCTGTATGTCAACAACGCCAAGGTGGCCTCGTCTACCGGACTGGCCATCGAGTCGGAAGAATTGAAGAGCTATCTGATGGCCGTAGAGGGCAACATCAATATGGAGCGCGAGAGCGAGATCTATGCCGAAGTGGTATACGAACAAGACGAGATGACTGGCAACAATCGTTCTGACGTAGAGATAATCGGCGTGAAGATGCCGCTCTATCCCGAGGCTACCAGCCTGACGCTCACGCAGGATGCTACGGGTGCTTTGCTCAGCTGGCAGCAGCCATCGGCACCCCGGACGGAGGATGGCTTTGTGACCGATAGCTTCGAAGACTATCCCGACTTCGAGCGTTTCGGTTTCGGCGACTGGATGGTATACGATGGCGACCTGCGCATGACATGGGGTATTGGCAACCACCACTTCCCGATGAACAGCGACGTGCAGTCGTTCATGATCTGGAATCCCTCGGAGGTAACCAACGACACCGGCTACAACGGTGGTAAGGGCATCGCCAATCAGGCATGGTACCCACGAACTGGCAACAAGTCGGCCATTTCCTTTAGTGCTGCCACCGATGAAGTAAACTGTGACGACTGGCTTATTTCGCCCGAGCTCTCCGGTCACGAGCAGATAATCTCTTTCTATGCCCACTCTCTTGCTACGGCATCGGCTCCTGACCAGTTTAGCGTGTGTGTCTCGACCACTGGCAACGACCACACCAACTTCCTGTCCATCGATGCTACGCCTAAGACGGCAACATCTGAGTGGAAGCTCTACGAGTATATCCTTCCCGAAGGAACGAAGTATTTCGCCATCCACAAGACTACCCACAACGGATGGGCATTCCTCGTTGACGATATCACTTTCGCACCCGACACATTGGCTGCTACGCCCGATATCATGCTCTACGGCTACAATGTCTATAAGAATGGCAAGCGTCTGAACACGGCTCTCGTATCGACGCCCACCTTCACCGACAGCAATCCGCTTAACGGCGATGTCTATCAGGTGACAGCTGTCTATGATGCCGGTGAGTCGGTCTATTCAAACAGAGTCGTCTATCAGGGCGATGGCGCAACAGCCATTGAGAGCATTGCTACCGAGTCAGCCCAGGGCAATGACCGGCTTTACGACCTGCAGGGCCGCAAGGTGAATAGCCTGCCGCAGCGCGGCATCGTCATTAGCAATCATCGCAAGGTGATTGTTAAGTAAGAAAAAGGTATTGGAATATATAGTTCTTCGACCTCCTCGTTCAACTTTAGCGGTTGATGAGGAGGTCGATGAGTTGTTGCTTATGCAGGCCACGTATTACCATGTCGATATCGTCAGGGATGGCTTGTGACAGCGCGGCCTCTGTAAGTTCGCAACCTTGGATGCGCTGCAACAACCGATTCAGGTCGCCAATGACGAAGAAGTCGCCCAACAAGTTGAGGTGGCGCACCCGGTTGCCTTTCACCTCCATGCGCAGCTCCAGTTCGCCGACGCCCTCAAGACGCCGTTTTCGAACAACAGAGTAGAGCGGGTTGGTGCCGAAGATGAAGTTAGGGTCGAGATATTCTTGTTCCAGCACTTCAATATTTCGGACGTCATCTGCTGTCAGCATCACTTCTTCAGTACACAGATTCTCTCTTACAAAACTTTTCATCTCGTTGATGCTCAACGATGTGTAGTCTTTCAGAAATGCTATTCTTTGGCGTACGCTCTGGATGCCTTTGCTCACCAGTTTGTCGTCGCTCGGTGTGATGCTGGCCACCATGTGCTGCATATTGGTGTCGTAGAGCATGGTGCCATGGACGATACTACGGCCGGGCAGGTGGTAGAAAGCGTTGCCGCTGACCTTGCGTCCGTCGATGAGGATGTCATTACGTCCAGAGCTGGTTGCCTCTATACCCATTTTGCGCAATACGGTGACAACCATGTTGATATACCGGTTGTAGGTGAAGTTGACATTGTCTTCGCTGGTGATGTAGGCAAACATCACGTTGCTCATGTCAGCATAGACACAACCGCCACCACTCTTGCGGCGGTACATCTGGATGTTGTTGCGGCGGCAGTAGTCGATGTTTACTTCGGCCTCTACCACCTGGTTGCGGCCGAAGATGACGCTGGGTTCCACCTGCCACATCGTGAAGGCGTCCTCCCAGGATTTCTCGCGTGCCACATATTCTTCCATGGCGAGGTAGAAGCTCAGGCGACGTGTCGCGTTGTCGGGAAGTGAGAAGTAGATCATGGAGTTAGGAGTTAGGGATTAGGAGTTTAGGAGTTGTATGTATTCGTCGTAAGAGATGTGGCGTCCTCCCATGGAGCGGAGATGTGGTGTCTCAAACTGGCAGTCGATGAGCGTCCCACCATTTTCCTCCAACACCTGAGCCAAGAAGATGAGGGCCAGTTTGCTTGCACTGGGCACAAGTGAGAACATACTCTCGCCGAAAAAGGCTTTGCCGATATTCACGCCATAGAGACCTCCGACAAGCCGGTGAGTCGGACCTTCACTGTCATTACCATCAGCTATAGGATCCCACACCTCTACGCTGGCAGCAAAGTGCTGTCGGTGCAGCTCGGTATAGGCTTCAATCATGTCTTCTCCTAACCAGGCGCCAGGCTCATCTGCCCGGAGGAGGCTACACTGGCGGATCACTCCCTCGAAGTCTTGGTTGATACTCACCTCATAGCGCCCCTTGTTAAGGAGTGTGCGCATAGAGTGGGAGATGTGTATCTCGTCGGGGAAAATGACGAAGCGCTGCATCGGACAATACCATTGTGGCTCCTCGCAATCGCGGAACGAGAACCAGGGAAAGATACCGTTAGAATAGGCCAATAGCAGCCTGTCCACACTGAGGTCGCCGCCAACGGCAAGAAGTCCGTCGGGTTCGCCATAGTGAGGGTCGGGGAAGGTGATGGTGTCGTCAAGCTGGAATACCATAGAGCGTGGGGATGTCGCTGTAAAACAGCGACTTACTGAACCGTTGGGATGACATACTGAACCGTTGGGATGACTTACTGAACCGTTGGGGGAATAGGCTGAGCCATCGGGATGATTGGCCGAGCCAGGCAGAGCGTTTGGTCAGGGCTGGTGCTTATGGTGACGGCCCCTCCCTGGCGCAGGGAACCAAAGAGAATCTCGTGCATGAGCAGCGGCTTGAGCATGTGGGCAATGACACGATCCATCTCGCGGGCACCATATTCGTGGGTGAAGCCCTTTTCAAGCAACAGCTGACGTGCATCGTCGGTGAGCGTCATCGAAACCTTCTTCGACGATAGTTTCTGTTGCAGTTCGCTCAGTTTCTTGTCAAGAATCATGCCCGCCATCTTCAGGTCCATATCACGGAAAACGACAGTGCCTGAAAGGCGGTTGATGAACTCCGGCTTGAACAGACGCTTCACCTGCTTGAGCATCGCTTCGCCGCGTGAAGTGTTGCGTTCGAAGCCGATGGTCTGTCCGGCATACTGTGCGCCGGCATTGCTCGTCATGATGACAACGACGTTGCGGAAGTCAGCCTTACGTCCCTTGTTGTCGGTCAGGCGGGCATAGTCCATCACCTGCAGAAGGATGTTGTAGATGTCCTGATGGGCTTTCTCGAGTTCGTCTAAGAGCAGCACACAATTGGGCGACTTGCGTATGGCGTCGGTAAGCTGTCCGCCGTCTTCGTAGCCCACATAACCTGCCGGCGATCCGATGAGTTTGGCGACGGCATGCTTCTCAGTGTATTCGCTCATGTCGAAGCGCACCAGTTCGATGCCCAGTTCTTGAGCCAGCACACGCGCAACCTCTGTCTTTCCGACACCGGTCGGTCCGACAAAGAGCAGGGAGGCCAGCGGCTTGTCGTCGTCGCTCAGTCCAGCCTTCGACATCTGGATGGCTTCTACCACCTGTCTGACCGCCTCATCTTGTCCGTAGATGCGTGATAGGATGCGCTCGCCGAGCGTTTCAAGCTGCTCGTTGTCGTCGTCCTTGAGGGCTGCGGCGTCTATCTTGCACGTTTTCTCTAAAACTGTCTGGATGTCTTTTTGGGTGATGGGTGTTGGGTGTTGGGTGATGGGTGATGAGGGTTGGTGCAGCTGGTGTGCAGCTCCGGCTTCGTCGATGAGGTCGATGGCCTTGTCGGGCAGGAAGCGGTCGCTGATGTACTTAGCGCTCTGGCGGACGGCATACTCGATGACTTCGTCGCTGTAAGTAACCTGATGGAACTCTTCGTAGCGCTGCCGCAGACCTTTGAGAATCTCGATGGTCTCATCGACAGAGGGCTCGGCGATGTCTATCTGTTGGAAGCGGCGCACAATGCCCTTGCTTTTAGAGAAATAGCGGTTATACTCGTCGTAGGTGGTGCTGCCGATGAAGCGGATGTCGCCTCGTTCGAGATAAGGCTTGAGCATGTTGGAGGCATCGTTGGTGCCATCGTTGCTGCCGGCACCGATCATATTGTGTATCTCGTCGATGTAGACGATGGCTTTGCCTTCCTTCTGCACGCCCTCCATCACCTGCTGGATGCGTCGTTCGAAGTCGCCGCGATACTGTGTGCCCGCCAGCATTGTACCCATGTCCATCATATATACCTTGCTGCCCTGCAGGCGTTCGGGAACATCGCCGTCGACGATACGGCGTGTCAGTCCGTAGACAAGAGCAGTCTTGCCTACACCCGGCTCGCCCACATGCAGTGGGTTGTTCTTGTCCTTGCGGCAGAGCACCTGAATGGTGCGCTCCAGCTCGCGTTCACGCCCAATGAGGGGGTTGGCCTTGTCGACAACGTCGTTGAGACAAGTGACGAGCTGTTGCCATTGTGATGTGTCGTCGTCGAGCCATGATAGGGGATCGTCGTCGTCTGTTATCCCGGCGTTATCCTGACGTTCGTAGCTCTCGACGAGATCTTTCAGAAAGTCGGCCTCATGCCCATCGAGGTAACTCTTGAAAATATAAGCAGCCCATGAGTCTTCAAGCTGCAGAAGGGCCGCCGCGAGGTGCGACACGTCGAGGGCTTCGGCATTGCTGCTGACCACCTGCAGGCATGCCTGTTCGATGACCTGCTGCATCTGCATGGAGAGATCTGGCTCGAAGTCGCCGAGGTTGACCACTTTGGGCATTTGGTCGAACTGTTTCTCAATGTCTTTAACAATGGGTTTCACCCTGGTGTAGAATTGCAGACATTGGTAGAAGCCGCTGTCGACGAGAATCATCGCCATGAGCAGGTGCTCGGGGGTGATGAACTCGTTGTGCTCAGTGACACACTCGTCGTGGGCGCGCTTCAGTACGTTCTGAGTGCGTTCCGTATTCTTGATTTCCATATTGATGTCCATCTATGTTTTCTCCTTCTTGATTTATTCCTGTGGTTCGTACGTGAGCCGCAATGGGAATCCTTCGTCGCGAGCCATCTTGGTGGCCTTGTTCACTTTCGAGGCGGCGATGTCGAGTGTATATATGCCGGCGACGGCCTTTCCCTTATTGTGCACCTCGAGCATAAGCGTCTCGGCCTCGACGATGTCTTTCTGGAAAACGGTGGTGAGCATCTTCACTACAAACTCCATTGTGGTGAAGTCGTCGTTGTAGAGGATGACCCGATAGTGGCGTGGCTCCTTATAGTCGGTACGCTCCCGTTGGCGTGTGCTTGATTGTTGTTGTGGCATTTCTTATCGTTCTTATTAATAAAAAAAAGAGACCTTTGTCGGGTCTCTTCTGTTTCGTATGCGGTGCGTACGGGACTCGAACCCGTGACCTCCTGCGTGACAGGCAGGCATTCTAACCAGGCTGAACTAACGCACCCCATTCGCTTTTGGGGAAATGATGTTGCAGAGAAGCGGTGCGTACGGGACTCGAACCCGTGACCTCCTGCGTGACAGGCAGGCATTCTAACCAGGCTGAACTAACGCACCATTCTGCTTATTTCCTGTTTAGCGGGTGCAAAGGTATGAATTATTTTTGTTACCACCAAATAAAATGGCGACTTTTTACAAAAAAAGTTGCATAAAGGCTGCATCATGGTGGTTTTTCCCGTCGTAGAGCCATCCTTTGAGGGTTGCTGTCCGTTGGAATCCGGCTTTCTCGAAGAGGTGTAGCGACGCTTCGTTGTCCAGATTGATGTAGGCATACAGATGATGCAGATGGAGGTTTTTGTTTGAAAACTCTGCCAGCAGGTGGAGGGCTTGTAGGGCATAGCCATGGCGGCGGTAGCTGCGGAGTGTGGTGATACCCACCTCTGCACGGAGCTGATGGGGGTTGAAGTCGATAAGGTCTACAATGCCCAAGGTCTTGTCGTCGTGGCAGAACATCATGCGCACTTGCTTGTCGGTGTAGATGTCGCCGGTGCTGTTGAGAATAAACTCCCTGAGCAGGTAACGGGAATAGGGCACATTGCTGATGCCCGACTCGAAAATGTTGGGGTCGTTCTCAACAGAGTAGAGCAGGTCGATGTCGTCGGGCTCCATCGCTCTGAGGTATACGTCACCGGTGGTAAGATGTTCGGTTGTTGACATTCTGTTACTTATATCCTTAATAGTTGCCGTTTTTCAATACTTCCTTGTCGGTAATAACCAAATTGTCCTTCGGATGGTAAGTTCCGATGTAGACATTGTCCATGGGTCTTGATGAGAAGATGCGGAAGATACTGTCGTAACTAAATGAGTCGGTGTCGTAGACGACGTATGTAGTCTGTCCCGGCTGTATCAGGTCGAGATGGTCGAGATGGCCATTGGGGATACTTTGCTCGTCGCCGACAACGAACTGTGCTGAGACTCCTTTGTTGCGAGCCAGGCGGCGACACTTGTTGATGGCATGTTCGCGGCCGAAGAAGATATATTCGGGGAACTTCACATGTCGGCGTATGCGGAGTCCCAGTGCATCGCGGATCAGACTTGGCACCATGCCGATGAGCTCGAGGGTAGCCTTTCCGTAGATGGCAGCCTTGATGGGGAGGGTGACGACAAACGACATGTGGCCGTAGTGCTTTCGGAAAAAGATGAGCATGGCCTCATAGAAGACATGCACGTAGCGGAAGCTCGACTTGTGCGTACTCTCGCCCTTGTAGTGTAGGATGTGCGTGGGCAAGTACCAGTTTTGAAAACCTTTCTTCAGCAGGCGGTACGACAGGTCGATGTCCTCGCCATACATGAAGAAGTCTTCATCGAGCAACCCTGCTTCGTTCAGTGCCGTGCGCCTCACCATGCAGTAGGCACCGCTGATGATCTCAATCTGCGACGGTTTGTCCCAGGGCAGATAGCTCATATAGTAGCGTCCGAACTTACGGCTCTTGGGATAGCGGTTGCACAGTCCGAGCAGTTTGTAGAGCGAAGTCATCGGCGATGGCAGTCCGCGTCGGCTTTCTAAAGCGTTGCTGCCGTTGCGGTTGAGCATCTTCACGCCAGTGGCTCCTGCTTCGGGGTGGGCATCCATGAAGCTGAGTGTCTCGCGGATAGTACCTTCTCCGACGATGGTGTCGGGGTTGAGCAGCAATACGTATTCACTCTCCGACTGGCGGATGGCGATGTTGTTGGCTCTGGAGAATCCTAAGTTGTGATTGCTTGACACGACATGTACCTTGGGATGGCGCTTCTTGATGTATGCCACGCTGCCGTCGCGGCTGTGGTTGTCTACCACGTACACTTCGGCGTCGATGTCTTCAAGAGCCTTCCGGAGGCTGTGCAGGCATTGGTCGATATAATACTTGACGTTGTAGTTGACGATGACTACCGTTAGTTTTTTCATGATTCTTAATGCTTAATTCTTACAGCATAATGCTTAGCGATGTTTCTACAATCCTTCTTCGGATGGGGTGGGGAATTGGGGACATGGTTCCTCTCCTTCTGAGGTGTTGAGCGCAGTCTCCTTTTCACACCTATTCTTCGACGGATAGATAAACGTCATGGCGATGGCGAGGATAATGGCCAGATAGCCATAGCTGGGCGTCATCGACATATAATATAATAAGGTATTAGTGACAAGGCCGGCTCCAAGGATAATAAGCCGCAGAATGCCGAAGCGCATCAACGACTGGGTTGGTTGTTGTGAGAGTTGGCGGCGAATACCTTTTGTCCGAAAAAGGTAGAGACAGAGTGGAATGACTGCCAAAGTGATTAGTTCGACGATAGCAAGCATGATATAATGCCCTTGGTCGTCCATTTCCAGACCGCCAGGCAGCAGCATGTTGCTTTCGTAGAGCACCACGAACATCACACTGATAGCAATGGGAGCCCAGAAGAAGACTCTCAAAACCCTGACTACCTTATTTAATTCATTATTCATAATACGTAATTATTGCAAAAATGCTTACAGTTGCCTTTCTTAGGGCTGTTGTTTTGTCATTTCGTTGGTGTGGGGGTGTTACTGAAACGGTGTCCGGTTCAGAATGGATCGTCCGAGCGTTACCTCATCGGTGTATTCCAGTTCGTTTCCCACAGAGATGCCTCTTGCTATGACACTCAGCTTAACACCCGTCGCTGCCAGTCGGCGAGAGATGTAGAAGTTGGTGGTGTCGCCCTCCATCGTACTGCTCAATGCCAAGATGACCTCTTCGATACCACCAGCCGAGACGCGTTCCACCAAGGAGTCGATTTCAAGGTCGCCCGGGCCAATGCCGTCCATAGGCGAGATAATTCCTCCCAGAACGTGGTAGAGACCACTGAACTGTTGCGTATTCTCAACAGCCATCACATCCTGAATGTTCTCCACAACGCAGATGATGCTTTGGTCGCGCCGATGGTCGCTGCAGATGGGACATACCTCCTCGTCGCTGATGTTGTGGCATACGCGGCAGTAGCGCACCTCTTGCTTCATCCTGCTGATGGCTGTAGCGAAACCTTCCACCTCTTCCGCGGGTTGACGGAGCAGGTGGAGCACGAGACGGAGAGCTGTCTTGCGCCCGATGCCAGGCAGTTTGGCAAACTCCGTAACCGCCCTTTCCAACAGTTGTGACGGATATTGCTGTTGCATATCGGGGTGCAAAGTTACGAATTAGTGAGCAAAATGCAAAAAGAAAATAAGTTTTTCTTTCCTTTTTCGGGCGGGAGAAGGCTCAGAGTTAGCCGTGGATTGAAAAAATGAAGGTAAAAAAAGTGATTGATATCAGCAAATCATAATTTTTTTATGTTTTTTTTTGGTTGTTACAAGAAAAAGTAATAATTTTGCGCACGAAAAAAGAATACTAAAAAAGAAGCCAGAGCGGCTCACCTATACTTTTGACAGCAAGAAAGGGTGGAAGAAAGATATATCATGGAAACATCAATACTACTCGCGTGAGCGTAAGTGTTGATATACTCGAGCTTATATAATTTACAGGACAAGCACGTAGTTTAACTGCATTTATGCCGTTATAGCACCTAATTTCATCAAACTAAGAACAAGTAGTATTAACTCTTTAATAATAATATTTATGGAAATGAAAGAAGCTATTGCTGGCACTTTGGAGTCGGGCGACATCCTGATTCGCATTGAGCCTGCCGACAAGGAGGGGTTGGAAATCGACCTCGACAGCACTGTAGCCTACCAGTTTGGAAGGCAAATTAAAACCGTCATCACCGAGACGCTTACATCCTTGGGCATCAACCAGGCTAAGGTGGTTGCCACCGACAAGGGAGCCCTCGACTGCACCATCCGTGCCCGCGTGACGGCCGCCGCCGTCAGAGCCACGGGAAAAGATGTGTGGAAAGATTGAAACTCGTCAACTAAAAAATCAGAAATCATGCAGAGATTAAGAAGAACCATGATGTTCGTGCCGGGCAACAATCCTGGCATGATGTCGGACGCCTTCATCTATGGCCCCGATTCTATTATGCTCGACCTCGAAGACTCAGTGACGATGGCCGAGAAAGACACAGCACGACTCTTAGTACACAATGCCCTGAAAACCATCGACTATGGACAGACAGAGATGGTGGTGCGTATTAACCCGCTGAACACCCCTTACGGAAAGAAAGACATCGAGGCTGTGGTAAAAGCCGGTGTTCATGTCATCCGTATGCCGAAAACCGAAACGGCGGAGGAAGTGGTAGAAGTAGAACGCGAGATAGAAAAGGTTGAGAAAGAGATTGGCTGCCTCGGACGCACCAAGATCATGGCTGCCATCGAGAGCACACTGGGCATCGTCAACGCCTATGCCATCGCAACAGCATCGAAGCGCATGATGGGTATCGCACTGGGAGCAGAAGACTACTGCGCCAACCTGAAGACACAGCGCACACAGGGTGACAACCCCAACTTCGGAATGGAGCTGCTTATGGCCCGGCAGATGATCGTCGTGGCAGCACGTGCCGCCGGCATCGATGCCCTCGACACTGTCTACTCTAACCTCAACGATATGGATACGTTCCGCCGTGAGGTGGAGATGATCAAGGCACTGGGCTTCGACGGCAAGTCGATTATCAACCCGCGCCAAATTGAGATCGTCAACGATGTGTTCACACCGAAACAGAAAGATATCGACAAGGCCCTGGCCGTCGTTGCAGCCATCAAGGAAGCTGAGAAGAAGGGCTCGGGCGTCATTGCTGTCAACGGCAAGATGGTTGACCGCCCCGTAGTGATTCGCGCCGAGCATACCATCGAGCTCGCCATCGCATCAGGAGTTTTAAAGAAGGAGGACTTAGACAATGAATAACATTATCGCACAGAGAGCAGCCCTCGTAGAGCAGGCTGCCACCCAGATGGGTAAAGATATATATAAAGGTACGCGCGCGAAGGAACAGACAGCACGCACAGAGAACCAGAAAGAGGGTGCCTCGTCGAAGGTCTGCACGTTGGAAGAGGCTATCCGCAAGAGCGGACTGAAAGACGGGATGACCATCTCTTTCCACCATCACTTCCGTGCCGGCGACAAGGTGGTTAACCTCGTCGTTGACAAACTGGCCGAGATGGGCTTCAAGAACCTGCACCTGGCAGCATCGAGTCTGCAGGACGTACACAAGCCGCTGATTGAGCATATCAAGAACGGCGTGATCACGGAGATCTCTACCAGCGGACTGCGTGGCGAGCTGGCTAACGAGATTTCGCGCGGACTGATGGAGAAGCCCGTCGTATTCCGCTCGCACGGTGGACGTGGCTCGGCCATCGCCAATGGCGACCTCCATATCGACGTTGCCTTCCTCGGCGCTTCGTCGTCGGACGCAGCTGGTAATGCTTGCGGCTTCTCGCGCTCGGAGAATGCCAAGAGCATCTGCGGCTCGTTAGGCTATGCCCTGCCCGACGCTCGTTATGCTGACAAGGTGGTTATCCTGACCGACGACCTTGTGCAGTATCCCAACACACCCAACGCCATCTCTGAACACGACGTCGACTTCGTCGTTGAGGTGGAGTCGGTAGGCGACTCGTCGAAGATAGCCTCGGGTGCCATCCGTGATACAAAGAATCCACGTGACATCCTGCTGGCCAAGCAGGCTGCCAAGGTGATTATCAACAGCGGCTACTTCAAGAACGGTTTCTCCATCCAGACTGGTTCGGGCGGTGCTTCGCTCGCTGCCGTGAAGTATATCCGCGAGAGTATGATCGAACAGGGCATCAAGGCTTCGTTCGCCCTCGGAGGCATCACTGCCCATATGGTGAAAATGCACGAAGAAGGCTTGATCGACCGTCTGATCGATGTACAGTCGTTCGACAAGGTGGCTGCCGAGTCGCTTATGAACGATCCGATGCACAAAGAGGTGTCGGCCAGCGAGTATGCCAGTGCCGACACGCCGGGATCGGCTACCCACTATCTGGACATCGTCATCCTCTCAGCCCTCGAAGTAGATGTTAACTTCAACGTCAACGTGCTCGTTGGTAGCGATGGTATCATCCGTGGTGCCGTAGGCGGTCATCCTGACACTGCAGCCGACTCGGCTCTGTCGATCATCGTCTGCCCGTTGCTGCGCGGACGTATTCCATGCGTGGTCGACGAGGTGACAACGCTCATCACACCGGGTAGCACCGTCGATGTCGTCGTCACAGAGTATGGCATCGCCGTCAATCCGGCTCGTCCGGAGATTGCTGAGCGCCTGAAGGCTGCCGGCCTGAAGATTGTCACACTCGAAGAACTTCGTGATCACGCCCTGAAGGTGATCGGTCAGCCCGACCCGCTGCCCTTCGGCGACAAGGTGGTCGGCGTGGTGATGAACCGTGACGGCTCCGTCATGGACGTGATTAAGAACATCAAAGGATAGCAATGCAGATAACGCTTGAACAGTTGCTGGGCAGTCGCGACGCGAGGCATGCACGACAGATGAGCTTGTTGGAACAACATCCCGACAAGACGTTGGTGTGCCTGACGGTCGTGATGCCTGGCAGCGTCAAGCGCAACGAACAGTCGCTCACGGTCGCCCATGCTGCTATCAGCGAGATGCGCAGAGTGTTTGACGGTGAGACATATAGCCTTGAAGAGTGTGATCTTGAAACGGGCTACGAAGCATACCTTATAACATCTCTCACTGAAACGGAAGCAAAGACGCGCTGTTGCGACATCGAAGACAAGCACCCACTGGGACGGCTCTTCGACATCGATGTGATCCAGCACGACGGAGCACCGCTTGGTCGGGCTGCGGTAGGACGCGCACCGCGCAAATGTCTTATCTGCGACAACGAGGCTCGCTACTGCATGCGCAACCGCACGCATACGCAAGAAGAGCTGCACCAGCATATCAACCGCCTCATCAACAACTATAATGATATGAATACGTGACACGAACCTTCTGACTGCCAGCCATGTACACCGAATACGAGATTCGCCAACTGCCTCTGACGCTGAGAGCTTACCGCCAACGGGTGGAACGCTTTCTTGCTGAAAATAGTTTACGCCTTGACGACGTTGACTATTATGCGGGGGTATATGCCGTGGGCGATGACGAGCTGCTGGCTGGCGGTGGTCTGAAAGGCAATGTCATCAAGTGTATTGCCGTGGGCAACAGGCTACGCGACGAGGGGATGAGCAACCGGCTGGTGTCGCACCTGATCAGTAGAGCCCATGAGCAGGGATTCACCACCATACGCGTGTTCACCAAGCCCGATAACCTGCACATCTTCGAGAGTCTCTCGTTCCGGCTGTTGGCAAAATCGCCAAAGGCTATCCTCATGGAGACGGGCGACGGCTTGAAACGATATTGCAACCTTCTGTCCACGATAAGCTCTACGGAGTCAATCTCTACAAGAATCTCTACGGAGACAATGTATAAAGGAGAAAGCATTTCTCACTCCTCGCTCCCTGCTCCCCGCTCCTCGAAAAAAGGCGTGATCGTCATGAATGCCAACCCCTTCACTCGTGGACATCGCTACCTGATAGAGCAAGCCGCACGGCAAGTAGACCACTTGTTTGTGATGACTGTGAAAGAAGATCTCTCGATGTTCGGCTACGAAGAACGGCTGGCCATGATTCAAGCAGGGTGCCGTGAACTGAACAACGTGTCTGTCGTGGAAGGAAGCGACTACGCAATTTCTGCCACGACATTCCCCACCTACTTCCTCAAACAACTGTCGGATGCGAGCGATACACAGATGACGCTCGACCTCGATCTGTTCGCTCGCCATATCGCTCCTGCCCTCCAGGCTTCGGTACGCTTTGTTGGTTCCGAACCGACCGACACGTTGACCCGACGCTACAACGAGCTGATGAAGCAACAGATGCCAGAGAAAGGGATAGAGGTCATAGAAATAGAACGGCTCCAATTGCCGACGGAAAACGATGAAACAGAACAAGATACAGCCGTCAGTGCTTCTGCCGTGAGACGTTTCCTGAATGAAGGCTCCCTGCAGAAGGCTGCGGCTCTGGTTCCGCCGACCACCTTACCCTATCTGATTGCCCACCTTGCCACACAAGCCCTACAGACAGAGCTCGACACAACACCGAAACCAGGGTTGGTCGACAAGCACGACAACGGAGCACATCACGACATGGACTACGCGTTGATGCTTGAAAGCATCCGTGCGCTACACCCCTATTTCTTGAAACTCAGTCTGTTAGGTTTTCAAGATCAACAACCAGAGACAGAACAGATACGCACCATAGGCATCAAGGCTGAAAAGGCAATGCTCGAAGCCACACATAACGTGAATACCCATAAAGGGGCGTTGTTCTCATTAGGATTGGCTGTCGTGGCTGCCGCACAAATGATGAAGAGCATGCAGAAAGAAGAGAAAAGAGGGAAAACACCTAATGTAACGTCACTCCAACATATTATAAAGCAACTGGCATGCCAATTCCCCAAAGCCGAGGGAACCCATGGCAGCTCGGTTTTTGAGAAGCATCCTGTCAGGGGAGCTTTGGCCAACGCTCAGCAAGGCTATGCCCAACTGGCAACTGACTGGCTACCCTACTATCAGCAACTGCGCTACGACGAGTATCAATGTCACAAGACATTGTTGCACATCATGTCACAACTCGACGATACGAACATTTACTATCGTAAGGACGCCATGACTGTTGCCCGCGTAAAACAACTGTCTGAAGAGCTGTTAGCCGACTTCTCAGTCGATAAGCTCTCGGCAATGAACGAACAGTTCATCGACGAGAATATCTCACCTGGAGGCAGTGCCGACATGTTGTCGTTGACAGTTTTTATCCATTCGATATTATCTTAACTTAACATATTTATTAACTTAATAATCAAAACATTATGGTAGAAGTAATTCAACAGGGAGTTTACCTCCTCAATGGTACTGAAATCAAGACGGACAATACGGGTATGCCAACGCCCGACGAGGCACGTGAGAACACGATCACCTATGGTATCTTGCGTGCTCATGACGTGGACGGCTCGAAAGGCAAGAAGATGCGTATTCGCTTCGATGCTATGGCCTCTCACGACATTACCTATGTTGGTATCATCCAGACAGCTCGCGCCAGCGGTTTGGAGAAGTTCCCGATCCCTTATGCTATGACAAACTGCCACAACTCGCTCTGTGCTGTAGGCGGTACTATCAACGAAGACGATCATGTGTTCGGACTTTCTGCCGCAAAGAAATACGGTGGTATCTACGTTCCCGCCAACCAGGCTGTCATCCACCAGTATGTGCGTGAGGAGATGGCTAAGTGCGGCAACATGATTCTCGGTTCGGATAGCCATACGCGCTACGGCTCGCTCGGTAATATGGGAGTTGGCGAAGGCGGTGGTGAGCTGGTGAAGCAGCTGTTGAAGAACACTTGGGACATCAACGCTCCTGAGGTGGTGCTGGTATGGCTCGAAGGCGCTCCGAAGAAGGGTGTCGGCCCCCACGACGTGGCTATCTCGCTCGTCAAGGCTACCTTCGAGAGCGGTTGCGTAAAGAATAAGGTGCTGGAGTTTGCCGGTCCTGGCGTGAAGAATCTGCCCATCGACTTCCGTAACGGTATCGACATCATGACCACGGAGACCACCTGTCTGAGTTCTATCTGGATCACCGACGACGAGGTGAAGCACCACTACGAAATACACAACCGCCCGCAGGACTTCAAGGTGCTGCAACCGGGTAAGGTGGCTTACTACGACATGATGATTCGCATTGACCTCTCCACTCAGGAGTCGATGATCGCTCTGCCCTTCCATCCCTCTAATGCTTTCACTATCCATGAGTTGCAGCAGAATCCTGTTGAGATTCTGAAGAAGATTGAAGAGGATGCTCAGAAGAAGTTTGGCGACAAGGTCGACGTACATCTCGTTGACAAGGTGCGCGATGGAAAGGTATACGCTGACCAGGGTATCATCGCAGGTTGCTCAGGCGGTACCTATGATAACCTCTCGGCTGCAGCTGCTATCATGAAGGACAAGACCATCGGTAATGACTATTTCACCATGTCGGTCTATCCGCAGTCAACACCGGTATACATGGCAACGACACGTAATGGCATCGCCGAAGAGCTGCTCGAGGCTGGTGTTGTCATCAAGCCCGCCTTCTGCGGACCATGCTTTGGTGCTGGTGATGTTCCGGCGAACAACGGCCTTTCTATCCGCCACACTACGCGTAACTTCCCCAACCGCGAAGGTTCAAAGCCCGGACAGGGACAGCTCTCGCTGGTATGCCTGATGGATGCTCGCTCTATCGCCGCTACGGCTGCCAACGGTGGTGTCATCACAGCTGCTACTGATGTCGACTATGTAGACAACCACAAGCCTTACGAGTTCGACTCGAAGATCTACAGCCGTCGTCTCTTCTACGGCTTTGGTCATGAGGATGCCAGCGTAGCCTTGAAGTACGGACCGAACATCAAGGACTGGCCAAAGATGTATCCGATGCAGGACAACATGCTCGTTGAGCTGGCTGCCGTCATTCACGATCCCGTGACAACGACCGACGAACTGATTCCTTCTGGCGAAACGTCAAGCTATCGTTCGAACCCGCTGAAGCTCTCTGAGTTTGCTCTTTCGCGCCGCGTTCCTGAATATGTTGGCATCAGCAAGCGCATCCAGAAAGAAGACCTTGAGCGTCGTGCCGGCAATGTGCCGCAGCATGTTGCTGAGGCTCTCGCCAAGGTCGGTGCCAAGGCTGAGGACACCTCGTTTGGTTCGTGCGTCTTTGCCAATCGTCCTGGCGACGGCTCTGCTCGTGAACAGGCTGCTTCGTGTCAGAAGGTGCTCGGTGGCGACTGCAACATCTGCTACGAGTATGCCACGAAGCGTTACCGTTCTAACTGTATCAACTGGGGTATCGTGCCCTTCACCATTGCCAAGGAGACTGAATTCCAGTATGAGCCGGGCGACTTTGTCTTCGTTCCTGGCATCCGCGAGGCTATCCTCGGTGGCAAGGAAGAGATCGACGCTAAGGTTATCACCAAGCAGGGCGTGAAGGACATCCACCTCTTCTTCCAGAACCTCACCGCCGACGAGCGCCAGATCTTGGCCGACGGCTGCCTCATGAACTATTATAAGAACAAGAAGTAATCATAATTAGCAAATAGTCAAGAAAGATGAAAGAAAAGATTCAGATGACCACTCCGTTGGTCGAGATGGATGGCGACGAGATGACTCGCATCCTGTGGAAAATGATTAAGGACGAACTGATTCTCCCGTTCGTTGACCTGAAAACCGAGTATTACGACCTGGGACTGCCCAAGCGTGACGAGACACGTGACCAGATCACCATCGACTCTGCCGAGGCAACGAAGAAGTATGGCGTAGCCGTGAAGTGTGCCACCATTACCCCGAATGCCCAGCGCATGACGGAGTATAAGCTGCATGAGATGTGGAAGTCGCCTAACGGCACCATCCGCTCTATCCTCGACGGCACCGTGTTCCGCACACCTATCACCATTCCGAGCATCAAGCCTGCCGTGAAGAACTGGGAGAAGCCTATCACCATCGCCCGTCATGCTTATGGCGATGTCTATAAGAGTGTTGAGATTCGCGCCACTGAGCCCGGCGTAGCCAAGATGGTGTTCGAGGGTGAGAGCGGCAAGCGCGAAGAGGTGGTCATCCACACCTTCAAAGGCCCCGGCGTGCTGCAGGGTATGCACAACGTCGACAAGTCGATCCGTTCGTTCGCTCACTCGTGCTTCAAGTTCGCCCTCGACCGCAACGAGAGCGTATGGTTCTCAACGAAGGACACCATCTCGAAGAAGTACGATGCTCAGTTCCGCGTCATCTTCGACGAGGTGTTCCAGGAGTACAAGGAAGAGTTCGACAAGCGCGGCCTGGAGTATTTCTACACGCTGATCGACGATGCCGTAGCTCGCGTCATCCGTTCGAAGGGCGGCTTCATCTGGGCTTGTAAGAACTACGACGGCGACGTGATGTCCGACATGGTATCGACAGCCTTCGGTTCGCTGGCAATGATGACTTCCGTACTCGTTTCTCCGGAAGGCAACTACGAGTATGAGGCTGCTCACGGCACCGTGACCCGCCACTATTACAAGTACCTGAAGGGTGAAGAGACATCTACCAACCCGATGGCTACCATCTTCGCATGGAGCGGTGCGTTGCGCAAGCGCGGTGAGAAGGACGGCAACAAGGAGCTGATGAACTTCGGCGACCAGCTTGAGGCTGCCTGCTTCGACACCTTGAACGAAGGTATCTGCACGAAAGACCTTGTCAACCTCATGGAGGGCATCGAGCCGAAGGCCGTCAACTCGGCAGGCTTCATCGCTGCCATCCGCGAGCGTCTGGAGAAGCGTCTGGCTTAACCTCTCGTCTGCTTCATAGCATTAATCACAGAGACACAGAGAAACAGAGTTCTTTCCGTTGTGAAACACTCTGTCGCTCTGTGTCTCTTTCTTTCTGTCAGCCAGCTATTGTATGTACTGATTCTGCTCGTCGATAATCCATTGGATATACTGGCTGTAGTCGTGTGCTACAAGTTGCCCGTTTTCACGGTCGTCGCGCCAAGTGTCAGTCCAGTCCATGTCGTAGCCGTTGCCTGTAGCGTCGTGGAAGATGTGGCCTTCGCCCTCATTCATTTTCCAATAGGCAACAAGGCCTTCTGAATGCGGGTCGACGCTACCCAGTCCGAGGTTGATCTCGGCTGCCGATAGTGCACGGTTCCAAAGACGTACTTCGGCCAGTCGACCGTTGAAGAACTGGCTGCGTCGGTAGTTGCCCCACGACATGCCCAGTTCGAAGCGTTGGAAAGGACACACCTTTCCGCTCCCCGAGGTGGTAACGTCGAAGATACCGTCCACGTACATTGTGAAGTTCTGACCATCGTAGGTACACGACACAAGATACCATCGCCCTGTCTGGAAATGGGTGTTAGAAAAGGCACGTCCACCGGGGAGAACCCATTGCAGCACGTCACCTCCAGCCGAACCGTTCTCGCCGAAGCGGAACATGTTAGCCTCTTCCTCGTTCTTCCCCTCAATGGCCAGTACGCGCTTGATGTCGCCCACACGGCCAAAGACGTTGCTGTAGCACTTGAACTCGATGGTCCATGCCGAGAGGTCTTGTCGCTTCTCGTCTGGGAAGATATAATTAGACGAGGCGTTAAGATCGGTCTTGAGCGAATAGAAACTGATGCGTCTTGCCACCTTCAGGAAGAGGGTGCGTGATGCTTCGATGGCTTCCAGTGACGACGACTGGCGGATGGTGACAGGAATGAGGTAGGTACGGCCCTCTTGGAAACCTTCAGTGCTGATCACTCGTACATTGACAGCCGACGATTGTGCCGATCCTTCTTTTATAATCACTTGGCTGTCGTCGAGCTCTACGCTACCTTCGGGGATGGGGTAGTAGGAGGTGTTGTTGACGGCATTATAGTTTTCTACGAGTGAAGGATCGATAGCCAGCGAGACGGTCAAGTCCGTATCTGTTTTCTTTGTCGTCTTTACAGTAATGGGGTAGGTGGCAGGTGTCTCTTCCACGACGAAATTCTGTATGGCACCCTGTTCCGTGCCTGTGATGAGCAGGCCGTTCTTCGAATAGTCGAAGTCGTCGCCGTCGGTGCAGGATAGCAGAAGGGCGAAGGAGCATAGAGAAAGGATGTTGTTGCGGCAAAACCGCAATACACTGAACCTTGGGGGGATGCTGTTGCGGAAAAACCGCAACACACTGAACCTGTTGTATGTTGTTTGATTCTTCATGTGCTTTGCTTTTGTTTACCTATTTTACGATTTTACTTTTTTCACCTTTTCAATGATTGTTCATCAGCCAGATGGCAGCGCGGATGGCGTCGTATGGCTGGCCAGTCGAGGTGTGGTAGTAGTTGCGCTCTACGTAGAAGGCACCACAGCCACCCTTGTGTCCTTGTTCGGGTTCCCAAACGGCATAGTTGAGAATCTGCCCACCCTCGGGATAATGGCCGAACGACTCGCAGTAGATCATCTTTTCGTCAGCATGGCCGTTGCTGCCAACGCCGGCTCCTTGGTAGCTATAGGCTTGTTTTACGAGATAGTCGCAATAGGCATCTATCTCAATGCTGGGAGCATGGTTGAAGTAGTCGACGATGACCAGTTTCTCGGGCCATTGTCCGTTAGGACCGAAATATTCGTCGGCCACCTTGGCTACGAAGAGCATATCTTCGGCCGACCAGCCCTCATAGTCGAAGTCAACACCATCGAGTCCAGAGACCACCACGGTGTCTACTATCCACTCTGCGTATGCTCGTAGGATGGTTTCGTCGACACCTTGTGTCATGTCGTAATGGCGACCTTTGTAGTCGAACTGGTGGCGGTAGTGTGATGCATCGGCGTGCATGACGAAGCGCATGCCTTTCTTCTCTTGGCACTCGCGCATGTCCTGATAGGCGATAGGATGAGTCGCTGCAGTGGGGATTCCCATCCAGAGGTTGACGATGTCGAGGCTGTCGGGCAGTCCGACAATACGCTCGCCCCATGAGGCTGGGTCTTTATAGCCCGTTGCACCCTCAATGGGGGCCCAGTCGGCATAGTAGACGTAGCTTATTTCATGGTTGCTCTGTTTGAAAGCCCGAAGCTGAGCGTAGTATTCTTCACTGTATGTGTTTGGCTTCTGTATGTCTAACGGCTCCGGGTCGGTGCTGCATGATGCAAGCAGCACGGGGAGCAAGAGAAGGTTGTTGCGGCAAAACCGCAACATACCGGACCTTTTGGTTGATATTCTTTTATTCATTTTCTTGTCGTTCAATGCTCAATGTTCAATGTTCAAATTCTTTCTGTCCCACCAAAGGCGAGTGCCACCATTGTCAGCTCCTCCTCCTAAGGCTTCCTCGGAGAGCGTCTGCACGGCTGTCTCAACGACAGTAGCGTTGGTGTTATATTCCTCGACGGGGAAGGGGCAACGGCGTACCTGCAGGTCGGTATCGATGGTTCCGCCGGAGTCGTTGTTCACCACAGGGAAAAGTCTGGGATAACCGGTCCGACGATATTCTGCCCATCCTTCACAACCGTCAGGGTAGAGGGCAATCCATTTCTGTGTGATAATGCGTTCCAGCTTCTGTTCGGCTGATGCATCGTCATCCCATGCAATGGTGATGGCCGACATTGCCTCATGGCTATTGCTGCCACCTGTCGGATCTTCATATTTGGCCGGAACACTCTCGCTGTCAGCAATAAAACTGTCGGCTCCCTGTACATTGTTCTCGCTAAACGAGGCGCGGATGCCGTTCTCATAAAGCGTCTTGGCATCGCCCTGGATGAAACCTCTGACGACAGCCTCGGCCCGAAGGAAGAACGATTCAGCCGCTGTCATCCAAACAATGGGTGTTGTCGTACGGTCGATGTTCAGATTCGAGACACCGTTTCCTGCATAGCGTGTCGGGTTCATGTTGTGCACGCCGAGGCGTACCCCGTGGTAGCCTCCGTTTGCCGCTTCTACGAAATAAGCTGCCCGACGCGGGTCGTTATATCCGTTCATGTAAGAGTCCATCGATGCGCTCATACGTATCTCACCAGCATTGAAGGTGTAGGCCATGTCGTAGTTGGGGTGGTAGTAGGTCACCCGGTTGTGTTGAAGCACGGCACGTTGGTCGGTCGTCTCTATGTAGCCTATCGGACAAGCCTCCGACTTCTGTGCCTCTTGTCGGGCCAAGGCTTCATCGGCGTAGCTGACACGCATGGCCAGTCGCAGACGCAACGTATTGGCAAACTTCACCCACAGCCGCACTTGTCCACCATAGACGATATCGTAGTCAGTAAGCATCTGTTCGTCGGCTTCAGCGTAAGGAGTGAGGACGTCGATGGCGTTGTCCAGTTCGGTGAAGAAGTGTCGATAGACGGCCTGTTGGCTGTCATAGGCTGTACCGAGGGTTCCGCTGCCAAAGTTGATATACGGAATAGGCCCATACATGTCGGTAACGCGGTGGAGCGCCTCCACCTTGACGATGTCGGCCAAAGCAGCCACCTGGGGCATCTGCTGCTCTTCGGCTTTCTGCCGCATTTTCTGCCATGCAGGCATCACTTCAGAGAAGGCACGACGGAACATCTGGTCGTACCATCCGCTGACGAAGCTGTACGAGCCATTGTGTACGCCATTGCGCCAGGTGCCGGTAAGTCCTACGTAGCCAGAGAAAGGGTCGGCCGAAAGACCTTGTGCCACTTGGTAGTCGGACGAGAGGCAGTTGCCCGATCCATCGTCGAAGAGCACTACGCGGCTCTCCATCTGCGTGAAGAAAGCGCCCACGTTCTGATAGTCGCGCTCCAGGTCGTCGTCGGTCAGCCGATGGCGGTCGGTGTTCACATCGTCGAAGCCGCTGGTACAGGCTGCGAGAAAGAACAACAGTGAAAGGCTGCCGTATTGCAGCAGCTTATGGGGCAATGAGGAAATATTTTGATTGTTCATTCTTAGTTTTGATTGATTTTGATTGGTGAGTATAACAGATCAGAAACGCAGCTTGATGGCGAATCCCATCGACCGCAGACTTGGCTGCATGAAATAGTCGATGCCCTGATAGTAGGTTCCGGTGTTAGATGTCATCTCTGGGTCGTAGGGAGCATGGTTGTAAATCATCCAGAGGTTGTGAGCAACGAACGAGATGTTCAGTCCTTTAACCCACGAGAGCCAACGATTGACGGGGATGTCATAGCCGATGGCCAATTCTTGCAGGCGCAGGTTGGTGGCACTGTAGACATAGCGCGAGTCGACCGTTCCCTGCGGGTTGCCCACGGTCTGGTAATAAGCTTGTGCGGGAATGGGGCGTCCGTTGATGAGCACACCTCCATTGTTGCGTGCTTCTTGCGACGCCTTCGATGCACCATAATAGTCGAGGATAGCTTGAGTCTCTGACACCACGATGCCACCATTGCGATAAGTAAAGAGGAAGTTGAGGCTCAGCCCATTCCATGAGAGCGTGTTGCCCCACGACAGGTTATAGTTGGGCGTGGCTTTTCCCGCGTACATATAATATTTGTTCTCGTTAGGATTCTTCTCAACGTTCTGTGTAGAGGGGTCTACGTAGATGGCACCGTGCTCGTCGGTTTTGAGCGTCGAGACGTAGATGTCGCCCATCGAACCGCCTTCCGTCAGCCTAATCTGGTAGCCCGATGTGCCGCCCATGTAGAGTTCGCTCAGGTTGTAGAGCTGTCCGTCGATGGGATTACGCCAATCGCGCAGCAGTTCCTTGATACTGTTGCGGTTGAGTGTCCAGGTAAGGTAAGTCTCCCATTGAACCTTTCCTAATGGCTGAGTATAGCGTGCCGACAGTTCGATACCCTTGTTGTCTACGCGTCCACCATTGACCACTGCCGAGGTGTAACCCGTAGAAGCCGACATCGGGGGATAGAAGAATTGATTGAAGGTCTTCGAATAGTAGAGCGTTGTATTGATGCGGAGCCGATTGTGGAAAAGCACAAAGTCGATACCTGCCTCCCACGAATGGGTCTTTTCGGGTTTCAGGTCGTCGTAGAGCACCGTGCTCGTCTCAGCAAATCCCGTCGATGGGTTCACGTCATAGTAGTTGCGTGTTAGGAAAGGCTCGTTGGGCTCGTTACCCACGACAGAGTAGGACAGACGAGTTTTCAGGTAGTTGAGCCAACGGTGGGATTGTATGCTTGGGAAAATGTCAGTCCAGATACCCGAGATGCCAGCCGACCAATAGAAATAACTGTGGTGCGATTTTCCTTCGGCGTTCTCTCCGAGGATGGCCTTCCGGGAGGCCAAGTCGTCTTTGGTCTGGTAGAGTTTCGACGACCAGTCGTTGCGTGCTGTCAGATCGATATAGGCAAGGCTGCGATAGCCCAACTGGGCTGTGGCGTAAAGGCTTTCAAGGATGGAGCGCGGGTTTTGTTGGAAAGGTTTGAAGGTAGAGTTGGTTGTCTCGACATTGGCGAAGGTGAAGAGGTTGGCCGTACCCTTCAGATGTCCCCGGAACCCCACCGACTCAGCATCGCGGCGGTCGAACGATGTACCAACCACGCCGCTGATGTTCCATGAGTTGTCTGTGCCGAAGTATTTGTTCACCTTTGCGAAAGCCTCTGCAAAGAGCTGTCTGCTCCAGGCATCTGTCAGCCCATAGTGGCCATAGCGCGATGCGTAGAGCGTGTTGGTGGATGCGAAGAACTTCTCCTCGTATTTCTCTGTGCTCTTGTCGAACTTGATGCGTCCCGTGATGTCGAGCCAGTCGGTGACAACCCAGTTGAGCGAGGCTGTCAGCTGGTGGCGTTCCTTGTGGTTGACGAAGCGTTCGCGCTCGGTCTCCCAGTAGGGATTCTCCATCGAGATGTCGTAGTTGTAAGGCCAATACTGGACAGGGAAGTTGCGCCCAGTGTCGTAGCGCTCGAAGTAGCCGAGCTTCGAGAAGTCGTCGCCTGCTGGGAAGAGATAAACCGGCACGAGTGGATTGTGATATTGTCCTTGCGACAGCATGTTCTGTTCCTTCACCGTCGAGAGCATGTAGCCAAGGTCGAGCGTCAGGCGGTTGTCCATGAAGTTTGTGGTGTTGCGCAAGGAGAGGTTGTAGCGGTCGAAATCGTTGCTGTGTATAATGCCTCCGCCATTGGTGGCTCCCAGCGATAGATAGGTCTGGTTCTTGTCAGAACCGACGGAGATGCTGGCCGAGTGGCTGAAGTTCTTCCCCGTGCGGAAGAAGTCCTTCGGCGAGTAGGTGCTGGGCGTAGCGAGCTTCTGTCCCCAGCTGAAATAGCTTCCCGTCTCGGTGGGGGCGTATTCGTTCTGGAACTGGTGCATGACGAAGGGATGAGAAAACTGGAACGACCCCGTATAGCTCACGTCCACTCGTCCGGCCGTTCCTTTCTTTGTCGTGATGAGGACAACGCCGTTGGCGGCATTGGCACCGTAGAGGGCAGCAGCCGAAGGTCCCGTCAGTGCTGAGATGCTCTCGATGTCGTCGGGATTGATGTTGGCCAGTGCGTCGCCCGTCTGTCCGGCTCCGGCAAAGATACCCTCCGGCTGTTCGGAAGACAGATTCTGCATCGGTATGCCATCGACGACGTATAGTACGTTGTTGTTGCCGTTGATCGACTTTGCACCACGCATCACCACACGTGCCGATCCGCCCACACCCGAACTGCTGGCGTTGATCTGCACGCCAGCCACCTTGCCGTTGAGCGAGTTGACGAAGTTGGCATCTTTCACCAGTGTGACAGCATCGCCGGCTATCTGCTGAACGTTGTACGACAGCGAGCGGGCTTCCTTCTTGATACCCAAGGCGGTGACGACGACGTCGGTGTCAAGGCTAACGACAGCTTCAGCGAGCTTGATGCTGATGTCATTGCCATTCACATCGACTACCTCGGTGTTGTAGCCGATACACTTCACGGTAAGCTTGTCGCCCTGGGCTGCTTCTATCGTGAAGCGTCCGTCAATGTCTGTCACAGCTCTGCGGCGACTTTGTGATGTCTCTATGATGGCACCGATGACGGGTTCGCCGTCGATGTCTGTCACGATGCCTCTCACCTCTGCTGCAGGTCGGTTGGTCTCTTTAGCCGCCTGAGCATTGCAGGTGATGGCGAAGGTTGGTGCAACTGTCAGGATAGTGGCCACCAACCAGAGTTTTCCTACATGTTTCTTCATGTTGATGTTCCGTTTTTGATTTGTTCCCTTTGAAAAAAAATCCCGGACGCGACAAGTCGAATCCGGGATTTCTATCGATTGTGCTTTACAGCGCAAAGTTAAATCATCTTTATTCAGCGGCGGGAGCCTCTTCAGCGGGAGCCTCTTCAGCTGCGGGAGCTTCCTCGACGGGAGCCTCTTCTGCGGGAGCTTCCTCCACGGCGGGAGTCTCAAGGGCAGCCTTGGCAGCGCGGAGCTCTTCGGCATTCTCGGCGATGACGGTGACGGGCACCTTCACCTCAACCTCCTTGTGGAAGTGGACGATAGCCTCAAATTCGCCCACGTGCTTAGCGTCGCGCATGGTGACAATCTTGCGGTCTACCTCGATGCCCTTCTCAGCCAATGCAGCAACCACCTGAGCCACACCTACGCTACCATAGGTGACACCCGTAGCACTGACCTTGGCGGGGATGACGAGAGCCACACCCTCAAACTGCTTGGCGCGCTCTTCGGCAGCCTGCTTCTGAGCAGCCAGCTTGTGAGCCTGCTGGCGCAGATTCTCAGCGAGTACCTTCTTGGCCGACGGAGTGGCGATAATGCCCTTGCCCTGAGGAATCAGGTAGTTGCGGCCATAACCATTCTTCACGTTAACGATCTCGTTCTTGTAACCCAGACCGATAATATCTTCTTTCAGTATAATTTCCATTCTGTGTCCTCCTCTGATTATTTCATCATGTCTGTTACGTAGGGAAGCAGGGCAAGCTGGCGGGCACGCTTCACGGCCTGAGCCACGCGGCGCTGATACTTCAGAGAGGTTCCGGTGATGCGGCGGGGCAGAATCTTACCCTGCTCGTTGAGGAACTTCTTGAGGAACTCGGGATCCTTGTAGTCGATGTACTTGATACCGCTCTTCTTGAAACGGCAATACTTCTTCTTCTTCGTGTCGATAGAAGGAGCTGTGAGATAACGGATTTCAGACTGTTCTGCCATAATTATGCCTCCTCTTCTGCTTTTTTGCCAAGCTTGGCACGGCGCTTCTCAGCATACTGTGCGGCAAACTTGTCGAGTTTAACGGTCTGGAAACGAATCACCTTCTCGTCGCGGCGATAGGCGGTCTCCAATGTCTTGATCACTTCCGGCTCAGCCTTGAACTCGAGCAGGCAATAGAAACCTGTCGACTTCTTCTCAATAGGATAAGCCATCTTCTTCAGTCCCCAGGTCTCTTCGTTCACAATCTCTGCGCCCTTCTCTGTCAGGACACCCTTGAACTTTTCGACCGTTTCCTTCATCTGTTCATCAGATAAAACGGGAGTTAAAATGAAAACGGTTTCGTACTGATTCATTTGTACAGTTTTGATTAATAATTAATAATGTATAACAATGCCTTTTTTGAAAAGCGGGTGCAAAGGTACTAACAAATTGACAATAATCAATTGTCAGTTGACAATTATTCAGAACTTTAACATTTTTTATACGCAAGAATCGTTACATATCCTCACTTTTTGTGATAAAGCTTGCCAGCTTCTTCCAATATCTGATACATGCGTCGCATGCCTGCGGCCTGTTGTTCGGTAGGTTCGCCCTCCGTGTGGCCGTCTTGACTGGTGAAATAGATGGTTCCGAGGTCGTACCAGGCCTCACCGCTTTCATGAGTCATCAAGTGGCAGAACGTCAAGCCTGTCGGAAGGTAGCTCGACAAAGCGCTGTTGAGTTTCGCATCGAAAAGGAAACGTCCTTCGGAATAGAACATGATAACATATTGCGTAGGCACGGGGTATGCCACGTCGTCGATGCGCTTCGTGTCTTTCATGATGAATCTGCCCGTCTCAGGATTGACGGAGATAATGTTATTGAGCGTCATCACATAGTCTTCCGGCAAGATGTCTATCAGCCGAGCGCCCTCCGGCCTGACAACGGCATAGAGCGCTGAGGGGTTGTCCTGTAAGGTGTACTTGTCGTCGTCGGAGCAGGCGGCCAGCAGACTGATGCCCAGCATCATGGTCAGCATACAAATCATTCTTTTCTTTGCTTTCATTTTCTTTGTTGTTTTTTAATGGTTTTGCAAATATAATGCTATTATGGCCACAATCTTGCACCGCCGAATGAGTTTTTAACAATAATTATCATTTCAACATCAATCTGACTTTTGCCAATAATAGGGTAGACGCAAGCCAATTTGTGATTTGCGTCAAATAACGTCGTTGTTTGCGTCAAATCATGCTGTCATTTGCCGCAAATCACAAGGTCATTTGCCGCAAATGACGAGTTAAAACAGGTAGCCGAGGGTAAGTGTAAAGGTGCGATTGCGGTAATCGTAGTTGTCGGACGACATGATGTCGCTCATGCCCCAGTCATAGCCAAGGGCAACCTGGTAGTGGCGTGCAAGCTCTATGCCGGCATTCAGCCCAACACCCCAGTCCACGCGGTTCATCTCATCGTCGGAAAAGTAGTTCAGTGAAACCTTCTGCTTTTTTTCCGTTTGTATGGTTCCGTTTGTGGCTGTCGTGTTGATTTTGCCGAAGAGACCTACGTTGAGGTAGGGGCCCACACCTGCGAAAAGCTTCATCTGTGAGCCGCATTTCCATTGGTAGCCCACATGCACGGGGATGTTCAGGTAGTAGGGATTGGCCTTGCTCTCGTGAGTCGTGTTGCTGGCAGGTTCCCATATCCTTTCGGTTTTCCATGGTAACGACGAGAGGGCGACACCGAAGTCTGTGTATAGCCCCTTGGCCACAGTCGGCAGCGTCAGCTTGCCCATTGCTCCCACCTTGAAGCCAATGCCCGTCTTCAGGTCACTCGGCACATTCACGTTCATTCCCGCCATTGCGCCCATTCTCAACTCTTGTGCTGCACCGGGGAGCGATATCAGCATCCCAGCGCAAATCATCAATGCGTACTTTTTCATGTTATTGTAATCCATTAATGATATATTAGTAGAATCGTATATAGTCCACAAGCATATAATCACCCGATGATGAAGTGTTTCGTTATTTCATGCGCAAAACCGACATGCAACATGTCCAACAGAATAATAGCAGCAATAATAATCAAAATCGGGACGGCTACAAGATAGACTCCCCATAAAACTATTTCGACAATCCGCCAACCAATAGTCTCTTTCTTGATAAGTGATGGCATTGTCCGGAGTTTGTTGACATAATCAATCGAAAGGAATATAATGGCAAGCACGAACGTAGGAATGCTGTAGAGCCGTCCGTCGACACCAAGATACAAGATGATTACGCCAATCCACAAGGCCCAGTCTCGTATTTCCTTCCACACATCTCTGACAACAGACTTGATGGTTGTAGTTCTCGTTTGTTCTTTCAATACTTCTTTGTTTCTTTCTTCCATGAGGCAAGCTATAAGAGTAATCACCGCGACAAAGCCCCAAACCCTTGCTATGCTGTGCTTTTTTTCCTGTGGTAAAGGCATGTTAGGATGGTGATGAACAATGTGACAGCGCAAAGCCATCTCCATTGTAATGCGACATCACCAATAGGTTCACCCTGAATTGTGGCGCGGGCAACGATACTTATTGTAGCTGAAACATAAAGAGTTATAAGTCCTACCACTTTGCTCCATAAAGACAGTCTGATGGAAAGTGCAAAAAGTAGGTATGCTGACACTTTTAGCCAGACAATCGCTTGGTTATCATCTGATTTCAGCCCTGATGATGCATTGACAGCGGTTACCAGACAGGCAGCTATCATGATTATCATAGCAATGTATGATGCCGTGTTCAATAATTCTTTCTTCAAATCGTAATTAGTCTTTTTGTTAGAAACGAAGGGGCTGCTATATAGTGGATATGCTAATAATGAAAAAATAATGTTCAGAACCAGTAAGCCAACAATTTTCTTCTGTGGATGAAAAGTTGTGCTTTCTGGTAAAAACAACAGTATAATAAAAGCAACTATACTAATCAGATAAAAATAATATTGACCTGCCTTGTGTTTCACAAGCATCGTGATGCTTCCAATAGAGAACAACAGACTCATCGTAGTTCCATAGATAGAGGCTGTACTAACACCTTCTTTATACATCAAATAAAGATTACTGAATACTGTTAGTAGAAAGAACAGCATAACTACTTGAAACGTAAGTAGTGAAAACAAATAGAGTAATCGATCTTTTTTCATTTTCATCTCAGAAAGATTAATAAAGCAGTTCGACCAAATAGAACTAAAACCTATTCTTTTGTCTTATTCTTTTGTAATCGAACTGCATTTTTTCAATTATTAGAAGAAATAGCAGGCAGACCATTCTGCTAACATGAGTACGAAACCAACGGCTGTTCCTGATGCGTATACGCCAAGTTTCTTAGCAGTTTCCTTTATAGCTTTCTCGGTGACTTTAAGAAGCATTTCTTTCGATATTTTTTGTCCAGAATAGTAGGCAATGGTAATGTCAACAGCAACATCAAACCAATCAATGTTAAAAATTTCTCCCAAACAATGTAAGGCTTTTTCCTTATCAAAAGACATCACCTCATACTCTTGAGGTCCCAGGATTCCAATTGCAGGATCATCAATCGCATTGACAACTTCAAGACCGGCCACAGCATAAACCAACGATTGGTCCGAAGGACAAATGTTATTCATTTCTTCCTGGGACACACCCATTGAAACAAACATTTTCTGAGCTGCTCCTCCTGCATTCTCAATCGATTTGTGAATAGCCTCAATCTCTTCTTCCGTGTAGATGGGATCTTGTTCATTTCCTGATCTTGTTTCAGATTCCTTAGAAACTTTCACTAACAGGGAATTCAGTTGATTCCATTCGGAACAGAAATCATTGATATTCTCCTTTTCGGCAAGAGAAAGGATGACTTCTGGCTGATTGTTGTTTTCCAACTCTTCAACCATCACAGAATCTGCACTCTGGCATGATATCTGAAATGCAGAAACACAAATAATACTAATGACAAATAAATATTTTTTCATATAACTGTTTTTTTATGTTTATAATAGTGATTATCAGCTGGCCAGCTTTTTAATTGATTATACTATTAGAGAGTTATAACACCTACGTATGCGTTACCTTCGTCATTGACGAAGCGGATGACGTACTCGCCTGAGAGGGTAGAGGGCAAATCTATGCTACTTTCACCATTGAGAATGTGGTGTTGATAAACGACTTCACCGCCTTGATATAATTCCAGGGTGTAGTCGGCCAAGCGGTCGTCCACATAAATGGTGTAGCTGTCAATGTAAACTGATGGCATTAACATGGGAGCTTTAGGTCTAGGGGGGGGCGGTGTTAATAGGGGGTACCTCACTCCATGTCAATGGAATTGGTTCGCCATTTCCATTAGGATTTGCATTCTGTGCATTCATGGTACTTTTCGTTGCAAGCATCATTAGAACGGCGATTGCAAGCTTTCTTTTTTTCATTTCTTAAAGTTTAGAGTTACATCCATTCACTCATGGCAGTTTGCCAGGCTTTGGGATTCGGTGTGCAAAGGTACGGCTATTTATGGTAATGTGCCAAATAATTCGCTTACATACTTTACATGTATCCATCCCTATCGCTTGATGTTATATCGGAAAGGTCTATAAACAAAGACATTCTGAGAGGTTTTACATAATTTACATGTAAGGTGGGGGAATGGTCTCCCCAAGTCCATGTAATGCCTCATCAAGCCCCTTGACACCCTTGCCGTTAAACAGTTTCTTATTGATGATGGCTCGGCTGTTGGTGATACTTTGCGAAGATTTTCCCAAGAGGTTCTGGATTTCGACACCCAAGAAACGCAGTTTCATGAGCAGAACAATTTGCTGCTCCAAACCAGATAAATCATACTGCCTATCTTGTATTGTTTTCATAAATGTCGGCAGATAAAGCCGTGCCTTGTTTTGCAAGTCTATCCACAATGTATCTGGGGCATTACCTTTTACTGCGTACTGATGCATGCTTACAACCTCTTCGCTATAAAGGATGGATGCTTCCAAGTTCCATTTTTGGGGTCTCAGATGGTCTTCCTGATGGTTGGCAAGTATTGCTTTCAACTTTCCAATCTCCTTTTCGCGCTCTTCCCGCTCAAGGTTGTTTTTGTTCTTTTCAGCGGCTTGTTCTCTGAGCAACTTAGTGTACAGGCGATAGGTCTCTGCGTATTGCAGGTTCTTCTCCTCCAGTTTTCGTTGGGCTTTTCTTTTATAAATATAATAAAGGTACGCGAGGACAAACACAATGACAATAAGAAGCAAGACTGCAACCACAGCATAAAGCATAGTACGTGCGGCTTGCATATCCTTAATCTCAGCCTCTTTCTTGTATTGGCTGTAGTCGTACATCGACTGAATATGCTCCAACTTTTCCGAAGACTTGCTCTGCATGTTCTTTTCGTTAGTCTCGCAATAAAGGCTGGCATACTTCACCACTGAGTCGGCCTGCTCTTTCTTAGTATATAGCCTCATCAGCCCCTCGAAGCCACCCTCAATATTGTTTCGAGGACCGTCAAACAGCAAGACTTTCCGGAAGAAAAACTCGGCAGAATCAAGTTGTCCAGAAAGCAGATAATATTTACCCTTATAGGCATAATAAGCTTCCCGTCCTTTCTCAATATTCCCTTGGCTGTCAAAAAGACCTGCTTCATGTTCGTATTTATCCATATACCATTTAGCTTCTTTGGTCCGGCCTTGTTTCAATAAGTACCATATTATCGTACCATAACAACCATTTGCAATTTGTCCATAGCCATTTACTGTTAAAAGATGCACTGCTTTCTGTTCCTGCTCCACAGCTTCATCGTACCGCCCCAATGCCCAGTAACAATCACTCTGCCACACTTTGCATAGGAGAGCATTGAGCGTATCTCTGGAATTCCATGCGTATTTTTCCATCAACTCCAATTCTTTAAATTCCCGTTGGGGCATTCTCTGGTCAGAATACAGTTGCGACAACTGGCTGTGCACCAGGAACAGGTGCTTCCAGTTGCAGTCGTTGCGGGTGGTGTCGGCGGCTTGATCGGCCTGTTGGTAGAGATCGATAGCCTGTGGCAGACGGGCCATGTTATGGTAGACGCGGGCAAGGAGGTAGAGGGCTTCCACCTGTTCGTTGGGGGAGCCATGGCGGCGGTAGTAGTCTGCCACGCGGCTGAAGGCGGTGTCACCCTCTGTGAGGAGGTCTTGTTTGTTGCGGACTTTCAGCTGAAGCAGTTTGTGGCGCATCAGCTGTCTATGGCTGAGTTTATCGGTCTGTGTGTCGATACTGTCGAATATCAGCGTACTTGCAGTGGCAAAATCATTCGTGTTTTCTATCAGACTATCAGCAAGTTGCATCAGCCTGTCGCATTTCTCGCTACCTTGACAGCTTGTCAGGAGCAAGAGGATTATAGCCCAAAAGGATGTTTTCATGGTTATCGGAGAACAGATTATTGTATATTTTACGATGCAAAGGTAGGGCGTTTCGTCGAAACGACCAATCGTTTAATCTTTATTTATATAGAATTATTGTTTTTTTATTGCGATGATTCTGTGGAGAGATAAATGTTGCTTGCTATGACGTGGAGAGTTACTTCGTATGGTTCAAGACGCAAAAAGCGTCACCCTGATTGTCAGGGCGACGCTTCTTGTGGGATTGATTAGTTTTTTTTACCTCCTGTAGGAGGGGAACATGGGGCAGACTACTCCTGTTCGGGTGTGATGAGCTTGTAGCCCTTGCCGTGGATGTTGATGATCTCAATCTGCGGGTCTTCCTTAAGGTGTTTGCGCAGCTTGGTGATGTAGACGTCCATCGAGCGGGCATTGAAATAGTTGTCGTCAATCCAGATGGTCTTCAGGGCGAAGTCGCGCTGGAGAATCTCGTTGGCGTGGCTACAGAGCAGGGCCAGCAGCTCGTTTTCCTTCGTGGTGAGCTTGGTCTGCTTCTCACCGATGGAGAGCAGCTGCTTCTGTGTGTCGAAGGTGAAGAGTCCGATGTGGTAGAGCGAGCTCTCCTTGTTTTTCTTTCCACGCACGCGACGCAGGATGGCCTCAATACGGAACACGAGCTCTTCCATCGAGAAAGGCTTGGTGATGTAGTCGTCGGCACCCAGTTTGAAGCCCTCCAGGATGTCTTCCTTCAACGTCTTGGCCGTCAGGAAGATGATGGGCATCTCTGCGTTGGCCTGACGGATTTCCTGTGCCAGCGTGAAACCGTCCTTCTTAGGCATCATCACATCGAGCACACAAATGTCGAACTTGGTCTTCAGGAAGGCCTTGTAGCCGGCCTCACCGTCGATGCAGAGTTCTGCGTTGTAACCCTTTGCCTGCAAATACTCGCGAAGCAACATTCCGAGGTTCTCATCGTCCTCGCAAAGCAAAATTTTCAATTTGTCGTCCATAACTATTACAATTTAGATGAATACTATTGTTTATTATCCGTTTTTAGTAGAACTATTCTATCACGGGAAGTGAGATGGTGAAGGTGGTGCCTTTGCCCAATTCGCTATCCACGTGTATCTCGCCGCCGTGTTGGTCGATGATGGTCTTCACGTAGGCCAATCCGAGGCCAAAGCCTTTGGCATCGTGGCGGTTACCCGTGTGCACGCGGTAGAACTTCTCGAAGATTTTCTTCAGGTTCTCTTTCTTGATGCCCAGTCCGGTATCGCGGATGGAGAGGCAGAGTTTGCCGCCCTCGTTCCATGTCTTCAGGTAGATGTCTATCGGCTCATCGGGTTTGCGATACTTCACGGCATTGTCGAGCAAGTTGTTGATGACGTTCTGGAAATGCACCTCGTCTACGAAGATTTTCGAATCGACGGCCCCGATGTCGGTGTAGATCTTTCCGCCTGTATGCTCCACGCGCAGGGTGAACGAATTGGCTATCGACTCCACAATCTCGTTCAGGTCGAGCTCTTTCTTCTTGAACACAGTCTTCTGGCGGTCGAACATCGACATCTGCAACACTTTCTCCACGAGGAATCGCAGGCGTTTCGACTCGTCGTTGATCACCCCGCCCAGGTGGTTCATCATCGAGGGACTCTTCGCGACACTCTCATCATTCAACATCTGAGCAGCCAGGGAGATGCTGGCAATGGGCGTCTTCAACTCGTGGGTCATGTTGTTGATGAAGTCGTTCTTTATCTCCGTCAGTTTCTTCTGGCGGAACACCAGCACCAAAGTGATGATGAAGGTGATGAGCAGCACCAGCGTGAAGACGATTGAAGGGATGGCGAAGCGTACTCCCGAGAAGATGTAGCGGTTCATGTCGGGAAAGTGGATGCGCACCACACCCGTCTTGTTCTGCGGGTCGTTGCGGAAAAGCGGCTGGCTGTAGCCGTATTCCTCGCCGCGCTCGGAATAGTCGGGACAGCGATACACCTCTGTGCCATCTTGTGTGGACACGGTGAAGTGATACGGTATGTTGATGCCGTTGTTCATCAGCTCCGCCTTCAGGTCCTGGTCGAGCATCTTGAAGTTGACGCGCTCTTTCAGTGGTTTCTCGGATGCGGTATAGAGGATGCTATAGATGACCTCATCGAGCAGGGCTTTCTGATAGATGTAGCGGTTCTTCAGGATCTCGCGCATCGAGCGAGTGGCCTCCGTGATGGAGTTCTTGTCGTTGCGCAGAATCATGGCCTTGGGCATTGTGGAAGGCTTCATCTCAATAGTCTTCAGCTCAAACGAAGAGTACACCGTGCCGTCCTTGCCCACTACGGAATATTGGTGCGACTGCTGAATGCTGCCGTCGGGCTGACCTGTACGCGTGCCCACAGAGTCTTGCCGGAAGGCGCGACGCTCCGTCTCGTTGACGTCCTTTTCCAGGTAGCGCAACGTCTCGTTCAGCTCCAGATTGCGCGAAGCCTGATAGAGCGCTTTGTTCACGCTCTCGTCAAACTGCTCGCGCTTCATTTTCACCATCTGCTCAATATACCCCAATTGCATATAGAGCAGGGCCAGGAAGCTGAAGCCCATCACTACGGCGATTGTCCATATCGTTCTCTTTTTCATTGCGATTCAATCCTAAATGCGTTGCAAAGGTAACGCCTTCATCGATTTTCTCCAAACAAAATTGTTAATCAATTTCGTTAATTTTAATGTAATTAAGAGAAATACAATATGATATTTGATAATAATCAACTAAAAAAACAACAGCCAGTTCTTGTCACGTTGTCGTGCATACTATGTTTTTCAGCTCTTTCACCTTTTATATCTTATTGATGTCCACATAGCCGTGCATGACGGCGTAGATGGTGAGCGCTGAGACGCTCTTGATGCCGAGCTTCTCTGTGATATTCCTGCGATGGGTAATCACCGTGGTGAGGCTAATGTTCAGGCGGTCGGCAATCTCCTTGTTGATGAGTCCCTGAACAACGAGAGCAAGCACTTCCAGTTCACGGTCGGTCAGGATTTTCCGTTGTAGCACCTCGGGCAGGTCGGGCAGGTTCCTCCCCCCTGGATGGCCACCCTGCATCATCATCAGAAGCGCGCGCACCAGCTGCTTCTCCGGTACGTTGATGCATAGGCTGTGGAAGTCGCTCATCTGCGTGCTCGTCGTTAGCGTCAACACGATGGTCTTCCGCCGCCGTTCCAGGAAGAAGTCGCGGTGCTGCAAAACGGTGTTCATGGCCACGAAATAGTGGACATAGCCGTCGGGGGCGTTGGCTTCCAGTTCTGCGAACTCACCGTAGGTATCTACAGCTACGATGGGCATTACTTGCTGTATGAGGCTCTTCAGGCCTAACACCGACAAGGTGTTGGGGTCGAGGATGGCAATGCGGAAAACGCCCTTTCCCCTTGGATTATCGTTCTGTTGGTGGATATTCATGGGTGCAAAGATACACAAATATTTCGTCCCCCACAAGAGATGACTTGATATTATTAGCAAATAGTTTATAATAGCCAAAAAGAAACAGCCGCCATGAGGAGTGAAGATGGCGGCTGCTATTCAGGAGTGTGATGTTGTCTGTCGCTCTTCTTTCTCTTTAGCTGAGGAAGCCCAGGAGGGCACCTGCGGCTACGGCCGAACCGATGACACCAGCCACATTGGGACCCATGGCGTGCATCAGCAGGAAGTTGTGGCGGTCGTATTCCAGACCCATGTTGTTGGAGATGCGGGCTGCCATCGGCACGGCCGATACACCGGCATTACCAATCAAGGGGTTGAGCTTCTTGTCCTTCGGCAGGAAGAGGTTCATGATCTTCACGAACCCTACACCGCTGACGGTGGCCACGACAAAAGCACAGGCACCGATGACGAAGATGAAAATGGTGTTCAGGGTGAGGAACTCGCTGGCCTGTGTGGAGCAACCCACGGTCAAGCCGAGGAGCATCACCACAATGTCGTTCAGGGCATTGCCGGCTGTCTTGGCCAGACGGGTGGTCTTACCCGACTCCTTCAGCAGATTGCCGAAGAAGAGCATACCGAGCAGAGGCAGACCCGAAGGCACGATGAAGGTGGTCATCAAGAGTCCGATGATGGGGAAGATGATGCGCTCAGTCTGGCTGACGTGGCGCACAGGCTTCATGCGGATGAGGCGCTCCTTCTTGGTGGTCATCAGGCGCATGATGATGGGCTGGATGACGGGCACGAGGGCCATATAGCTATAGGCGCATACAGCGATGGCACCCATGAGGTTGGGCGCTGTCTTCGAGGAGAGGAAGATGGCCGTGGGACCGTCGGCGCCACCTATGATGGCGATACCGGCAGCCTGGTTTGGTTCGAAGCCGAGGGCCAATGCCACCATGTAGGCACCAAAGATACCAAACTGAGCAGCGGCGCCGATGAGCACCAGCTTGGGATTGGCGATGAGTGCCGAGAAGTCGGTCATAGCTCCGATGCCCAGGAACACGAGTGGCGGATACCATCCTTGGCGGACACCCTGATAGAAGATGTTCAACACGGAGTTGTCCTCATACAGTCCGATCTCCAGTCCTGCATCGGCACGGAAGGGGATATTGCCAAGAATGATGCCCAGTCCGATGGGAACGAGGAGCAGTGGCTCGAAGTCTTTCTTGATGGCCAGCCAGATGAAGAACGCACCCACGGCAATCATAATGAGATTGGGAATGGTGGCGTTGGCGAAGCCTGTGTATGTCAGGAATTCCTGAAAGTTGCTGACAAGGAAATCTAAGAAACCCATGAGATTTGCTATTATTGGGGATTATTGAGATTTTGTGGATTAAGCGGAAGGATGGCTTATCCGATGACGACAAGCGTGGCACCCTCCATGACGGTATCGCCCTGATTCACAAGAATCTTCGTGATGGTTCCGTCGGCCTCAGCCTCGATGTTGTTCTGCATCTTCATGGCTTCCAGCACAAGCACGGTGTCGCCCGTCTTGACGGTCTGTCCTACGGTCACCTTCAGTTCGGTGATGGTGCCAGGCAGCGGAGCCACCACTTTCTTGCCAGGTCCTGCTGATGCGGCGGGAGCAGCAGGTGCAGCCGGTTGCGACGGCATGAACGCAGGAGCCGACGGAGCGGCTACTGGAGTCACATGCGGAGCCTTCGGCTTGGCCTTGAGCGGCTCTTTCATCTCTACTTCGAACGACTTGCCGTTAACATTCACTTTGGCGATGTTGCCTACTATTTCCTCAATCTCTACATTATAAGTAATGCCGTTGAGTTTGTATTGATAGTTGTCCATAATATTTGGGGTGATGGGTGATGGGTGATGGATGTTGGGTGATGATTTATATATTGCGACCGGTAGGAATCTGTGGATGAGAATGGCCACCCTGCTGGGAACCCATGCTGGTGCCACCCTGGTTCATCTCGTTGTGCCAGCGCGAACGATGCGGCTGGATGGTGATGATGCCACTCTCCTCGTCGTGCGTGTTGTCCTGATACTGCTTCAGGGCCATCGCGATGATGACCATATACTCTTCGAACGAGGGCTCGCGAGGCTTGTCGGCAGGTGCGGCCTTGGGCTTCGACAGCTTCTGCCAATGCTTCTCCTTCTCCAAAGCGGCCTTGTTTTTCTGCCGTCTGGCCATCACTTTGCCCAAGATGGTGAAGAACACATAGAGCAGGAACAGACAGAAGAACACAATACCCATCGACAAGATGGTGATGCCGAAACCGTGTGGATCATCGCGCTTCAGACGGGCAATCTTGGTCTCATTAATCTCGATATAGTTGCCGATGCCGGGTGTGGCGGCCTCAGCGGGTTTCACATCCCAACGCAAATTGCCGTCCTTGATGCGGGCAAACGACTTGTCGGTGGCCAATGCCGGCACGCTCACCGAGTCGATGAGGTCGATGCCGTTGCCATCGAACAAGGCAATCCACAGGGGCTGGCCTGCTGCGACGGGAGCTTTCAGGTGTAAGGCTCCGCGGGCAGGATTGGAGTTGAGATACACGATGAGGTGCTCGCGTGCAGACATCCGCGTGCGGTCTTCCTCATTGGGAATGATGCTCATGCGGGCGATACGCTGGGGAGCACTCAGCGAACGGTTGAGCACGGAGCGGTCGGTGGTGATAAACATGCCACGCACATCGTAAGAAGAATACGACGTGTTGACCAGTTCCACCCACGGCAGATGGTTGCCGAATTCGTCTTGCAGGCTCGTCTGGTTGTCGGTCAGCACCTCATTGATCTTGATGTTCTTCGCTCCTTGTGCAAACATCATGGTGGTGCTGGCCAAGACGGCCGCAAGCAAAAAGATTAGTCTTTTCATACTTTCTCTGAAAAAAATCGGTGCAAAGGTACTGCTTTTTTCTGCATCACACAACTTTTTCCCGTTTTTTTTCAAAAAAAGACCTTCTAACCACAGAAGAATAGGACAATGAGCTGAGCGGTGAAGATGCGCAGGAACATGGAAAGCGGATAGACCGTAGAGTAACCCACGGCGGGAGCCTCTTTCGAACAGACGCTATTGGCATAGGCCAATGCGGGCGGGTCGGTATAGGCTCCGGCCATCATGCCCATGAGCGTGAAATAGTTCAGGTGGTAGCGCCGACGGGCGATGGGACCTATAATAAGAATAGGTACGACGGTGATGAGGAAGCCCGAAAGCACGTAGAGCATACCGTCGCCATCGACCACCGTGCCCCAGAAACCAGCTCCGGCCTTGATGCCCACGCTGGCGAGGAACAAGACCAGTCCTATCTCGCGCAGCATCATGTTGGCCGAGGTGGTGGTATAGGTCACCAAGTGGACCTTGTAGCCGTAGCGACCGATGAGGATGGCGATGATCAGGGGTCCGCCGGCGATGCCAAGCCTGAGCGGAACGGGCATGCCGGGAATGGAGAAAGGAATGGACCCGAAAATGATGCCGACGATGATGCCGATGAAAATGGTGGCAATGTTGGGAGCATCGAGCCTTCGAATGGAGTTGCCCATGCGGTGAGCCACATGCTCCACGGCGTCGGCCGGTCCTACCACCATGATACGGTCGCCCACTTGAAGGGGCAGGCTGGCCGAGGCAAAGATGTCCATTCCCTGACGTGTCACACGGGTGACGTTCACACCGTAGGCGCTGGAGAAGTGCATCTTGCCCAGCGTCTTACCATTGATGTCGGGATTGGTGATGAGGATGCGTTTGTTCACATATGGCTGGTCTTGCACGCCCCAGTCGATTTCCACCTCAGGGCCGATGAAGGCGATGATGGCTTCAGCATCGGCCTCAGCACACACAATGTTGAACACGTCGCCCACATGAAAAACTGTCTGACTCGTGGGAATCGACACATGACCGTCGTGCAACATGCGCGAGCAAACGAAGTTGCGGTTCAGAAACTCGTGCACCTGCAGCATGTTCTTGCCTTCCAGATAGGCGTTGGTCACCTTTAACTTCAACCGATAGGGCTTGGTATTGGTGTTGGCCTTCTCCAGTTCTGTCAGGTTCTCTTCTTCCTTCGACAGGCGGATGCGGCAGAAATAGCGAATGGCGATGGTGGCTCCGATGATGCCCAAGACACCCAACGGATAGGCGCAGGCATAACCAGAAGCAATCTCAGGAATATTGTCGGTAAAGACATTGCTCAGGGCTTCGTTGGCGGCACCCAGACCCGGCGTGTTGGTGACGGCACCATACAGGGTACCCACAAGCATGGGCAGGTTCTGCGGATCGCTCGTGTTGAAGAAAGCGAAGTAGCAGCCAAACATGACGAGAATGTTCAGCAGGATAATCACCGCCGCAAGATAGTTCATGGCTATTCCCGCCTTTCCGAAACTCTCGAAAAAGCCTGGCGCCACCTGCATACCGATCATGAACACAAACAGCACCAGTCCGAACTCCTGAAGAAACGACAAGGCGGCGACAGGAGCGGTGAAACCGATGTGCCCGGCCACGATGCCAGCAAAGAGCACGAATGTCACACCCAAGGAAATACCGCCTATCTTCACTTTGCCCAAGAGCACGCCAACGGCAATCACAACAGAATACAGCAGCACGATGTGTGCCACCGAATCAGTATCCGTAAACAATTGAACGAACCAGTCCATTACCTCTTTGTATTCTCGAAACGATGTTCTGAAATTTTCTGCAAAGGTAGGAATTAGTCGCAAAACAAACAAGAAATAATGATTTTTTTTAGCTTTATTATACAATAAAAATGTACGCGTGATGACATACCCATCCTCCGAAAGGCTAAATACATTCCGATGGGCGATTCGGATTAAAAGAAATTACCAGTGAATTATGTTTACAAAAAGTAAAATATCAGGACAACGGGAATTCTGATTCTACGAGTTCACGCAACCACTTTTTATAGCTCGTTTTGTGATTTGCGGCAAATTGCGGTGTGATTTGCGTCAGATCAGGCCGTGATTTACGTCAGATTAGGAGCTGATTTGCGTCATCTGACGACATCAGTCAATATCCACAACAGTGCAAAACGCCACATCTGACGGCCGGATTTGCCATTTTTCAGATCCAAATACGCACCAAATTCCGAAATTGGTAGAAGCCAACGAAGCGCCCAACAACATAACCTACTGAGGTATAGATAGTTGAAGAAAATTTCCAAAAACTACGTTCTTTTCGAACGCAGAACTTCTTGCACGGAAAGAACGTATTCTCAGCGTACTTTGTTTTGATATAATTTTTACAAAACGTATTATCATCACACACTTCTTTGGCATTGTCGCTTTCAAACTGAAACAAAGTCAGCAGACTCCATTTAAAGTCTGATACGACAATGCAGAACTATATATTTCATCGCGCGCTTAGGTTATATTATATTAAAATATTCCTTTTTCTTTGGACAATATCAAAAAAAGGAGTACCTTTGCACGCCAAAAGTAAGAGGTATAGCACCCCTATGCAAAGAGGCGAATACTTTCAACTTATATAATAACTAATTTTTTAATTATGTCAAACAACAGAGAAAAACTCTTTACCGAGTTCCAGGCACCGACCACTCAGGAGTGGCTGGACAAGATTGAAGTGGACCTGAAGGGTGCCGACTTCAACAAGCGACTGGTATGGAGAACCAATGAGGGATTCAACGTGATGCCTTTCTATCGCAGGGAGGATGTGTTGAAACTGAAAACACCTGAAGCACTGCCCGGCGAATTCCCCTTCGTACGCGGCAACAAGAAAGACGACAACACCTGGTACATTCGTCAGGACATCGAAGTGAAGGATGCCAAGGAAGCCAATGCCAAGGCGCTCGACGTGCTGAACAAGGGCATCGACTCCCTGGGATTCCATTTCCACGCTGACATGGTGAACGCTGAGACCATCGAGACATTGCTCGAAGGCATCAAGTGCGACGTGGTGGAAGTGAACTTCTGCACCTGCAAGCGCCACTCCGTAGAGCTGGCACAGCTGCTCGTGGCCTACTTCGAGAAGAAGGGCTACGACAAGGAGAAGGTCGTAGGTTCCATCGACTGGGACCCGATGGAGAAGATGGTGATGAAGGGCAAGGACATGACAGAAGTCCTCGCACTCGCACCGCAGCTCATCGACGTGCTGAAAGACTATCCGCAGTTCCGCTGCATCACCGTGAACACCCTCGCGCTGAACAACGCCGGTGCTTACATCGTGCAGGAGCTGGGCTACGCGCTGGCTTGGGGTAACGAATATCTGCAGCAGCTCGTTGATGCTGGTGTGGATGTGGATCTCGCCGCCAAGAAGATCAAGTTCAACATGGGCATCTCGGAGAACTACTTCATGGAGCTGGCCAAGTTCCGTGCAGCCCGTATGCTCTGGGCACAGATCGTGAAGCAGTATGAGCCGAAATGCGACTGCGCTTGCAAGATGTGCGTGAACGCAGTGACCTCGAAGTACAACCAGACATTGTTCGACTCTTACGTCAACCTGCTCCGCTCACAGACGGAGGCCATGAGTGCTGCCCTCGGAGGCGTACACTCGATGGTGGTGGTTCCGTTCGACGCCTCTTACGAAGTGCCCAACGACTTCTCAGAGCGCATCGCACGCAACCAGCAGCTGCTGCTCAAGGAAGAGTGCCACTTCAACACGGTGGTCGACCCAGGTGCTGGCTCATATTACATTGAGCACCTCACCGACAGCCTCGCCGTAGAAGGTTGGAAAATCTTCCTCAAGGTGGAAGAAGAGGGCGGTTTCCTCGCTGCCATCAAGGCCGGAACCGTTCAGGACGACATCAACGCCACAAACGTGAAGCGTCACGGCGACGCCGCCAAGCGTAAGGAGTTCCTGCTGGGTACCAACCAGTTCCCGAACTTCACTGAGAAGAGCGAAGGCAAGCGTGCTATGACCTGCTGCTGCGGTTGCGGACAGAAGGAAGAGGCTGCTTTCAAGAAGATCGAAAGCACCCGCCTGGCTGCCGACTTCGAAGACCTGCGCATCCACACCGAGGAGAAGCGCGTGCCGACAGCCTTCATGCTGACCATCGGCAACCTGGCCATGCGTCAGGCTCGCGCACAGTTCTCGTGCAACTTCCTCGCATGCGCCGGCTACAAGGTGATCGACAACCTCGGCTTCAAGACCGTCGAGGAAGGCGTCGACGCTGCCCTCGAGGCAAAGGCCGACATCGTGGTGCTCTGCTCGAGCGACGACGAGTATGCAGAATATGCTATTCCTGCCTTCAAGTATCTCAATGGCCGCGCTATGTTCGTGGTGGCTGGTGCTCCCGCTTGCATGGAAGACCTCAAGGCTGCCGGCATCGAGAACTTCGTACACGTGAAGTGCAATGTGCTTGAGACTTTGAAAGAATATAATCAGAAACTTGGTATTTAAAGAATAGGAGACTTGAATTATGCGTAAACAGTTTAAAGATATTGACATCTATGCAGGCATCAAGGCTCAGGATGGTGCCAAGTGGATTAAGGACAACAACATCGACTATACCTGGCACACGCCGGAGCACATCGACGTTCGTCCCGTTTATACAAAGGAAGACCTCGAAGGAATGGAACACCTCGACTTCACAGCCGGTATTCCTCCCTATCTGCGTGGTCCGTATTCAATGATGTACCCGTTCCGCCCGTGGACTATCCGTCAGTATGCCGGATTCTCTACCGCTGAGGAGTCGAATGCATTCTATCGCCGCAACCTGGCTTCTGGTCAGAAAGGTCTTTCCGTGGCTTTCGACCTGCCGACACACCGCGGCTACGACCCCGACAACGCTCGCGTAGTGGGCGACGTGGGTAAGGCTGGTGTGAGCATCTGCTCGCTCGAGAACATGAAGGTGCTCTTCGCTGGTATTCCTCTGAACAAGATGTCGGTCTCGATGACCATGAACGGTGGTGTGCTGCCCGTGCTCGCCTTCTACATCAACGCCGGTCTGGAACAGGGTGCCAAGCTCGAGGAGATGGCCGGAACCATTCAGAACGACATTCTGAAGGAGTTCATGGTGCGCAACACCTACATCTATCCGCCAGCATTCTCGATGAAGATCATCGCTGACATCTTCGAATACACTTCGCAGTTCATGCCGAAGTTCAACTCTATCTCCATCTCCGGCTACCACATGCAGGAGGCTGGTGCTACGGCTGACATCGAGCTGGCCTACACGCTGGCCGACGGTATGGACTATCTCCGCACGGGTGTCAACGCCGGTATCCCCGTCGACAAGTTCGCTCCGCGTCTGTCGTTCTTCTGGGCCATCGGTATGAACCATTTCATGGAGATTGCCAAGATGCGTGCCGGTCGTCTGCTCTGGGCTAAGATTGTGAAGAGCTTCGGTGCAGAGAACCCGAAGTCGCTCGCCCTGCGTACCCACTGCCAGACCTCTGGTTGGTCGCTCACCGAGCAGGACCCGTTCAACAACGTAGGTCGTACCTGTATCGAGGCTATGGCTGCCGTGCTGGGTCACACTCAGTCGCTGCACACCAACGCCCTCGACGAGGCCATCGCCCTGCCGACAGACTTCTCCGCTCGTATCGCCCGTAACACACAGATCTACATCCAGAACGAGACGAAGGTCTGCAAGCAGATTGACCCGTGGGCAGGTTCTTACTATGTGGAGACGCTGACCAACGAGCTGGTACACAAGGCTTGGGAGCACATCCAAGAGATTGAGAAGCTCGGCGGTATGGCCAAGGCTATCGAAACGGGGCTGCCTAAGATGCGTATCGAGGAGGCTGCTGCCCGCACACAGGCTCGTATCGACTCTGGCGTTCAGACCATCGTGGGTACGAACAAGTACCGCCTGGAGCACGAGGATCCCATCGACATCCTCGAGGTGGACAACACCGCAGTACGTCTGCAGCAGGAAGAGAGCCTGAAGCAGCTCCGCGCCAACCGCGACGAGGCCGCTTGCCAGGCTGCCCTGAAGGAAATCACCGAGTGCGTGCGCGAGTTCGCCGAAGGCAAGAAGTCGAAGAACAACCTCCTCGACCTGGCCGTGAAGGCTGCCGGTCTGCGTTGTACCTTGGGTGAGATTAGTGATGCCTGCGAGGAAATCGTTGGCCGTTATAAAGCTGTAATCAGAACAATTTCAGGCGTGTATAGTTCAGAATCGAAGAGCGACACCGACTTTGAGAAAGCCTGTGCGCTGACAGAAGAGTTTGCAAAGCGTGAAGGTCGCCGTCCACGTATCTTCGTGGCAAAGATGGGGCAGGATGGTCACGACCGTGGTGCCAAGGTGGTTGCTACGGGTTATGCCGACTGCGGTTTCGACGTCGACATGGGTCCGTTGTTCCAGACTCCTGAGGAGGCTGCCCGTGAAGCCGTGGAGAACGACGTGCACATCGTGGGTGCCAGCTCACTGGCCGCCGGTCACAAGACGCTCATCCCGCAGCTCATCGAGGAGCTGAAGAAGCTCGGTCGTCCTGACATCATGGTCATCGCCGGTGGTGTGATTCCCGCCCAGGACTACGACTTCCTCTACAAAGCTGGCGTCGCTGCCATCTTCGGCCCGGGCACCAGTGTGGCCAAGGCTGCCGTGGAGATGATGAACATTCTGCTCGAGAAGTAAGCCCTAGGCTTATTATAATAAGGTATCGCGCGAGGCAACGTTGCCCCGCGCGATATTATTTTGACGTATTCAACAGAATCGCTGCTGGAACTCTTCTTGTAGCATGGGTTGGAAGAGGGGATGGGCAATGGCGATGAGCGCCAAAGCACGTTCACGAAGCGAATGCCCGCGAAGATGGGCGATGCCGTACTCGGTGACCACGTAGTCGATGTCGTTACGCGATGTGGTGACAGCCGCTCCAGGCTGGAGGAAAGGAACGATACGGCTTACCTTGCCGCGTGCCGCCGTGGAGGGCATCGCAATGATGCTTTTTCCGCCACGCGAGAGAGCAGCACCACGCACATAGTCAACTTGTCCGCCCGTCCCACTATATTGTTTTAGTCCCATGCTCTCAGCCGCCACCTGCCCCTGCAGGTCAATCTCTATGCACGAGTTGATGGCCACCATATTGTCGTTACGGCCAATGACATACGGGTCGTTTACATAGTCAACAGGTTGCATCTCCACCATCGGGTTGTTGTTGACAAAGTCGTAGAGTTTCTTTGTGCCCATGAGGAACGTGGCCACCATTTTTCCTGGGTGTAAGGTCTTTCGGCTACCGTTGATGACACCAGCACGAGCCAAATCCACCACACCGTCGGAAAACATTTCGGTATGTACCCCCAGGTCGTGCTTATCTTTCAGTGCCGCCAACACGGCATCAGGGATGGCACCAATGCCAAGCTGCAGCGTGGAGCCATCATCAACGAGTTGGGCACAGTTGCTGCCAATGGCCTGTTCTACAGGGCCAATCTTGGCAGGTTGCAGTTCGGGGACGGGATAGTCGCATTCTACGATGTGGGTGACCTCCGACACATGAATCAGCGTGTCGCCATAAGTGAAGGGCATCTGCGCATTGGCCTCAACGATGAGCGTCTTGGCTTTCTTGGCAGCGGCCATAGCATAATCGCACGACACACCTACAGAAAGGTATCCTTCGTTGTTAGGGCGCGTAGTGGTCAGTATGGCCACATCGCAGGGAATATCCTTACCCAGCATGGAGGGAATGTCCTTGAAATAAGCGGGGAAGAAATCGCCGTGTCCGCTCCAGATGTGCTCACGCGAGTTGGCAGCAAGAAAATTGGTGAGATGTCTGAAGTGGCCATAACCAAAGCTTCCTTTCGACTCTCCTTCACCCAGAGAGAGCATGTGGTAGATTGTCACGTTGTGGAACTCGTCGGCATGTTGAGCCAAGGCCACTTCTGTGAGCCGAGGTATTCCAGCACTTTCAGAAAGCACCACGCCATCGCCGTCGTGGATGCTCTTGATAGCCTCCTCTATGGAGGTGCATTTCTCGTTGTATTGCTCTTTCCAATCCATGGTATTTTCTTTTTTGCCACAAAAGTAATGAATAAAAACCGAAATCACACAGAGCAACCACATATCGCACAGAAAATTGCGAATATATTATAAAAATTAGCGGTTTTTCAGAGATTTGTTTGCCCATATTGCAGAAAATGAGTACCTTTAGCCCCGCTTTCAAAAACAAGAGAATTTTTACATTAAATTATTTATAATAAATGAAAGTTTATCAGACAAACGAAATCCGTAACATCGCACTCGTAGGCAGTGCAGGTAGCGGCAAGACCACACTTGCCGAGAGTATGTTATTTGAAAACGGCACCATTCATCGCCGTGGCACCGTAGAGGCCAAGAACACCGTATGCGACTACTTCCCCGTGGAGCAGGAATACGGCTACAGCGTGTTCTCGACAGTCTTCAACGTAGAGTCGAATGGCAAGAAGCTGAACTTCGTCGATTGCCCGGGCTCTGATGACTTCGTAGGCGGCGCTGTCACGGCTCTGAACGTTACAGACCAAGCTTTGGTGCTCATTCACGGCCAGTATGGTCCTGAGGTAGGAACCACCAACGTGTTCCGCCTGACCGACAAGCTGCATAAGCCCGTCATCTTTGCCGTCAACCAGCTCGACCGCGACAACGTGGACTTCGAGGTTGTCATGAGCAAACTGAAGGAGACTTTCGGCAACAAATGCGTGGCCGTACAATTCCCCGTGGCCACAGGCGTTGGCTTCAACGCGATCGTTGACGTGCTGAAGATGAAGAAATACACCTGGAGTGGTGAAGGTGGCGAAGGAACCGTAGAGGACATCCCCGCCGACCTCATGGATAAGGCCGAAGAGCTGCGCGCTTCCCTGATTGAGGCAGCCGCAGAAAACGATGAGGCACTGATGGAGAAATTCTTCATGGAGGAGCCGCTGACCGAGGACGAAATCCGCGACGGTCTGCGCAAAGGCCTCATCACACGCTCAGTATTCCCCGTGATGTGCGTATGCGCCAGCAAGTGCATGGGCGTACGCCGTCTCATGGAATTCTTGGGCAATGTGGTGCCACAGCCCACCGATATGCCGAATGTGAAGAACAACCGTGGCGAGGAAGTGGCCATCGACGCTGCTGCTCCCACAGCACTCTTCTTCTTCAAGACCGGTATGGAACCCCACATCGGTGAGGTGTCCTATTTCAAGGTGATGAGCGGTAGCATCAAGGCTGGCGATGACCTTTCCAATGCCGACCGCGGCTCGAAGGAGCGCATGGGTCAGCTTTTCGTCTGCGCAGGTTCCAACCGTCAGCCCATCGACGAACTGAAAGCTGGTGACATCGGCTGTACTGTGAAGCTGAAGGACGTAAAGACGGGCAACACTCTGAATGGAAAGGACAGCGACCAGCAGTTCGATTTCATCAAGTTCCCCAACTCGAAGTATTCACGTGCCGTGAAGGCCGTCAACGAGAGCGAAACTGAGAAGATGATGGCAGCCCTGAACAAGATGCGTCAGGAAGATCCGACATGGGTGGTTGAGCAGTCGAAGGAGCTCAAGCAGATCATCGTTCACGGACAGGGTGAGTTCCACCTGCGCACGCTGAAGTGGCGTATGGAGAACAACGAGAAGATCCAGATTGAGTATCAGGAGCCAAAGATTCCGTATCGTGAGACCATCACGAAGGCAGCTCGTGCCGACTATCGCCACAAGAAGCAGTCAGGTGGTGCCGGTCAGTTCGGTGAAGTACACCTCATCGTGGAGCCCTACACAGAAGGTATGCCCGACCCAACTGTTTATAAGTTCGGCGGTCAGGAATATCGCATGAACATCAAGAGCAAGGAAGAGATCGACCTCGAATGGGGTGGCAAACTCGTATTCCTGAACTCTGTGGTGGGTGGTGCCATCGACGCACGCTTTATGCCCGCTATTCTGAAGGGTGTGCAGGAGCGTATGGAGCAGGGTCCGCTGACGGGTTCGTATGCCCGCGACGTCCGCGTCATCGTCTACGACGGTAAGATGCACCCAGTGGACTCCAACGAACTTTCGTTCATGCTCGCTGCACGTAACGCCTTCTCAGCAGCCTTCCGCGAGGCAGGACCGAAGATCCTGGAGCCTATCTACGACCTCGAGGTGCTCGTACCCGCCGACTACATGGGCGACGTGATGGGTGACCTGCAGGGTCGCCGCGCCATCATCATGGGTATGGACAGCGAGGGTGGTTACCAGAAACTCGTGGCCAAGGTGCCGCAGAAGGAGATGGCCAACTACTCGATTAGCCTCTCGTCCATCACGGGCGGACGTGCTTCGTTCACCATGACCTTCGCCAGCTATGAGCTTGTTCCCAGCGATGTGCAGAACGAACTCATCAAGCAGCACGAGGCAGAAGCCAAGGAAGAGGATTAATTCTCTCACTTCCAATACATGCAAATCGGGGGCGCTCCAATCAAGGAACGCCCCCGTATTGTGTGTTTTGACAAAGACAGTTTTCTTATTACAACCTCACTGGGAATCTGCCGAAACGGCATTCTGGGCAAACAAGCAGAGGAATCCCACAAGGAAGATAGCTGTCGTGCCAAGGACGATGGCCAAATACTCATGCAGGTGAATGCCTGGCAGTTGGAACGAGGAGGAGAGGGAAATCCATGCGATGACCAAAACGCCGCACACAACGCCTGCCATAGCGGCAACGAACCTTCTCTTTGGGTTCTTAGCCCTTCTGGCCAAAAGCGTCAACGGACTACCATCAGCCGTAAGCCATCCTAACAGGAATAAGCCCAACATACCACCACTAAAGATGCTGGAGAGCGTCCACCACGCATCAATAATACTCTCCACACTAAGCATTGCAACGGCAACGACGGCTCCTAAAACGCCAAGGGCACAACTTGACAAACGAAGGATGAACACTTCTCGTTCACCGCTCCTCGCTCTCCGCTCACCGAAGAAATCCTTCAACACAATCGTGGCTCCACTGCTCACGCTGGTGGAGACGGTACTCATGCCGGCTGCAAAGATGCTGGCAATGAGCAGCCCTCGTACGCCGATGGGCAACTTCGACACAATAAAATAAGGGAAGACATAATCGGGCTTGGCGGCTATCTCAGCTGGCAGTGCGGCCAATCCACCTTCCATAACCGAGTAATAGCTATAGAGGGCAGTGCCGATCAAGAAGAAAACGGCCGACACTGGGATGAACAGCCACCCACCGAAGAGGGCCGAGAAGCGTGCATCGCGGTCGGTACGGGCGGTATGGTAGCGCTGCACATAGTTCTGGTCGATGCCATAGTTCTGCAAGTTGATGAAGATGCCGTAGACAAGACAGACCCAGAAAGTGGATGCAGTGAGGTCGGTTGTGAAGGCACCCAAAGAAAACTTGTTCCCCTCGTGCGAATGGAATGCAATGTCGAATGCCTGCATCGGTCCATCGGGCATAGAGAAAAGCACCACACCCAGACATAGCAGCGCACCGCCTATGAGTAGGATTCCCTGAATGGCATCCACCCAAATGACGGCCCTGATGCCACCAAGCATCGAATAGGCAATTACCGCCAGACTTGTTGCGATAATCACCGTGACCATATTCCACCCCATCAGGATGTGCATCGGCACGGCCAAAAGATAGAGGATACTACCCATGCGGGCCACCTGTGTGAGCAGATAGCACGTCGAAGCATAGAGGCGCGCCCATCGTCCGAAGCGCTCTTCGAGGAAAGCATAGGCCGACACATTGCCACTCCGCCGATAGAACGGCACGAAATAGCGGGCGGCGAAATATGACGCGATGGGTATGGAGAAAGAGAAGACAAGTGCATTCCAATCTGAAGCGAAGGCCTTGCCAGGATAGCCGATATAGCTGATGCTGCTGACGTAGGTGGCAAAGATGGACATGCCTACCACCCATCCGGGTAGACTTCGGCTTGCCGACGTGAACTCATCCGACGATGTGTTTCTCCTAAAGAATGAACAGCCGAACAGCACCACGCCCAGCGTGAACACAAGGAATATGATGAGGTCTATGGTCTGCATAAGGTGGTTTTTGCCTGCAAAGGTAGTGCAAACAGAGCGAAAATGAACAAAAAAATCACGAATATTTGGATAATTCAACAAAATACCATAACTTTGCGCAAAAACTAATACATACGATGAAGAATTACGGTTTCATAAAAGTGGCCGCAGCCATACCCGCTGTTCGGGTGGCCGACTGCGATTTCAATACAACGGAAATGGCCCGCATCATGTCCGAGGCTGACAAACAAGACGTGAGGGTGTTGGTATTCCCAGAACTAAGTGTCACAGGCTATACTTGTCAAGACCTTTTCCGTCAGAATATTCTCATCACGGCAGCAGAGGAAAGCGTGGTCAGCCTGCTCAATAGCAGTATGCACTTAGACGTAATCGCCATCATCGGTGTGCCTGTTGTTGTGGGCGACCTTTTGCTCAACTGTGCCGCTGTCATACAGAAAGGTGTTTTGTTGGCATTGATCCCCAAGACTTACCTGCCCAACTACAGCGAGTTTTACGAGAAACGTTGGTTTGCCTCATCGCAAGATTTGGAGGCCAAGGAGATTGTGTTTGCCGGGCAACGCATCGTCGTTTCGCCAGAGCCGACACTTATTCGCACACACGACGGCATTCTCTTTGGTGTAGAAATCTGCGAAGACGTATGGGCACCCGACCCACCCAGCAACTATCTGGCACTGGCTGGTGCCGACCTCATCTTCAACCTGTCTGCCAGTGACGAACTCATCGGCAAGCACGATTACCTGAAAGGCCTGTTGGCACAACAGAGTGCGCGCACCATCACGGGCTATGTCTACAGCGGATGCGGATTCGGCGAGAGCACACAGGACGTGGTGTATGGTGGCAATGCGATGATCTTCGAAAACGGGCAATTGCTGGAAGAAGCCGAACGTTTCTCACTGGAACCACAGCTAAAGATAGCACAGATTGACGTGGAACGACTTCGTAACGAACGGCGTTCGAACAGCACCTACGTCAATGCGCAGCGCGGCCATCAAGCCACGATAGTAGATGCCGTTGACGTGGACGAGCGTCCCTTCCGGCTGACTCGCCCCATCGACCCGCATCCTTTCATCCCCAAAGACGAAGACATGGCGCGCAGTTGCGAGGAGATTTTCAGCATTCAAGTATGCGGTTTGGCCAAACGGTTGGTTCACACACATAGCCAAAAAGTGGTCATCGGTGTGAGCGGTGGACTTGACAGCACACTGGCACTGTTGGTCTGCATCCGCACATTCGACAAACTTGGCTACGATCGCAAAGGCATCGTCGGTGTGACGATGCCTGGTTTCGGAACCACCAACTTCACCTATCAGAATGCCATTGCCCTGATGAAGCTTCTGGGCATCACGATGCGCGAGATCAGCATTGCCAAGGCTGTGCGACAGCACTTCGAGGATATTGGGCACGACGAGAGCATACACGACGTGACCTACGAGAACGGCCAAGCCCGCGAACGTACCCAAATTCTGATGGATGTGGCCAACCAAGTGGGAGGACTGGTCATCGGAACGGGCGACTTATCCGAGCTGGCTCTTGGATGGGCCACCTATAACGGCGACCACATGTCGATGTATGGCGTCAATGCTTCTGTGCCCAAGACGCTCATCCAGCACCTCATCCGCTACGAAATCAGCCGGACGCCCGACGAACAACTGGCAGAGACGCTGCGCAATGTCATCGAAACACCCATCTCTCCAGAGCTGACTCCTGCCGATGAGAATGGACAAATCAAACAAAAGACGGAGGATTTGGTAGGACCTTACGAGCTCCACGACTTCTTCCTCTATCACTTCCTGCGCCACGGTTTCTCGCCAGAGAAGATTCTGATGCTGGCGCTTCATGCGTTTTCCAATCCATCGACCTACGACGAAGCCACCATTCGCAAATGGTTGCAGACCTTCCTGCGTCGCTTCTTCGCCCAACAGTTCAAGCGTTCATGTCTACCCGATGGACCAAAGGTAGGCAGCGTGAGCCTCAGTCCACGCGGCGACTGGCGCATGCCAAGCGACGCCAATGCCACTATATGGCAAAAATGGCAAGGGGAAATACAATAAATCGGCGATTCTTCCGTTATATATAATAATGAAGAAGCATAAACTGACATTCTTTGGCACCATCGCCACATTATTGCTGACGATGTTCGCCTGTACCGACGACGATTCTTTTTCAACGTCGGCTGGACTCCGACTGACATTCTCTGAAGACACCATCTTCTTGGATACTGTCTTCTCGCGTGTGCCGACGGCGGCCAAATCGTTCTGGGTGTTCAACCATTCGGGCGATGGCATCCGTTGCTCGCAGGTGAAATTGGAGAAAGGCAATCAAACGGGGTTCCGCGTAAATGTGGACGGCACATACCTGAGTAGCACCTTAGGCTACCAGACACAGAATGTGGAAATACGCAACAAAGACAGCATCCGCGTGTTCGTGGAACTCACTTCACCAGAGAACGGCATTGAAGGACCACAGCTCTTGGAGGACAACATCGTGTTCACGATGGAGAGCGGTGTAGAGCAAAAAGTAAACCTCAATGCCTATACATGGGATGCAGAAATACTGAGCAACTTGGTCATCAAGGGCGACACTACCCTTGGCGGCGAAAAGCCGACGGTTATCTACGGCGGCATCCGCGTAGACAGCCTGGCCACGCTGCACATCCCTGCAGGCAAGACGCTCTACTTCCATGCCGGAGCAGGCATCGATGTCTACGGCAGACTGCTGGTGGAAGGTACTGCCGAGCAGAATGTCATCCTGCGCGGCGACCGCTTGGACCACATGTTCGACTATCTGCCCTACGACCTCGTGAGCGGACAGTGGAACGGTATCCATTTCTTCGAAAGCTCCTACGACAACCGACTGGAATACATGGATCTGCACAGCACGTTCCACGGCATCGTCTGCGACTCATCGGACATTAGCCGCACGAAACTGGAACTATGGAATTCCACTGTTCACAACTGCCAAGGAGCGGCTTTGCAGGAGGTCTGCTCCATGGTGAATGTCTACAACACGCTGCTCTCCAACACCCTCGGTCCTTGTGCCGACATCAGTGGCGGCAACGTCGTTCTCCAACATTGCACGATGGCTCAGTTCTATCCCTTCGACGCTATGCGTGCCCCGGCCCTGCAGTTCCATAACGGCCCAGGGCAACCCATGCAACTGGCCTGCGTCAACTCGCTGGTCACCGGCTATGCCGAAGATGTCATCATGGGGTCGCAAAACGACACCACCGAGGTGTTCGACTACCGCTTCATCGGTTCTATCCTGCGCACGCCAAAGGTGGAAACTGCCGATTCCGTACGCTTCGAAAGTGTCATTTGGGAGAATACTGAAGACACGCTGGGTACGGGCGACAACCACTTCCGCCTGGTAGACATCAGTACGCAGCACTACGACTTCCACCTCGACAGTCTCTCTACAGCCATTGGCAAAGCCCACAAGGACTATGCGCTGCCCACCGACCGCGATGGAAAGCCACGTGGCGACAGCCCTGACATAGGCTGCTACCAATACGTGGCCCTGCCCGCTGAATCAAAAGACACTGAATAACTTCCACTCAGCCCCCCCCTCTTTCAGGAGGGGTTAGGGGAGGTCATCTATTCTCTTCATCTATCATACACTGTCACTCCTAAAATCATGAAAGAGATAACAATAGAAACCAAAATGCAGCTCTGCCAGTTTGAGGAACTGACCGAAGAGCAGCAACAGTTGGTCAAAATGGCCTGCGACGCCACCCAGAACAGCTACTCCCCCTACTCGAAATTCCGTGTAGGATCAGCCCTCCGCATGGCCGACGGCACCATCACCATCGGCGCCAACCAGGAGAACGCCTCCTATCCCGTTGGTCTCTGCGGCGAGCGCGTGGCCCTCTTCACGGCCCAAGCCCAACATCCCGACCAGCCAGTGGCGTCGATAGCCATTGCCGCCCGCAACGACAACGGATTCCTGGAAAAGCCCGTCTCGCCCTGCGGCATGTGCCGACAGGCCATCATGGAAGTGGAGGACCGCTACAAGCAGCCTATCGAAATCCTGCTCTATGGCACCGAAGGCACCCTCGTCATCAAGAGCATCCGCGACCTGCTGCCACTCTATTTCGTGGGCGATTCCATGAAGTAAGCATCTATGAAGAATCATAGTTGCTTTCAACCGATTATTGTCCTCGTGCTGGCCATGATGCTCTTCGCCTGCACATCGTCCCAGCACCGCGCCGTCCTCGACTGTGCTGATAGCTTGATGAATGCCCGGCCAGACTCGGCGCTGACCCTCCTCAACGCCCTGCTGCCTGACACCACCCGCATGTCGAAGGGCGACCTCATGCGCTTCCACCTGCTGCGCACCAACGCTGAGAACAAGTGCGACACCGTGCTCACCGCCCGCCACGCCGCCCTGATGCGCCGCGTCTGCGACTACTACGACCATAAGGCCTCCCCCTTTTGGGGGGATGAGAGGGGGGCTTCCCGTATGCTCGCCCACTACCTGCTGGGCCGCTGCTACGACGACATGGGGGAAGCCCCATTAGCCTTGGAAGAGTTTCATAACGCTGAGAATGCTGCCGACACAACTATAAAAGATTGTGACAAATCCTTGATCTTAAGAATATACGGTCAATCTGCTTCAATATTCCTTAGACAAGAGGCACCATTATCTGCTCTTGAAGTCATGAGAAGTGCCGATGGTGTCTCACGTGCAATTAGTGACACCATTTTCCTGCTAATCAACCGTGAACAAATGGCAATAGCCTATGACATGCTCGGCATGTCGGATTCTGTCATAGCCATCAGGAAAGAGGTGGCAGAGCAGTTCCAACTGTTAGGGATGGATGAGGCCGCAGCACGCACACTTGTCCCTGCGATAGACAATGCATTGGCAATAGGCTGTTTTGACACCGCCCAGCAGTTCGCCCGCACCTATGAGTCCGTCTGCAAGATCTTTGTAAACGGACGTGTGAAAGCCGGATACGAACCGTATCTTTACACAAAAGGTAAACTTTTGCTTCACGAAGGCGAACCGTTGAAGGCTGAACAATGTTTCCGCCAACTGGCAGAATTGTCAGAAACTTTTACCGATTTAGAATCAGCATACCGCGGGTTGTCTGAAACCTACAAAATTACCGGTCGACAAGAATTGTCAGCAGAATACGCCCTAAAGGCACTTTCCATGAATGATTCAGTCTACAAAAAAGCGGCAGCCAACTTCTATCAAAGAATGCAGGCTTCCCATAAGTACTCAAGAATGCAGCAGCTGGCAGCAAAAGAGCGTTTTGAGAAACAACATATAAGGGGAGTTCTGATCAACTATATCTTGGGGTCTCTCGTCGTTATATGTGTCATTTCGTTTTTCCTGTATTTTTTCGTAAAGAAGGCCAGGGAGCATCAGCGACTCGAAAACGAACTGCAGACTAAATACTTGCGGCTTCAGGAAGAACTGCAGGAGTTGAATGAGTTGCGCGAAATAAACAGCAACAGTGTGACGGATTTGGTAGATGTCAAGTCAAGAAAGATCGAAACCCTAAAATCAAAGATTGCCACACAAGAGCTGCAACTCACCAAGCATTCTGCACCAGACAAATATAAGGCGGTCGTTAACCCTGCCATCAACTCATTCAAGAGGAAGTATGCTCATCGCTTTGATGATGTGACAAACAAAGAGTGGGAGGATATAAAAAGGATTATCGAACAAGAATTACCATCATTCTTTCCTACACTTGAACAAGCCAAACCAGAACTGAGGGAAGAGGAGATAAGGGTATGCATCCTTATCCGACTCCAAGTATCCCTGAAAGACATTTACACATCTATGCACTGCAACTCACAGAACCTGTCTGTAATGCGTAAAAGGATGCTCAAAAAGCTATCCCCCGACTCCACGGGTGGAGCCAAGGATTTCGACAGATTCATTATGTCGCTGTCATAGCACTCCCATCTCTATGAAGATAGTCCAGCATTGTATGCAACTGTTACGTGACAGTTGCATTTTGTTACGTCTTTGTTACGTTAAATGATGGTTGGCTGCGTTTTTTTCGGTAATTTTGCACCATCGTTTTACTAATTAATATTGTAACATATGAAAAAAAATCTTTTATTTACATGCTGCGTCCTACTTATGAGTGCAGCTCCCGCCGCCGCCGATGAAGTCGTAGGTGAAGTTGTCAACTTAACTTGCGGCTACAATCATGACGGAAATCTGGGCAACCATTATCCCAAGTCACCCGTCCAGCCCCCGTACGTCACCCTCGACGGCCATACCTTATATATATGGTCGCAGCACGGCGGGTACACGCTCACCCTCTTGGACGACAACGACACCGTTGTCTATCAGACCTATGTCGCCGCAGGCGTGCAGTTCTGCGCCCTGCCATCGACCCTCTCAGGCAGCTACACGCTGCTGCTATCCAACGACACGTTCCTGTTCACAGGTGTGATTGACTTGGAATAGTAATATGATATCACATATTTATAGAATCCTAATTTGTCAAGTAAAATGAGTAGAAAAAATGCATTGCTTATTTGTCTTTCCTGGCTCTTAATGGGATGCTCATCTGATGACAGCCCCGTAGAAGTCAAGGACACGCCACCTCATTTGAACGTGTCGGACAGTCTTGCCTTGGTAAAGATATACAACACTATCGGCCCATGGCATGAAAAGTGGGACCTCAATGACATCACGACTTGGAATGGTGTGACGGTAACACTTGACGAGATGACAAACGAGATGCGTGTTACAGGCCTTGAGGTGTATAACGGCTATGGCTTACATTCCCAAATACCAAAGGAAATCGGTCATCTGACTGAACTCCGTTCTCTCGTTTTGGCTGGAGGGATGCTCGAAGGAATGATTCCGGAAGAGATTGGGAATCTTGTAAACCTTGAGAGGTTAACTTTTGACGGCAAGGGCTTAACGGGTGGTATTCCTGAGAGTATAGGTAACCTGGTGAAACTGAGGCGTCTCGATATCATTAACACGTCACTCAGCGACACGATCCCGGAAAGCATAGGAAACTTGGCCTCGTTAGAAAAACTGTTTCTTTATGACAATCGGCTGACCGGAAGAATCCCTAAAGGTTTTGCTAATCTAAATAAGCTGAAGAGTGCGATCCTCAACAACAACCAATTAACCGGAACGTTTCCTGTCGAGATTCTCAAGGGTAAGACAACGAGGTTCCTTTTTTGGAACAACAACATAACAGAGCTGCCTTTTGAGGTGTGGAATGACGATTCCGAGGTCATTGCCCCCGACCTACAGGGAAACCGTCTATCTGGAGTTGTACCGGAATGGGTGTTTGGCACTAAGAAATGGCAGGAAGACGGTATGATGTGTACCCGAGGCCAGCAGGAAGGTTACGGTTATGAAAACGTTACATATGACCATTAAATATCGAAAAATATGAAAAAGTCAATTATATTTATTCGGCAATGACATTCCTGTTCACGGGATGCTCATCTGACGTTGAAGTTCTCGAACCGAATGTTCAAGAAGGATACAAAGTGGAAACAAGGAGTGGCGGCACGACGTTCGACCAATGCTTACAGTGTCAAATTTGTGATGGCAGCACGGTCAACCTCCCGTGGAACCAAAACGTACCTGGAAACGTTCCAGAGGAGGTGAGATATGACGTGAAGGAGTCTGACGGCTGGAGGATCCTTTATAGTACGGTGGATATTATAGGCTATGACCACACAGTTCATACAGGAACACAGTCAAACTACCTTCTCCTCTACAACAAGTACACTGGCGTATTGAAAGGTTTCTATTATGCCACGAGCATGGAATCGAACAACCATGCCTTTTTTCAGCTCACCATTCCTACGTCTCAACAAACAAAACTGTTTAACTTCGTAAGTGAATTTGCTGTCCCCTCTGATTCAACGGCAACCAACAGTGTGTTACTTTCTGCAATTACGGATGATGGCATCGCTGCAGGATTTGAAGAAGGATGGAATTGTTTTATGGTGGAACTGTCCTATGACCCAAATAGTCTCAATGAGACAATGAGTATATCGGGTGTTTGTATGAACGTGACAAGCTACACTCTGAATGGGACAATTAATGCTGAGTCAGAGGGTGTGATCATGGGCGCAAACCATAAGACGAGCAGCTTTATGTCTGGAATTGCATCAGTGGTAGGCGACGTGGCGAAAGCATTTATGGGAACACTTGGAATTGCAGGACCTGTGGGTGTTGGCCTGGAAGGGCTGGCTGCAACTTCTGCTACAAGTCTATTCAGCTACGGAGTCAACAAAATATTCGGTTCGCTTCTCACACAGTCTTCAACTACCGTGCAGAATGTGCAGTTCTCAACGAACGGACAGCTGTTGGTGACGGGAACGAGTAGCTTACCGTCTTCGGGATATATTGTTCCCGTAGGAAGTATCCCCCTAAACGGCACAGGCGAGTGCCTCGGCGTTTGGAATCTGACGGCAAAGCCAACATATACCATTCCCTCCTGCCCGAAGTTGGTAAAAGCCAAGTTGGGTTCTATGGTGCAATACATCTATCGTGTAGATGCCGTTCCTGCCATTTAGTATGTGATTAACCCCGATGTTAGTGCAACGGTGAATTATAGTATCGTGGAATATACGAAATACGATGACTATTTGGTTAACCCAATCCCCTATCAAGCCGCCTCTCCTGGATGTAATGCATTCAATACGGGAGAGACCCCGCAACTCAATCAATCGGAACTGTATAACGATAGCCACACGATTATTAAATCTATGCCTAACGCTTACACTTTCATGGCTCTGGAGGAGTTGCCCAACTATACCAGTTCGGATGGCACGCCAGCCTGTGACCTGTCATACTACATATACGAGTACCTGCGGCCTGTGAAGTTCAAGGTTGTCGCCACCGTCAATGCTAATAACAATCAAGTGAAGTCGGGAAAGACGTTCACTCCAGTATTCATAAAGCAGAAGAACGGCGACACCGCTTATAGCTGGTCGCTCTCGGAACTCGCTTCTAATGGTTATGTCTATAACAACGGATCCCAGGTATGGACACTCAACGGCATCCAACCCGTTAGGGCTGATTCTGTACTATTGAAAAAAGAACCTAAACAGGAAATGAGAAAAAAGGAATACATTTCTCTGTAAAGACTGCTTTTCAATTTCTATGCATATAAAGATGTAAATGTTTTGTGAAGAAGCCCGCGCCGCTTGGTGTTCCTGTGAGGGAAAAGCCAAGGCGGCGCGGGTTATGAGGCCAGAAGCAGGAATTGCCCTTAATTATTATGGTCGCAGCACAATGGGTTTACGCTCACGTTGATTGACGACAACGACGCCGTCGTCTATCAGACCTATGTCGCCGCAGGCGTGCAGTTCGCCGACCTGCCGACGGCCCTCTCGGGCAGCTATACGCTGCAGCTATCCAACGACACGTACCTGTTCACAGGTGTGATTGACTTGGAATAGCTTATAACTATCATACATGTATAATATTAACTATAGAGAAAAATGAAGAAAAAGAAATCTCTAATGTTATTACATCTCTTGTTATTGGCATCCTTGTCCTATGTGGGGTGCAGCAGTGATGAGGAGTCGGAGCTTTCCGTACATTACTGCATTAAAGACCAAAGTGGCAAAGAATCGCCCTCATTCGATGAGGGTCAAGAAATCTTCTTTGAGTTAACTGTATCCAATACATCAGATCATGAGTTTAAATTCAAGGATGAGCGAGAATTCATTCTGTCTGCGTTTAGCGTATATAATTCAGACGGGGACTATATTGATGCCGCAGCTAAGAGCATGTTAGACATGATGCGTCCTGTATCAATCAAACCGGGAGAGAGCTTTTACAAACGACAACGTTGGGAAAGGAATCCCCTGCCTCCTGGAGATTATTATTCTCCTCTTTCTATTAGAATCGGGAAAAAGACAAGAAGCTATATTACGAAATTTAAAGTACAATGACATGATTATAGAGAGTATTATTGTTCATAATTGTATTGAACTGTATTTATTTTGCAGAAGCTCAAGTCTTGACACGACAGCTTCAAAAAGTCGATTTAGAAAGAATGGGCATAAGGACGGCAAACACAAATCGTACAGCTGCACATATCGACATGCCTCCTATAGACACAGAGAAACTGATGTGTGAAGATCGCGAAATGGAGAGTGAGGACGTTCCTTTCCGTTTTGGATATGGTTTTGACACTTCATTTTCACTTGAACAGGGCAAATGGGAAGCTGTTGAAGGAGGGCGTTTGTGGTCTTTGGCAATCATGTCAAAAGGTGCCCGCTCCCTAAATTTTATATTTGACGACTTTTATCTGCCCCAAGGAGCATTTTTGTATATAATCAGTAATACTGAGGATGTAGTGTACGGACCTGTTATTTCTGATAACATTCATAACAAAGATAATTTCTTAACCGACATAATATGTGATTCTTTGGTGACGATTTACTTATTCGAGCCATCATATAATATTGGAGAATCTACATTGACAATCAAAAAAGTTGTACATGGCTACAAAGAGTATTACATCAACGATGATTATGGAGATGTAAATGCTTCAGCCCCATGTAATGTTCCTGTCGAGCAAGGATTCCCTACCTATGAAAAAGAAGCAAATGCAATTGCCTTGGTATTGTTAGGGGGCGGAACTTCTCTCTGCAGCGGCTCTCTCGTCATGACAACGGATTATTCATTCAAACCTTATTTGTTGACTGCATTCCATTGCATAAATACAGATGGCGTACTCAACAACTATACTTACGACAAATCCATTTCATCATCCGAAGAGGCTGATGTGAATAATTGGCTAATAAAATTTGGATTTAGGGAACAGTCGGATTATGCTATAACATTCAACGGGGCTAGTTTTCTTGCAGGTTGGTACGACTCTGATTTTGCATTGGTCGAATTGTTTGAAA
>Ga0310695_10000376_pt1 | contig 117778 bp, 111 predicted proteins | sample RumenRJG_04DNA_FD_203882 | JGI IMG/M metagenome (GOLD analysis project Ga0310695, IMG submission 203882) | Bovine rumen microbial communities from Lethbridge, Alberta, Canada - RJG_04 (v2) (version 2) | ecosystem: Host-associated > Mammals > Digestive system > Stomach > Rumen | place: Canada...
TAATATAAAATTACTTGGTACTCTTAATAATGCAGATGAAAGTGGTATCATAGCTAATGCAAATCAAGTATATGATGCTAACGAAGATAAGAGTACACAAGATGTTTCCAAAGAACATACAGAACGTATAGAAACTTTGGAAACTAAAGAGAACTCAATGCAAACCACTTTGGAGAATATAACAAAGACTGGTGAAGCAAGTGCAGCGAGTAATGTAACATATAATCATAGTGATAGTAAGCTTGATGCTACAAATGTACAGCAAGCTGTTGATGAAGTACGTAAAAGAAGTAACTATAATGATGGTGATAATGTTATAGACTTTAATACTATTCATATAATTACAGATAATCCAGAATTTATCTGTGTAGCTATAGATGCTAATGATAGAATACTTTATGGTATTAAGACCGATGGTCAGCCTTACTTTGGTATAGGATGTCCTAAGCAAGTTAAAGATTATATTGACGAACAAATAAATAAGATACTTGGTACTAATGATATTACTACTACTATTGATAGCTTAAAAGAGATAGAAGCTTTCCTAAAAGATTTCACTAATAGTGATACTCTAAAGAAACTTCTTGATTTAAAAGCCAATGTAGATGAAGTAAAGACTACTACTGATGATATTTACAAGAAGAGTAATCCTAATGATGAAGAAGGAAATATAATTGATACCAATAGTATTAAAAGTGTAAGCAATAATCCAGAATATTTTAAGGCTTTTGTTGATAACACTAATAAACTAATTGAAGCTATTGGTATTGATGGTGTCAGAAAATTCTTTGCTGGAATTAATATTCAAGGTATATCTCAATGTTTAACTGATAATCCTGATTATCTTATTGCCTGGGTTGATAAAGAAAATAGGATTATATTTGCTATTCAACATGATGGTAATCCTTATTTTGGATATGGTGTACCCAAACAAATTAAGACTGTTATAGATAACTTAAATACAGACTTAGTTAATAAATATACAGAAGTTAAGCAAAGTATTTCTGATGCTAGTAAACATCTTTCTGAAACAGCAACTGATATTGATAAAAAGATAAATCTTGGTCTTGATACTTATCCAAAAGATGTAAATACCGTAGTTGATAATGCTGAATATGCAAAAGTTCTTGTTGATGCTGATAATAAAGTATTAGAAGATATAGAACCAGATGGTACTCATAAATTTAATAATAAAGTTGATTTAAAAGGCACAAAAGTTAGTACTACTAATTACGAAGATTATAGTCAATTGTTATGTGATAAAGATAATAAGATAATAGATAGTATTGACAACAAAGGCACAATTACTCATAATAGTAAACATATATTTAAGGGCGGTATTGAAGATGCTACTGGAAAAATAATTGATGATACTTATAATCATGTAATTGATAAATCATCTGATTTAGCTAAAGTTCTTCGTGAAAAAGAGAATATGGTATCACCAATTGATTGGAGTGATAGTAAAAGTCTTGAGATTCCAGAGCCAAGATGTGCTTATATAAATATTACATCTTCTGATAGAACTGCTGCTACTTGGCCTACAAGTAAAACTGCTAATAAAAAATATTGGATGCAGTTTTGGGATATGCAAGGAAATTACTTCAAGAAGCGTATTATTCTTAATGCTCAAGGAAATTCTTCTATGGCTTTTATTAAGAAGAATGGGGCAATTGATATTTGCAATGATGAGTGGGAAGGAGATGATACATTTAAAGTTAAATTTGGAGATTGGCTTGCCTTTGATAGTTTTCATTTAAAAGCATACTATACAGATTTCTTTAAAGGTGTGTCTATAATGGCTTATAAACTTGCTGATGAAGTTGAGCTTTCACGTGATGTTTTAGTAAATAGACCTTGGAAACGTCAACTTCTTGTTAATTATACATTTGGAACTGATCAAACTAATAGTGAGCAAGTTAATGATTTATCTTTGCAATTAGATAATGAAGCTAAATGCCATCCTGATGGTTTTCCTTGTATTGTTTATCTTGATAATAAATTTTATGGAATTTATGCTTTTAATATAAAGAAACATAGAGATAACTATCACATGGATAAAGGTACAGCAGAACATATTCATCTTGATGGAGATTTAGGTCCCAATGATATTTGGAATGGTACTATAAATTGGAGTTCATTTGAAATTAGAAATCCTAAAAATCTTTACTATAAAGAAGCACATAATGGTACTTATAAATATGATGCTGACGTTGCACAAGCAGAAATTGCTGGAGATGATGAAGTTAATGCATGGATAACAGCTGGTAAACTACCAGATGGAACAGAGATTTCAAGTAAGATTGAAAAATGTCTTAAAACAACTGCTAAAGTTAAAAATTATATTATAAGATTGTCTAATGCTCTTGCAACAATTAATGCTGAAACTGATTTAACTAAGAAAAAGACTTTGTTTGAGAGTTATTTTGATGCTCCATCTCTTATTGACTATGAGATTGTTCAAATGGCTACAGGAGATACTGATGGTTTGAGCAAAAACTGGCAATGGATAACATTAGATGGTAATCATTGGTCTGTATGTGAATATGATAAAGATATGTCTTTTGGAGGATATTTTACAGGTGAAATTACTCTGTCTGCCCCTTCACAAGGAGGATGGATGGGTAATAGTTCTAATACTCCATTAGGTTTAACAATATCCCTCTATAAAGATGATATAATATCTATGTGGAAAGAACTTACTAACAATAAAATTCTTACTGCGGATAACATTATATCAATTGCTGATGATTGGATTAAAAGGATAGGTACAGACAATTATAAACAAGAGTATAAAAAATGGGATGAGGCTCCATGTTGTAGAGCAGATTTAGTAGACACTGAGCATTGGAAACGAAGTAACGAGTATAAATATGGCACAGAGTATAATACTTATGATAGTACAAAAATGTATGCAGTAGGTGAAACTTGTTATTATGGTTTTGACAATGTTTATAAATTTACAGCAACTGCTGAAACAACAGGCAATCCTCCTCTTACAGGAAGTTATAACTATAAGCCTAAAGGTTTAGGTTATTATGATAGCTTTTGGAGATTAGCAAATTATATTAAGCAACGTATTTCTGTAGAAAACGATTTTATTAATTCATTATAAATTTCATAATTATGAACAAATGTTTTATTACAAAACTTCCAAGTAGTGTAGATAATGATAATCTTCCTGTTCTTGGACAACTTAGAATTATTTGGCCAAAGCAAAGTAATTTGACTGATAATGCTTCACGTGCTATTATGTTAAGCACTATTGATAACATTACTGTTAAAGTATCTGGTGCTCATCTTACTGATAGCACACTAACGAGTAATCTTGGTAATACAAAAACAATTACTAATGGTGATGGTCTTGTGACATTATATGTATCTAATGATGCAGATGGAGTTTTAACTATTGATAATAAATATTCATTAAAACAACTTATATTTGTACTTGGAGGCAAAGAGTTTGTTGAAAGGGCAGAGTATTTTGATATTGAAGATATTAAGTATTGTACTAATCTTATTGAACTTAGAGCAGGTAAGATGCCGATTTACGGAGATATTAGTGCAGTAAGTAATCTTACTAATTTGAAAGCATTGCAATTATTTTCCACCCAAGTCAATGGAGATATTAGTGCAGTAAGTAATCTTACTAATTTGAAAGCATTGCAATTATTTTCCACCCAAGTCAATGGAGACATTAGTGCAGTAAGTAAACTTACTAATCTTGATACTTTGTCAATAAATTATACTCAAATTAGTGGAGACATTAGTGCAGTAAGTGAACTTACTAAACTTATCATTCTTTCTCTAAATGATACTCAAGTTAGTGGAAAGATAGATAGTCTTGCTAATCTTACTAAATTGTCTAATCTTGCTGGACTTAGAGGTCTCTCACTAACTGGAGATATGTCTAAGATTCCTGCTGGAGTAAACCTCATATTTCAGGACGATAGAAAAGTTACTACTGACTTTACTTGGACAGCTAATGGCCGTAAAAATGCCACTCTTCTTGCAATAAGTGGTAATGTTCCTTTCGATACTGCATCAATGGATAATATGCTTGTTGACCAAGCAACTTGTACAGTTAGTCCAAACGCTACTCAACCATATCACAAGATTATAGCAGTTAAGGGAACCAGAACATCAGCCTCTGATGCAGCTGTAACAGCTATTCAGAATATGGGTGTTACTATTACTGGTGTTACTAAACAGGCTTAAATTATAACTTTATAATAATAAAACTATGGTAGAATTAAATTGTAAATATCCAGTTGTCTATAAAGACGATGCTATTGTTTATACTCCAGATAAAGATGGAGCAGTTGGTAGTACTTATCCAGGTGCTGGTACTTCTTATAAAGAGTTTGATACTTATGAAGATGCACAAGCATTTATTAAGGAGAATGGTCTTAAAGAGCCAAAAGCATCTGATGATATAAATTATGAGGTATAGAGATGAACAATATACCTTTGTAAATATTATAAATTGAGGTATTTCGAATTCTTCAATTATAAATAAAACAAATTTCGATATTTATCAAAATATTTTTATTAACAATTTAAAATTAAGTATTATGGGAGACAGTACACCAACTCCGATTTACACCTCCGACGGAGGTAATAACTTCGCAAATGGTGCAAAATATTTTGCCCTGAATCTTTGGAAAAACGAGAACAATTATTCATTTACAAAAACGAATTAAAAAGTAGGGTAAGATATATGTTCAATTATAATTATTGACGCAGGAGTCACTAATACAATCATAGAAGGTGTTCCTCAAAACTTTATTACAGATAATGGAACCAATACTGTGATAGATTGAATATAGTTATTGTAATAAGTAGATACAAAGGCAGTCACTTAGGTGGCTGTCTTTACAAAGATAAAAGATTATGTTTGAACAATTAAGTTTATACCTCTTATCCTATTTCTTTCAACCCTTTCTCCAGCAGGAGAAGAAAAGGAAAGAGTGGATAGAGCTGCAAGTGAAAATGTTAATAAAGAATATAAATTATGGAAGATAAAACTTATATGATGCCTCCTATTGGAGGTAAGAGTATTCTCAGGAGTACTGGAGAAGAGGTTGAGATTATTGATTCTCAGATTAAAGAGCGTGGTGCTCGCTCTGATGAAGATTGGGTGACTTATATTGACTCAGAAGGTAAGGAGCATATCAAGGAGAAGCTGAATATTCAGCTTGACTTCAAGTCTGTAGTTAATGATACTTGGAGTAAGGTATTTGATTTTGCTAAAGATAATAAGATGCCTACTACAAGGAATTGCAGGATATTTGAAGTGGCTAAAGAACTTGTTTTTAAATTTCAATGTGACGCTGAAGAAGCTGTTAGAAAAGCAATAGAACTTGTTGATAAAGTTGGTATTGAAACTGAGTAAATTATGACATATAAAGAAGAAAGTTATGTTCTAGATACTCTTGGTGATATGAGAAAAGAAACTCATGAAAACAATATTATGCTAAGACAAATCTGCTCTTATATAAGATATGTCTACAGTCACAGATCAAGTGATGAACAGAATGCTTTTGAGCAGAATGTCTTTGCAAATATTGTTAGTGAGTTATTTGATGGTGCTAAAAGTAGATTTAAAGTCAATAATTTTAAAAATAAATAGTTATGGCAAATAGAAGTAGAAGAACAAAGCCTGTAATGGCTAAGGCTGGAGTTACAAGAAATCCAAGTAGAAGATATAGTTGTGGTGGCAAGCTTTACTCTAAAGGGGGCAAACTTAAATCTAAGTGCAAATGATAATAACTAAGGAGATATACAAGATAGAACTATATACAATAAAGGTAATACCAATGGCAATATCAGCAATATACTTACTGAATACAATATTGTCTTATTGTTACATAGACTTACCTATACTATCGTGGATAGGGGGCTTATCATTGTTACCTTGGTTATTCTTGTATTTATCTTCCTTTGTATTTAGGTTTTGCATTTACCATAGAATGTTCCTGTATTATATAGCAGTGTGTAATATACTTAGCTATATAGATTATACTTGGACTCTTCCTATATCAGATAGAGGATTGTTCTTACTAAATATAATCATTGCGGGAATCTTCTTGTTTGCCATATTATATTTAAAGTTAAAAGTATGCAAGAACTCAAGAAAGTCTTAGTAAGGCTGCTTAGAGATACAGCTAATAAGTTAGAGAATAATACTTGTGAGATAACTGAGGAAGAAGCTCTTTCTATTGTCAATAACATGACACATGTTGCTATTAGCAAGGAAATGGCTTGTAATCATCTTAATATGTCAAGAAGCAAGTTTGATTCTAAAGTTCTTGAAGGTATCATACCTGAAGGAAGAAAGAGAGTTGGATTTAAAGAAAAGGTATGGTACTTAGATGAACTTGATGGTTTGAATAAATAATCTCATCAACCAAGTTGTTGAAGAAGTTACAGGGTTGTCTATTCATTTAGGCAACCCTTATTTTATTTGGTAATGTTTTAAGCACCTAACTTCCTAATAGTTAGATGTTTATTTTATTTATAAGCATTGTTTGGCATAATATATAGTTATTAGTAATTTTGTGGCATGAGAACGTTCTTATATTTACTAACAATTAAATTTTAAAGTTATGTCAAGTGACAATGGTGTATTTGTTTTTCCTGATGTAGCAAAAGCAGCTACTAATGGAATTGACCCAAATCTTTTGCTTGCCATGCAGAACAATGGTGGTTTTGGTAATAATGGTTATTGGATTTGGATTTTGTTTATGTGGTTACTTTGGGGTAATAATGGTTATGGTAATGGTTTTGGTGGTGGTAATAACGGTACTGGCTATCTGTCTAACCAGATGAATAATAATGCTGGTAGAGACCTTCTTTTGCAGGCTATTAATGGTCGTGCTGATGCTGCTGCTCAGCTTGCTCAGATTACTAATAGCTCTGTAAATGCTGTTCAGACTGCTATTAATACCATTCAGTCTTCTATTCAGTCTGTAGGTCAGCAAGTTGGCATGAGTGGACTTCAAGTTCAGAATGCAATTCAGAGTGGTAATGCTAGTCTTAGTCAACAGATTTGTCAGTGCTGCTGTGAAAACCGCCTTGCTATTGCTAATCAGACTAATGATATTCAAGCTAGTCTTGCTGCTAATCATGCTGCTGCTACATTGCAAGCTGCACAAAATCAAGCAGCTCTTCAACTTCAAAATGCTCAATCAGAAGCAGCAGACCAACTCTCTGTATGTCAGCAAACTAATCAGTTGACTACTCAAGGTACAGCTAATACTCAACGTATAGTTGATGCTCTTGCTAATCAAAGCACAATGATTACTAAAGAGTTCTGTGACCTTAAAGACAGAGAGCTTCAGAACAAGATTGATAGTCTTACTGCTGATAATGCTCTTCTTAGGAGTAACATTAATAATAGTAATCAGACTGCTCAGTTTGCTGCTATGCTTGCTCCTTTACAGGCCCAGATTAGTAATATTGCTGCAAAGCAACCTGCTACTATTACTTTGCCTCAGAATCAGTATGCTGTAGTTCCTGCATGGTATGCTCAGGCTGGTACTGATTTTATTGCAAGTTATTGGGCTAATCGTACTGCACAGGCTACTAGTGGTTCTGGAGCAGCTGCTGCTGGAGTAAAAACTACAACTACTAATCCATAAAATTTTATAACTATGTTTTCCAATTTAAGTAAAGGCAATGTTCTCTATGGTCTTGATTTTAGTAATAATAAGATGACTTATTTTACAGCCACTATAGAAGATGCCAAGCCAGCTTTTCCTATTAATGTAGGACAGATTCCAGGTAGTGTTGTTGATATTACTGCAATAAGAGATGGAAACACATTATCTTTTAAACAGATTCCTAGTAATAGTGCTGTAGCTGATTATGGTAATAAGACCTTTATTCTTGCTGATAGTAAAGATGCTTTAGTTAATTATGTAAATGCAAAACTACAAGCTAGTAGAAATATAGTAAATAGTTATGATGAACATAAGAAACTTGTAGAGCAATATGAAGATGTTCTTTCTCAAATTAATCCTAATCCTAATGGTGCAGAATTAAAAGAGCTTAAGCAACAATTTTCTACTATGCAAAATCAATTTAGTGAACTTATGACTTTACTTAAAGGAAAACAAAATACTTAAAGATTATGATGATAATAAGATTTAGAAACTCTGAAGACCATGAGGAGATGCTCAAGAAAGTAAAGAAGATGAAGAAGTTTACTGAAGAACTTGAGGATTGCCTTGAGGAAGCTATGGAAGAGCCTGACTATAGGAGTCCTTCTTATCGTAGAGAATATGATGAAGATGATGAGAGATATGAAAGCAAGAGAGGTAGATATGGATATAACTATCCTCGTAGATAACTATTAACTATAAGGGTAGTAAGCTTATACTTGCTACCCTTTTAATTTTAATTATTATGTATCAGACAAAGACAGGAAGCTATGATGAAATCCCTGAAGGGATGAAAAGATATATAAACAACTATGGTTGTCACTTTAATAAGAAGTTATGTACTGAGGCAGCTAAAAGAATGTATAAAAGAGTAGATAGTAGAAAAGAATATATTAAGCCATATACTAAAGAGCAGATAGATTCTCTTCTTGAAGCAGAGAATATAAAGCTTGACAGGGATGTTTTATATGACAAAGTATATGTAGCTAATATGTGCCAAGCTGATTATTTAGGCAGTTCAGTACCTAAAGATGACAGACATCTTGCTTTATTCATTAAAGATATGATTGATGACCCTGATGCTACAGAAGGCTTTATATTTAATAGGTTTTATGCTGACTGTATGTTTATGAATAATCCTATAGATTGGGATGAAATGTATGATTAGACAATCATTCAATGTCCAAAGCTATTGGAAAGTCATAGTCTTTTATAATATTGACTATGACTTTTTTGATATAGTAGCTGATGAACTAAAGGCTATTGATACTCCCAAATGGAGTATAGATAATATCTATAACATGATGTCTACAGGTAAAGCACTGGCATTTACTCAAAGTAACCTCAAAAAACATGTAAGTATAGTAGGATTTAATAGACATAAGAATAGCTATGATTATCTCAACTCTATAGTCCATGAAGCTGAACATATTAAACAGGCTATACTTGAAGCTTACAGTGTTGATGATAAAGATGAGCCTCCTGCTTATACTATAGGCTATCTTATTATGAGGATGTATGATACCTTTAAGGATATAATAGTTTGATTTAGTTTTACTTATCTCTTTCTTTAAGGGCTTCCTTATCTCTTTAAGGATCAGTACTTTTGCTTGAATAAAGTAGAAGTTATGGAGAATGTAGTATTTAATAAATGTCAGACACCACTTGAAGATTTACATTTAGACCAATATCCGAATGAAGTAGTTGAGCAATTTTGGGATTATCTTAATAATGTGCCATTTATAAAGTGGATGGTATCACCTGACAGACCTTATGTACATGAACTGCCAAGGGATGAGTATGGAAGAGCTATTATAGATGTAACTCATCCACCTATTCTTGAGCATACAGACTACTTTAGACAGACAGCAAAGGTATGGGAAGATACTGGCAGCTATACCAAGCTAAGACCTAATAGAAACCCTAACAGTGATTTTGGTAAATGGCTTATAGAAGAAAGAAGGAGAAGTTGGGATGGATTTATTGATCCTTCTACAGGTATGTGGGTAACAGGTGACTATTATTTCATGCTTAACTATTGTCCTATGCACCAGACTGTTAAGAGAAAAGATGGCTTGGATGTACGTGTAGTAAAGCATCCTAAGTTTTGGGATGGGCAATTCTTTATGAGCCATTACTTCTTACAAGCAAGACAGCATGGTCATCAGGCAGCAGAACTTGCATCACGTGGTAAAGGAAAAACAACTCTTGGTGCAGCCATGCTTGCCAAAAGATTTATTCTTGGTGAATCTTCAGATAACCAAAAGGAAGTACAATGTCTTGTAACAGCGGCTGATAAAACAAAGTTAGTAGGAACAAACCAAATACTTTCAGTATTTAAGGATGACATAGACTTCTGTGCTAAAAATACTCAGTTTGCCAGTCAAAGACTTAAAAGTAGTACTGCTGAGCTTACATGGAAGATGGGCTATAAAAAGAAAGGCAGTGATGTAGAGTATGGCAGTAAAAATGAAGTATCTGGTATTATCTCAGGTGTAAACCAAGATAAACTTAATGGTTCTCGTGGTGTATTATATCTCATAGAGGAGGCAGGTATCTTTAAGGACTTGCTTAATATGTATAACCTTATTAGACCATCAGTAGAGCAGGGTAGTTCAGTGTTTGGTGAAATACTCTCTTATGGTTGTGTATGTGCAGGTACAAAAGTATGGACAAATGATGGTAGAAATATCAATATAGAAGACTTAAGAAAAGAAGATGGTATTATTGGCTATGATGAAAATGGCTATGTAAAGAACACAATAGGAACCCTATTAGAGCCAAGGACAAAACCTTGTATAAAGATTTCTTGGAATAAAGGTAAAAATTATCTTGAATGTTCTACAGATCATCCTATCTTAAAGTATACATTACACTATCCGAGAATAGGTAAGAGTGATGAAAGATATAGAGTGCCAGAGATGTCTTTTGTTAGAGCTGATGAACTTAAAGTAGGAGATACTATTGTTGAGGGAAGATATATAGGTTCATTTGGTACAGATACACTTGGAGATGCAAGATTAATTGGTATGCTTATCGGTGATGGTTCTTATGGTTTTGATAATACTCCTAAGTACTCAAGTGAAGATGCTGAACTTCTTAATTATATAAAAGAAAGATATGATTGGGGAGTTAGTGCAGAACATATAACCAAAAGAGGCAAGCACTATCAGGATATAAGGGTAAAAGGCATTTGTTCTATGTTAAGAAGAGCAGGTATTTATGGCCAAACTAAAACAGACAAGAGACTTCCTGTTAATTACATGACCCTTACAGAAGAAGATACAAAATTACTTTTAGCAGGATTATATGATACTGATGGATGTATATCTTCAAGAGGCATTTACTCTCAAATAGAATTAACTCAAGCAAATGAGGAGATACTTAAGCAAGTAGCCATACTATTAAGAAAGTTTGGAATAACTTCATATATAGCAGAGAATAAGCCAAGTATAAAGCCAGGAAGAAAAGATAAAAATCCTTGGTATATATTATCTATTAGTGGAAGAACTAATATAGAGCTTTTTAAGCAGTATATTCCTATCATGCAGTATACTAAAGTAAAGAAACTTAATGATTTATGTGATTACTTTAGTACAATGCCTGTAAAGAAAAATAGATACTATGATACTAAAAAGTTTATTATTAGGAAAATATCAAGTATTGAGTCTATAGGAGAACAGACTATTTATAATCTTTCAGCAGAACAAAGTCATACATACCTTGCTAATAATATTATTACACATAATACAGCTGGTGATGACCAGAGTGACTTTACAGCCTTTGCAGAGATGATTTATTCTCCAGAAGGCTATAATATGGAACCTCTTGACAATGTCTTTGATAAAGAAGGTCAAGGTAGAAAGAAGATAACAGAGTTTTATCCTGCTTATTTAAATTATGATAATACCTGTATTGATGAGGATGGTAACAGTGATGTTACTAAAGCATTGCTTATGCTTCTAATGGATAGATATAAGGTAAAGTATGGAAGTACTGATGTTAATACAATTACCAAACGTATATCCCAATATCCTATTACTCCTCAAGAGGCAATCATAAGAAGTAAGAATAATATCTTTCCAGTCACAGAGCTTAATAACAGACTTAATGAACTTGACAACAATCCTTCTGCTTATGATGAGATATATGTAGGTGATCTTGTGTATAATGAAAGTACAGGTGGTGTAGACTTTGTAAACAATACAGACTTGCCAATAAGAGACTATCCTTTAAAGAAAGATACAGATCCAAGAGGAGCTTTACAAATATACTCTATGCCAAAGAAAAACAGTAATGGTGAGATACCACAAGGAAGATATATTTTAAGTCTTGACCCTTATTATAATGATCAAGCAGACAGTGTATCATTAGGTTCTATTCATGTGCTTGATTTATGGACAGATACTTTGGCAGCATCTTATATAGGCAGACCTCCTATGTCAGATGACTTATATGAGCTACTCAGGAAGCTATGTATCTTCTATAATGGTAAATGTATGTATGAAAATAATGCCAAGGGTTGCTTTGCTTATTTTAGTAAATGCCATTGTCTTTATTTATTAGCAGAAACACCAGAATATCTGAGAGATAAACAACTTATTAAAGTACAGGGAATAGGCAATACAGCCTTTGGTGTAAGAGCTACAGTACCTATCATTAATTATGGCTTTGGTCTTATTAAAGACTGGCTTATGAAGACTACTACAAGAACTATCAAGAATGAAGATGGTGAAGAGGTAGAGATAAATCTTCCTAACCTGTATAATATTAAGGATAGAGAGTTATTAAAAGAGCTTATATTATGGAATCCTAATGGCAACTATGACTCTATTATGTCTTTGCTTCAGTTAATGCTTTATAGAGAGGAAAAGATGATCATCTTTAATGGTGATGTTAAGAAGAGTGATACCAATGCATCAGGTCTTGAGAATGATGATTACTTTAATAGAAACTATCCTGGAAAGAAGTCATATAGAACCTCTACTAGGTAGTAAATAGTCGCTTAAAGGTAGGTATAAAAGGATAAAGCTAAGAAAGACCTTTAGGTTTGTTAAGAAGAACTGTTAGAATTATAATGAATGTAAAAGAAATAGATACTTTTGCATAAGGAAAATAGAAGTTAGCTGTTTTCATTAAAACAGCTATAAGCTTTTGAAATAAAGCTACTAACGGAGATAATCAATTTAAGAGAAATAAATATGGAAGAAGTAAAGAAGAATTATTGTTTTTTGGGATTTGACAATATCCTTGGAGAGCAGGAAATAGAGAACCTGTTTACTACTCCTGAAGATAATGATCCTGGACTATCTGAGCCTAATGAGGATAAAGATGATAAGGATAAAGTTGATGATAAACCCCAAGATAATAAAGAGGAAACAAAGGAAAAAGATAACACTGCTGAGGCTATTGACCCTGAAGATCTTTTTGATGATCCTAAGGATGATAAGCCAGAGGTCGTAGGTAGTGAGAAGAAAGATGTTAAGGAAAAGGAAGATACCACCACTGATGAAGACAGTGGTACTTCTCCAAATAACTTCTACTCTTCCATTGCCAGTGCCTTGGCAGTGGATGGTATCTTCCCTAACCTTACAGATGATGTCATCAAGAAGGCAAATGATGCAGAGAGTTTTGCAAGCCTTATTGAAGATGAGGTAAATGCCAGACTTGATGAAAAACAACAGAGGATTAGTAAGGCATTGGACAGTGGTGTAGAGCCTAATGATATTAAGATGTATGAGAATACACTTAGCTATATCTCAGGTATTACAGATGCACAGATCAGTGAAGAAGGAGAGAAAGGAGAGCAGCTTAGAAGAAACCTTATTTATCAGGACTTTATCAATAAAGGAGAGAAGCCTGAGAGAGCTCAGAAACTTACTGAAAGAAGTATTGATACAGGCAATGATATTGAGGATGCAAAAGATGCTCTACAGAGTAATAGAGAGTTCTTCAGCAATGCCTATAATAATCTGCTAAAAGAAGCACAGGAAAAGAGTGACCAAGAGAAAGCAGCCAGAGCAAAGGCAGCAGAAAAACTCAAGAATGACATTATGACAGACAAGCAGATCATGGGTGACATGGAGATTGGCAAGGATGTCAGAAAGAAAGCACTTGAGAATATCACAAGACCTGTGTATAAAGACCCTGATACAGGTGATTATCTTACAGCCATCCAGAGGTATGAGAGTGAGCATAGAGGAGACTTCTTGGCTAAGGTAGGTTTAATCTTCACTATCACCAATGGCTTTAAGGATTTTGACAGCTTTGTAAAGGGTAAAGTAAAGAAAGAAGTAAGGAAAGGGCTTAGGGAGCTTGAGCATACACTTAACAATACAAGTAGATCATCTGATGGTAGCTTAAGAATGGTTACAAATGCAAAAGATGATCCATATAGTTACATGGGTAAGGGAGTAAGACTTGACCTCTAAGCATAAGAAGATATTTTGATTAATGCTTAAATTTAAGAAAAATGGCTGGTAAATTAAACAGATTTCAGATGCAGACTTTCAACCATTGGAAGGGTCTGACCAAAACTAATCACTTGGGAAGTATCTTTCAGATGCAGCCTCAGAAGGCTACCAATCTGATGGTTCAGTTGCTTGCATATTATAGAGGTAAAACACTTGACACATTCCTTTCTCAGTTCCCCACTAAGGAGTTTGAGAGTGATGATGAGTATACATGGGATGTAGTAGGTAGTACCTCAAGAAATATTCCTTTGGTAGAGGCAAGGGATGCAGATAATGTTATTGTAGATTCAGAGTATGGTAATGTAGGTTGCAATGGTGAGCCATTCTATGTAGTCTTTAATGAGGACTGGTTTGGTGATGGTGAGGTTATTGTAGGTGAGCTTAATGAGGTTTATCCATTGAGGATTCTTGGTGAGGGTAGAAATGAGGGAACCAATACTGTCTATAAGGTAGAGCTTATGGGTGGCATTACTACTGGTATGCCAGCAGAGCAGCTTCAGGCAGGTAAGAGATTCTCTGTAGAGTATGCTCCTGTTGAGAGGGATCTCTCTAGAAAAGTAGGTGCTGTAAGATACTCAAGTCCTATCTCCATGAGGAATGAGTTCACCTCTATCAGACTTTATGACAAGGTGCCTGGCAATATGCTTAATAAGAAAGTTGCCTTTGGTATTCCTATCATCAAGGAAGTCAATGGCAGGCTTACCCATGACACCACTAATATGTGGATGCACTATGAGCAGTGGCAGTTTGAGCAGCAGTGGGCAGACTATAAGAACAATGTCATTGCCTATGGTAGGAGTAACAGAAACCTTAATGGCGAGTATCTCAACTATGGCAAGAGTGGTGAGGTTATCAAGATGGGTGCAGGTCTCTTTGAGCAGATGGAGGTCAGCAATACCATTCCTTATAATACCTTCAGCTTGAAACTTATTGAGGATGCTCTCTATCAGCTTTCAGCAGCTAAGTTGCCATTTGGTGAGAGAACCTTTATCATCAAGACAGGTGAGAGAGGTGCTATTCAGTTTCATAAGGCAGTGCTTGATACTGTCAGTGGTTGGAGTGCTTTCCAGATTAATGGTGACAACATTGGCGTTGTACAGAGAACTAATAGTCAGCTTCATCAGAATGCTCTTGCAGCAGGCTTCCAATTTGTTGAGTTCAGAGCACCTAATGGTGTTACTGTAAAGGTTGATGTTGATCCTATGTATGATGATCCTGTGAGAAACAAGATTCAGCATCCACTTGGTGGCCCTGCTTATTCTTACAGATATGACATCTTTGATATTGGTACTATGGATCAGCCCAATATCTTCAAGGTAGGTGTCAAGGGTCAGGTAGGTGATATGACCTCTTATGCTTGGGGTCTTAGAAATCCTTTCACTGGTCAGATGGGCAATCCTAATATGAGCTTTGATGAGGACAGTGCAGAGATTCACAAGATGACTACTACTGGTGTCTGTGTGCTTGATCCTACAAGAACAATGAGTTTGATTCCTGCTGTATTGGTAGGCTAACATAGTAGGGAGAGAGTAATCTCTCTCCCTATTTTTATTTTTTAATTAAACAAGTAAAAAGGAGAAGATAATTATGGCTAAAGAAAGAGTAGAAGAGAAGCCTTTGAATGGTATGGTAATTGACACAGAAGTACATGATGTAAAGAAAGAGATTCCCAAGAGAGTTAAGCAGGAAAAACCAGAAGAGCATCCTATAAGCAGAAGCTCTTCATTTGACAGTTCAGAGCCTGTAAATTGCCTCAAGAATGAAAAGGTAATAGTAAGATTTATTCCACGTCCTTCTATGATGGTTCAAAATCCAAAGCATGTACTTTATGGAGGTATGGCAGAGAATGCAATCAGAGCCTTTGTAGTACCAAGATACAGCAGTACAGGTAGCTTTGTTAATGTACTTACCAACAATGAGAAAGCCTTTCTTGAGAAGGCAATGGGCTTAGAGTACAATGCTCTTAGTGTTTACAGAAAGAAAGACAACTTCTGGGATGACAGTAATCCTATGGGTATAGGTAGAGTTATTCTTCATAAGCAGGATAATTATTTGGATCTTAGTATTCCAGAGGACTATATTAAATATAAGATTCTTCTTGCCAATAAGGACTATATAGCAAGTTCTCTTCAAGAGCTTGAGGACAGACCAAAAGCTACTTATCAGTTTGTCATTATCAATGAAAATGCAGAAGCTCATCAGAATCTTAACAGGATGGATACTATCAAGAGATGCTATATGGAGTATGGTAAGATTGAGAATGACTTTGAAACACTGAGAGTTGTAGTAGAACTTATTAGTGGTAGACCTATCTCTTCAAAGGTTAAGCTTGACTATCTGCAAGGTAAGGTTAATGAGTATATTCAGAGTGATCCTCGTAGGTTCCTTGCAACAGTAAAGGATGAACTTCTTCCTGCAAAGGTACTTATCAAGAAGTGTGTAGAAGCAGGTCTTATAGGTATGAAGAATGATGCTTACTATCTGAGGGAAGACAATAGTCCTCTTTGTGAGATTAATGAGAACAGTACACTTAACAATGCAGCCAAGTATATCAGTTCAGTCAAGAGACAGGAACTTAAATATAGCCTTGAGGCAAAGCTTAAGAATGACTAAATATATGCAGTTAGCTCTATGCTAACTGCTAATAAAGAGACAATAAATAGTAATAGATATGACAACAACAGAATTTTCAAATCAGTTTGATTTGCTATTCAATAATATATCATCCAATCAAGCCCCAGGCTTGAATGAATATGAGAAGAGTGTCTTTTTAACAAAGGCACAGGATGAGATAGTGAAGAACTACTTTCAGCCAGAGTCCAATGGTAATACTGTTAAGAAAGGCTTTGATGACACAGCTATCAGACAGATGGATTTTTCTGATCTCATTATGAGCAAAACACTTGAAGAGGAGAATGAAGAACCTGATGTAGATCCAAGGGCACTTGTTTATAAAATCTCAAAAGATGATAGAGTTTATATTATTATTAATGAGTCTCTTTATCTTATGGCTAACAACAAAGATGGAAAACTAGAAGTTAAAGGTATCAGGCAGGTTGTACCTATCAAGTATACAGAGTATATGAGACTGATGTCTAAGCCTTTTAAAGAGCCTTTGAAGAATATGGCATGGAGGATTATTACTAAAGGTAGAGAAGGAGATGCTGATGTAGATAAATCTACAGGTGATCCTACTACTGTTAATAGTACTGTATCTTCAAAAGTAGAGATAGTTGTCACCACTGCTGACAAGAAAAAATATAAAAGTGATGGCAGCTTCATTAAATATAATATTAGATATGTCAGGAGACCAAGACCTATTATTCTTACAGACCTGTCAGATACTTTTGGTGAGGATTTGACTATCAATGGCTATAACAAGGCTATGACTTGTGAGCTTAATGAGAGTACTCATGAAGCTATTCTTCAAAGAGCAGTAGAACTTGCAAAAATAGCATGGGCAGGCAATGCCAATGAAACACAGCTTGAGGTAGAGGCAGGTAAGAGAAGTGAGTAATATTAAATATAAAGACTATGACATGTGAGGAATTTTCCAATACTTTTGATACACTATTAAATAGCTATAGTATTCAGGCTGGCTTTAGCAAAGAAAATAATAACCAAGCATCAATAGCTCTTGATGAGTATGAAAAGAGCGTATTTCTTACTAAGGCTCAAAAGGAGCTTATCTTAGCACTGTACAATGGTAATAATGGTAGTGGAAATAGCTTTGAGAGTACAGAGGAAAATAGAAGATATTTAGCTCCTTTAGTAAGAGAGATTACTCTTAAGCCTATGGATATTAAGAAGAGTTTCTCAGATGGCAGCCATGATTATTTTACTCTTCCAGAGGACTTATGGTTTATTACCTATGAGGCTGTAGATACAGATTCTTCTTGTGATTCCTTCAAGAGAATAGATGTTTATCCTGTCACACAGGATGATTATAACAGAACTAAGAGAAATCCTTTCAGAGGAGCTAATATGAGAAGAGCCTTAAGATTGGATTTATCAGATGGGGTAATAGAGATAGTAAGCAAGTATAATATTGACGACTACTATATCAGATATTTAAAGAAACCCAATCCTATTATTTTAGCTCCTCTTCCTGATGATGTCAGTATTGATGGTAAGAAAGATATAAATGAATGTGAGCTCCATGAAGCTCTACATGAAAGAATACTTGACTTAGCAGTCAGGGAAGCTATACAAAGCAAAATAACTAATAATAAATAACGCTGATTGCTTGCCATAGTAATCAGTAATGTTGAACTTAAATTATATATAATTATGGCAGTATTTTCAACAAATCAGGTACATCAATTGTATGTAGCCAACCAGGTTAAAACAGTGGCAGATGCTAAGGCAGCCAAGACATTTGGTGATGATGCAAAGGCAGGTGATATTGCCTTCAGAACTGTTGGCAAAGGTAAGGATAAAGAGATTTACTTCCTTTATAAGGGAGCAGACACTACTATGAAGACAGACAGAATCCCTGTATGTAATCTTAGTTATGTAAAGGCAGTTGCAGCTAAGGATCTCAGAGTTCCTTTCAAGAGTCAGAAGGTAAGTCTTAATGGTGATCTTATTGCAGGTCAGGACTATATTCTTAGAATAGAGCTTACCCATTGGGTAGGTATGAGTGAGAATGATCAGTACTTTAAGGAAGCAGCTGTTCATGCAACTTCTAAGATGAATGCAGCAGCTTTCTATAAGGCAATGGTTAGCAGTCTTAATCTTAGCTTCTCCAGAGAGATTGGAGCTACCAAGGATTGCAACCCATATCTTGACTTTAAGGCAGAGGCAGATGGTATTACCATTACAGAGAAAGCACAGCCTTGGGCACTTGGCATTGAGGCACAGGAGCCTGTAATGTTTAATGCAGTATCTACTACTGTTTATGATGGTACAGATGATGTTCAGTGGGGTACTACTGTTACTACTACACCTAAGGTAGCAGATGTTGTTCCTGGAACTAATGGCCTTGGCAATGGCCATCAGATTGCAGATCTTGAGTGGTTTACCATGGGTGAGAGAGGAGACCAGTATAGAATGATGGGTTATCCTAACTATATTCCTACCAAGTATCTTGTAGATCCTTCCAAGGAGTATAATGTTCTTGAGCTTCACTATGCCTATACTGATGAGGGCACTCATAGCTACAGAAGTGAGAAAGATATGACTATTGTATCAGCGGATGTTGCAGTTATCAATGCACTTGCTCAAGCTGTTGGTGATGCAGCTGGCATTACTATTGATGCTCTTCCTGCTACTACTGTTACTGGTGATTCTCACTAATAGTAGTTACTTTATTTCAACTCATAAGGGAGAGGGGGAATACTCCCTTTCCCTTATTTTTATTTAACTTAAAGGAGATAAAATATGAGTGTAATATTTGACCAATTAAGGATTTCAGATGATGGCAAGAAGCTGTATATTGATCTTCATGTAATAAAGGCAGCTTATTTTAAGGATGTCTATTTAGATAGTATTACTATTATAGATGCTAATAGTAAGGAAAGAGACTGTAGTAAGAAGGAATACACAGGTATTTCAGAGACTAATTCCAATGTTCTAAATGACCACTTTATCTTTAAGTGTACATGTAATGGAAAGAGTAAGGAGGCTTCTTTGGAAATCAGTGTGACAGACCTTAATGCAGCTTTTGCCAATGTCAATAGCTCTGGAGAAGCCATAGACAGTAATAAGCCTTATGCAAAAGTAGCTTTCAATAAGAACAGTTTCAGTGACAGTTTACTGTTTGTCTATGTAACTTGCAAAGGAATAGACAGTGAATGTACACCTTGCATATTGGATAGTAGTAGACCAACAGTAGGAGTTACTTTTGATGATAAGCTTCTTTATCAGAGAGTAATGGGTTATACAAAGAGTTTGGCTGATACCTGTAAAGTGCCTACAGAGTTTGTAGATTTCATATTACTCTGGAATGCCTTAAAAGCAAGTGTAGAGACAGAGCATTGGCTTGAAGCCATAGATTACTGGCACATGCTGTTTGATACAGGAGCCTATAGTTATACTTCTAAAGGATGTGGATGCCATGGATGAAATGATTTATAATACTCTAAGCTATTACTTTCATGCTTTAGAGGTAAAGGGCTATATGCCTTTTAGAGATTCAGTCAAGGCTTTGCTTCTTATTTTCTACAGAGACTTTGTATTTAATGACTTTAGAGCTAGGATTACAGAGGAAGACTATCATTTGATAGAGAAAGCTCTTGACTGTTTATATGGAACAACATGTTTAATACCTTATCCAGATTATTTGAAGATGGGAAACCTTTATTTAGACGAGATTACAGAGCTTGGTGCAAGAGTTAAGAATGTAGAGGATGAGGATACTGAATGGTCTGATGTACAAGGTGGTGGTAGTGGTAATGTAAATTCAGTAAATGGCAAGACTGGTGATGTTATTCTTAATGCTAATGATGTTGGTGCTTTACCTGCTAATACTGAGTATCAGTCTCCAATTAATGATTTGGAGAGTATTAGAAGTGGTGCTCAGTCTGGTGCTACAGCTTACCAAAAGCCAAACACAGGCATACCTTCAACTGACCTTTCATCTGCTGTGCAAGTAAGTCTTAGAAAAGCTGATTCAGCTCTACAAACAGAGACAGACCCAACAGTTCCTTCTTGGGCAAAACAATCATCTAAGCCTTCTTATACTGTCTCAGAGATAGACGGAGCACAGGAGGAACTTGTGAGCGGCACTAACATCAAGACCATCAATAATGAATCCATATTGGGTAGTGGTAATATTACCATCCAAGGTGGTGGAGGTGGTGATGTGAATGTGATTGAGAGTATTACCTTCAATGGTAGTGCTGTTCCTGTAGATGCAAGCAAGAATGCGGCCATCACCTATTCTGCTCCTGTTACTTCGGTAAATGGTAATACGGGGGCAGTAACCATCAGTGTTCCCACGAAGGTTTCTGACTTAACAAATGATAGTGGATTCATCACTTCATACACGGAGACTGACCCCGTATTTAGTGCAAGTGCTGCTGCAACAATTACTTCTGCTGATATTACTGCTTGGAATGAGAAGAGCACTTTTAGCGGTAGTTATAATGACTTGACTGACAAGCCAACTCTCTTTAGTGGTGACTACAATGACTTGTCTAATAAGCCTACTATACCTACAGTACCTACGAATGTGAGTGCTTTTACAAATGATGCTGGGTATATTACAGGTTATACTGAGACTGATCCTACAGTTCCGTCGTGGGCAAAGGCTGCAAGTAAGCCCTCATATACTGCATCAGAGGTTGGTGCTTTACCTGATGATACTCCGTTGTTTAGTGGTGATTATAATGACTTAACTAATAAGCCTACAATTCCTGCTGAACAAATTCAAAGTGATTGGAATCAAACTAATATTAATAGTAAGGACTTTATCAAGAACAAGCCTACCATTCCTACAGCATTATCACAACTTAGTGAAGATTCTACTCATAGAGTAGTAAGTGATGCAGAAAAGACCACTTGGAACAACAAGAGTAATTTCAGTGGGAGTTATAATGACTTAACTGACAAGCCTACCATTCCTGATGTACCAACTAATGTAAGTGCCTTTACCAATGATGCGGGGTACTTGACACAACATCAAAGCCTTAGTGACTATATTCAGAAGTCACAGACTGCTGGACTTATAAAGAATGATGGTACTATAGATACTAATACCTATCTTACCCAGCATCAAGATATTAGTGGTAAAGAGAACGTAACAACCATTGTTGCTCCAGTAGATACTACTGACGCTACATTGCCTATCACAACACTTACTTGTGAGGTTGGCAAGTATTATAGGATAGATGTAGCCGTAGATACTCTTGCTGTGACCCTACCAGCAATGACGGACTTAACTATTGCCAAGACTGTGGTTATATATCTTACGGGTGGCACTACTCCTTCTATTACTATTTCTACTGCTGATAGTAAGGATGTATATTTCCAAGATGGCTTTGAGATTAAGGCTAATTCTACTTATGAGATAAACTGTTTGTTCAATGGTGTTGCTTGGATTGTAGCAGCTGCTAAAATAAATGTTGGGTGATATGGGAACGATGATTAATAGAAGAAGGGTTTGTGGAGGTAGTAAGAAGCTGCCTTACGATGCAGAGATTGAGTATTTGGAGAGTAGTGGTACGCAGTATATTGATACTGGGTTCATTTTACCTGTAAATGTCGTTTACCAAATTAGTTGTGCTGTTATGTTTCTTAATATAAATAGGACTCAGCAGATATACGCATCTAACATAGATAATTATACGAAAGCTGGATTAATCAATATTAGTGGGTATATAAATGCTTATACGAAAGCGGGCTCATCTTGGTCAAATACAAACATACAAGTATTGGATGATACTATATATAATACCACTTATATTTGCAATGAAAATTCGGTTTTTGTAGAAATAAATGGAGTACAGAAAGAATACGCAACATCAACACCTTATGTAATTGCGACAGGATTAAAACAATACATTTTTTGCACGAACGGAAAAGGCCATGCAAACCTTGAACATTCGCTGATTGGTAGAATATATCATTTGGAATTGATAATTAATGGAACAGTAGTTCAAGATTTTATCCCCGTCAGAGTAGGTCAAGTAGGTTATCTCTATGATAAAGTTTCAGGTCAGTTATTTGGTAATGCAGGAACAGGTGAGTTTATCCTTGGTCCAGATAAATAACAATTAAAACAATAAATATATGAAACGATATTACAATGCAATCACTAAGGAGTGGTATAATGAGGGTCAATCCCTTACAAAGAGAGTAGAGAATGGAGTATTTAGCGGCATTCCGAGTGTAGAACAACTATATGATTGGGGGTTTAGAGAATGGGTAGAGCCTGCTCCTACACCAGCACAACTGCTTGAAAGAGCAAAGAGTAGTAAGGCGGCAGAGATAGAGGCTTATGACCAATCAGATGAAGTCAATGGCTTTGACATCGTAGTAGGTGGTCAGACAATGGCCGCATGGCTTACTCCCGACAAGAGGAGTGACTACAAGAACTCGTTGGATAGCGCAGAACTACTTGGTATGACGGAGGTGCACCCTGTCTTTAATGGAGTGGCACTTACTATTCCTATTCAGACTGCAAAGATGGCACTTGCAAAGATACAGATTTATGCCAACCAGTGCTATGGTGTGACAGAGCAACACAAGGCTAATGTAGAGGCTCTGACTGCCATCGAAGAGGTGGAAGCCTATGACTACACTACCGGCTATCCTGAGAGACTAAAGTTTGAGATTTAAGTTTAATATAACAACAAGAGAATTATGCAGACTTTTTATCAGATTGTTATAGTTGCTTTAATAGCAGCTTTTATAATTCTGTTCCTTGGTAAAACAGGGCTCAGAACTAAGTTTAGAGACTTTAATAATATAAAGCTATGAAGAAATATTACAACACAACCACTAAAGAGTGGTACAATGAAGGTTAGCATGGAAGTACTGTTATTAATAGTCAGGCTACTTGGACTAAACTTTATAGTATATTAAAGGCATCAAAAGATAACATTACAATAGATATTACTAAATAATTTATTACAAGATGGGAAAACTTTATTTAGGAGAGATGACAGAGCTTAGCACAAGAATTAAGAATGTAGAGGATACTCCTGTTGTTAAGCTGCTGCATGATTTAGCTAATGCAGAGGGAGATATAGATACTGATATTATGGTAATTACTGATGGATTTGTTGGAGAAAAAGACAATACTTCTGACAGTGACAGTACCCATGATAGCAGTGATACTTCAAGCTCTGATTTTGGCTGTGGTTGTGGTAATTAGGATAACTAAGTAGTTTGCTTAAAAGAGTAAATGAAAAAACTTAACTGGCTCAAGGATATTGTAAAAAGCATTATCTTTGAGCCATTAAGTTGATAAAGCATATGGATATAAATGGGAATTTTTAAAAACTACATAATATGAAAGTATCAGAAATCGTGTATTTTATACTAGATAGCATACGATCAATAAGTGATGACAGCTTAGTTACCGAGGAACACATAATATTTCTTACCAAGAAATACAGAAGCTTTCTTATCAAAAAAGAGCAGGATAAAGAGAAAAGTACTACAGATACCTCCTCAGAGTTTGAGTATCAGCAGATATGTCTTAACTTAGAGAAAGTACCTGCTATTGATGGAGAGCCTTGCACAGGAGGTTATTACCTAAGAAGCAAAGAGAAGATACCTAAGATACTTGAAGGTACTCTTCCAAGAATCTATCCTTTTGACTTCTATCAGGGTATCAATATAGTCTATGTTTCTAGAGATAGAATGAGATATGTAGGTACTAACAAGTATCTACAGAATATCATTTGGGTATCATTAGGAGCAGACTTACATTTATATCTTTATAGCAACAATCCTCAGTTTCTGTACCTAAAGAAACTTAGGATGCTGGGTATCTTTGAAGACTATGATGAGGCCAGTAAGCTCCTATGTGATAGTGATGGTAATGATACATCCTGTGATCCATTGGATATGAACTTTCCTATCAGAGACTACTTAGTACCTACTCTTATAGAACTTTGTGTAAAGGATATACTTGGCGTGGCTTATAGACCCAAGGAGAGCAGCAACAACGCCAAGGATGACTTAGCTGATATTATGAACTTTATAAGAAGCAATATGAAGAATAACCTACAGCAACAGATTGAAGAGTGATGAAAGAGACTTTTGAAGAGTTTAAAGAAAAGATACTTAAGAAAAGAAGTAAAAGGCAAGGCAAGGTAAGTGGAAGCTATGGAGTATATGATGCCTATAAATCCATCAGAAAGAACAAATGGTATGACATAGGCAGACCACTTACAGAGCATGAGTTTTACACCATTATAAGAAGCATTAACTTACTTCTTGCTGATGAACTCTCAAAAGGTAATGAAATAGTTTTTCCCTATAGAATGGGTTCTCTTGAGCTTAGGAAGAGTAGGAGAGAAGCAAAGATTAAAGATGGAAAATTAGTAGTCAATTATCCTATTGACTGGAACTCCACACTAAAGCTATGGTATGATGATGCTGAAGCTATGAGAAATAAGATACTTGTAAGAACTGAAAACAGTACAGTATATCATATCATATACAACAAATATAAGGCAGTATATAACAATAAAAGCTACTATCAGTTCATTGTCAACAGGACTATTAAGCAGAAACTAAGAGACCATATTATGGAAGGAACAGCAGATACATTGTTTGATGAATATTAAACTATAAAGAGATGATAAAGGAGATACAATATACAAGCATTAATAGAGTATTGGATAACCTTATGGAGCATCCATTACTCAGAGACTTGACTATTGAGCAAGTGATAAGATATACTATCAGGTTCATAGGTCTTCATGGCTATCCAAAGTTATACACAGAGAAATCAGAGGATGTAAAGATAGACAGCTTTAAAGGTTTACTTCCCTGTGATCTTGAAAGCATTATTCAAGTAGAGGATAAAAAGAGTGGCATTTGTCTTAGAAGCATGACAGATACCAAGGTATTCAGTGACAATGAAAGTATTAGCCATGATGCTTGTGGAAGACCTTGTAAGGATAAGAAAGAGCTTTATATCCCAAGAAGAAAACATGAGCATGAAGAACTCTCTTTCAAGACACAAGGAAGAATAATCTATACATCATTTCCTAAAGGAGAAGTTACTATTTATTATAGAGCTGTTCCTATGGATGAGAATGGCTATCCAATGCTTATAGACAATGAGAATTACTTAGCAGCTCTTGAGGCATTTATCAAGGTACAGATATTTACTATTAAGTTTGACACAGGTAAGATCAATGCCAATGTACTACAGAATGCCCAGCAAGAGTATGCTTGGAGAGCAGCAGAGTTACAAGATGAGTTTACTGTACCAAGCATGAGTGAAATGGAGAGTCTTACAAGAATGTACAATACTATGCTCTTAAGTACAAGACAGTTTGATAAAAGATTCAAGCATCTTGGTGACAGAGAATATATAAGAAGACATTAAGCACTATGAAGAAACAGCAGGTATTTAATATAAAAGGAATGACCAAGGACATAAGCAGGTCTAAGAGTGGTAGTAGTCTTGCTTATGACATTCAGAATATGAGGCTTACTTCTCAGGAAGGAGAGACACTATTATCCCTCACTAATGAGAAAGGAAATAAAGAATATATTCTGAACTTCAAGAGTTTTGCAGACAGTATTATAAGCTCAAAGATTACTAATGCCAATAACTTGGCAATCTCTGAAGCTAAACATACATTTAGAGGAAAGATTATAGGCTACTGTGTGCTTGATAAGTACTTAGTTATATTTACCCATTATACTGACAACAATACAACAACAGATAGAATATATAGGTTTGAGAAAGATGCCACTAATGATATTCAGCTTAATGGTGTACTTCTTTATTGGGGAAATTTAGGCTTTACTGATACTATGAGACTTGAGACTATGGGTATCTATGAAAGTGCTAATATTCAGAAAGTATATTGGTTGGATGGTATTAATCAGCCAAGGTTTATTAATATAGCAGGAGATACAGAAACTATCCTTAAACATAGAGATAACTGGCTTTCCTCAAAAACACCTTTTGATTTTATTCCTGTTTTTGATTATAAAGGTGATTCATCTATAAATATAGAGAGACAAGATTATGGTGGCACATTTCCAGAAGGTACTATTCAATATGCCATGTGCTACTATAATCTTAATGGACAGCAGAGTAATATATTCTATATATCACCTATTTACTATATATCCCATTCAGATAGAGGAGCACAGCAAGAGCAAACACTCAATAATAGCTTTAAGATAACTGTCACTAATGTAGACAAAGACTTTAACTATCTTAGGATATATTCCATTCATAGGTCAAGTATTGATGGTAAACCTTCATGTAAAGTAGTAGCCAATATCAGTGTTAGTGATAATATTACTTTTACTGATACAGGCAGTGTAGGCTACAGTGTAGATCCTAATGAAATACTGTATGCAGGTGGTCAGGAAGTTATTCCAAAGACTTTTGCACAGAAGGATAATACATTATTCATGGGTAACTATAAGGAAAAAAATGCACTGCTTAAAAATGGAACACTTATAAAGAGGATCAAGGATAATGTAAGTGTTTCCTACTCCAATAGTAAATATATCTCAAAGGGACAATTAGGTAGTCTCTACATGTATAATAATCAGCTAAAGTATAGTAGCTATAGAATCACTACTTTTAAGGGTGGAGAGTGGTATAGATTTGGCTTAATATTTCAGGATGAAAGAGGTCAATGGTCAGGTGTAATACCTATAGGAGACTATAAGAACTCTTTATACCCACAAGATACTAGTGATATGGTAGCCCTTGTAATAGCAAAACTTAGTATTCCTAGTAATATAGTTGATGAACTCTATGATCTAGGTTATAGGAGAGTACAGGGAGTAGTAGTATATCCTTCAGCAGCCAATAGAAGAGTTGTCTGCCAAGGAGTACTTTGTCCTACAGTGTATAATATCAATGACAGAATTAATAATGCTCCTTATGCTGTAAGCTCATGGTTCTTTAGAGAAATGAGGGCAACTGATAGTAATGGCAAGCCCTACTTAGAAGGCACACAGAATTTGCATAACTGTAATATTTACAATGATATATACGATGCAGTAGACAGCAAATATAAGCTTAGCAGTAAACTTGTTGCAGAATCTACTTCAAGTTATTTACAAGTAGGAGGAACTATTACAGATGGTAAATTTGGTGGTGGTCATACAGATGCTCCTACAGGAGGAGGATACTTTGGAAATGGAAATACCAGTACCTCTGGGAGTACTTCTGAAGGCTCTTCCAATAATTCTCCTATATACGTCAACAAAGATTTCAAGGCAGAGATTAGTAGTGCGAGCGTCTACCATAAATATGCCTATGAGACAAACAACAACATAGACTATTTTGTTGACTGGAATACTCTTACAATGAATACTCCAGAGGTAAATTTCTCAACAACTAATACTTCCCATGATATTCAGACTGAGAACTTAAAGTTAAGGATTATAGGTATTATTCCTTTAACAAGCAGCTCTAATGATATTTATGTAAATACCAACAGTGAATATATTAAACAAGATGTAGCAGTTGGATTAAAGAAAATCAATACTACCTATAACAATAACAGCTATCAAGGTGGAAATCTAAGGGAAACTACTTTTGAATGGAATGATTTTGACTACCATCTTGGAAAATCTAATAGTGGTATTAACTTGGATAATACAGATGATCAATGTATTATGCCCACTTTTAGCGTTAATAATCTTGATATACTTTTAGGAAGAACAGATGGTGTGACAGAAATTCCATTTGGAGGTATAAAGGGCTATCCTATATATCCATGGCAAGGAGCAAAGTCATTGCTTGGCCAGCCTAAAGAAGTAATGGATGGTGACTATAAAGGAAAAGTATTTGATGGTCTTAATAAAAAAGTAATAGCCAATATCAGAACAGCTTCCATGACTTATTACTTTCCTACTAAAGCACTATCTTATAATATAGGCAATGCAGGAATCTATGATGGGGATATACCTTTAGTAAAGTTAGATAAGGATACTAATGACACAAACTATAGTAGTGCTTTTAATTACTATGGAGAATTAGATACTATTATTAATCCATCTTCATATTACTATACATATTATGGCTCTATTTATTATTACAGTTTAGCAGATCTACAGAAATATAACTGGGGTCATAGAAAGGGACAGTCCCCTTTATCCATAGGTGTATATGCAGGTCTTCATAACATTATGCAGAATAGTGTTTCCAAAGACTCAGTAAGGATAAGGTATAAATCATCACCTCATATAGCTTTTCACTTAAAATATTCAAGCTATGGTGCACAGACAGTACTACCATCTTTTAGATATGATGGCTATACATTTGGTAAGTTTAATGACTTGGATAAGTACGATAGTGCTAATCCTATGTATATAGTGCCTGGCTGGTCAGATAAGATAAAGAATAAAACTATTACTAATAATATTTCTGGTGCTTATTATTCTCTTACTAAGTTAGTAGATCAACAAAATATAGATTTAGCACCTCAAGATTTAGGAAGACACTCAATGTTAGTGGGACATAATGATCATACTGTGCAGTATTATGGTTATCTTTATATAGGGGAGCTATATCAAGATGATCCTGAAAAGCCATCAGATATTTTTGGCGGTGATTCTCCTTTTTCCTATGAACAAAATCAATGGCATAAAGCAGGCCCTGTAGTAGAGCTAAATAAAGGTAATGATGTTTCTATAGACTTTTTACAGGGTGATACCTACTATCAGAGATATGATTGTCTGAAGACTTATCCATATAGTAGTGAAGATCCTAATCAGATTGTAGAGATACTATCCTTCATGTGTGAGACAAGAATGAATATTGATGGAAGATATGATGTTAATAGAGGTAACAATAGTAATCTTAATGCTACCCCTCAAAACTTCAATCTGTTTAATCCTGTCTACACTCAAGAGAATAACTTCATTAATCATTATTATCTTGATTCAGAGAAAAACAAGAATGATAACTATAGCAATACCTTGTTATGGACTAAGACAAAGACAATGGGTGAGGAAGTAGATTCATGGACTAATATCAATCAAGCTTCTACTTTTAATCTTGATGGTAACAAAGGGGCTATATCTGCTATAAGGAGCTATAACGATAATCTAATTACTTTTCAAGATAATGGTATAGCAAGAATACTTTATAATGAAAGAGTACAAGTCAATACCAGTGATGGAGTACCTATTGAGCTTAGTAATAGTGGTAAGGTATCAGGTAAACAATATCTTAGTGATACTATAGGATGTAGTAATAAAGAAACCATACAAATTACTCCAAATGGTGTTTACTTTATGGATAGCAATAGTAAGGATATTTGCTTACTTAACAATGGTATTCAGTCAGTATCAAAGACTAAAGGATTTAACAGTTACTTATATAATAAGGACTTTTCTAAATATAAAACTTTCTATGATGAAAAACTTAAAGATGTATATTTCACAGATAATGCTACAAGTCTTGACTATAGTGAGCAATTGGGAGAGTTTGAGGGATTCTACAGTTATGGTGGAACTGATTATATGTTTAACTATCTTGATGACTTTGTAGCTATTAAAGATGGTAAGTTATGGAAGCAGTTTGCAGGAGACTATAATTATTTCTTTGGTAATAAGAATGAAAACTGTAAGCCTTTCTCTATTACTCTCATAAGTAATGAAAGTGGCATGGATAAAACCTTTACTAATATAGAGTATGAGGCAGATACTTGGGATGATAAAGGATTATTGCTTAATGAGACTTTTGATTATTTGAATATATGGAATGAGTATCAAATGGGTATGGAAGAACTTAACAAACATAATATCAATAATCATTACCATTATTCTAACCTCAAGAGAAAATTTAGAGTATGGAGAACACAGTTACCAAGAGAACTAAAGTTTGATGGCACTATCTATCTTCCTGATATAAACAAGGAAATAAATACTGTTCTTATGCCTGAGAAAGAAGTAAATATTAACAAAGTCTTCAGTATTAAGAAATCACTTAACAGAATTAGAAATACTTGGGCTTATATTAAACTATCCAAGAGCAGCTTAGATAATCATAAGACTACGTTGCATAATATAAATATTGGTTACTTTTATTAATACATAATAACTATGATAGGAATAATAAAGACATTGATGCTTAAGGAGCTTGTAGGATATGGCAGTACAGACAAAGCAGTATATCCTATAACTTCTACTGGTGCTGTATTTGACAGTAACAGTACTAGTCTTGACAGTATAATAGCAGACCTTTATGCAAAGATAAAAAATGCAGGAGGTAGTAGTAGTGGTGGTGGTAGTGGCAGTGGTAGTGGTGATAGTGGTGATGGGTCTAGCAAGACTTATGACTATGTTCCTTGCTTTATTTATATGCACCCTACTGACAACACAGTACCATCTAAACCTACAGGAGGAAGTTACAATTTTAATACTAAAACACTGACTCCTCCAAGTGGCTGGTCATCTAACTACTCTGGTATGGCTAAGCCTATCTATATGAGTATAGGTATAGCCTGCTCTAAAGAAGGCAGTACTATAGAATGGAGTGCTCCATTTATTGCTTTTAGTGACAGTACCTCAGGTGGTGGTAGTGATCTTCCTTATGAGCCTATACCCGAAAGTGATTATAAGACTCTGTTTATCTATAAGCATAGTGATGAACAGCCAGATATACCTACAGGAGGAAGTTATGACTTTTCTACTCAACAGGTAACTCTTCCTGATGGTGGTTGGCAACTTACTAAAGATGATCTTGAGAATCCTGTTTATATGAGTATAGGTTTCTGTAGTAAGGATAAAACAGATATTGAATGGAGCTACCCAGTTATAGTAGCAAATAAAGATGGATTAGGCCCAGGTAAAACACCTGCCAGTGATATACTTACAAAGACCTACGTAGTAGTAGCTTATAAGACAGATACCTCTTCAGAAGGCCCTGCTACTCCTTCATCAGATGATGGTAGTGTTGATTTTACAGAAAGTCCTTATCATGTCACTGCACCAGATGGTTGGTCATTAGACAGAACAATGGCTGTTAATGATAATGTATGGTGTACTATTAAAGTATTCCATCAGACTTCAAAGAATGACTATGATAATAGTAGTACTCCTTGGTCTAAACCTGTTAAGGCTAACTTAGTTAATATTAATCTTACAGCAGATCAGATGCAATTAATAGCTAGCCATATTGAAGTAGATTCTAATGAGATTGAGACCAACTTTGATAAATGGATAGCACAGGGTAGTAATATCCAAATGATAGCCAATAAGATAGCAGAGACAGCAGATATTTATACTGTAACAGCAGGTCAGTATGTTGTTAATGCAGACTTTATTGAGCAGGTAGCTAATAAAGCTATCAGTGCCTCAAACTTTAAGCAGGATGTTATTATGGATGCTTCTGGTAAGATAGTAGCACAGATAACTGCTGATGACTCTGGATTATATTCTACAGTTGCCCATAACATTGTTCAGGAAGCTATTAAGGATAAAGACAATGAAGGAGGCATTATTTATCTTGTAGCCAAGGATGTTACTGATAATATTAAATCAGAGATAGAGGTAGGTACAGATGATAGTGGCAATGGTTTCATTAAAGCTATAGCCAATAGTATAGACTTTAATTCAAATGCTTTTAATTCTATTGTTACCAATGCTACAAATGGTAAGGTAACTGCCATTATGCAGACAGAAGATACTATATCTTTAATTAAAATAGCAGCAAAGGATACAGCAAATAATACAGCTACCTCATTGATAATGGGGGATGACTATATTAAGATGGTTGCTAGTAAAGTTGATATAGTAGGAAGTTTAAATACTATTGATCTTACTATTAATGGAGGCAAGTCAAGATTTAATGCAGATGGTAGTGGATATGTGGCTAATCAGAATATTAGTTGGGATTCTGATGGAAATTTAAATCTAAAAGGTAACATTGAAGTTGACTATTTTAAGTATAATATTGAAGAATTAAGACCTACAGTTAATAATGCTACAATAACTTTAGATCCAAATAGAGACAAATGCAGTATGTATTTAATTATACATAATGATAGTACTTCTTCGGCTTTAAATACTGCAAAGTTTATGCTTCCAGATAACTTAAAACCTGGTACATCTTTTAAAATAGCTGCAACTGTTGATGGTAATCTTCTTGCGCAAAACTTTGGCGCACTACTTACTTTTTATGTTGGTACTCCTTCTAATAATTATATTTTAGGTGATAAATTAATGCAAAATAGTAATGGTACACTTAATAATCAAGCATATGCAGCTACTAAAGTAGAGCTCTATTATTATCGTTTATATGAATTTACTTATTTAGGATATAATCTTTGGAGTCTTACAGGTGAATGTGATACATTTAATGACAATAATAATTTGCTTTAATAATATAATTGTTGCAAGTGCATAGCACTTGCTTACAGAACAAAGCACTAAGATAGGAGGTATATTGTAAAGAAATAAAAAGATTATAGATTATTATTCAATTACTTAGAAACATTAATTGCTACTCTTAAGCATATCTTAGGGTAGTGATTAATGTTTATTTTTGCAATATAAATGATTAAAGAATAAAGAGATGGCTACATTTGATTGGGATGGTAATAGAAAGCCTGGCAGAAGTCCTTTTGCCACCTATACAGACAGTCCTGCTTATAATATACAATCAAGATCTTTAGGCAATGAAGCTAAAGGTAGCAATATTCCTTTTAGTGATATTTTAGGTAAGGTATCAGCTATAGGAAGTGGTATAACAGGTATATTTGGTAGTGTCAATAGTCTTGCTACTCCTCAAGGTGGTAAGCTGCTTGATAATATTAAAAATCAAGCTGTAAGTCTTAACAGAGCAAAAGTAGGAGGGAGTATGGATAATATATATTCAACAGCTATGAACTTTACACCACTTAAAACTAGTTATGGATGGAAAGATTTCTATGCTAATGGTGGTTATCTTGGCAATCCTTATTACTATGATCCTTATACCTATGATGCAGGGGGAAGAATGGCTACAGGTATCTTGGGTAGTACAGCTTCAGGAGCTACAGCAGGAGCAGCTTTTGGCCCTTGGGGAGCAGCTATAGGAGGAGCAGTAGGACTTATAGGAGGATTGCTTGGTGCCAACTCTGGAAAGAGGAAAGCTAAGAGGATGGCAGGAGAGGCCAATGCAGCTAGTGAGTTAGCTAATGAAGGAATGCAAATGAAGATAGATAATGCTATTGATGATGCTAAGATGACACAGTTAATAGGTTATGAAAATGCTAAGCCTTATGCCTTTGGTGGTGCTTTGGATGGAGCTATAGGCTATGGTCTTATGACAGACTATCTTAATATGAGAAATAAACAAGCTACTAATAAGAGTACACCTGTTGTCAATATGGGTAATAGCTTTATGAAGGAAATGCCTACTATGACAGTATTTGACACTACTAATAGTTTTGCTAATGGTGGTGGAATACATATAGCTAAAAATAAGAAAGGCACCTTTACAGCAGCAGCTACTAAGCATGGAATGGGAGTACAGGAGTTTGCCAATTATGTACTATCACATAAGAATAAATTTAGTGCTGGTATGGTAAAGAAAGCTAACTTTGCAAGGAATGCTTCTCATTGGCATGATAAAGGTGGTATACTTACACAGGAAGATAATGCTATAAGTAATGTACAAGATGAGCAGCAGCAAGCTATGGTAGCCTTTCAAGCAGCTTATGAAGATGCACTGAAGAATAATAAGGAGACCTTTGATTTTAATGGCCAGACTTATAGTACAGCAGATGTAACTGCTTATTTACAGCAGAATAATACAGATAGCTCTTATGCTTTAGGTGGTGACTTACAGGTTGATGGCTCAGATTTTACAGATAATTTAGCTCATGTAGATGCAGGTGACACACATGAAAGTAATCCTAATGGTGGTGTTCCTATGGGAGTTGCTCCTGATGGTCAGCCTAACTTAGTAGAGGAAGGAGAGACTATATGGAATGACTATGTATTCAGTAATAGGATTAAGCCAGATAAAGAGACTTTAGCACAGTTCCATATATACAGTAAAGGTGGTAAGATGACTTATGCTGACTTATCAAAGAAACTTGAAGATGAAGCTAAGGAAAGACCTAATGACCCTATTAGTCAGGCAGCTCTTGAAGCTAACATGGAAAAGCTTGCTAATGCACAGGAAGCTCAAAAGCAAAGAGAAGAAATAAAGAAAGCTGAGAAAGCCTTTGAAGCTATGTCTCCAGAGGAACAACAAGCATTAATAGCACAGATGCAAGGTGTTGCTGCTGGGCAGCAACCTACAGAACCTAATACACAAGAAGTAAATGATGAACAACAATATCAAGAGCAGCCTAATGACTATCAGGGAGAAGAGCAACAGTATACAGAAATTCCTCAAGAGGAATATGCACAATTTTCTGAGGGACAACCTTTGGAAGAGTATTCCCCAGAAGAGCAGCAGGCTATGCAGGAACAGCAGGCTTTGGAAGAGCAACAACCTGTAGAAGCAGCTGATGGTGGAGAGCTTCATAAGTTTGATAAAGGAGGTAAGAAACATACAGGTACTTGGAAGAAAGGATGGTCATCAGGTAAGGCATGGGACACTTATAGTAAGCCTGCTGTTGAGGCTTTCTATGATAACCTTTATAATGAGGTTAAAGATGTAAAAGATCCTGCAAAGAGACAATATATCATTGATCAAAGAGTAAAACAGTTTAATGATATGCAAAAAAGTTATTGGGACATCTATAAAGGTGATAATCTCAATACAACTCTTTATGGTCAAGATAAAGCTGTTGGTGCTCATCAGACTTTATGGAATAATGCAGGTGGTAATAACTACTTCTCAGGAACAGATAAAGATGGTAAACCCTTCAGTATTGCAGATAATATTAATCTTCCTAAGGGAGCTAAGACAGGTGATAAGTATAACACATGGGTAGATGGCTTTAAAGGCCCAAGAACATCCATTAGAAATTATGGCTCTACAGAGTATGGTAATAATGAACATTATAAGGATCTAATTGATAAGTTTGCTAAGTTAGGAGTTACTATGGCAGCTAATCCTAATCTTACTTATGGTAAGAATAAATACCAACTGTATACTCTTTCAACAAGACCAGACCCAAGTGTTCTTAATGCTAAGCCTATTGTAGGATTAACACCTCCTAAGAATATTAATATTAAAGGACTACCACAAGTAGCAGCTACAAATAATGATAATGGTAATGGCAATAAAAGACCGACTATTCCTTTTAAGAAAGAATGGCCAAGATATGTAGGAATGTTTGGCCCAGTAGCAGGATTATTGGCAGCACCATTTACAAAGCCTAATGATAAGTATTATAAAGAGTCTCTTAATGCTATTAATGGCAGACCAGTATTGGCTACTCCTACTTTGATAGGTGACTATGAAGTACATAATCCTTTTGCTCTTTGGGATGCTCAGAATAAAGCAGATGCCATAAGGTTAGCTACTAATAGAGCCATTATGAATAACAATGGTTCTATAGGTCAAAAGATGACAGGACTTATAGCCAATGACAATAACTATTATACAGGTCTTGGTAACTTAGTAAGAACTGCTCAAGAGTATAATAACAATGATGAAAACAGAGTGAAAACCTTTAATAGAGGCACTAATCAGTATAATGCAGATACAATAAATAAGTTTGCATTAGCTAATGCAGAGGCACAGAATCAGAATAATCAGTTTAAGGCTAATGCTCTTATGAACTATGCTAATCAGATGGCAGCAAGAGAAGATCTTTGGAAACAGGGAATACTTGGTAATGTTAGTCAGCTCTTTACCAATATTAGTGATTATGGAAGAGAGAATACTGTAGACAATCAGATAGCAGCACTAGCTAATAATAATGTCTTTGGTGTACTTAACAATGATATGATTAATCATGGCTTAGCTGGTAGACATGCTACAAGTGGTGCTAAAGGAGGCAAGCTTAATAAGAGAAGAAAAGGTTTAACTTTTTAATGAGGAGAGAAGATGAGTGCAAGTAATAATCCATGGGTAATAGATGGTGGCTATAAGCCATTTTCCATGCAGGAAATGCTAACGCCATTTCTGCTATATAAGGATGCTTGGGATAAATCTCAGGAACAGATGGATAAATATAATCAAGGTACTGATGCTTTCAGTTACCTTGATGAGACTCTTCCTGAGGGAAGCAAGGCAAGAAGTATCTATGATAACTACTCTAAAGACTTAAGAAATGCAGAACAGAGCTTTAGTCAGAATGGTCTTACAGCAGATAATAGTAGAGCATTGTTAGGTCTTAGAAGAAGATATACAGGAGAGATAGGAAGATTAGAGAAAGCAAGTACTAAACTTGAGAAGCTGAGGAATCTTAGAATGGCACAGGATGCACAGGATCCCACTATGATTTATACTGTAGATAATCCCACTATTGATGATGTGCTTGATGACAAGAATTTTAATCAGTACTCTATCAGTGGTAATAGTCTTTATAAGATGGGCATGACATCAGGAGCAGCTATCAGTCAAAGACATGTAAGTAACTTAGAACTTAATAAATTAAAGAATCCAGCTTTCTTAGATGCAGTTCAGAGAGTAGGTTTTACACCAGAAGTACTTCAAGCCTTTAATGTTAATCCTAATGCTATTCCAGAGTTCAAGGAAGCTATCAATAGTATTATGAAGTCCACTAAAGCAGATACTAACTTAACTGGAATAAAGAAGGAACAGGCAGTACAGAATGTTATCAGAGGACTTATTGATGGTGCAGTATATAAACAGAATGACAGCTTGCAGCAGAATCCTGACTATATCAATGCTAAAGAGCAAAAACAATTTGATTTACAAGAAAGACAATTGCAACTTCAAGCAGCAGGTAATGGTATGGTTGAAGATGGAAATGGCGACTGGACATATGTACCAGAGAAAGATCCTTCACTTAAGAAAGCTATTGCTGTACAACAGTTGAAGAATGAAGGAAAGACAGGAAGTACAGGAAGTAATGGTTCAAGTGGAGGAGCTACTGGCCAGGGTTACTTAAAGAGTGGTTATCAAGTATCCTATAGTGGTAATGATTACAAAGATAAAGTTAATCCTGAGTATAAGTATGATCCAACAAGCGGTGAAGATATTGGTGAACCATATTCATATAATGAGTTAGTATTATTACTAAAACATCTTAAAGTCAGTCAGCATACTCTTATGAGAGTACCATTACAAGTTAAGCAGCATCCAGACTGGTATACTTACTATTATAAAGCAGGTGATACTCCTAAGACAGCTAAGGGTTCAAAACTGACCATTATACCAACAGGTATTTATAAAGATAAAGATAGTAGTGGTAACACAGCAGCAGATGCTTTTAATGCCGCAAATGAATAATTACAATAAACTATACTAATATGCCAATTTCAAGATTAGAAGGACTCAAAGGAATCAATGCAATAGCTAGAAGAATGAAAGGTTTTGATGGTCTTAGCTATCAACAGCAAAGAGAGTTTCTCGCTGCTAATGAGGCTAAGCTTGGAGCCTATACCAATAATTCCAACAGTCTTAATTTTATAAAAGATTACTATGATAACTTGCAGTTTATCAATAGGTTTGGTAAGAAAGCTTTTCAACTTACTGGCCCTACAGAGGAAGGTATGAAGTTCAGAAGGTTAAAACTTAATGAAGGCTTAGAGCAAGAGAGAAATAATCTTATCAATGCTACTTTTGATTCTACTTTTGGTAATGACCAAAATATACAAGATCTACGTAATGGTCTTGATGAGCAAGGAAAACTTGACTTATTAAGAAATACCAATTATCTTACTGATAGCCAGATAAATGATAGATTTAAGCAAAATTTTAAAAATACAGAAACTGTATATAAAGAGCTAAGAAAGGGCTCTTATGGTGTAAGTAACCCATTTTCTACAGCAGGTAGTCTTAAAGCAGCTTCTGATGTAACTAATAAAGTAGACCCTTATGCAAATAAAGATAAGGATTTAAAGAATAACCAGTATATCCTTGATAAGATATACAGTCAAGTACAAAAGAGAAGAGAAAACTCTGTTGCAGGATTAACAGATACTATCTATAAAGGTATCCTTAATGTTAATAATAAAGGAGTAAAAAGCTTGGCACAAAGCTATAAAGACTTTGATACTCTTGCCACTAAAGTATCTTATCACTATGCACAATTCAAGGATAGTAAATGGCTTAGTGATTACTCTAATACTGATAAGTTAAAGGATTATGCAAAGTTCATGGCTCTTGAGCAGAAGTATGGCAAAGGAATAGCCATACAATATCTTGACCACTCTATACAGAACAGAGTAGCTAAGGCACAAGATGGTGTATGGACAGGCAATACTTTAAAGAAGATAGGTACTACCTTCTTGTCAGACTTAGGTTCACAGGTAGCTATGTTTAGTAATGCTGATGCCTTTTTTAATCCAGAGGCAATGGGACTTATCAATCAAGGATTAACACCTATCTATGCTAAAGATAAGAATGGGAATATACTACATGATAAACAAGGAAATCCTATTATAATAGGAAGTAAGAAGAATGATAATATATGGACAAATCCTGCCTATTGGAATGACATGTATATGTATAATACTACTGATCAGCATGAGATGGAGCTTATTAAGCAGAGAGGTGGTATATCTAAATATGTCAATATAAATCCTTATGGCTATAACCCTAATGAGCATATGCTTTCATGGGGTACTGCTCAAGAGGCTGTTGCACAGAGTGGTCATATATTTGCATCTTTGGCAGAAACAGCATTACTTGGTGGTATAGGCAAAGGCATAGGAGTAGCAGGTAATGCACTAGGAAAAGGTGCTATAATGGCCGCAAAAGCAGCTAATGCTAGTGCCAAGATGCTTAATGCAATGTCTAAAGCAGGTAGAGTTATCTCCAAGACCAGTGGTGTAGCCAATGATATTCTTATAAACATGGCAGCTTCCATGAATGGCCCACAAGGAGAGTCTATGGGAACTTTCAATGAACAGCTTGAAAAGAATATAGAGGCTATTAAGAACCAAATTAGAAAGGAACTTAATGACTATGCTAAGACTATTAACTATAATGCACCTCATGCAAAACAGCAGATAGCCCAATACTTTAATCAACTTAAACTTCAAGATCAAAGAAGACTTAGGAGAGGAGCTATAGAAGGAGTTAAGCAATTGCCTATGAGTGATGCTACTCTTATGCAACAAGCTAAACAAATGTATACTAATAGCCTCCTTAATGAGCAAGAAAAGTACTTAGAGTATAAGCATAATAAAGATTATCAAGAGGCAGCTACCAATGCAGCGAGAACCTATACTAAAAACTGGGTAGCAGACTTTATTAAAGAGAACTTTATTACTGGTGGCATACAGAACTTTAAGATTGCCAAGGGTGCCTTGACAGGTGCTCTTGATAATACTATAGCTAAGAATATCACAGCAGATGCAGCCACAGGAGGAGTAAAGAGAGTTGTAGGTAAGGCAGGTAAGGCACTTGCTAAAGCAAGATGGCAAAATGTAGTTAAGCAAGCTGGTAAGCAAGTAGCAGGTGGTTTTGCAGATGAGTTTCTTGATGGTCTTAATGCTAATATGGCAGAAGGAATAGGAGATAAGTCATTTAAGGATTATCTTAATAAGAACTATAATCCAGAAGCCTATAATGCAACTACTCATGGAGCATTTGCCAATATGGTAGCAGGTATTGATGGCTTTGTTGGAGGTCTTACTGATAGAGAAAACTGGTATGAAGGTTTTATTGGTGCTATATCTCCATTTGCTTCAGGAGCTGTAAATGCAGGTATTATTACAAATCCTATCAATACTACAAGAGCATTGCTTAAAGGAGTAGATGAGAATGGTAATAAACTTAATATAGCAGAGAGAGTAGCAAAGGTAATTACTAATCCAATCTTAAGTGAGTATGCTGATGCAAAGAGTCAAGATAGAGCTATAGATCAAAGAGTAAAAGATAATAATGAGCTTATTAAGAATAATAAGACTACTCTTAATGATGCAGCCAAGGCTATGATGGCTTTAAGAGATTACTCATCACCATTACAACTAAACAGATATAAAGGTGAGGATGGAGTAGGTTCTACTATACTTGACTCAGAGGACAATAAGTTATATAATGTCTTTACTCTTATGGATTTAATGCACACTCTTCATGGTGTTGAAGGAGGTACAAAGAGTCAGATCTATCAAGATGTGATGGGTAACATGAAGAACATTGCTGAAGGCAAATTGTCTGAGGATGAAATGAATGATGAGATAGACAAGTTTCTTGCAGACAAAGATAATAAGTCAATTCTTGATAAGCCTAATGCCAGAGAAATAGCAGCAGAGAGACTTCAGAAGAATGCAAAATTCTTTATGGACACCTATAAGAAGTATGTTGAGATAAGCAATACTCTTGCAAGAAGTAGTAAACTTAGAAATGCAGATCCAAGACTTATAAGTATGCTGAAATATAATCTATTGGCTAAGGATAACTATAAAGAAAGACTTAATCAAATAGAGTCAGAGCTTGGTGTTGGGCATACAGATGCGGAGAATAAAGACTATACTGCAAATCTTAAATATCTATATGGGCGTAAAGCATCAAGAGAGAATGCTCTTAAAGCAAGAGAAAGGGATTTGGCTAATATAGAAGCTAAGCAAAAAGCTAATATAGAAGCCAATAATAAAGCACTTGTTGACAGAGATAATGCTCAAAAAGAGCTAGACAATGCCAAGGATGAGAATGCAAGAAAAGCTGCTCAAGATAAACTTGATAAGATTAACAATCTCATGGAATCAAGAAGATTTCAGAATAAATCTTTAGATACTCAAAAGAGTATTCTTCAAGAGGAAAAAGCAGAACTTGAACAACTTATAAAGGATAATCCAGATACAGCATTATCTGTAGATGGTATATTGTCAATGAATGCTGCTGACAGAGCAGCAGTACTTGATGAAAGGAACAAAGACAACTATACAAAAGCACAATTAAAAATTATTGAAAGAGCAAAAGAAAAGCTCAAAGCTAAGGATCCTGATGCTTTACAGAAGATACATGATGCAGGTATCTTGCATGACAGAATAGCAAGCAGTAATACTGTGTATAACAAGCTGCTTGATAATGCAGACCTTGCAACTACATGGCTTGATGCTCAAGAGGCTATTAGGGATAGAAGAGCTGCTGAGGAGCACATTGAAAGAATATTAAAAGATAGCTATAAGAAACTTAATGATGCCTATGATAGTGGTGATGCAGAGACACTTAAGAAGGAAGTACTTGGAAATGATAGCTCTGTCCTTAAAGCCTATATGCAAGACAATCCTGATAAGGTAGATAAGGTAAAACCTTATTATGATATGAGAAAGTTCTTTGATGATGCGGCTGCTATTGTCTTTAGTAAAGATGGTGATGAGGCAACTAAGAACATTATGCTTGATAATATTGCCATGATGTTTCATAAAGCCAATAGTGTAGAAGATGTTATGAGGAACATTGAAGGCATTATTGATGATCCTAAGATAGCAGAGTCAAACAAAAAGTTCTTTGATAATCTTCTTAATGATATGCAGAAACTTAACTATCAAAGAGACCATACTATCATTGAAAAGAGAGAGGAAAGGCTTAAAAGAGAAGCTGAAGAGAAGGCTAAAAAAGAAGCTGAGAGAGCAAAGAAAGAAGCTGAAGATAAAGCTGCTGCTGAAAGAATTGCTGCTGAGAAAGCTGCTAAGGAAGCTAAAGAAAAAGCTGAAGCTGAGGCTAAAGCTAAGGCAGAAGCAGAGGCTGCTGCTGATAATCTTGTAGCTTCAGGAGATGCTGTACCAACAGAAGAAACATTAAGTAAGGAAGAGGAGGAGAAAGAAAGAAGCAATATTGAAAATGCTAAACAAAAAGGAGAAGCTACACCTATTTCTATGTCTTGGGCAAATAGTCTCATGAGTGACAGTGCTGAGGAAGGTAGTGCTCCAGCAGGAGATATGTGGCATAGTACAAATGCAGGCCCAAGAAAAGAGCCTGTTACTGCCAATCTTAAGATTAACAATGGTAAAAGAACTATTACCTTTACTAATGGAGAACAGAATGAGGAAATAGTTATTAAGCCAGAAGACTATGAGGCAGAAGCTTCTGTACAACAATCAAAGTCTATTAATAATGAACCATCTAAAGAACAGTCTAAGGGGGTACAATTATTAAATACAAAATGGGTTAAGATAGATGGTAGTGGACACTTTATTCTTAACTCTTCTGTTACTATAGATGACTTGAAGAAACTGAGTGACTTTGACAAGTATTTCACAATTGTCTCTTCAGAAGCTCCATTACAAGAATCAACAGGCTTTGATCTTATCAATAGTGGAGATTTAAGCAAACCAGATGATAAAGGCAATAGACGTGTTAGGAGAAAGGCTCAAATTGCTTTGAAAGGAAAGCAGCCCAATAAGACAGAAGACTATGAGGCAGAAGCTTCTACACAACAAAAAAACAATAGCCCTATTAATGGAAGAGAAGCTGCTATTGCAATGAATATTTCTATAGAAAGAGGAATAGCAGATTCTTATTTAAAACACCCAGACAACACTAAGAATACACCTAATGAAGGAAAGAGTATTGATGATTGGGATAATGCAGCTATGAATGTTTATAATTATATAAACAGATTAGCAGGTCGTGTTTCTACAGAAGATATAATGAGAAGACTTGGAAATGATTCTGATTATCAACTTCTTACTACAGGTGGTGCTTCTGTTCCAACTAGGATTAAGGAATATGTTGAAGCATTGAATAATAAAAATCATGCACAGCAGAAGCCTATAGAACAAAGTAATAAAGAGAATAATAAAGAACAGCAGAGTAATAGTACAGAAAATAGACCATTCCATGCAAAATCTTTAGAGAAAGATGGTAATGATTGGTATTTTGTTGGTAACTTTGAAGGTGAAAACAAAGAGACTAAAGTAAAGGCCAAGAAAGACTTTAACTTGGATAAGGCTATTGATGAGCAAAGAGCTCAAAGAGAAAGGCTTTATTATAAGCAAGGAGATACTGTTAGTGTAGATATAATGGAAGATACTGATGGTAATACATTTGCAGTAGGACAAACTCTTGAAGACCAAAAGAATAGTCTCCCTGATAATATGGAAGGTACTATTATAAATAAAGACAACATGGATTCTGATACAGAGCTTAATGCATCAGGAGAGAGTCAAGAAGATAATAGCCAATCACAGTTATCTGGATATGCTATGGCTATATGGAATAGAGATAGCTTACAGGGTGGAGAAAAGGCACTTGTTAGAGATAAAGATGAGAAAGCTCCTTATAATAGAGATAAGCTTAATGCTTGGCTTGATTCCATGCATATCAATCTTAGGAATATCATAGACCAAGAGTTATTCCAAATACTCAAAGCAAATCCACAAGCTAAGGTAAAGTTTATGGCTACCAACTCAAAGGATTTCCCTGTGACAAGAGCATTTAAAGATGATACTGTTAGCAATAATCTTTTCTTGGTACTTGACTATGATGAATCTATTAATAGAGGTATCACCCATATACATGACAATGATAGGAATGGCGGTGTTATAGAGACTGGTGATGGTAAGAAATATCTTATCATAGGTATATATGCCTATAAAAATGACAATACTGCACAACAGAATCTTTATAATAATCTTTGGGGAGTAAATGCTAGGTCAGGAATAAGCTTAGCTACAAAAAGTAGAAAACAAAAAGTCTTTGGAGCTACAGATTCAAAAGCTCAAAATGGTGATGGAGTAATCAGACTTGAAAGAGATGCTTATTTCCTATCACATACTAAAGAGAGATTCTATATATCACCTAACTATAGTACAGAGATAGTACCTTATAGCCTAATCCCAGGATGGAATGTACATAGAATGGAGCATGATACTGAAGGTAAGCATAGACCTGTTATAGAGTTAATGCAGGATGAGAATAGAAATCCATTTGGGCTTACTATAGAAAATGCTTCATGGGCTATACAAAAAGCTGATGAATTTCTTATTGTTAGTCCTTCTCATACTAATCAAGAAGAAATGTCTGTTATGGAGCCTACTAATCCAGATAGAGAGCGTGGTGCTTCTTATATATTATTCCCTGGAGCTAATGGTAGAATGTTCTGTGGTAGAATAATACCATGTATGTATGGAGATATGAGAGAAGGAAGTCTTAAGACTAAAGTAAATGATTTACTTCATCAACTAACTTCTTCTGATCATAAGACAAGAGTTGATGCTATCAGAGGACTTAATAGAATCTTCTATTTTAATAGTAATAAAGACAAAAAAGGAAAGACAATTCTTACCAATAACAGTGGTCAAATCTCATTTATTAATGAGGATAGCAGTATTTTCTATACTACAACCATAGGAGACCATTTTAATATGGAAGAATTTATACAGAAGTTTGAAGAGTTTAAGCCTAGAGTCAATATTACTCCAACAGTACTAGGAAGTAAGTCAATGATAGAAGAATATAGTGAGGCAGGTGCTCTTGATACTGACTTAGCACAGTTGGCACTTGCAGGATCTTCTTATAGACTTTATAGTGTGAATCTTGATGGTAGTATCAATAAGCCTACAGAAATAAAGAATCCTGTAACTCCACCTGTAAATGATAAATATCATGGTAGTAACTTTACCAGTGTTTATTACTATACAGATGGTAAATTGGCTACCTATAGCTATGATAAAACTACAGGTAATTATTACTTAAATGGAAATATAGTAGATAAGGCTACTAATGCAGCTATTATTAAGCAACTTGATTACAACAGGCAGGTTATTGATGGTAATATTACTTATGAGACAGAAGAGAATGGCTATAAGTATTACATCATCAATGATACAGACAGTCCTTTGGTAATTAAGATTAATAGTAATTATCAAGTTAAAGAGCTTTCTCAAGAAGAGTCTAAAGAATATATAGCTAAGATAAACAAGGCTAAAGAAGACAAAGAAAGAGAAGCTGCTGCAAAACAAAAGCTTGAAGAGTCAGGTAAAGCTGATGATGTAGATTTAGGATTACAACCTGATGATTATGTACCTACTCCTCCTATATCTTCTGAAACAACTGGTGATAATCTTGTCTATGATCCAACAACAGGTGGTCTTAAGAACTTAGATGAACAACAAAGGTCTGAGGAGCAAAAGAAGGCTGAGGAAGAGGCAGAGAAAAAGAGGAAAGAGGAGCAAGAAAAACTTCAAAATCCTCCTAAGAAATCTGCTACAAATCCTACTACTCAGACATTCAAGCAGCTTTATAAAAATAATAAATATAGAGCTCAAATTAGTAAAGCAGTTATAGACAAGTGGCCTGATGCTCCTAGGGGACTAAATGATTTAAATAAATTCCTGAAAGATCATAATGTTGAAATTGATTCCATAGGTACTTCAAAAGATGATATTGATACATGGATAGATACTCTAAAGAACTGTAAATAATATAGTTGATAGATAAAAAAGAAAGGGAGGGAAGCATGAACTTCTCTCCCTTTTATTATAGTTATAAAGTTATTAATATCCAGATGGTGTAATCTTAAATGCCTTAAAGACATCATCCTTATCTTTCATAGTCTCCATTTGTTCAATATCTTTTACAAATGGGAAGTCATATTTAATTACATTACGCAGATACTTATTTTCTCCCTTATGAGGGCCAGACTGAATAGTTTCAGTAATATCTCCAAGACCATATATAGTATATAACATTGAGTTAGCAGTACTTATGGATGCCATAGGAGACTGTAATATAGTAATCATATTTTGTATAGCAGCAGGGTGTGGCATAGAAGCCTCAGTATCAAGAATCATTCTCTTGAGCTGATATAACCAGAATCTTGCAAATCTATTACCTCTAAAGTCATCATCTCCACCTGGAACAAAGCTAAGTGCAAGTTCTGCCACATATAATGCAAGTAACAAACTAAGCTCTGTATGTGCTCTTCCTAAGTTATACTTCTGCACATCATCAAGACTTGCCCATATTAATCTTCCTCTTACTGTAAAAGAAGCAAATTCACCAAGAAACTTAAGGCAAGCTATAAAAGCATTTCTTGCTTCTTTGTTTTCCTTAAATTCCTCTACCAAAGCCCTGTTAAGGCTTCTCCAATAACCCTCTCTGTATTGACCGATATTAGCATCAAAGTATTTCTTTCTGAATCTTCTTGAGTAATGCTCAACCATCCATTGTCTAAAGTTCATAGCCATAGCTCCATACCAATGCTGATATATCAAACCCTTATGCTCTTTATCCATAGCACCATGACAGGTTTGATTAGCTTGTTGGATTTTCTTTCTCACATTCCTAAGTAACTCATCTGGATCAATAGCATTACCATCCTTATCAGTGATACCTTGTTTTAGATGTAATTCAGCAGCACCATCACCTTTATTTACTACTTCAAAAGCATCATAGAGTGACATCTTTTCACCATTTATATATACTTTTTGATGGTGTAGACAAGCATACATACCTACATAGTGAATAAGGTATTCACCAGCACCATAACCCATGAAGGATAAATCATGTGCAAGTAGTTTTCTCAGTATACTCTTATGGTATCTTGTATGAGTTTTACTATCAAAATTCTCTTGCTCAGGGTCAAAGAGTTCTGCAAAAAGTCTTGACTTACTATTTTTTGTTTCATTCAGCAAATCCCAAATTTCACCAGTAACACCCGCTGAACCAAACAGTTTAGTATGTGCCCATCCATAATCCTTAAAGTTATAGAACTCACCAGCACCTGCCTCAATCAACATCTGAAATTCACCCATTAAATAGTTAGCAGTCATACCTTTAAGGTTAGTAGCAAGACCCTTGAAAGAGGTATAAGAGATTAATCTACTTGCTATAGTTCTCCACGTTTTATTTTCATTAGGATCTCTATAAACACCATATAGATGCTGATTGATAAAACTATCAACCATAGCCTCAGTATTATGGTTTCTTACAGCCCAGCTTCTTAAGTCCTTTATGATTCTAACAGACCTATCACCAAAGGTCTCAGCCTTAGGTCGCTCATCCCTTGTGCCACTATTCTCATCATAATTCTTGATATAGTCACCCATGAAGTTGATACAATCCTCTATTCTACTCATCTCACTATAGTTAATAGCAGTACCTGCAAGAGCCTGTAATCCTCCTGAGAAGTCCTTAAGTAGTTCATCTTGCTCTACTTTATTGACAAAGAAAATAGGTATTTGCTTAAGCTGAGTATTATCATAGTCACCTCTTACAGTAGCATATTCTTCACCTTCAATAACACCATTAGTATTATAGTGCTCATCATCTTCTCTTATCTTATAGATGTTCTGAGCTTTGGTAAGAATAGCCTTTCCTACATCCTTAAAGCCTTTAGCATGACCTAAAGCATCAAACATATTCCTTCTTAACTGTGGTGGGAGGTATTGATGTCTTGCATACTCAGGAAGCAGAGAACCAATCTCTCCTTTAATCTGCATCATGGTATTATAGTACTCTTGTTGCTCTTTAGTTAGTTGTGGGAAAGCTTTTCTATATCTCTGATTAGGTATTTTCTCAGTTCTACCATTAGTTGCATCTACTACTTTGCCCTCTGTATTGTTGTCTTCCCAATCATAAAGGGCTTGTCTAAAGTCCCATTCATCAAGATTCTGAGCATTAAGAGCCTTTTTGTAAGCAGCCCTTGCTGCGTAATAAGCCTTCCAATCTATATCACTAATTATATGGCCATCATCTTCATACATAAATTCAGAATTACTACCAGAAGCATATAGTTTCTTAGTAGCCTTAGTAATACGTGTAGAGAACTTTGCCATTATATCATTTCTATGCAACTGTGCATCATTGATAAGACCACCCATAGTAGATATGATAGGATTGCTTACTCTACTCATAGCATAAAGAAGAGAATCCTGTTTAGTAGAATCTTTTACAGCTAAGTCAATGGCATTTACAAGAGCCGTAATATCTTTTACACCATCTCCTGCAAACTTAATAAGAATCTCCCTGACAGTATCAGAGGTTAAAGATTTAATCTGAGACTCTCTATTATCAAATACCTTCTTTATCTTCTGAGCTAATGTTCTAATATTATCAATATCCTGTTGTGAGATATTCTCATCAATTATTAAGCTATCATTAGCAAGAGCCTTAAGTATGTCATAATACTGTTTGTGTAATAGAGTTATTTTATATAACTTCTTGGCTCTATCCATATAAAATTCAAGATCAGCAGTAGCAGGAGGAATAGTAAGAGCATCATCTACAATCTTATCTACTTCAGCTACTCTTGTATTAACCTCATTTAAGAAACTAAGAGTGCCAGAATAGTATCTTCCTGCCCTTAATTCTTGATAAAGAGTACTAAGTGTCTTTGACAACTTTCTACCTTCATCAATGTTTTTATCCCTTTCTTGAGCATCAGTAGTTCTACTATCTTTAATATGCTTAATCTGTCTCTCAAGATTTATTATAATCTCTTGTGCAGCATCAGACAGAGTATTTATAGAATTACCTATTCTATGAAACTCCATAGCATCAATCTTATACTTTTTATTTAACTTATGGAGCTCTAGTCTTATTTGTTCCTCAGGGCTTTGAGTAATTATCTGATTAGTCATCTGATCTACTTGAGCCTTCAGATTATTAAGGTCAATACTATCAAACTTCTTTGCCTTGTTTACAGCATTAAGAAAGAGAGTAGTCTCATGTGGAGTAAGGGTTCTTTGATGAGTATTAGCATCATTGATAGCCTGTGCAGCATCCTCTATAGAACCAAATCTTTGTATTAAAGCTTGTACTTGTGGAGTATTCTGATTTAATGTAAACAATACAATAGCATCCTTTTTATACAAGTCATTGATTCTGGTATATTTCTTCAGATTGATTAATTGCTGCACTAATCCTGGATTCATAGGAGATATAAATTCCTTTGCTTCTTGAGAAACATTCTCAATATCAATGCCATTAACACTAAATGCTTGTTTATATATCTCCCACACTTTCAACCTATTTTCCACATCCTTTGGATACATGAATGTGTGACTATTTTTCTGCCTTGTGTAGATATTATAAACTTCATGGTCATTTAAGTCCTTGTGCTTTATAACTATGGCAACAAGACCCTTATGAGTCCTATTAAACTGATCAGCTCTTTCAAGAGCATCCTTAGCATTAGTATAGTCAATAGGTTTATATTTATTATCTACAGCTCCTATTTGATAAGAAGCCTGCTTTAAATATTCCTCACCTTTCTCAGCAATTATATCATTATAGTCAAAGAAATCAAGAACATCATTTACTCTATGCTGTCCTAAATAGTCTCTTTTAGTGTCCCCATTATATTTCTTTGCATTAATGGCATCAAGTTTTTGGGCAACAGAAGGATTAGCCTCATAAGCAGCATATAGTAAGTTAGTAAGAGGCCTGTTGTTAGTATGATCCAGCATATCTTTATACAGTTTACTTGGCTTACCATTTACTTCTGGCCATAAAATACATGATGCTCCATTTTGTGTTTTTCCCATATCTATTTTATTTTATTATTTTATTATTAAAAAGAGATAGGGTAGGATACTTTATACCCTACACCTATCATACTTTAATTAGCACATCTCCCTAAACTTCTTTATAGTCTCTTCCTCATTTAAATTCAAACCATTAGCCTTAAAGATTTTTTGAAGAATTCCTACATTCTTCTCAGCAGCTCCTGGTTTCTTATATGCCTCAATAAGATTTTCTGCTCTTGTTTTGCCGCTGATAGAATCTTTATCTGCAAGTCTTGAATTGGAATTAATGAACATATCTTTTAATGAAGCAGCATTTTGCTTTACTACACTATCAGGAGTAGTAGGATTATGAGTGCTTGAAGCCTCATCATCAATAGCATTATGGTCTCTTATATCAGAGTCAGCTTGATTATCTTTAGCCTTTACTTCCTTAGTATCAGCAAGAGCCTTACTAATCTCATTAGTACTAATCTCAAGATATTCACCATTATTGCCTAAAGGAGAAATCATATCATATATCCAAGTCTCTTTCTTACTCCAGATATTGTTTCTCTTCTTCCAGAGGTAAGTATTGCCATAGGCAGAAGTTTTTATAAACATCTTACCCATTAAGCTATTGTACCCATCTTCTGTATAGACAGTCAAAGTCTTAGTTCTAAGATTAACACTAAGTCCATCTTTCTTTACATTAGCCCAAGAGACAAGTTTATTATTATCCCAATTGTTTCTAACAAACTGGTCAATGACATTATCATTTACAATTCTGTCATTATACATACCTTTGTAGACATCATTGTATGTTATCTTCTCACCATCAACAGTCTTAGACAAGTGATTCTTAACATACACAGGAATTAATGCCATAAAGGTCTTAGGACTAAAGCCTATACCAGCTCTAAAGAAACTATATTGGAACAGTGCGTTAGAGAGATTTTGATTCTCTTTATAAAGATCAACCCATGCACTACCCAACTCTTCTTTTTGTTTAGCATCCATACCAGTAATCTTAATCTGTAAGAAAGGCTTCTTGGTCTTTCTGCTAAAGTTAAGTTTAATAGCCTGAATAAGAGCATTATCCTTATATTTAGGATCTTGCTGATACTTCAAGAACTTCTTAGGGAACTCATTGATATAATAACTAAGATTCTCTGAATCAATCAGTTCAGATGCCATAAGCATATAAGACTGATAGAAAGTGCTTAATTGATCAAGTAACTTCTTATCAGAGAATACTTTCTCAGTCAGTCCATAATTATCAAGAGTAGCAAGGATAGTTCTAAACTTAGTGCTATTAGTAGGCATATTAGCAGCATCAAAGATTTTATGTGCTATACCTACAGTACTCTTGAAGCTATCAAGAATAGGATGAGCTGCCCACACATCATTAATGTCTACAACATTACCCTTTTTGTCATAGAAAGCAGTATGAGCGGGCTCATTATTCTTAGTTCTTTCTTTTGGTTTGATGTAGTCTAAGTTAGCATTCTCTTTAGACAGGAAGTTTCCAATCTTATGTTCCATAATAAGGTTATCAACTATCAGAGGCCCGACAGCACTTGATATAGAGTTGAATCTTGTAGCAAAGGTAATATTCCTCATCCTATCTGTAATAGCCTTCAGTTTAGAGAAAACCAGAAGAACCTTATAATCAGAAGCCTTATGATCACCTTCTCTAAGGCCATCAATCAACTCTTGCTTAGAGATAGCCTCATAGTTAATATTAGAGTTCTCATTAATATGTTCCTCAGCAGCTATATCATCCAAGAAGTCATTAACTACATCATCAATGGAAGCATAGCCTGAAAGGTTTCTCTTATTGAACTCATCAATCACTCTTGTAACAATATCCTGTGACAGGAACAAAGCAGCATCCTCAAAAGGAAGACCAAGTCTTATCATAGTATTCAGCATACCAGCAGTAGTGATATTGATGTTCATAAGATTCAGCACAGGGTCTTTTACTGCATCAGCAGATGCACCTACCAAAGAACCTAAGACTTTGCCAATGATATTACCTTTAGAATCATATCTCGGGTCAACCTTCATTCTTCCTGCAAAGTTTAAGCCCTTGTACTCACCATCTTTATTACCTATCTTTCCAATGTTAAATCCAGTACCACAGATTTCATCTATGTCAATGTAGAAGTCATCAGCCTCAAGAACAGCATGAGCAATTTTATTGACTGCAAAAATACCAATCAGAGTAGCAGCAGCAGAGTTTTGCTTATAGAACTGCATTTGAGTGTCAAACCATGCAAGATCTTTCTGTGTATAACTCAGCTTCTTAAGATCACCAGTCTCTAAAGCATGAAGTTTATCCCAAGAAACATCAGCATTAGCAGGATTCTTATAAGCAGCCACCATATAGCCTACTTTCTTCTGAAGCTCAAAACCACCAGGGTTCAGTATTTTATCAGCAGATGTAGGATTAGTAAGTACTGCCCAAGACATATTGACAATCTCATTATCATTAAATTGCTTAGAGTTCTTGCTTACCTCAGCAGTAGTATAGCAGTGCTTCATTACTTCCTTATCATCAAGTATTTCTTGATAAAGTCTCTTTAATTCCTTATCAAGATTTCCACTTAGAAGCTTATCAGCATCAGATCTATCTATAGTATCAAGAAAGACACTAATCTTATTGTTAAGAGTTGTCTTATCATTATAAGTAAGTGCAGCATTCTTTTTTGCAGCAATAAATGCTTCTGCTCTCTTATGAAGTTCTTTTTCTACTTTCTTCTTGCTTACTATTATTTTATAGTCCTTTCTCATGACATATCTCTTATCAATGTCAAAGTCAGAACCATCAATAGAAGTAAGCTCATAAGGAAGCATGATAGTTTCTCCTGCCTGACGAGGCATAAAACCTACTATCTTACAGGGAGCCATAGAATACTTATCCTCTGTAGGAATACGATAAGTAATTAACTTAAGCATTTCTGGATTAGTTTCCTCAATAGCTTTCATGTCAATATTACCATCTTTATCCATGAACTTCTCAGCAATCTCATCAGACCATATAGGAGCAAAGACCTCAAAGTAAGCAATACCACCTTGGTTCTCTTTAGCATAGTCTTGATAAGAACTATACTTCTTTTGCTCATCAGTTAAAGTACCTTCTTCCTTAGCCTTATTAAACTCTTCCTCAGATGGCATCAGATTACCATTCTTATCATTAAATCTAATATGAAGTTGCTTAGAAGCACCATAGTTAGATACCTGCACTATAGGGCCACCTGCAATCTCTTGCTTGTTTACTCTGTTCTTAATGATAGAGTTGATAAGCTGCTCTATTCTCTTACACTGAATAGGATCACCAAGAGGAATATTAAACTCACCATCATCATTTAATGAGCAAGCCCATCTAAGGTCTACACCATAGCGAGGAGAGGAATCTATTTCTTTCACAAGTATCTGTGACAGAGCCATATTTCTCTCTTTCTTATCTTCTATAGTATCACCATTAGAATCTTGTAAATGAAACTCTCTTGCTAATTTATCAAGACTATCCAAGATATTCTCAGCAATAGTACTTTCATAATGATGCCTAAACTCATTAGCATTTAAAGAGTGCTTCTTACCCTTATCATCAGTCCACTCATACTTGACAATATTAGATTCATCTTCAGGATGTTCTCTGCCTTTCTCTACATCATAATAATAATCAAGGTCAGAAGGAATAATCATTCTTATCTGAGAGCCATGAGCCTGACTATGATCTTTAAAGTGCTCTGGAATCTCCTGCTGAATAGCATAGTCCTCAAAGGGAGCCTCCTGAACATAGTTGTCAGTATCATAGTCATTAGTGCCTTCTTTATAAATACGAGACTTAAGATAAGTATAAGCTCTTACTTCACCATTTTCCTTATCATCAATAAACTGATTCAAGTCTAAAGGTGTTTGAAGGGAAGACTTAATAGCAGACTCAAATTGTACAGTATCTATACCCTTGCCATTGTAAGTACCTTGCTTTATAATCTTGCCTGTAGTGTCTCTTTCCCTGCCATCATAAGCACTATCTTCCATGATATTGCTAATAGCTCTCAAGAGGTTAGGACGAGAAGTCTCCTCATTCCTAAGTAAAGCATCAGCCATTACAAGAAGTACCTCAGAGTTCTTAGCTTGGAAAGGACAATACATTTGTGTTATAGGAGCTTTTGCTGCATTCATATTCTTTAGAAGATGAGTGTAGACAAAAGGTTTCATAGGCTGGAAAGCAGTCTTAAGGTCAGTATAGGTATAAGTACCATTGAGAATCTTTTTATAGATTTCCTCAGCATTTAAACCCCATTTACCAAACATCAGAGCTTTCTTTCTATAAGATGTCATACAGCTATAGCCCTCAGCATCAGCAACATTGATCTCACTGTAAGCCCTAATAACATCTTCTTTAAGAGCCATCATTCCAGCTTTCTCATAAGGCTTAGCTTGAGCTATCTTTCTATCAAATACCTCAGTAAGATTAGCTATAATGTTGGACTTAAAGTCATCAAAGTCTTTCAAGATAAGTGTTCTATACTTACCATCAGAGACTCTTTTAGGCTCAATGCCTTTCTTAGGATCACCATAATCAGTAGCATGAACATTAGCTCTAATACCAGGGGCATGAAGCTCAGCCAATCTCTTTTGAAGATCCTCAGCATCCTTATAGAAAGCAGTATCACCAACCAACATCATTAAGATATTTTTTGAAGCCAGATAGTCATTCCAAATGAAGTTCTCAATAGCATCTTTTATCTTGCCATTAACAAATTCATTATGCTTATCAAGTGCATCACCTTCAAGTTCATTGCCATTATCATCCTTAGTGCTGAGGAAGTCAGGATCAATGATGTTTTTTACTTTCTGTGCAGCCTGTATAATACCCTTTTTATCCATCATTTCAAGGATATTATTAGCTCTGTTCTGCATATAAGCTGTAGTAGCTTTCTCAATTAAGTCTTTAAGCTTTATTTCATCTTCAGGAGTAAGCTCTTCCTCACCTTTGATCTTCTTTTGAAGGAGTTCAGCTAATACTTCATTATCATCAGATACATTGCCTTCAGCATCCTTTAAGATAGTTCTGTTACCACCTTTCTCTATATAGTCATTAAGGAATGGGAAGAAGCAGAATTGTCTACCATTGGTATCAAAGTTTTTGATAAAGCCCTTATCACCCTTAGACAAGTTTCTTCTCATAACAGTTTGTATTCTACTAATTTCCATGAACACCATATCAGAGAGATCATCTACAATACTCTTCTTATAAAGATCCTCTCTATAAGCACGGAATTTAATGAACTCCTCAGATGGCTTGTTAGATTCCATAGGTATTCTAAACCATGCTACAGCCAAACCATTCTCTGTTTCTACAGAGAAATACTCTGAAAGTACAGAAAGTGCATACTCTGGATCTGTAAGATTCTTCATATAGTTATGACCATTGAAGCTGAGCTGAACTCTATGATCAAGAATACTTCTATAGCTTCCCATATATTTAAGCCATGGCACATTCCAGTGCATTATTTCTCCATACTGTCTGCTCCATTCTTTCTTACCAAACCATTGAGATTTACCATACTCCTCTTCCATAAATTCCTTAAACTTCTCATTAGTTGATTTAGTGAATTTTTGGAAAAGCTTTGTAGTAAATGAAGGAATAACATAGGACTGGTACATCTTACCACTGTTATAGAAAGCATTGATTGCAGTATCTTCAAGTATCTCTGTAATAGGTTTAATGAAGCTCTGTATTTCACCTTTAATGGCATTACTACCTTTGAACTCAAATGGGTTATATTTCTCCTGATATTCTTCAGATTTACTTATAACATTATCCAAGTTCTCAACAAGGTAGTGAAGTTTCTCTACCATAGTAGATAGAGTATCTTTATTAAGAACACTTGCAACCATGTCAGGAGTGGCATCAAATCCTAAAACTGAAGAGACTTTTGATAACCATTCAGCATACTCATTCATCTTATCAGGAGACATATCTACCTCTTTCTTCATACCTCTGAAATTCCATTCAGGAAGATTATTCTCTGCTTGATGAAGAGTATCAAGAGCTGTTCTATTAATCAAACCACTTGTCTGGAATAAAGGATGCTCTCCTATGTTATACTTAGCTACAATACTATCCATTACTTCAGTAAGTGCTGGATGAGCATTGGCATTGATACAAGTAAACTTACCATTTTGATCCAACACTATTGAGTATAATTGGAAATGCTTACTGAAGACACCAAAGAACTGACTCTGCAAATCAATGTTGACAGGATTACTTTTATCCTGTAGTCTATTGATGAGCTGCTCTAGCCAAGGATTATCCACTTTCTTCTCATTTAACTTTTGAATCATATCTTCAAGAGTTAAGGAACCTTGTGTCCATCTGAGAATACTATTAGTTACCTGTCTTGGATCTATTCTCTCCTTAATGCCAAAGAGAGGATTCACTACAGGTTCACCATTTTCATCCAGTTTATAGCACTCATGAATAGCCTTTCTTACAAGAGCAGACATAGACATCATAGCATCAATAGTTCTAAAGTCTACCTGCCAATGCTCCTGAGCATCTCCCTCAGTCTCATTTAAGGAATCTTCATCATTGAAATCATTGAAATTGTTTATATCAAGTTGAAGATTTTCTTTAGTTGTACTGAATCTATGATTACCATAATCTCTTGATATGCCTATACCCTCATTAAAGGTAAATATATCAGAGCCAATCTTTACTATAGCATCCCAGTTATTACGAATAAAATCAGCCTTTGTAGTAGCATCTATAAAGTCATCAACATTATCAAACCAATCATTTTGTTCTGGATCAAATACTTTCTTGACATGATTAAGGAGATTCTCAATACCAATAGTACCTATAATCTCTTCTCTTGTAGCCTTGGTAAAGTCAAAACCTTCCTTTGGTTTTACATTTGGGAACAGTTGCTTAGCAAGTCCTTCCTTAGCCTGAATATCAGAGATAGTATCACTAATATAGTCCATTGTAAGTTCTGCAATATCCCTTATTTCAGATACCTTTAAAGGAGAGCTTACATACTTAAGATCCTCTCCAGTCATGCCATTAAGAAGGTTGGCATACTGCTGATTGAGTCTATGGAAGTCACTCTTAGCAGCCTGCTCTTCCTCCTTTTCCTTACGTTGTTTTTCATCCAAATAATCATCTTTGTCTTTTGCGTTTAGGATAACTTTCATTTTGTCTATTAGTTTCTGATTGTATTGTTTACCCTCATTAGACATATGATAGACTTCATCATCCTCATCTTCCATTCTTCTGAACTGACTATCCAGTTCTTTCAGATAGGATTCTTTCCAAGGATAATCTATCTCTATGCCTTTAAGGTCTTTGGCAGCTCTGTTATAAACAAAGTGCTCAAAGTTGGGTAATGAAAGTGTTTTCTGCATATCTACCTTTTTATCAGATAACACTTTCTGTACTGGATTTATTGTGTTAGGATTATTATCTTTATCTGTAAGAGATGCATTATTTTCAAAAGTCTTTTTATAGACTTCCTCAATAGCTTTCTTACCTGTGTCATCAATCTTTCTTGAACCTATTCCAGCAAAGTTCTTAGTCAATGTTGGAGTATCTGTCTCATCCCAAGATTTAGTAGAATAGTTATATTCATACCATTTACCTTTATCTTGGTCAAATACATGAACTGGTTTATTGTTATCAATAGCCATTTGCACAGCCCATCCTGTACCACCATTTACAGTATTATTATCTGCTATTGTTGACACTGCAAAGATAGCATCAGAGTTTTTAACTTGTTGCCAGTTTCTTCTTAAGAGATTATTTACATACTCATTTGATGTAGGAAACCTTCTATTAAGAGTCTTATTAGCTTTCTCCAAATGTGAATCAGCTTCTTTCATTGCACTTTTAGATACAGGAGTATTACCAAAAGGTGTTTTATTTCCTTCTCCATAGTAATGCTTAGATTCTACACCATACTTTTCACCAATATTCCCCCAATAGAAGTCACTTCCATATGCTCCTCCACTATGATTGATGTATGTATTATTAACTGAGTTTAATGTATTTGAGCCTATATCTTTATTATTTAACGAATTATCTTGTGTATTATTGTCTTTGTCTGTAGTAACTTCATTCCAATGGTCTGTCCACTCCTTATTAAATACTACATTAGAAGGTATAGGACCAGCATCTTTGAACATCTTAATCATCTCTCTTCCTGTATAACCATTCAAAGTAGCTTGATTAAGACCATTAGTATAAGCTATTTTAAATTGCTTATCAGGATGTTGTCTTGCTACTTCATACATCTTCTTGATATTCTCAGTTATTTGTGCAGGAGAAATGCTTCTTAAATCTTTATTGAGTTTTCTATTTACATAACCTAGTATATCATTATTATCAAGAGAATAAACACCAAAAGTATCACTTTGAACAAAGTCACCTTTATCATTCTTAATGTATAAAGTATTGCCAACATATTTAGACGTAAATTGTCCATAAGGAGTTTTTGCATTAAATTCTATAGAACCATCACTATTTCTTTTAATGTCACTTATATCATCTCTTGTGCTAATATCTTTAGTAGGCAAAGCATAAGCATTACCTTGTAATCCTTCACCTTGCTTATATTTAGCACCAAACTTCTCTACAGCTGTTTTAGCAGCACCAGCACCATGTCTTCCTTCAGGGTTACTACCAAATACAAATATCGTATTAGCATCTGGAGTAATCATTCCAGTATAGTGATTAGGTATAGTATAATTCTTAATAGTATCTGTAGTATCTGGCTCTGTAGGAGTATCTTTAGGACTCAAAGGAGACCCTTCTTTCTTAACATCATTAGATATAATAGTAACAGTATCAGAGGCTCTTGAAACACCTACATACTCAAGCTGTCTTCTAATATCAACCATATCAGAAGTATTATCTTGAGTAGTATTAGTTTGAGAGCTAGCAGCACCTTGAGTATTATCATCACCAAATAGATCAAAGTCTGTAGAACTTTCTATCTCAGCATTGTCCATATTACTATGAGCAGCAGCTATACCATTATTAGTAATATCAACACTTGATGCATCAACAGAATGATGTACTTTAGATTCAGCATTCTTTAATGCTTCTCTGTCAAGGTAGTTATTATACATGGCTATATTAACATCATCAAGGAGCACATTCTTAAATGTAGAACCTTGTGACTTATGTATAGTCATAGCATAACCAAAGTCATACCTCTTATTAAGCAGCTTATAGCCTCTTTCATTAAAAATATTATCATTAACAAATAGAGACTTTTCTAATCCATTAATGGCTTCTAATATTATTCTTTTTTGACTTATGGCTGGTGTAGATTTCCATTGTGCCCATAGATTAGAGAGTGTTTTTGCAATCTTAGTAACAGCTTTTTTATTAGCATCATTACCCTTAATATCAACCATATCATAGGTATGAGTTCCGCCATCTATACCCTCAATAGTTACAGGAACAACATCTAATGAAACTATTTCTCCTTCTATATGTATTTTCTTTACTTTAGAAGGAGCAACACTTACTACTTTATAGCTTCCAGAGTTAATAAATCCATATTGCCTTGTCTGCTTATTATAATCATAGTTAGCATAGCCAAGAATTGTTTCACCTACTCTTGGAGTATTATCATTATAACCAAGAAGCCTTCTTACAGTATCATTGTATTGAGCTACTGACTTATTAGAATAAGTAAGTATTCTAAAATAATCAGGATCTTCTCTCATCTTAGGAGCAAAAGTCTTAATTATCTTATCTCTCTCTTCTTGAGAACTGGGCTTCATATAAGCAACTCCTTTTCCATCTTTATTAAAGGAAGAAACGCCAGAAAGCTCTTCTCCATCACGGAGGTTAGTAGCTTCCTTAAGAATGGCATTATCTCCTGTTCTTTCTACCTTAGTAAGTGTTATTACATCACCTTGCTTATTAGTAAATACAGGTGAAAGTTTAACAGAATCATTATCTCTTTCTACAGGAGGAAGTTGCGCAACATCTCCTACAAATATAATCTTCAGACCTGTCTCTTTAGCTATACTTGTCAGTATATCAAAGTTTTCCTGACTAATCATTGAAGCCTCATCAATAATAGCAGCATCAGAGCCAGCAACTTTACTCTCTACAAGAACAGCTTTTAGATCATCAGCATCATACTCTTGTTTATCCCCTGGTTCAAGAGCAATGCCAAATGCCTTGTTGGCAGTCATTACAGGATACCCTATATAACCAACTTTAGCTTTAAGAACCTGTGTGGCTTTATTAGTAGTAGCAGTAAATACAATTTGCATTCCATCTATCTTTGCTTTCTCAGCAATCATTTCCATGATAGATGTTTTGCCAGTACCTGCATAGCCACTAAGAGTCATTACCTTCTTATTTGATTTTAAGAAGTCATCAATCTTATCAAGAGCCTCTGTCTGTTGATCATTAGGTATAAATGGAGCTTTAACAGACTTACCATCCTTAAAGGTAAAGTATTTCTGATTACCTTTTGGCTTCTTGTCTCTTGCAAGTTGTCTCAGCTTATCTACTACAAGATTAACATCATTTCTATTCTGCTCTATCTCATTATAGATATTCTTAATATCACTTTCTGTAAGGCCATTAATAAATGAGTGAAGAGCTTCTTTACTCTTTACTGCACCTTCTGGGAGACTATTTACATAGTCATGTATCTCTTTCTTAATGTCATCAGTGCTGAGAGTATTATAGTCTATATCATCATTCTCAGTAGAGAACATACCATTATTATCCGTAGCTGATTTGATTTGGTTGGGATTTTTAACTACAGCTTCATTATCATCAGTTAAATCTATTACTCCATCTTTATTATTTAATTCTTGTATCTCATTTTTATTAAATCTATTTTTAGCCCAATCAGGATATTCTTGTTCATTTCTATTAAAAATATATGCTAAAACCGATGAATGAGAATCTTTTGTGATATAATATGGATTTTTTATATTAAGAAATGCCTTAATAATATAATTGCCTTCTGCTCTATCGGGTTTTATTCCAAAATAGAAACCTTTACCATATTGTCCAGAATCAGTAGTACTTCCTATTTTATTAACATCAAATACACTAAACTTATTAGGAGTTCTATGATAAACGACTAAAGGTTCACCATTTTCATCAACTACTTTAGATGCGTTCTTTGGGTTATTCTCCCAATCACCAAACCAATCTTTAAAGGCTTTAGTTCTAACTTGAAGCCATTGCTGTTCTGTAAGATTAGTTGGTTTTCCATTAGGAGCTTTCATAAAGGTACCATTCTTAATAGCTTGTGCTTTTATATCATCAAGTTCCTTTTGATTCTTTATAAAATTATTATAGTCTAAGTCATTCTTAGTAGCATCTTGTTTTAGAGCATTATTAAGCCCATTATACTCCATATAAGTCTTTACATCAAAAGCATTGATGGCCTTATCAAGAGTATTCATCATTCTTGTGTAATATGGACTTGATGAATGAATACCTAAGAGCTTCTTTATAGCATTGACAACTCTCTGCCAGAAAGACTCTTTTCTATTATTATCAATAGCCTGTATCTTCTGACGAAATATAGGATTGGAAAGCTCTGCAATAAACTCTCTTTCATTAAGAACACCTCTCTCACCTTTAAGTACATGGTTATATTGTAACTCTGTGAAGAGCTGATGGATGTCTTTCCTAAACTCTTGAAGAGGCTTAGATAAAGACTCTGCATTAACTTTATCAGATATAGCATAGGTAGTAATGGCATGAATCAACTCATGAAGAATAGTAGCAGCCTTTTTATCATTACTGTTACTATTCTCATAGAAATCTTTATTTAGTATAATGGTGTTATGACCAAAAGCACCCATATTGCCATCTTTAAGGTCATTGCTAAATACTACCTTAATACCTATAGTATCAGCTAACTTGAATATCTTATCAGCAAGAGGTAAAGAAGTTCTGTCAGCATTGAACTTATTAAATAGCTCTTTTGCCTTATTAACACTATACTCCTTGTTATCTTCTGTACCAATGCTTTCTTTTCTTGCCTCTAAATATCCTTTCTTCTGTATATCTTCAAGAGCCTTACCTAACTTAACTACAGGCTTCTTGATGAGCAGAGAATATTTACCATCAGCATTTTTATAATATACTATGGCCTCAGCTGGGAAATACTTAGAAGCTTCTGTCATAGCTTTCTGAAGGTCATCAAAAGTATTATAAGTACTAACACCACTATACTCCTTTTGCCAAAGCTCTCTTGCTACTATTACTGGCTCTTCATAAGGGATAGCACCTAACTGAGCTTGAATATAACTATCAGAAGGAAAAAGCTCTTCTGAGCCAGTCTCTTTCCAATACTTATGAACAATCAACTCAAGAGTATTATCACTAACATTATGCTTAGCTGCTAGTGATTTAAATTCTTTACTACTTTTATTAACACAATTCATATTAACGTTATTATGATTTATGAGGCAAAGATACTATATAATCTGATTACTTATGAATACCTAAATAAAACCTTTAGGAATGATAAATTGCTTTAACTTATGTCTTTATATGCTTTATTAGGCATAAAAATAGCTTCTATAGCAGGTATAGAGACTATAAAAGCTTATAAGATAAGAAGACTGTAATTATCTACTGGCTTCAATGATATAGTTATTATACTCCTCTTGAGGAATCTTATCTATAGCCTTCAAGAGACTCTCAACAAAGTTGACGAGATTATCATAGTTTCCCCAGCCATTCTCAGGATTAAAATTCTCATAGTATTTTCTATGTTCTTTAAGGTCTTCAAGGCATATAGAGAGAGCCTTAACATAGGAAGGAGTAAGTTTTCCACTTATTGTCAGCAATGTTGTTTCTTCAGGTCTCCAGAGAATACTATGTAGAGATGTTTTATCTGGGCAATAACAATAACAATGGTCTGCCATTGTTCCTAAGTTATGAGTAATGTTATCATGCCAATATATATTATCTTCTGGAGTTATCTCTTCTATATTAGCATCTGGATAGAGTTTATTAGCTTCTTCTAAAGAAAGCTCTTTTGTTTGACCATTCTCTCTTATATAGATACCTGTGCCTTTATGTTTTACAGGTTTCTTGCTAATGATATATAAATCTAAACTCATACTACTTTTATTAAATCAAGTTCTACAATACTATGAAAGTCACTGTAAGCTTTATCTCTTGCCTCAGCTTCACTATAAGCCATTTCCCATATAGTCTCACCATCCTCAGGGTCACTCTTGGTGTACATTCTGAAGTAATATTTATGAGCTATAGGATAGTTATTCTTTACCTGCTTCTTCTGTACTTTCTTAATAGTATCATCAGAAGGAGAGAAAGTAGGCTGGAGCTCTGTAAATATCTTTAGCTTACCTCCTTTAGTGAGGAATACTCTACTGAGATATGCCTTTAATTTCTTTCCTGTAATATCATAGTCAAAGCTATGATGATAGGGTAGGACTATCTCATTATCATGGTCAGAATCATTACTTATTATTCTGACTATAGCCTTTCTGCAATCAGTAGAGAGACTATTCCAATACTTTAATGTAATCATAGTTATTCCATTAATTTATTCCAAAGATAATAGCAGATTGCAAGAAGGATGTAACCTGCTATTACTCTAATAATGAATATTAATATTGACATACTTAATGATTTAGTAGTTTTTTAATCTTATCTCTCACTAACTCAGCTTCTTTGCGCGTTTTAAAAATGTTACCAAATTGATAACTTAATTCATCATCATATGTACCATACCATTTATCACTCATTACTCTTCCTAACCAACTCACAGAATAGTAAAGTTCATTATACTTTGGCTTCCATCTTGGTAACTTAACTTCCTTGTAAAACTCCTTGATGTAAGGGAGTAGAGTAGGAGTAGAAATAGCTATATATCCATTAGGATTTATGAAATAATAAGTATCACTGAGATTTCCTTCAAAACCATTAATATTTTTACCTCCTAAATCAATTAGAGTTTTGATAACTTCATCACCTCTTTCTGAATCACCCTTAATGTATATTCTTTGATTTTCTTTCATAGTTATTATTTTTTTAGTATTAATACTGACATACTGATTTATTTAGTATCTCTTGAATTTTATTTCTTGCTTTAATAGCTTCTTCTTGTGTTATGAAACAATTGTTAAATTCATAACATCTAACATTGTCAAAAATTATTGAAAATTGTGTTTACCATATTTGCTTTAAACCATGGCATTTTTTCGGGTGTGAAAAAGTTTTGATATTTTTCTGTAATATTTCTACGTATGAAATCAGTTATATAAACATAATTATCTGTTGGTTCTTTTCTTGCTTCGTCTAATACGTTGTCAATAATATTACCAAACCAATGATAATTAGCAAAATAAACATCTCCATAATTTGCAACTATCCTATAATTAAAGTCTTTCAAGCCAGCGATATTTGTAAAAAGAATTAATGTTGAATGTATTTTTGCTAGACAATCAACTAGGAATTTCATAGTTTCTTTAATTGGAGTGTAAAAAATTCCATAAATGCAATTACCTATAGCAAATACATCAATACAATTAATATCTTCACTCATAGCTTTTCCTACTTCAGAAGTAACAGTTTCATAAATGAACATATTATCCGAAATATTTTCTTCAGAATTAAGTTTAAGATAAACACATGCAACAGATGCTTTAAAACATGCTTTACCTTCATTTATCAAAAAATCTACACTTGGCAGATTCTTTAGTAAATTAAAATCTTTTTTCTTTGATGATACTCTTGATCTAATATTAAAAACTGCATCATCAATAGTATAAGGGAAATGTTCTTTTATCATACTAACTATTCATTATCTATATTTTCTAATTTATTATTAAATAGTTCTTTAATCTTATCAGCAATTATCTTCATATTAGGATGAACTTTTCCACTAACATTATCTGCTCTTAATTTAATAAAGTGTTTCCAATCATCATCAAATGCTGTGTAAATAGCTTGACTTTTAGTATTAAGATTGAGTACTTGTCTTGCTATATCATTAGGAACTTTATTTTCTTTAAGACCAAGATAAGCAAATTCAGCAGCTAATAAACCGAATGCATAATAATGTTTAGCATCCCATGTAGATTTATAGCAATTATTAGCTATATCTTCACATAGTTTATGAAAATAAGATTTGTCATCAGATACACATTCTAAGAAAGGACTATTACTAGTATATGTAATTTCATTTCCAAACTTATCAGCACTATAAGTGCAATATCTAGTACTTTGTTCAGCGATACTATTTACTCTATGTCTATTTAACTCACGAGTAACACCAATGTCAGTAATAACTGAAAAAGTAGTACGTCTAGCATGATAAGTAGGAGCACATATAAATTGCAAATCATCTTGTAGATTATTTTCAAGAATCACTCGCATATTTGTAGTTATATGAGTACTATAGTCACCACCAAATTTATGAGTGAATATTACTCTTGAATATTCATTACTTATATAGTTATTAATATGTTTAGACAAATAAGTTGGTATATCAAGATATATAGTACCATGTTCAAGCATTGCACCATGCATCTTATCAAAATCAAATTTACAATGCTCTAAATCATTTAAGTTACCTTCAATAAGAGCAGGTTTAAGTATTATCCTTTTAACAAAGTCTTCTCCACTTTCTCCTTCTCTAGGCTTAGATTGATAACAAACTCTTGTAGCTCTTGCTATTTGATTCCAAACTCCCTCCATACCAGCTTCTTGAGACCAGTACTCTATTGATGGTTCTATTATTTTCATAATTTATATAACTTTAATAGTATGGTATTACTTAAATCCCCATTCTTTCATATAATCAAAATATATTGAATCTTTTGGAAAGTAATCTTCAAGTTCTTTGGGAGATAAGATTAAAAATCTTGGAGCTATAATTACTTTACTATAAGGAGAAACTTGCTTTTCAAAAAATTCTTCTTTCTTTATATTTTTTATCTCAAAGTATTTTTGAAAACCATAGCCTTGTACTGAAGGACCTAAGTATCCAAATTTCTTTATACAGTAATTAGTTATTACATCAAGATGATAAAATTCACTATAAACTGCTACAAACATTAGTCTTTGAAAGTAGCCTGTTTCTGTTAATTCTGGCTGATAGTAAACCTTAAAGTATTCTATATTCTCCTCTATTTCTTTCCTTTCTAACTCATATTTTTCACATTCTTCTTTGTTTTTGAATATTTCACCATCAAATGCTTTAAAAACTGTTGCTGTTATTACTTCCATAATTTATAAATTTACATAGCTATAGATACTATAATATTAATATAATACCTATAGCTATTTATTTAATTAAACTTGTTCTGCATTTTCTTCATCTGTATTCCATCCTGTGCAGCTGTCTATCATCTTTTTAAGACCATACTTAGATTTGACTTTATAGTCTTTATTACTAAGCATATATTCAGCACATTGTTTAGCAAACTCTATTATTTTACTAGGAGTATATTCAGATTCAGTATAGTCATCCCAAGGGCACTCAAGTTTATCATCAAGAGGATCATAGTCTGTAGAAGTAATATCTACATCTTTACTTAGGCTACATGATACTGTTATACCAAATAACTTCTCTGGTAAGTCTTTTTGGTTCCACGGAGCATCGGGATTATTAGTAGCCCCCGGAGGATAATTACCCATAAAATCATCTCTACAGCTCATTTTTAATCCGAATTTTATTCATTTTCTTTAATATTTTAGTATCTGTAATAAGGTTATTCTCCTTAATAAGTCTCCTAGCTATAATACACTCCAAGTGATTTGGAATACTAATATGGTCTCCATTATCATTTATAAAAATATCATGGTCTCCATTACTTCTATTGTAGTAGTAACCATTAAGTTTGACAATCTTTATAAATTCTCTTGAAGTGAATTGTTTCATTATTCTTCTTTCTTTATTTCATGTTTTTTAATCATGTCCTCAGGGACAAACCATGCACTTTCCTTTGGGTCAAAGTAAACTCTATCTTCATAATCTTTATCTTCCATGAAGGCCTGTATGTCAGGCCATTCTACTTTTTCATACATTTCCTTTTCCATAATAATTTATTTTACAAAGTTAATAAAAAATCTCAGTACTTGGGTCAAAAAGAGAAAGAAATAGGTATGATTTAACACATAAGCCTAATTCTTTCTCTTATAGACCATAGTTACTTTATAAATTCATTGAACAGTTTACTAAATACTGTATGCTCCATATAGCATATAGGGCTTTTAATATCAGGAAGGGCATCTTTTTTAATACATACATATCTTCCTGTCCTTTTAGGATTATTCTCATCAGAGTTATCCTCTACTTCAAGAATAAATTTACCCTTTTCTAATGCCTTTTTACAATCATCACATAATTCATTAGGGTTACTAATGTCATGTGGTGCTTCAGCATCATCTTTCAGTTTCCCAAGTAAAGCTAAACCTGTTTCTTTACCACAGATAAAACAATGAAGTACAGAAGGATTTACTCCATGCTTAGGACTCAGTTTAATTGAGTCTTTAGTCTTTCTTTTAGCCATAGTTATAAATGTTGATTGGTTATTAATATGTAAATAATGCTCCTTTCTTTATAGCCTCACCTATAGGAAAGGAATCCATTAGCTTATCATGCGAAATAGTTTCCCCAGTATCATCTATTTCATTAATGATATAGTAAAAATCATCCTCTATAAGAGTAATACTCTTAGGTGACATTCCACCACCATTAAGCATAACAAAGCATTCAAGTATCCCATTTTCTGAGCTATGAATAAGCTCATCCAGTTGTTCTTGTGATAATATCTTCATCATTTTACCTCTTCATAAGTATCTTCAAAAATATCTCCTCTACAAGGATAATACTCACCTTTAACCCCTTTAATGACATAACTACCTATGTCAGCAGCCATAGCACCTTCAAGAGTAGGAATAACAAGAGTAATATTCTTCATCATTGCCCTGCCTTCCGTAAATGCTTTTATCTCCTGTAAGTTAGTCCCATCCCACTTTACAGCAGATACTACTACTGGTTTCTTCTTATACTGTTTAATCATAGTCTTTAATATTCATTAGTACAATAGTCAAGAAAATAAAGATTCACTTTGTCATCAATCATTTCTTTAAGAGATACCTTATTATCAAAGAAAGTCAAGCTTCCATTGATTTTCATGGCCTCCTTTCTTAGGTTGGCTTTATAGAAATTAGATGTGGTAATAAAGCCATGGAGTTCATGTGCAGGTTTTTCCCAAGTATTAACAAGAGCAAACTTATAGCCCATATTGAATAGCAGCTCATTATTATTGCATACCTCTCCCATCCAAATCTTGTTACTCTTTATATCTACTCTCCAAAGATTTGGAAATTTATCACATAGCCCTTCTGTTTCATTAATAAATATCAGCTCATCTGTATAATTACCTTTTTCAAGGACTATTCTATAAATAGCTTTGGGACAGAATCTTGCCATATAAAGGCAGATCTCATAAAGAGTTCCTACACATCTGTTAAAGTTAACCAACCCATGACAAAATCTCCAAAAATAGTGTTTGTCAAGGCATACTCTTATATCAAAGAACCGAACACCAAACTCATACTGTTCCTTAATGCTTCTACACTGAGTTTTCCACCATCTTTCGCCTAACTTAAATATAGGATTACATGGCTCTAAATAAGTAAATGTATCATGACTTCCAATCATAGTCAGTTCTCCTATTGTAACATATTGATTTCATCATTAAGATACCATATAGCCTTCTTGAGGTCTTCTATAGTCTTTTGCTTATCAGTATATCCTTCTTCTTTCTTATGTCCAGAACGAAGAATATACTTGATACTATTACCAAGATTAAAGTCCATGTGTCTTGTAATATCAATAACCTCAATACCACACAAGTCTTTAAGCCATGTATAATGAGAAGGATGATTTACTTTATCACTAGAAACATCAGAAGTATTAGAAACATCAGAAGCTTCATAAGGCTCCCAAAACTTTAAAAAATCTACTGTATAACATATAGAACATCTGGACTTGTCACATAATGTTACATAATTATCACCAACATATACTACTTTCTTTATTTCTCCTGTAGATGGATGCTGATAGTGTTTTCCTACTATATTTTTAATATCAATCATAATGACTTTAGTAATTCATCTTTTGTCTTAAACAATTTATTACTTGCAATAGCGGCTGCATTCTCGCCACACCTACTGGTAAAGAGAAGTCCATAGTTTATAGCAATTCCATTACCATTTATTTGTACATTGCAGTCTATTATTTTACCATTATATACAGTATTATTATATAGGAACCATACCTTATCACCTACTGCAAATGGAAGATTAAGTACTTTATCATTCTTTTTATTAGGTAATTCACCTCCTGTAACAAAGAAATCAAGCATAAAAAAAGTAGAAACTATCTTTACTTGGTTCCCTAATTCCTTTGTAGTATCTCTAAGATATATCTGTTGATGTATGCTGTCTATATATTCTACTTTAAGCACTTGTCCTTTTTTATATCTACTAAAAGGAGTTTCTACAGTAACATTACTACCTCTTTTAAGATTAAAAAATTCTTCTCCAGTCATAGTTTTTTATAATTTAATATAGTAAATCCATTCAAATGGTTCTCTGTTATTTAAATAAGTCATTACTTCTTGGTTAAAGTAAGCCTCTCTTTCAAAAGAAAGGCTTCTATAGGCCTTATGCCACTTGAATCCATAATAGATATACTTAATGATGAACTCTATTATATACCATAGGAAGAAAGGGATAATTAGCATCTCTTTCTGTTGCTCCCAATGAATGGTCTCATGGTTTATATCTACAGAGCCAAGGGCAAATGGCTCTCTTACAAAGATAAAAGGCCCCACAGTCATAGCTTTATAGCCTTCTGGTGGAAGGTACTTATTTCTGATAACTTTCATTATATTACTATTAGTGATTAATAAAAAAAGACTACTGCAAAGTTAGCAATGCCTGCTAACTTATGCAATAGTCTAAATACAGCTATTAAATCTGCTCAGCAACTTCTTCATCTACTACCCAGTTATCACAGTCTTCAAGGATTTGCTTCCACTTAGAAGTGTTTTAACACTAACCTTAATTCCACTCATCTGCTACATATCATAATTAATAATTAGAGTTTAATGTACCCAATGGTCAGACACTTCAGGGTCAGCAGGAATAGGAAGAGACTTACAATAAATAGCAGCAGATGCCTCCATTATATTCTCAAGAGTCTTTGGAAAGTCTACTACTTCTTTAGGGTACTCACAATTAATCTCATCATGGACACAGACACATAGTTTTATTCTACCAAAATAATTGTTGTCAACTATCCAATCAAATAGTTTTCTAATTGCGGTCTTTAATATTATGGCACCAGTACCCTGAGTAACAACATTCCTTGCTAATCTGTCATATTTTCCTGCTGCTTGGAAATGATGTCTGACTTGTTGTGATATTTCATCACCTGTACTTTTGTGATATTGTCTGTACTTTTCCCAAAAATCTTGATTCCAATTTGAAGACTCCTCTTTCCATTGTTGCCAATCCCACCAATAGAGCTTATGCCCAGTAATAGGATTTATAAGAATATATCCATTACTTCTAACAAAAGCTGCACCTTTAGAAGCAAAAGTACTTACACCCTTGAATTCCTCATTTAGTGTATCTATGTACTTTTGTGCCTCTTCTACTGTACAATCAGCAGATTTACTTATTGTAGGAGCAGCAGCACCGAATAAGTAGGCAAATTCCACAGCTTTGACCTTCTTTCTCCATTGTGGAGCAAGTTTCTTTACATCCAATGCAGATTTACATCCACATTGCTTGCATTCATTCTTGAATACAGCCCATGCAAACATACTGTGTGTATCACCTGTCCTTTCAAGGAATTCTTTCTTGAATTCTGTATCATTGTATATATCAGCTGCTAATCTTGACTCTTCTGATGAAAAGTCACAGGAGACAAACATATTACCACTTTCTGCTGTAAATGATGCTCTGGTTTCTTCATCAGATGGCAGTTGTTGTAGATTTACATATGTACAATCTTGAGGCTTTACATGATTAGCTTTAGCAAGGTCAGTGTTAGGCTGTTGAGAACCACAAGACATGCGACCAGATGAAGCACCAAGCTGTTTAAATGTTGTATGAATCCTATGAGTAATAGGATTAATAGCATTAAGATGGCCCTGACCAAAAGAAGTAACTACTTTGTTATATCCTTGATAATCAAAGTAGAGCTTTAGGAACTCATCACAGATACCTTTTTGTCCTTTAAGCTGTTTCTCAAGAACACTGTCTTTGTCCTCACCTGTCTTTTTATCCTGTACTGTAGTATTGAATCCTAGTAACTTGGCAATCTTTACTACTTGCTGACTTGATGACCAGTTGATGGTTACTTTAGGAGTTAAATTGAACCCTGTGAATAAATCACCTTGTCTGTCTATAAAGACATACTTCTTAAAGTTATTTGCATCTATTGTATTATAGAATGTGTTTCCAAGATCATCTTTATAGGGCTTTTTATATCCTTCCTTTGAGAGTCTAATGATAAAGTCATCAAGAGCTTTTTTAGCCTTATCAAGGTTCTCTTTATCCTTTACCATCTTAGCTTTCCACTTATCAGCATCAAGATGAATACCACACCATTCCATATAAGCAATAGGAGCTACAGCATCACATTCAAGTTTAGCTCCTACAAGGCATCCTTTCTTTCTACACTCAGCTACTTGAAAGTGCATTATCTTTTCAAGATTGGTAACATCAGAAGCAGCATAAAGTATTACTTTGTCATCCAGACCTCTCCATATAATTTCTCCTCTTACTGTCTTATCAATTTTTATATTGAGATACCTTTCACATAGGGCTTTAAGACTATAAGATATAACTCCAGAAGGCCAACCAAGATGAAGAAGCTGCTCTACTATCATGGTATCATATAGTTTTCTAATAACAATACCATAATTAAAGAAGAACTGCAAGTCAAACTTTCCATTCTGAAAGATACAGAATGTGTTTTCAAGAAAGTCCTTAAACAGTCTAATATCTACAGTAGAGCAATCTATCACTATTCTTATATCAGCTTTGTCATTACCTAACTGCACAGACAGGAGTCTACAAAGATGGGCATCTCTACCAGTAGTTTCAGTATCTACCTGACATACTTTCCAATCCTTTATAATCTCCAATGCCTGTGCAGGAGTTATTATCATATAGTCTTTGTTATAGAACAGATAACTTTGATTAGTGCATAAATAAATCATTCTACATTTTACTATAAGCAATTAACTCATCAAAATCAAGAACATACTTAAACTTATTAAAGAAAGAGGAACCAATAATACCATGCAATGTCACTCCAGAAGACTGCTTAATAGAAGTAAAGGCTTCTTTCATATCCTGTATAATGTACTCATAGGTATATTCCCTATCTTTATAATAGAGGGTAATTTCACAAGACTGAGTTTGATGAAGAATACCATCCATGCCCATGATATTAGACAAATCTGGGTTATTGGTTATTGTATGCTTAATATTTTTCAGAACATTTTTATCTATTACACTACTATTACTTCCAGTATCAAGTAAGAAATTAAATCTTTTATCACCTTGAAAGAATGTTACAATGGGCAGATTTACAAGATTCATAGACTCCATGAAAGACATAGAATCTTTAGGCTTTCCAAGCAATTTGTTAATTATTTTTCTAAACATTGATTATTATTTTTCTTTTAAGTTATTATAAATTATTATAGCAGGATGTTATCCTGCTATATTATTGATTATTAGTTAGTTCCAGAAGTGCCAAAACCACCTCTATCAGTATCATCAAGACTATCTACTTTCTTTAGTTTAATACCATTAGAGAACAGCCATTTAATCTTTTGCCATACAGTGGCTTTTTGACTCAACTGCACTCTAAACTGGCAAAGCCTTGTACCTTTAGGAATAGTTATATTTCTTGTAGCAGTGATAGGCATCTTCCAGATGTCATTATTTCCACAATAACTATTATCCATTACTGCTATCATATCACTTTGGATAATACCATACTTCTTAAAAGTAGAACTGCGTGGAGCTATAATAGCCTCAAATCCTTTTGGCAATTTCATTGCTACTCCAAGGCTGACAAGAGCACTATCAAAGATGACATCTCTTAGTTTTTCAGTACTATTATCATCTTTCTTTACAATATGAAGAGTTTTTGCATAAGGTGCCTTAAGTACAATATCCTCTTCTGTATATAAGTCAATCCAGTCACCTTTGTCAATAATCTGTGGCATACAGCCATTTGTTTTTTCTAATACTTTAATAGTCATTTCTTTAAGAATTTATATGTTATATCTATTAGCTCATTACCTTTTTGAGTATGATTTACTTTATAAAGTTTTTGATTTGTATCTGGGCTATCAAGACCTCCTAAGTTAATGTCAAAGTGACCTATCTTTACATAGTCAAGATAATCAAGAATTTCCTCTTTGTCTTTAGGAATCATATCAAGTCCACAGTACCATGCAGTCTTAATATTAGGAAAAGTAACAGACACATAGTAAAATAGGTTTATCAAATTATCTATATCATGTTCTCCTCCTAAGAGAAGGAGGCATGTAATGCCTTCATTACTGATAATGAGGTTCTCAAGACCTTTTCTTGTAAGCTGTGTGCCTTTATCTTCCCATAGATCTCTTGAATGACACCCATTACAATGGATCTGGCATCCAGAGATAGAAATACCCAAGGTTATTTCCTCAGGTATCTCACTGAAAACTTGTTTATAATATATATACTTTAGCATAATCTAATTGTTATATCATCATCTGTATGATAAGTTCTCCATGATAACTCACTTATATTATATCCTAACGTAGTAAAGATATAATCTTCTATATCTTCTACATCATCTGGGATAGTATGTATCTCTATCTCAGGAGTATTACAAAACATTATTGCTAATTTCATAGTTATAGTCTTTAATAGTTACTATAGAAACTATAGCCTATAAAGGATATAGTAACTATAGTAATGTAGTTAAGCATTTACTTTATCAATATTCTGATAGACTCTTGTCTTTTGCTCTATCTGCCTGCCTTTAGACCAATTCTTAATTTTGGTAAGATAGCCAATTACACGATCATAATAATCTATATGGGTACTTCCACACTTAGGACACTTAGTGATAGGAACCTTTGTTATATATCCACAATCCTGACACTCAGAGTTAGGAACATTAAATGTAAAGTACTTACATCCTGTTTCTGCTGCATATTTAAGTAATTTCCTATACTGTTCAACATCAAGATGATGGTCTAAGTTAAGATGAGCACTACTACCTCCATCAAGGTTATCTCCACAGAAGTTTCTTCCATGCAAATATATCTTATCTAAGATACTAATATCCTCATCATTTGGCTTAAAGATATAACTTGCATAAAGATTAGTATCATTAGGAACCCAATAACCATCCTTCTTATCTCTATTATATAGCTTTATAGAGGCTGACTCGCAGGGGGTATATTCAGTGTTGAACATAAGTTCTTTAGTCTTATGAAGAGTATTTTGCTCCTTAATAATAGAGAATATAGTAGAGCAAAACTGTTCATAGTCTTTATTCTTATTACACTTCATTCCTAAGTACTCTGCTGCCTGATTAAGACCATTAATACCAATAGTAAGATACTGTTTTCTCATATTAATAAATCCAGCATCATATACAGTAAGAAGATGCTTACTCTGAAGATATTTCAGTATCTCATTATAAGCCGTCTGATACTTATATATTCTATCAAGAATACTAATAAGATATTTCTTAAAGTCTTCAAGCATAACACTCCCATCAGAATAGCCATTCTTAGCAGAAGGTACATCTTTACAGAAGTCTTGAATTATTCTATTAAAGTCAAGAGTAATTACATTCTTTGAACCTGTCATCTCAGATAACTGGCCATTAGTAAAGTTGAACTGAGGTTTACTTATTTTAGAGGAAAGACGACAGCAAGAACTCAGACTATCAGCACTATCTGATATATAAGTAAAGAAACTATTACCTTGTGCATACTCTTGAGCAGCATATTTAGCAAGATCTTTATCCAAGAACTCTCCATTCTGATATATAAGACACAAGCTAACTACAGGAAAGGTCAATATACATTTAAGTCTCTCTTGATTAAGCCAATGCATAAAGTCTTTCTGAAGCCAATTTAGGCTTTTCCATTGTGGCTTTGTGCCATCAGGGAAATAAAAGTCTCCATACATAGTTTCAAAGAAAGGTTTATCAAATACTGATAAATTCCAGAAGCAAGCTTGATTTCCTCTTGTACCAGATGGTTGCATGAGAGAGTAACATATCTGCTGAAAATATTGATGTATTTGCTTTTGAATAGTCATCTTTCTAAGACAATATTCAGATGAAATAATTACATCAGGTTTCAAATAATAGTTATCCCCCCATTCTTTTCTTAGGAAGTAATCCATGCAGAGAAGCATACCTGGAGTAGCAACAGCACCTTTATATTGGGCAGCAATGGCAAATACAAGATTTACAAACAATCCACAGAAGCTATCAATATTTTTAGGTGCAGCACTAAGACCCCCAATATCTTTAATACCATGCAGTAAGAATGGGTACATAGTAATAGCTACACAATATGGCATACCAATCTGTGAGGAAATATCATGAGGATAAGCAATAGATTCTATATCTTTTAAGAATTGTTTTGCTGTTTCCTCACCATATAGTTCCTTTATCTTATTTTGCCAAATTCTAATATTGGTTTCTTTATTCTCCTGTTTGTGAATCTCTGTATTCATCACTGCTACATTATGAGTAGCTACATTACTATTGTCATCAATAGTAGCATTAGCTGTATTATCAGAGACTATAAAGTTATCAATAAACTTAAGATTTCTTGCTACACTATCTCTAAGCTGCTTATGCTTCTCCCTATAAAGAATAAATGCCTTGGCTACAGCAAATTCAGCAGATGCCATCAGGAAGTTCTCAACAACATCCTGTATATCCTCAACAGAATTATAAGCACTCCAATCTATATTCTTAAGAGCATTGCTCATACTGTCAGGTATGCCTTCTTTGCCACAAGCCTTATAAGCCTTATCTACAGCATTGATAATCTTGTTTATGTCAAATTCTTCTGTGCTATTGTCTCTTTTTTTAATTATCATTTATCATATATTTAAGCAATTAAATTATTCTTTTTCTTCAAACAGTTAATCTGATGGTGAAGTATGTCTATACACGCAATATGTTATATTTTCTTCTTTCACTATAATTTATTCAACCATTCAACTATATCATTAGTACCAGTTTCATCTATACCATTAGGTACTGCTGGCTTATTATCCAAATATGCTCTAAGTTCTTTACCTATTGTAAAGGGGTCTCTTATAACTATTTGATTATTTCTACCATAAGTTAATTCACCAAATTTCTTGGTATCTTTAAACTCCCAAACTAATGGCTTTAATGTGTCTTTATTTACTACAATAAACCTATAGTCATGAACTTTAAAGTCCTTAAAATATGGATTCTTATATAAATTTGCCGCAATTATCCTATAGTATAAACGCCCTTGGCAACTGTATGACCAATCTATAAAGCTTTTATAAAAGTCCCATTCACTTTTATGGCTAGTTTTGAGATCAATTAAGTAGACATCTTTACTCTCATAATTTACTATGATTTCATCCGCCATGCATCTATATTCTACATTCTCAAACTTTGCTTTAAACTTTAATTGATAGTATCTTCTAACAGGTGACATAGGGTCATTGTCTGCAAAATAACCACAAGTAGCAGGACTTTCCTTTAAGGCTTTAACCATTGCCATTACCTTATAATAGGTATCAAGGTCAACTATAGTCTTTCCTTCAGAGTTAGCCTTTACTGCATAGTAGATGGCACATCTCTCTGTGAGAACCCTTACTCTGGTGTCATCTTTCCAGTTCTTATAATAGGACTGGGCATTAGCCTCACTAAGTACAGCATCAAAAGGTATGTCAACAAATGAAGTATATTGATTGCTATACTGACTGAACAGACTGTCTGCAACAGCTTTCTCCTTATCACATATTGAAGGAATATCAGCAACATAGAACAGCTTATCAAATTCCTCTTGAGAACCTGTAATAAGGGTATCTACACATGAACCTAAGGTAAGAGATGGAGAGCTTATGTGATCAAACAGATGATCAAGATTATTAAATCCCTCTCTTTCATATCTTGCAAGAGTAGAGTAGGAGAGTGCAGGATCTGCTCTGTATTGTTCTTCTGCTACGTTCCATGCAATGTCTTTAAGTTCCTTTTTAATTTCCATTGGTTTCTTGTTTTAAATGTTCTAAACACTCAAGTAACTGCCTTTTTGTGTATATCTCCCATAATTCTATTTTATCTTTATCTTCCCTCTTTTCAAGTGATGCTCTAAACATCTTAAACCTATATACAAAGGTATCTGTAGAAAATCCTTTTACTTCTATTATTATATGCTTTCCTTTATAGTCAAATGTAAAGTCAGGTGTATAAATCATAGAAGTAAGTGGTCTCATATCCTTACAAGTAAACTTGCTGACTACCTCTATATTATGGTTCTTTCTCTTAAACTTATTCTTAGTATAGAAAGGTACAGAGGGAATAAACCCATCCCACAGAATAAATGTTTCTTCTTCATACTTAGGAGTAAAGCCATACTCTATAAGAGTTTTATAAGTTGTTACTTCAAGCTGAGACCTGAACTTTATACCATTATATTCTTTAGGATGGGCATTCTTTATCTTTTTATTCTCAATCATCAGCTATGAGTCTAAATCCCTTAAGAAAAGCATCAAGAGCTTTATCAGTAGTGAAAACATGATTGATAAAATCATCCTTATCAGTAAAAGCTTCCTTCTCAGTCAAAGGACATTTTCCTTTCTTACAGCAGTTCTTTTCCTCAAGAGCTTTTACTCTCTTTGATAAGCTATATACTTCCTTATCAATAGCCTTTACTGATTTACCTAAGGTTTCAAGAGTATCAACAAGAGCATCCATAAATTCTTTCATATAAGCATCCTCTTCTGAATTTTCTGAATCTTCTGAATCTTCAGAATCCTCATCCTCCTTATCTTCCTTGGTATCATCATCTTTAGAGAAATCAATCAAAGGTTTCTTTTTAAGTTCCTCATTAGTATCTTCATCATCTTGAACATCAAGAATACCCTCTTCAAGAAGCAAAGGAATAAGCTCCTCACTAAACTTAACCATCTTTACTTTATGCTTATCAGTTCCATCTGGGTTACTCTTGATGAGAACAAGTTCAATGATGTCACCAAAGTCTACTACTTCATTTGTGTCTTTAAGAACATACTTTTTCATGCTTTCATAATTTAAGAATTATACCATTTAATTCCATAGCCATTTTGGTCTATAAGAATCTGATTTATTTTGTTCCATATATTAGGCATTTGACTATGTGTTCTTGCATAATAAGCAGGATGCTTAGTCTCTATGATGTAATTAAACCTATCATTAATATAGGGTTTTAGTGACTGCGCATCACTGCCCATTAGCACATATACAATGCCTGTTGCAGCTTTTGAGAGATTAGTAAGAAAGGATGTGATAAAGGGTTTCCACATGAGTGTATGACTACCTGTTTTACCTTTTATACAAGAGAGTGCTGTATTGAGTAGCAGCACCCCTTGTCTCTCCCAACTCTCCAAACTGCAGTCAAAGTTAATACTTTCATGAGGCATCCCAAAGTTAATAAATGAATCCCTTAGAACCTTCAAGGAAGGAGAATAGTCTTTCTCAAGAGTATCTGAAGAGTTAGCAAAGGCAAGGCCTGTGGCTACAGGACGTCCATTGGTATAGTTAGGGTAGGGATCCTGACCTATAATCACTACTCTTAAGTTATGAAACTTGCAGAGTCTGAATGCATAATAAATATCACACAGTTTAGGACAAATAAGTTGCTTAGATCTCTGTAGCTTAATTGCCAATCTACTTGCCTCTCCAGTATTAACTATTTTATTCCAGTCATCAAAGTATTCTTCTATTGTCATATTACTACTGGCAGCTTAACCTTATCACACTTATAGTTATCACAACAAGCATTAAGAATTACACGTGTAGGGCTGCTTAAATATCCTAATGAAGAGACTATTTTAATGTTTCTTATATTTCCAAGTGCATACTGGAAGTTATTAAGCACAGTAATACTCTTTGCAATACATGTACTTCTTGTTACTACCATCAGTATCTCAGGTATAGATTTATCATCTCTACTGTAAGCTATAAAATAATTTGATAAAAACCACAGCTCAGAAGTAACAGGATTTGAATATTTATAAATCTCGCTTTTATCTATATTTTCAAATAGAGAGTTATTTCTAATTAGGGTTGCTAAATCACCATCTGCCATTATCTGCCCTTTATCCATAACATCAAATCCTTCTATGGCATTAAGATACACACTATCAGAGACAATTACTGCATCAGTAAAGACAGTATATAATTTATTTATCTTTTTGTTCATAAGTCCTTAAATCTTAAAATCATTTGTGTTGCATCATACTCTGTAAAGAATGGTACATATCTTCTAAGAGGGTCATTAATATCTTTATTAAGATTACTACAGAAATTGATATACAGATTAGTTACATATCCAGCACACATCTGAGCAGCAAAGGCTGTCTGTTTATAGCTACATACATCTTCCTGGGCCTCACTATCATCAAATAGCCACTTATCTTCATACTCTTTTATAGCCTTTTCATTAGATGGATCAACACAAAGAATCTGCCATTTCTCAGCACTCAGTCTTGCATCTATCAGTAAACTTAACTTAAGTTGAGACATATACCAGTCTTTGTTACAATCTGAGTTTAAACACTCTTTAAGATCATCTATACGTTGCATCCATTTACTAAACACAAGTTGTCTTGCAGCCATATTATCAAGACCAGTAATAACTATAGGAATATCATCAAATGAGTCACTTGGAGAGAAGTTTTCTTTAATTTTTGTGTGTATATATGGATTAAAGTTTTCACATTGTACTGACACTACGGCACTTTTAATACGTCCTATATCTGATATGCCAAAGTTCTGTCCAGCAAGATTTTTCTGCTCAATAATGTCTTTGTCATATATTCTTAGTGTTTTATCTCCTAGTACTCTGCAAAGAGATACTGCTATATTTGATCCAAGTCCACCAGCACCAACAAGTGCTACATGATTTTGTGCAGCTCTAAACCACTCAGCTCCTCTAAATCTTGCATTAACATCAGTAAGTTTACTCTTAGGAGTTTCTGTTTCCTCCTCCTCTTTTTGCCAAGGAGAGCTTCTAAACTTTATTTTCTTACATTGTTTAATATACTCACTAAATACAGGTATACAAATATCAGATTTACCTGTAAATACAAGATCCATTATAAATTTGTCATAGTCATCAAGCAATGATCTATAAGCTTTTTCTACCTTAATTTTAACTCCAAACATTTTAAGATAATAAAGCACCCATCTTGTTGTTAAAGGCAGTAATATTATCGTTTTATTATTACACTGGAAATTAAAGTAAAAAGTATGTGCAGTATGACTAACACAAACAGGTAATTTATTATAGTTGTCTACTAAAATATTTGTAAACAAGCTGCCTAAATTAGTACTTCTTACACTATGAAGTTTTGGTACACTGATTCCATTATCCATAAGATAAGCATAGCAATCATCACTAACATCACTAATGATATTATCTAGTGAGGAATTATGCTTAATTGTCTGGATTGTTCCATCAAAAAACTGTTGCATTATTCAGTTGTATTAATGTTTTGAATATTGTTATTACCAAAGATGTTGGCTTCTTCTGTGTTGCTCTCCTCTAAATCCCAAATTACATCACTTAAGACCAACAATAAATTATTCTTTTCAGTGTCATCAATTCTTTTATCTGACATTATAGCATTGTATACATGATCTATCTGTTGCACTGATGGATTGAAGAAATCTTGCCAAGCATCAATAAATGCTACCCAAAATATGTATGATCCGTGCTTCTTGAGTAAGTAAGGATTATAAGCAGCAACATTATCATCTGTACTATGTACAAAGGAGTATATATTAAATGATAAGTTGTAAATGCTTTGCAGCAACTCTCCTATTGTATGAGAATTATTGTCCTTATCCATATAATATGGATACATATATTGGGATGCAGTATTAGTAGCATTTGCAGTGATTTTACTCTTTTTCTCTTTCTCTTTAGCTGCTATAATATCAGCTACTTCTACTTTATATTGCTCCTCTATACTCTTGTATTCTTGAGTTGCTGAGTCAATTGCAGGCTTTTCAATTTCACAATCATAACATAGTATTCTTGTAAAATCATCTGCTGTTCTATTGCTTGTATGGTAGATACTACTATTTGATTTATTTTCATCTCCCATATAAGACATTGTGCTAATTTCTTTTGTTGTCTGTACAGTAAGAATATCGTGATGTACCTCTTCCTTTTGTGTAAATTTAGCAACATATGAACCAGCATTATTAACAATTATAGACAATACATTGTTCATCTGAGAGCTGGCTTCATGCAAAGTTGAGACATCCGTGCTTGAGAAAAAGCAGCTCATTTTATTATGTGAATGAAGAGTTGCTATCTTACATCCTAAGAGGGTATCAATATGCTCAGCATAATAAGAAGCTGTATCACCATTCATATCATACTCTGTATATACGCCACTTCCTATATCTTGTAGGCAAAAGTCCTCTACCTTAAGTATAATATTTCCATTCTCTTTTATATAGGTATAGAATGCTGCACCACTCCATTCATTATTAGGCAGTAAATTACAAAGAGCCCTTACTTTAGTTTCACAAAGTTTTGAGAAGATGAGTCTTAATTTTGTGTGCTCTTGAACGAAAGTTGTCTTCTGATTGGATTGCATAAACACTATTAATTAAGTTGATTAAATAATTATAAATAAGATTTATATAACACAGTTTGAGGATTTTGACATTATAGTATTCTTCATTAGAATGATCTGCTAATATCTTAACTGTAGGATACTCACCTTTAAATTTAAAATACATGCGGGCATCTTCATTCAGATAATAATTTTTTTGATTCTTCTTGCAATAATATAGTCCACCTATGCAGTATACTTCTTCATACATACTGCTAAGTATGAGTTTACTCTTCTTTGCTACTTTGGTAACACGAGTGATAAACTCAGCATCAGAAGCCTTGAGTTGCCAGTTTTTTCCATCATAATAGAAGTCATCAAGTCTCAAGTTACTATAGTAGATAATAAATTTCTTTATTCTATTATGAACAGAATTAGAATTTTCAAAGTAATAACTTGAATTAACCTCAATAGGGCTTTGATTATAATCTGAGGTAATGTCTGTAAAGGAGATATATGGAACTCCCTCATTACTTTCAATTCTAAGAGTTCTTTCTACTTGAATAATGTAAATATTAGTAAGTAGTCCTATATTATCTGTGTTATGCTCTAGTAAAGCTTTACTAATATCAGCTCTTATAATATTAACAGGAGTATCACCTGTTCCTAAGCAAAAATCTCTAAAGTCAGTAAATCCTCCCTTACGTACATGGGAATGGACATATCCTTTAGCTATTTCTTTTTTTGTAAAAGAAGCTCTTGCAAGACTGAGACTAGGATATGGAAACTGATGCCTAACATATACATCATAAATAGTATACTTATTACCATTATCATTAGTAAGTTCAATACTATCATAGTGAACTATGATTTGTACTTCTATTCCATAATCTAATATAGCAGCATAAAGATACTCTTTCTCATTATCTGGAAAAGAATCATAACCATCTTCTATTGCTTTTAATATTAGACTATTTGCTGCCTGTATATCCATTCTATTCTCAGGATAGAACTCTTTAAATGCTTTTATAATGGCATTGAGCTCTTTTAGCGTTAGTTTTTCCTCTTCTGTTATTTCTAACTTTGCCATAATAACATAAAAAAATAAGGCATACTATCCTCTATGAATAGTATGCCTATGAATAAAAATTAATGGTGATATTATCTATGCATATTTGCCAGATCCTGGGCAGAATAAGGATTTGGGAATACCTTATATATACCAGCAATAAGGGCAGTATACAGCTGTTTATGTTCTGTAGCATCAACAGTATTAAGCATTTTAACTAATGTCTTCCAGAGTTCCTTCTCTGTTGTAGGAACAGAAGTATTCTCTACAGTAGGTGCAGCAGCTGCCTCTTGATTACAGGTATCTGTAGAAGCAGTATCTACAGGAGCTGTAGCTGTATCAGACACTCTGCCTGCATTACAAATAATATTATTGAGGTCATTGGTAGAAACCTGTGTAAAGTTACGTCCAAATGTTTCTTTTACAAGATCCCCAAGATTATGTTCCTTGACATAAGCATAGCACTCTTTACGTGTAAGTGCACCATTCTTAAACTTATTTTGTGCAGGTGATACAAAGAATACATAGCCTTTATCAGCCTTCTCAGCTGGGATAGCTGGAATACTCTGTCTATCACTTGTGAGATCTGTATGAGTAGTACCCTCAAAGAACTGCCCATCACTAATACTAAGAAAGTGCTTAAGTCCACTAAGGTCTGTTACAGCCTCAGGAAGTTCTACTACTTTAGTTGTGTTGTCTACGGTGTTTACAATTGTTGCTTTCATGTTTATAAATGATTAATGGTTATTGAAATAATTTATTAAATTTAATATCAGTATCTAAGTTAACTTATTTAACTTTCTTAGCAGTTCTTTTAATTCAGTACAACCTTCGGTATTTATTAATATCTTTGCTAAACAATATAAAAATTTTACCTTATGACAGGATATATTTATAGATACTACAATTCTGTTCAAGATATGTATTATATCGGGCAAACAAGAGATAGATTAAAGAAAAGAGACTGGTCTCATAGAAAAGGGAAAACTGATACTCATTCTTATTTTGATAATGAATATCATGCCCATCCAGAACAATTTACTTTGGAAATCCTTGAAACCATTAAGTCAGATTCTAAGCAAGATCTTGTAGAACGATTAAATGAACTTGAAGTTTTCTATATTGCAGATTATAAGAGTAAAGGCAAGAAGTTATATAATATTCTACCTGGAGGAAATCAAGGTTGGAAAGATATTCCACCTACTCAAAATATGCTAGATGCATTAACTGCTGGAAGAATAGCATTTAATCAATTTGAAAAAGATAATGCCTTACCAAAGGAAGAACGTATAAAGCGACATAGAGAAGCTACTAAACGTTGGAAGTGTAACAATCCAGAGAATTATAAAGAATACTATACAAAGCAAAACAAGCTTAGAAAAGATAAGAAGCATGAATGGTATTTAAAGAATAGAAAGAGGATACTTGATAAATTACATGAAAAAACTAAGAAGCATCAAGAAGAAATGGCTTTATTAAATTCATAAATCATTCTACTTTTTCCAAAGTAATGAAATATATCTGACCAATCTTTAGCTTTGCCTATTATTGGACAAGGTATATTAATGAATTTTGTTTTTTCACATAATTTTTTAGCATCATCTACTCCACTTTTGTCACCATCATATGAAACATATACTTTATTGAATCTACGTTTTAACTCATTGATTGCTGTTTCAGACATATTATACCCCTCACCTTGCAAACACAATGTAGGAATATGTAATTGACAGCTGACACACAAGGCATCCTTAAGTGAACTACAGATGACAACCCTGTCACCAGTCTTAGGAATCTTAGTCCACAGACCAATAACAGAGCTGTCCATCTTAGAGCACCATTTATAACCATGAGTATTGAAAGGTTGATATATCTTTAGTGACAGTTTACCTTCTTTTCTTTCTACAAAGCAATAAGCATACTTGTCAGCAGGAAAGATATATCTCTTACCTTTATCTTTTAGTGATAGTTTCTTTGTAACTATCTTAAAGGATATAGGATATATTTCAGCATAGTGAAGCCATTTCTTTTCTACTCCATAGCTACTCCAATAAGCATAGTCATAATCTCTCCAAGGACGTACTGCCACTTGAAGAGATGTAAGATGATTATATTCTTTACGGGTGAATGTCTTAATCTGTTTAGGCTTGATGACAATATTATCTTTGTCAACAAAGAACTTACTTATTCTCTCAAGAGCTTGAGAGATAGTACAGTTCCAATATTGACAAAGAAGATCAAGCAATGTTCCATTCTCTCCAGTTGCATGGTCTTTAAACCTTATATGTCCACCATTGGTGACATATATACTGAATGATGGTTTATTGTCCTGTCTTAAAGGAGAGCAGACAAGACAAGGCAGAGATTTAATCCATGGAAAAACTATGGATAACACTTCAGTTTCAGAATAATGCTGGAGAATCTCTGTCTTTGAAATACTTGATGCTGTCTTGCCTACCACCATAATGAAATATTGCTAAACGATTAATTTATGACCAAGGGAGATCATCCTCAGATTCTGTACTATCATTTAAAGGAGCATCATTGAGATTGGTTGCCTCAACATTATACTCTGCAAGCTCCTGTACTCTATACTCAGTGTTAGCCCAACCACCATTTTGCTTAACATTGGCAAGCTCTTTTTCAAGTCTCTCATAAGCCTTAGAACCAGCAGAATTGCGCAAGAAGAATCTATCCCTTGCAGCAATAGCTTGATACTGCTTACCTTCATCAGTGGTGCGTACACCATAGAGCAGCTTTACCTTATTATTAGGCTGAAGAGCAATAGCCTCCTTAATCTCAGAGAAATCACCCTTGAAATAGTCCTTGATGTGTTCCAAACTAAACAAATAGTCAGAAGCATTGTCCTTAAGAACCCAAGAGCCATTTACATAATTAAAGGCATCATCTACACAGAGATAAGTCTTAAGGAAGGACACAAGGTCAGCCTCTCCAGTGCAAGCCATACGATACTTGGGAGCAATCTTAAGCTCTTTACCACTAGCAGACAGGAGTTTCTTTCCAGCCTTTGCATCTTCTACAGAAGCCCAAGTGCTATTGCCATAGTCATCAATAACCTGAACCTTGGTTTGATCTTTATTATAAGCAGGAGTATTGCGAAGAGTGAACATCAATCTGTTGATAGTCTCAGCACCACCACACTGGTCAGGGTCAGTCTTGACAATAAATGTAATGAAGGCAGCCTTACCCTTATCATCCTCCTTAAGATACTCTTGCTCATTCATATTGTCAGTGCCATAGATCTTTTCAAGCTCTGCCTTAGTAGGATTAACAGCTAATACTGTAGAAGCTCCTACACCAATATACTTCTTAAACTCTACTGCCTCTTTTGACTCACCTGTCTTACCAATTGTAAGGAATGAAAAATTAATCATAATCTTATGTTTATAAATGGTTTGTTGTTAAATATATTATCTATTAGAAATTACTCATTACTAGACTGCTGTTCATCCTCTGATACTTCCTCCTCAGTATCACTTGCATTTGTATCTTCATTAGTCTCTGGAGCATCAGGAATAGTGATGACATACTGCTTTTTGTCCTTATCATAAGTAACAATATCAGTAGGAACATACTTGGTAGTCTTAATTTCCTTACCATTCTTATCTGTTCCAGGCACAATGATCTTCTTAACAAGCTCTTCTGTACGGAAACCAATAATACTCTTGATGCCTGCCTCAAGAGCAGAAATCTGAGTATCATAAGCATTATACTCAGCCTGAAGGGCTTCAATCTTAGCCTGTACCTTATCTCTCTTTACCTTAAGAGGATTACAAGCCTGTGCTACACGTTTTACACTCTGAAATTCATCGAAAGAAATACTCTTTTTCATTGTTGATAATTTTTAAATTGTTGTTTATTAATTGATTAAATTTATTTAGACACTTCATCCATTCTATAATACTTTCTTACTGTTTCATCTACTAACTTTAGACTGTTTGGGATTTCATAGTCTTCAAACATTCCAAGTGGTGTTTTTGCAGATGAGTGATTAGCCTTTGTCTGGAAGAGATATTTATTATTTCCATCATCTCCATATTCTACTCTTGTCATAAGAACAATAGGATAGAATCCTTCTGGCTGAGTCTTTGTAAGCTTCTTGCCTATTACAGAAAATACAAGCTTCTCACTACCATCTTGCTGAGTTTGCAACATAGTATGTCCAAATATATATACTATTTGATCCTTACGAAGAACTGTATTACATAATATATTAAGTTCAATGACATCATTAGCTACATCTTTCCACTGATCATAGGTCATTCTTTTTCTGTCATTAAACTCCTTCATAGCCAAATAGATATTAACAGTATCAATGGCTACTGATTTAATATCTGGATTCTTTGCACAGTATTCAAGAGCCTTCTTGATACCAGCAAAATCTTTTGGCTCAATATAATTTTTCTTTTCTGGGCACCACATACCTCCTGGAAAAGGTAATGTTTTTCTATCAAGGTTAATAATGAAATGTGATTTTGGATCCATACCTTGATAGTCATCAAGATTAAATGATCCATCAGGATTTATAATTGTTGATGTTGTTTTACCATCACCTGATGCACCAAGAATTGCAATAATTGTTGCCATCTTTTTACTTCTACTCTTTAAATTAAAAATGTGAATGCAAATTTAGCTAATAGATAACTAATAGCTAAGTTGCTTTTGTTAATACTAAAAATAACATAATACTCTATTTAGAATTACTATCCATATTCTTTTCAACTAACTTATATACTTTATTAAGTTCTTGTATTTTGTTATATGCAGGTAAAGGTGCAAAGTAATTAGTTGCACCATCAAAGTATAATGCTAACATTCCATTACTTTCACCCTCTCTATTAAGAGGAATTGTAAGAAATCTAGCATATCCTTTAAGTTTAGTAATATTATAACGCTTATAGTCTGGTAACTCAAAAGCAAATGGATTGGTAATACCAAGCATCATACTACACAATATGTTGTCATAGAGGCTCTTTATCCTCTATTTCTATAGCTTATGTATTATACTATAGTTCAGACTATCTCATCACTTTCTTTTAGATATTGGTATATATAGGAAAGTGTTCCGCACTCATGTATATTTTACCTTCAACACCACTTGTTAAGGCTACTTTATATAGTCGTTGTTCCTTCTACATATTTCTATGTAGCTTGGATAAGGGTTGCCATCTAATAACTATGGTTTTCCCAGATTCACGGAATTTTATAAGGACTGTTTTTATTATTAGATTATCTTATTTTGTATTTCATGCATTCACACATATAAGGTTCTATCTGAGATTTCATATAACGAAAACTTTCAGCTTTAATATATATTGTATTATCTTTGCAGTGGGAAGTCTCTAAATTGAATTTTACTTTTAAAAACTCTCTAAATAGATCTATTTCTTTTTTACTAAAACAATTTGTAGCTAACCTTCCCCCACAATTTTGTTTATTGCCATCATCCATATACATATAAGCTAATGATTGCCAAGTAAAATTAGTAAAGAGTTCAAATGGAATTCTCTTTTTACCATCTTTATAGAAGCATTTATAAATTTCATTTAGTGCTGGGTTTGTAGGAATACCACACCAATAAGAGTCATAGCACTTTCCTGTTCTTTTATCTGGACATCCTTTATGGTAATAAGTATAGGGATTTAGATTAGAAAGTTTTTCAGCAACATAATATGTGTAGTCCTTTTGTTTTGGACAATGAGCAAATGTCATCCTTGCATTTTTATTTGGACATTCCATACTACCATCTCCCATCATTATACCAAGAATAATTTCTAAATTATCTTGAGTAAGAGGGTTATTCTTTGCTTCTTTGTAACTTTCTCTTAGATACCCATTTCTCATTCTATATCCATAGACTCCATCTGAAGATACATTCAGCTCTTTTGCTATTTGTGTGTCATTTAGACCTTTGTTAAATAGCTCCTCAAACTCATTTTTATGTATCTTTGAAATCTTATCATAAGTAAATTGAGATTGAACTTTTCTGTTCCTTCTATGGTATTCAATCACAGCTCTGCTTACTCTAAAAATTTTGGCTATTTCTGTATCTGTCATTCCTTTATTAGCTAAATTCATAGCTTTTTCAACATCTTCAGATGACATTTTAATATCATAATCTGTTTTAATATTGAATTGCTTTTTGAATTTAGTTAAAGTGGCAACAGATACATTACATATCTTACTTATCTCAGCACTTGATTTTCCTTCTGCATATAACTGTTTTATATAATCTGAATCATTCCAGATTGATGATTTCCAGTAGTTTGCAGAAAGACCTAATTTATGTCTTCTATCTCTTATTAATTCTCTTGTGCAATCTAATTTTTTAGCAATTTCGTTATCACTTAATCCCTTATCATAAAGGGCTTTCATCTCATTTAAGTTAATTCTTTTTGTTCTACCCATATTTTAATTTTTTGGGCAAAGTAAAAGAATTTCTACCTTATAAATTTGTGTATAAAAGTATTACTTAGATAATCTAATAAATGTACTTAATCCTTGCCTGGATTCTTACTATCTGCAAGTCCAGCTAAAGAAGGCTCTATTTTATTTGCTTTAAAGGCATCAAGACTTATAGTATCATTACCTTGCTGTTGTATTAGTATAGGAATATAGTTATAATGATTTCTGAATATCATAAAATACTCAGATAGTTTATCTATCCTTTCTTTCAATGACATTCCTCTCTCTCCATCAGTAAGAGAAGCATGATCCCATATTATCTCTACATACTCATTTTTATCTTTTGGCTCATAGTAATCAAATACTTCCTTTTCCTGCTTAACTCCTGTTTCTTTGTTTTCTATTTCTATCTTCTTTTTATGAACAGTTCCTGCTTCCTGTGCATATTTATTAATAGTTTTCCAACAACCAGTTGGATTACGCTCACTAATAAAATGCACATGTTCCTCAAAAAATGACAATATACTTTTATATTCTATACTATTAAGAAGATTAAGAACATCTTCATCAAGAACATTATCTTCATCAATAGAACCTAACTGAAGAGTTGATAGTCTTATCTTTCCTCCTGAAAGAGTATAGAGAAGATAACACATGAATCTCATAGTAATCTTCTCAGGTGTCTCTTCAAGAGGAAAATAGAATATCTGAAGCCTTATCTTGTCAGGATTATTATAAGCATATAGTACAGGTGTATATACAAATAAATAATTGGCAAGCTGTGACTTTCCTCCTTTACTGATAGCTGAAACTAGATAATATTTACCTTGTTCTATACCAGGGAAGTCTCTTCTAAAGTTCTTAAATGGGGAAGGTATGCAATTAATTCCTCCTGATAATATAATCTCTCTTCTCTTTTTAAGGTCTAAAAGGACTCTATCTATTAAATTCATTTTTCAATAATCAATAGTCATAAAGGAGTTGTTTGATATGAGTATTCTCTACATCAATAAGTCTATCATATTTCTTATAAGCCTTCAATAGACTATCATCATAAGATTCCTGCTCACTTGCTATAACAGTAATAGTATTATTAGTCTTAATACCATACAGTTCTTGTGCATAATACTTAAGCATCTTATGGCAGAAAGTCTTCATAAGCTTATAGATTTTGAGCTTAGCTCTTGCTTCTGCAAGTCTCTCACCAAGCACAGGATCATCTTTATCCTTGTCATTTCTGATAGCAGTACCTGCCACCTCAATAGTATCAGTGTCTCCCCAATTATCTATCATCCAACCAATAATTGACCGTGGGACACCAAGACTATTTGGAGTAAAGATATCTTTGATACTTCCTTTTAATGTTACTTTAGTAACTTTGTTATCAAATCTTTCGACTTTTTTAAAGTCATCTTTGAAACTTACTTTATACATAATAGTTATTATTAAATGGTTAATTTCTTACTGTTGAAAGCCAATCATCTGATGCTGTGGCTACATTATTATCTTCTTTATTTTCAAGGAATGTTGCCAATGGAGACTCTGGAGAAACATGTTGTTGTCCATTTTCATCCATTACTAACTTATCCTTAAAAATGAAATACTTAATAAGAGGAAGGAATTTATAGTTACCATTGAATGAAGCTACAAATCTCTTTGTTGCACTTACTATATCATCATCAGTATAGTTTCCATAGATATTGAAAAACTTTTTCAGTTTAAGCATAATCTCTCTGGTATTACACTGATAATAATATGGAGTTCCAGGCATCTTGCCTTTAGGATAAGCATCCTTCATCTTAGCAGCAAGATTTCTAAGTCTGTCTTCATCATCAATAGCCCCACTGGAATCAACTATTACTTCATCCAAGACATCATTCCAATGCTGGGTAATATAAGTATTCTCATCATCCTTCACAAGAACTTCTCTACTGATGAGATTATTGAATGTCTCTTCAATGTTCTTACTATATTTAATAGCAAGAACAATCAGAGCCTCATCAATAGAGAGCTTATGTTTTAGGCATACTTTGTCGTCAATTGTTATTTTCATCTTTCACCTAAATTAGACCATCTGTTGTTTTCAACTATAGACATAAAGTCTGATTCTATCTCATGTTTATCTTTATTGGTTCTAAGGATAAAGTATTTCAGTAGCTTCATGTGAGATCTATCACTCTTGAAGTCACTAACATACTCTCTAGTAGCTCTAATAGCCTCATCCTCTGTATAGATGAAGCCATGCATGGTAACAAGTACCATTAGCTTTTGAGCTATCTCTTCTACAGTACCTCTCCAAGGATAAGTAGTTCCTGCTTTATTACCATCAGGATATAGATTTCTTAGAACAGCTGCAAGTCTATAGAAGTCCTTGATAGGAGACTTCTTGAGTCTCTCATCAGCTTCAGTAAGTAATCTTGCAATAAGATCCTTACTGTTGCCAGACAACACTATGCTACCCATAGTATATTTGTCAATATCAGCAAGTTTCTTATCAACAAGACTGCCAAAGCATTTATCAAAGTTACAGTTGTTATATCCTAACAGTAATACAAGGAACTCTCCCAAGGAGATATTGTTTCTTGAGAGAATATCTGTATCAATTGTTATTCTCATAAGCTATTTACTTTACTATAAATATCTGTGATAGTATTAGTGGTAAAAATATTATTGTTATTATATCCTTCAAGCATCTTCTTAAGTATCTCCTCATCTCTTGTATTCTTGAAATAAGGAATAATGATAACAGGATGCTTATGTCTTAAGATTCTGCCAACACGTTGTACTTGAAGTTTCTCTGAGCTGTTGAGCATATCAAATATTCCTACTTGACAGTTATAAGGATTAAGACCTTCATCAAGCATTCCTACACAGGATATTGCGTGCACTTTTCCATCATTAAACTTAGTAAGATTTTTTGTACCTACTTTACTATTTACACATGGTATTCCAAGTGTTTCTGTTTGCTCAATAGTAGCACAGAAAGTGATACTTCTTTTATCCCTCAAGTATAAAAGTATTGTATGCACAACATTTAGCTTCTGCTGTGCAAGCCATTGAAGTCTCTCACCAGCCTTATGAAGCCATTGATTCTTCATTGTAGGTATATAGCTTTTTCTCTTATACCATTCAATGATTCCACTTAGCTCACTATAATACTGTTGTTGAGTACACTTAATCTGATAATATCCCTTATAGCTTTTGTAATTCCATCTTTTAGCATAAGGTACTATCAATGGCTTCATACCTTTATTCTTTGGTTTCCTGGGAGTATAAAGATAATCAGCCTTAGTATTATCAAGAGTCATAGGATAAAGAATAATAGTAGGATCTGGCAAGACATTATCATCAATAGCCTTTTTAGTTCCTATTTTAATCCATTGAAGTTCCTTGTAATGATTATACTTATTAAGGATGAATTGTCTTACACTCTTATTGATAGTAGCACTCAAGAAAATAGCATGTACAATATTGAAGTCATTAAGTGCCTCTCTACATCTTTCTGATAAATGATGACACTCATCAAAACAGACTATATCCCATGAGCCAGCCATCTTAGGAAGACTAACATAAGTAACAAAGGTTACATTTGAGAGTATATCCTCATAATGCCACTTCTTGAACTCTTCTATCCAGTTCTGTATAAGCACATTACGTGGGATGACAATCAGAATCTTGGCATCTTGACTATATAGTTGGCTAATCTTCTGTAAGGCAAGATTGGTTTTACCTAAACCTGTAGCACATTCAAGAACATAGTGTCTTTTATCAGAGTGGAGAAGTTCTTCACTTATCTTTGTTCTCAACAGGTTTTCCATTGCTCAGTGCATTAAGTTTTTTCTCTAATAATGATGTATAGCTATTAATGAGTATACCATTATATGTCTTCATTAATGCTTGTAGTATATCATCCATGCTAACAGTTGTATGATTTTTAATACTGCTTACATAAGATGATATTGATGCTGCAATGAGCTGTGAAAGCTCATCAACTATTGTATTTGTAGTTTCCTTTTTATCCATAATCTAAGACTTCCTTATCTTTTTATTTGATTAAACGATTAACCACTCTAAGTAACTTTCTCCAGATACTTTCAGTACTTGATACTCCCTCTCCATTCTTTCTGTTAAGGGCTATATGCTTTGAAGAAGCAGTAAAGAAGCACTTTACATCAGGTCTTTTGCTGGTTACAGCATACCAATGTGCTGCTACTGCTGAGGGGCTTCTTCCTATTACTTCTGAGACAATAATAAAACATCTATTGAGATTCTGAGGAAAGACTGTAACCTGCATAATTAGACGCTGTTCCTCTTCCTCAGTCCATCTTTTAGACTTATTAGTTGTTACTGTCTCTTCATGAGTAACCTGCTGTGTCTTTTTAGGAGTAGCAGATCTACTCTTCATAGACAGATAATGTTGATGAACAGCACCTACAGATCTGCCTGTCTTAGTAGCAACAGTCATAAAGGATGCATTAAGAGCATTGTGTTTTGACAGCTCTTCTTTAATAAGATTCTCTTCAGAAGCTGTCCATTTTCTACGTGATATTGCCATAATTTAATGTATTAAGGAGTTAATAATGTTGGGTTCAAACTAAATGTTTGAGTTTCTTAATATACTCATCATCTTCTGCATAGCCAATGTTAGATAAAAAAGAGTAGTAATCACCGCCTTTATATCTATTCTGCACATGGTTCTTATAATAGGTCACACTCTCTTTCCAATGAGGAAACTTATGATATTCATCACCTTTCATAAGTCCAAACAGATTATGATGATAGTTGCATACAAAAGACTTGAAATTACCTGTTTCAAGCTTAGCTTGGGCAAGTACTATCTTAGGGTACTTAATACCCTGTCTTTGAAGTTCTGCATATACTATACTATCATTTGGCTTCTTAGGTAATGTATATGCTGTTTTCTTAGTATTCTTTACAGTATCTGAATCAACATCTGTATATATAGTATCACGTACTACTACTTTATATGATGCCTTATTATTGGATTCATACATTGTTCCCATGAAGAATCCAATAATAAGTGTAATTAGGCTATAGAAACCTGTTTGATAAAACTGTTCTTTACTCATGTTATATAATTTAAAACGATTATACAAAAAAGCTCTCTCTGCTTCACAGCAAAGAGAGTGGTAATACCTCGCCAGGTACCTTAATTAATTATTAAATTCATAATAAAATAACCGACAAATACAAAAGCGGTCTCTATAGGGCTTGAACCTTTGACCCTCTGATTAACAGTCAATTGCTCTAACCAGCTGAGCTAAGAAGTCAAAACTATATGTTTCATATTAATTTTCAACATTGCAATTATACAAATAATATTTTAAAAATCCAAAGGAAAAGATAATATTTTTTTATACAAAAAAGCTTAATTATTTAAGTCAACTTCACATATTTCCATTACTTTTTTAAATTGCTCTATTGTTTGAATAAGAATATGTCCTATCATATATCTTGTAGAAGAAAAGATTAGAATTTTCCAATACCTATTATGATAAAGTGGTTTATTATAATATACTGCGTCTATTGTATATTTTTTATTACTATAAGTGAATATATTTCCATATTCTTCCCTAAAGCCTTTCTTAATGAGAAAATCCTTTGTTATATCTTTCATGATTTATCTATTGACCTTTATTTTATAATGATACTGCTCTAACCTACTGAGCTAAGAAACCAAATATAGTTTGCTACTTTATCGAAAAGAGAAACTATAAAAGAGAAAACTATGCTTAGTCTTTATATCATCAGGTAGACCAAAAGAACCTTACCTACTTACGATTAGGCACATACTCTTAAGTGAATGTGATTTACGTTGAGCCAAATGTGCACCTTTTGCTCTTATAAAGTAGCTCCAATGGGACTTGAACCCATACAACCATTACTGGTTATCAGATCTTAAATCTGACTTGTCTACCAATTCCAACATGGGGCCTTATATAATATATTTATTGTGGTCTCTATAGGACTTGAACCTATGACCTTTATCTTATCAGAATACTGCTCTAACCTACTGAGTTAAGAGACTAACTATAATTAACTACATATATATTTTACAATTAAAATAAAGATAATCTGTAAAGTCTGACCTATTAATCCTCCAATCTCTGTAGCAGTTATGTCTAACCAATCAAACTTATTACCATATTGTTTATCTTTAAATTCCATACCAAAAGCTAATCCTGTACTAAATAATATAGTACCAATAAAAGCTGCTGGTATAGCATAAAGTAAATGTTTTTTTCTATTACTTTCTAATAACCACATATTATACTTTTTATTCTATTAAGTTACAATATCAAAAATAAGAGAATGAGCTCCAATACTACAGACAATTTTACATGTCTCACTGTTTTACCATATTGAATATTTTTACCATGGTAATATCACAATATGTTGGAACAATTGCAACATCAATGTATCCTATATAGTTAACATCAATACATCTGTTTGTTGGCAAGGTTCGGATTCTAGAATCACCGAACACTGAAACTTATTCTCATTGTAGGGAGTGAGAGACTTGAACTCCCAACCTTGAAGGTATAAGCTTCCTGCGCTAACCTATTGCGCCAACTCCCCATTAATTATATCAGCTGCTCTAACCTACTGAGCTAAGAGACCATAAAACTGCAACTATCTTCGCAGACTGTTGCAGTACAAAATCATTGAAATCATAATTAGTATATAAATATAAAATCATAAATCAAACAAATTACTCTATCTTCACAGACCAAGTAACTTTAATATCATCCTAAACACATTAATTGTTTAAATTTACACGTATGAAACTATTCAACATTATTATTTTTATCATCTTTATGGAACTTGTGTTCACTATAGTTGTTAATGGCTTTAGGTAATCCTACAGAAGTCATAAGTCCAGCAATAGCACCTATTATAGCAGCATATCCATCTAATGATGTAGCTATTGTATGGTTATATATGACTTCAATAAGCATACAGATACAGATGACAAGTAGGAGTAAAATAGACATTATTCCTATTGTAACCATAATAAAGGAAAGAGATGATACTCCTGTATTATTCCTTATTATCTGGCCTAAGTAGTTCTGTATATCTTTTAACCATTTCATTGTATCTCCAGTAGGAATCGAACCTACATTAATGGTTTAGGAGACCATTGCTCTATCCATTGAGCTATGGAGACATATAGTCCCCAATAAAGGGGACTAATTATAAAACATTGCAAAGATACAATGTCTTTAAGAATTATGGCAATACCTTATAATCACTATGAGTTTTTCTTAATAACTCTTTTATCCCAATACTTGGAATAATTCTCATAGTTTGCATGGCTGTTTGTAAAGAAACAGCGTGCAACCAACTGTACTTTATTATTTTTGATTATCTTTTGGATTATCATTTTTCTTCAGTATTATGCGTTAGCTCATAGACAGTTTTAGCACCTTTGTAAAGGAGCTTTCCAAGGCTACTCTTATTAAGAATCATAACCTTATGAGAGTTATTAAAGAAGATGCTTGCTCTAAGAGAGTCAGCTTCTTCTTTTGTAAGATACTTAGAGAGTACAACAAATGCAATCTCTACAGACTTTGTGTCTACATCCAATACTCCATCAGGCACCTCTGTATTGATTTGAAGTGCTGCTATATAGAGTACATTAAGGATGCTTGTAATGTTCTCAATGTTTTTTGAATTAGTTATCATACCCAACCTTTATAAACAGCGTAATTAAAATGTTCAGGATCCTTTAGCCATTCTATATCTTCCTTAGACTTTTTCTCTAAACCATAGGCATAGATAAAAGCTTGATCCTCTTCAGGAAGTTTGGCTATTTCTCTTTTATTCATGATTAGATGGCATTAGCATAATACTCTTCTGATTTTTGTTGCTCAATAGTATCATCTGCAACAAGACTCTCAAAGTAGTCTGCAAGATATTTCTTGTAACTATCAAGCACTGTTTGAAAGTCTTTATCCATCATATTGTTAGATTCTGCATAGGCAAGAATCTCTTTTAGTTCATACATTCCCATATTTAGCCCATATGTAATGTTACATAATCTTTACGTAATTCCTTCATTTTAGCTTCTGCTTGTGAAGGTGTAAGCTCATCAGCAGCTGATGGTTTCTCTACAACTCTAAAGATAGGTAGACTATCAATAGAAAGACAGATAATGCCTAATGAATAGGAAATATTTATCTTTCTCTCTGCTTCTTTTATAAGGATATTTTCCTTATCTTTGTATACTTTCTCATTATGGTTTTTAACCATTGTAGAGAAGTCTCTAATAATATCTTTCATTGTTATTTGTACCAATATTTGCTAAAGTATTCTATTATATCTTCTGTCATAAGTATAGTGAGGGGTCTTTAAGTGTATTCTTGGCTACAAGTTTAGTGTCTTTCTATACTTTATTGTAGCTGTAACCTGTTTTGATATAGACAATTTTCTTCATAGTTGTAGGGATTAATTAGTTATTGTTGAAATTAATAAAACATAGGTCTAAATTTGTAATATTTTGCATGATAAGATGTAAAAAAATTTAGCTAAGTAAGAGTAAAAGGCTACAATTATTATTTTTATAGTCAGTAAAAAATGATATAATATGTAATAAATAAAGAATAGAGAATACTGAATAATTCTTCTGTAGAGGGGAGAAGTGATGTTCAGTAAACTCTATTCATATAACCTATTACACACAACTATCTTATAATCAATATATTACAATAGTATTATTCATACTAATGTAATATATTTTATAGATGATTATAATCCAAGATCAACATCATCACCAGCAAGAGAACCTTGCTTGCAGAGACTATAATGACCATTCTCAAGCTCAACAACTTGAAGGTCATTCTTCTGTGCTGCAATCTGCTGAGGACTAAGCTCACCAAGGTTTCTGCTAAATGCAACAAATGTAATGTTGCGAGAATCATTGGGGTCTACAAAGAAGCAACTTCTGAACTGCTTACCATAGTCAGGAGAGTTCTGATCTTTGTTGGTAAATGTACCAACCTTCATAGCTCCATGTGCTCTTGCAAAAGCCAGAAGACTCCAATTGTTCTTGATACCAGGCATTGTTGCATTGACTGTATTAGCTGTATTAGCCATAATGATTTCCCCATCTCAGAGGCACTAATGTTTTAAGGATAACATCTAACCTTGCTGCACTATTAAACTTAGCCTCAAGAGACAGCAAACCTCTATTGGCTTATTAACTATTAACAAGAAGAAAGTTCTATAAAACCTTTTCCTTGCAAATTATAGGAAGGGTGGTGTGTCCATTAAAAGTGAATGAGATAATGGGAAAATAGGAAGATAGAAAAGAGAAGATAAGAAGAGAAAAGACTAGTTTGTGGTGTCTCCATTGGCTTTGTATTAGTATGAAGAGTTCTTGTTAAATCAGAGTTTCATATTATTATTCTGAGGCAACTAGATAAAAACATACTTTGTTATACTTCAATATAAGAATTGAAGAAGGAAAGAAATTTAACTTTCTGATTATCAAGCATTTAACTTTCAGAAGCGTTTATTTAAATAAACATTTTCCGTTATTTTGTTTATTTAAATAAACTCATGTTTACTTTAATGTCACTGAAATCTAAATGAATTAGCAATAATATACAGTATTTCTGCATAAAATGTCTGTATATAGATAGAAGGAACAAAATAGTTAATTCACTGATACACAAGGGATTACACGATTTTCTCCTTATCTATAACTAAGCACTCTCATAGCTATATCTAAGTATTATCCAGATATGACTAAAAAATCTGTATATTTATACATTTAAGACTGTATAAATATACAATGTGCTTAGCATATTAGTAAGGTCTACTAAATAAATCTGTTTTATGCTTTGTAGTTTGCTAAGTTTTTTGTATCTTTGCATAAGTAACTTAAATAACATATATTATGGCGAAGAAAATTATTACGAGTATTACTAACCCTCAATTAGCAGTAGTGAATACTAATACAGGAGAAATCCAGAGTGCAGTTGCAAAGATTAAAGTAGATTCTGTAGATGAATTTATATTCTGTTTTCTAAATTCAATACCACAAATAACTTCTTTAGATGGTAACTCTATGAGAGTGCTAATGTGGTGTTGGAAGTTTAGTACATTTAATTCCATTAAGCCAGAAGCTAATTATATACACAATGATATAGATTTTAAAGAAAGTGTTAGAAATGAAGGTGGTAATTTATCTAATGGTGTTATAGATTTAGCTATTCATAACTTATGTAAGAAGGGATTTTTAACCAAGAAGTGTAGAGGAAAGTATATGCTTAATCCTGATTTCTTCTTCAAAGGAACAATAAGTAATAGGTCTAAGCTTGTATGTAATATAGAGTATAACCCAGAGTAAAAAGAAAAAGCTAAGGATAACTCCTTAGCTTTTATTATTCTGTTATGTTAGGAAATGTTTTGTCTAATATACTGTTGATAGTTTCTCCTGTCTTATTGGCTACAGGAGCTACAAGGATTACTAATCCTATGAATGTTACTATTGATATAATCATTGTTATGTATTTTAGTTAAAAATTACCTCTGGGTTAGCTACTCCCAAAGGCTCTGTCTTTCATATTGGGAATATAGCACAGAGACAGAGACCTTGCTATATTCCATGTATCACTCAAGTTTATACTCTCTTGATACATATATTTATTTACTGTGTGCATCATCAAATGCACTGAAAAGGTCATAATCAGAAGAGTAAAATCCTTTTTGGAAATCTTCCTCAAAGTAACCTTTATTAGTCCAGTGCATCTGATGTGTACTATGTGTTATATCTCTTCCAGAGTAAACAATGACATTGTTCTTAAAGTCTTCAAAGGCTTCTTTGTCATTATTTGCAAGCTTAGCAGCAACTATTTGTAAAGCTCTTACTTGGTCTTTAGTAAGATATTCTATCTTACCATAGACATCTACTGCCACCTTATTTATATAGTGGATATTAGCAAGTTCTTTATTAATAGCATTTCTAATAGCCTTTTCTTTAGTGCTATCAATATTTGTCTTTACTCTTTTCATATCTTTACTATTTAATTGTCCAACCATAGTTACCAAAGGCAAGCTTGTAATTGCTTGCCTGTTTATAAGTAGGGAAACTTCTCATAAAGTTCCCCATAGAATCATATACAGAATATCTATTCATAGTGTACAGTTATTCCTGCCTCATTAGCCATACTTGCTTCAGAGGCATTGAGATAAACCTTATGACCAAAGATATTAGTATAAGGTCTGCCAATATGATTGGTTACACTTGTAGTCACTGACATCATTGCTATATTAGCAACTCTATCTTCATGAGTATTCTTAAGATACTCTCTATGCAGTCTCTTGGAAGCTGCATAGTTATCACTGCTACATATTGCAGCTCTATTAATGCGTTGTCTCATGGTTTCATACGTTTAATATTTTACTTGCAGAAGCATGGTGAGATTTCTCCCACCATACATTTATAGATTCTCCAAATGGAACAGCTCTGCTGCTTTATCAATCAATAAAAGATCACTTTCATTGATTTCAATAGCAGGCACTTCATCAATGTTTCCAATAGTATAGTCCTCTATGCAATTCATAGGAAGGCATACAAGATGGAATACATCTTCTACATTCTCTACAGCAAAGAAACTCCACTTAAATCTATAGATATTCTTTATAGCCTTAGGATTTCTGAAAGCTAAAGAAAACATACCTATAAATGGAGTCTCTGCTATGCAGTTTCCCCTTGTTTGATGGAGAGCCTTGATTAGTACATTCTTAATGCCTTTCATTGCTTTGTTGTTTAATTGTTTATATTGTCTAATCACCTAATACTCAACTAATTACGCTATTAATAAAATGTAGAGAATAGCTTTTTCACTCTACTATATCCTTTGCAAACAGTACTTTATCTTCGCATTATTCATGTTACATGTTACTGCATTAGGACTTTGAACAGAGATTATAGTGCATAGTTCATTGGCACCATTAAGTAAGTAAGTCAGTGAGTAATAACTACTATTATGCGTCGAATTCCTATACTATCATATACCTTATACATCATGTTAACTCATTGTTATCATGGAGATACCAAAGAACTTCTTCTTGTTCTCTTTTCATATCTTCAGCCTCAGATTCCATAATGAATCTTGCTTCTGATTCTGAGTACATAGGATTATATTCATATTCATCCTTATGCTCTTCTTCATAAAGTTTCCAAGCATATTTAACTAATTCTTCATTAGTTCTGCCGTCTCTTGGAACATTATATTCTTGGAGACAAGAAGTACCGTCATCTGCTAAATAGACAATAGCTCTATTATAGCCAATATTCTTTACTATGTTTTTGTACTTTGCAGCATACATAAACATGCAGTGTGCTCTACTGTTGTTACTTGGGTTATTGGTAATCTTGTTACCCCTGACTGACATTACTTGATTAATTCTCTGTCTCATAGTCTTATGTGTTTAATATTCTACTTGCAAATTATAGGTTAGGTGATGTGTTCATTACAATTAAATGAGAAACTAATTAAGCTAAAGAATAGTTGTGTTGTTTCCCTTAGTATTAGAGACTAATTCCTTTGAAGTGAGAAACAATTTATTGGTTGTAATGGTTTTGCCTTTATGCTGTGGATATATGATGGTATTGATGGTATTTTGTGGTATTGATGGTATTCTTGAAACATTTGAAAAAAGAAAAGCATGATGAGATTTCTCTCACCATGCTTTCTTATGTAGACATCAACTGAAGAGGTCAATGTCAGTGACATCATGTACACCCTGCCAACAGAGGCTGTACAAAGGGTCTTTATAGTCAGGGTTGTCAATCTTGACAACCTGAAGTTTGTCTTTGTTCTCAAGGACAAACTTCTTGAGTTCCTCCTTGTCATTGAACTCCCCCAACTTAGAGGAAATGCTGACCATTATGTTAGCTGGATCCTTGGGGAATGTCAGTGCAACGAAGGGCTGCTTTGTCTTCTTGTTGACATAGTTGCCTGCTTGAAGAGCCTTGCCATGATTCATGGCAAATGTCATCAATGTGAAGTTTGCAGAAATCTGACCGTTGTTGTTGTTACTGTTGTTTTCCATGATTGTTATGTGTTTAGGATTGGCTGATGTTAAACTTAAGAATGCAATTGCCTCAGCCTAAGCAAAAGCATTCTTTTTTATTGCGGGAAAATCTCAACAGAGTCAATGACCCTGGGGGTATAATCCCACTTGCAAGTTATTAGGGCGGTGGTGTGTCTATTATACCTCCCTTCAACACATACAATTTGTTTTTCCATACACCAATCACTTAGCTTAAACACATTAGAAACTATGACTTTGAGGAAATAACAAAGTTATAACGTTTACATGATCCTTATACTGAAGAAAGAAATTAAAAGGTGTAGAATTCGACATCTTTTAATATATCTAATATTTATATATAGGCACAAAAAAGGAGACCCTTATGGATCTCCTTATACTTTATCTTACTATGATTTACTTTATAGTAAGTGTAATCTTTTCTCCTTTCTTAACTGCTGGAACTATATAATCATCAAGCAACTTGAAGTAGTATACCTGTGAGTTAGTTACCATACCTACAGTACTATTCTTTCCTACTAAGATACAACCTAATGTATCAGATGCCTTGTTTCTTAATTAATTAGTCTTTGTGCCTCTATTTTCTTTTATTTGTTTAATAGTTTTACCTAAAAGCAACATTTCTTTATATGTAAAGGTATTGTTTCTAACGATATTACAGCTATAGCAACAAGGAACAACATTACTTTTAATATGTCCTTTACTATTGTCAATTCTATCACAACCAATATTTTTAGTATCTCCACAATAAACACACGGTTTGTGAAAAATATTATTAATCATCCAATCAATGTCAATATCACATATTTCAAACCCTTTCTTTTTATCTTTACATTTATATGTAGAAATCATTTTAGATGCTTTATTTCTTTCTTGCTGAGATTCAGGAATAGCAGTCTGAGGAATTTTTGAATTTACTTTAATTTTCTTACCAAATATTATTTCTTCAATGCTAAGGTCATTTTTATGCCTATAATACCTTAGTCTTACTGCATTATAGGGCTGATCATACTTTAAGGAAGCTTCTTTTAAAGTTAGGTGTTCTCCTCTATAATCTATGTATACTGAATTCTTTTTTCTTATATAACTTATTTGTTCATTAGTTACCCATATAAAATTATCTTTAGAGAATGGTAATGAGGTATCAACTCTATGGAAAGTACATCCTTTTTTATATGTTGGATAAACATCATTAAAGAAATTCTCAAATTTTTTCCAACTTTCTGTACTGCATCCAATTTGTTTACCTTTTTTGGAGTACATCATAGACCTCCAAGCATTAAATATGCAAGGATTTTCTTTTTTAATTATTGCATTAGGATGGTATATTCCTATATATTTATGAAGATTTTCTAACTGTTTCTTCTTTTCTTCTATAGTAAGTTTGCTTCCACTGACAAATCTGCCAATTTCATCTCTACTCATAAATAATTATTTTATTATAATATTAATTTTCTCTCCATTTTTTATTGCTGGTATAATAAAATTATCTAATAGTTTATAGTAATACTGTGTAGAGTTAGTAACAGCTCCTGTAATACTATTTTTTCCAACTGCTATACATCCTAGACTCTCGGAAGCTCTATTAAAAGGATGTATTCTAACACCCCCAAAGCCCTTTACATTAATAAGCTCTGGTATCTTACCATCATACTTTTTACCCCAAGCTCTTGAATGAAACCTATTGGAGTATGTCATCTTTACTTCATAAGTTCCTGAGGGAATAGCAGTCTGGCCATATATCTTCTTTTTATTTATCTCTTCAAGAGTCATTGATGAAGTTAAACCCCTGTCTTTATCTTCAAGAGTATTGGAAAAGAGTACTCCATTAATGTAAAGATTACCTATTGTATAGGTATCTTTCTTCCATTTTCTATCTATAACTATATTCATTATTTATCTTCTTTATTCATTGGAAAATTAGCTCTTCTTAGCTTACATGTAGTATCATAACATATAGCATCCAGTAATGAAGCTATCTGTAACTGTAGATGATTAACTTGTTCTTTAAGTTCACTATTTTCTCTCTGAAGTAACTCTATCTTCTCATTTTGTGCAGTGATTGTTTCATTAGTCATTTTCTTGTATAAATCAAATGAACTGCTCATATTCTCTATTTCTTTGGAAGATACTTCGGCATTATACTTTCTTTTAGTTAGAAAGTAGGTCAACAGAGTAGAAACTGCTCCTATTAAGGCAACTATTATTGTAGAATCCATTGCATATATCTTTATTCAATTATACTACAAAAGTAATTATTATTTATCTATGGAAAATGCACATAAGTGATTTACTAAAGTATTCTATCCAAAGTACTTAGAACCTTCATTGAAAGGCATCTTTTATCTATTTTTGCACAAAAATATCAATTATGAAGAAGTATTTTATTGTAGCATGTGTTATAGCTCTCATAGGTTTGATTGGTTCTTTAATGCACAATATACATGAAGCAAAAGTCTATGAAGATAAGTGGAAGACAGCAGTGGCTAATGTTAAAGCTTATGATGAGTTGTTGTCGGACAGCAAGAGTAAAAGCACAGCCTATGAACTTACTATTGATCAACTTAATAATGTCAAGGATTCAACAATTAGAGAACTGAATGAACTTAAGAAGAAACTCAAAATAAAAGACAAGAATCTTATATCTACACAGAATATAAAGACAGTATATAGCAAAGCAGATACAATACATTTCACTGATACTATCTTTAAGGATAAAGTATTATTAGCTGATACTATTATTGGTGATGAATGGTATAAAGCTAAAGTAACATTAAAGTACCCACATACTGTCATTATCAATCCTACATTTACAAGTGACAAAAGCATTATAGTATCTACAAAGAAAGAAACTGTAAATCCACCTAAGAAGCTCTGGATATTAAGATTGTTCCAAAAGAAGCAAACAGTACTTAAAGTAGATATTGTTGAAAAGAACCCTTATGTGCAGCAGGAGAGTAGTAGATATGTGAAAATAATAAAGCCCCATTAAATAATAAGTATATAAGTAGTTGATAATTAGAGAGATAGGAAATAAAGATTAAATAAGAAAATGAGGATATAATAAATATATAATAGAAAATATGTAGAAAATGCTGATGGAATAAAGGAAAGTATTGGGTAAGCAATAGATAGTTAAAGAGAGTTAATTAGTAAGAGATTGAAAAGATTATGGTTGCAACTATAGATATTTTTTATTATCTTTGCATTATAAACTAAAGGCTATAATAAGATGATATTGAGAGATATATGCTATACTGGTTAAAGTAATACTTTAATGCTTGACATAATATTAAATTGTCACATTTATAGTATAGGGTTACTTATGACAGGTTAGCATGGTATTCTAAGGATATTAGTACTATAAGGAAAAAGATTGTATCAGGATTACATTTAAATATAGGATAAACAATATAACTATTAAACAGATATACAAGATGATTAATAAAGCACAGGAACAAAGATGGCAGGCAGAGGATGATGCCAGAACAATGGCTAACTATCAGGAAATACTTAATGATAAGGGAAGACTTGGTAGAGCTATTAAAGTAGCTAAGAAGCAGGCAACAGACCTTAATAAAAGAGCTAATGCCATGCAGAGTGTTGCTACCTTTAAGAATGGTGGAAAGATGAACTTTAGTTCTACTGTAAGAGGCGGAGCAAAGAGTAAAGCAAGCAGAACTAGCAGTAGAGGGAGGAAGAAGTAATGAAGAATGAAAAGAAAACACTCTCTGTTATAGTAGCCAGTTCTATGAGAGAACTTGTAGACAAGTTCAATGACTATAACAAGAATACAAATAACCCTATCCTCAGTGAGGATATAGTCAATGTGATAAGAGACAATGACCAATCTATGTTCTACCTGATATATTGCAAATGATATGCAAGAAGAAAAGCCTAATTACAATGATGAGCCTGTGGAGTACTGCTCAAGATGCTACTCCTTGAAGATTAGACATGAGGATTCCATAGATGCTGATGTATGTGCAGAATGTGGCTGTACAGAGATAGCCTCTACAGACATTGGCACATGGGAGAAGCTTTATGAGCAGAGATACAAAAGAAAGTATGTTACCTGTAACCATGATCCAAGAGCCTCAATCTACTTTAAGTTTCCAATCAGTACTTTGAAAACCAAGTTGTATAATGACAACAGGTTATTGGCAACAGTGCTCCACAAGCTCTACCCTAACTTTCCAAGAGGACTTAGCAAGGAAGATGCTATCATAGTATTGTTTGATAAACTCTCCAAGGATAACAGAATGGATAGTCTAAGGATGTGCTTCTACAACTACTATAGAGTGGATAATAAACAGTAAATCAATAATATAACCATAATATTTAAAGCAATGGAAGAGAATAAAACTAAAGAGATTAGAATGAACAGTGCCAAACAGAATACCAAGGCAGATCAGCCTAAGCAGAAGCTTACCTATGAGCAGCTTAATGATGTATGCAACCAGTTATTTCAGCAGAATCAAGAGCTTAGGAAGAGTCTTCAAGAGATGAATGCAGTCAATGTGTTCAAAAGACTTGACTATCTCTTCAAGGTAGTAGAGTTGGCTTCTACCTTCAAGGATTCTGACTTTATTAACTCTTGCATGGATGAGATTAAGGAAGCTCTGACAATACCTGCTGACAATAAGGAGAATGGAAAGGAGGCCTAAGTCATGGATTCCCTTAGTGCAAACAGCAAGCAGCCTGTAAGGAAGAATGATGGGAAGAAGCTTCATAAGCCTAACAACATCATTACAGTTCCAGTGAAGGATGATTTCTTCAAGTGGTGGTGTATCTTCCTAAGACCTTTCATCAATCTTACCAATAGGGAGATAGATGTCATTGCAGAGTTTCTCAGACAGAGACATAAGCTATCCAAGATAACCAGTGATCCTGCAAGTCTTGATATACTCCTCATGAGTGATGAGACCAAGAAGAAAGTGATGGAAGCCTGCAATATTACTCAGCAGCACTTCTATGTGGTGATGAGTAACCTCAGGAAAAATCATGTGATTATAGGCAATATCCTTAATCCTCGTCTTATACCTAACATCAGGAAGGATGACAATGGCTGTTTTCAATTGATGATACTGTTTAAGGACAAATGACCTATAAGGAGATAGTTGCTAAGGTGGCAGAAGATACAGGTCTTCCTGTATTACTGGTAGACAGAACATACAAAGCCTATTGGAGAACCATCAGGGAATATGTATCTTCTCTGCCACTTAAAGAGGAACTAAGTCAAGAGGACTTTGCTAAACTGAAGCCTAACGTTAATATACCTTCATTAGGAAAGTTATATGTAAATGTTGACAGATACAATGCTATGAAAAAGAGCTATAGAATGTATCTTAACAGGGCAAACAAATAGCAAAGTAATTGCAAGGAGAATAGCAATCTGTTGAGGCATTAAAGTATAATCTGTTTGGCAGAGTTCACTAATTCTTATAGATTACATTAAAAAGTTACTATTGGAATAGAAAATATATTCTATTTTATTTGGAGAAAAGAAAAAGAAGAAATATATAAAGAAGAAAAAGAAAAGAGTTTTATGCTGCACATTAGTAAAATCAAGCCTATGTTCACTGCAATAGTGACAACGGCAAATAAGTTTGAGAAAGACTATTATCAGGATGGCATCATCATGGCCAGCAAGGGAGATTATAAGCCTTGGCAGGAGATACTGTCAGTAGGAGACTCAGTAAGAAACCTTAAGGCAGGAGACAAGGTGATGGTCAACTTTGAGAACTATGTAGTGAGGAAGTATGACAAGAACAGCATCCAGAATGATCTTGACAACAACAGGAAAGTCAGATATGCCTTTAACTTTGTGACTATGGATGGTGCTGATGGCAAGCCTATGGAATGTTTTCTGTTTAATGACAGGGATATTCTCTATAGCTTTGAAGGAGAGGAGAAAGCTGATGAAGCAGCCCCATTAAAGAGCAGTATTATACTTCCTAAGGATAAAAAGATTATTTTGTGATGGGAAAGCTTACTATGAAAGAGATAGATGACTATTTGGATGATGTACCTTTAGGTAAGAAAGCCAAGAAACAGCATCCTTTACACAGGAAGCGTAAGCCATCAAGAGAGATTGAGAAAAGATATTAATGGTAAGAGCCTGAGCCTTAGAAGTAGGGCTTGGGCTTTTATGGTATAAATAAACAGCAAATGAGACTGATAAAAATTGTAAATTATGAACTAAAAATATCTGATGAGGCTTTGCTTGTAAGACCTATCAGAAAGCTGTGGAATATGGATAGAAGCAAAGGCAAGGAGACCTTCTATAAGCAAATGTCTATACTTTACTTTGTCTATGATCCATCCAGCAACTATGCCTATATCAGTAATGAGAAGGACAGGCTTAAGGAAGTTCTTGAGCAAGAGAATATCACTGATTTCCATAATACTGCTGAGTTCAAAGAGGCAGTAGAGGCTTATAAGAAACTTGTAAGGACACCATCATCAGAGTTGCTGAATGATGTAAGGCTTACAGTAGACAAGATGAGACAGGCACTTACCAGTATAGACTTTGATGACTTGGAGGAGAAAGACAAGGTGAGTGCCATTAACACAGTAGCAGCAGTGATCAGCAAGATACCTAAGCTTGTAAAAGACTTGTCAGAAGCAGAGAAGGCAGTCACTAAGGAACTTGAAGAGCAGGGCAATGCCAGAGGTTCACAGGAGCTGACAATAGGTGATATGGGATTTTAGGCAGGCAACTTATGAAGAAAAAAGAGAATAAGAATATATGGTATACAACCATAAACATTGATATATTTGCTACATCTATTATAGTAATAGTATGTGATGACAAGGAAACCATTAAGAAAGATACTCCTGAGATAGACAGGAAATTAGGCACAGTTAATCTACTTACATCATGGGCAGATAAGACACTTAGTGATAACTTTTTATACAGTCACACAGCACAGGCACCTAATGGTTTAGGTGATGTAATAGTGTTTTTTAATGCAGAGAATCCAGGTAATGTATCTTATGAAACAATGGTACATGAGTTCCATCATGCAACATACTATTTATGTGAATTTAGAGGCATAGATGATGAGGAGACAGAAGCATATCTTCAGCAGCATTTATTTCATAAGATGCTTTGTAAGATAGATGATTGGCTTGATAAGCAAAAGAAAGTTAGTAAGAAGCCTAAGAAAAAGGCTTAAATAGTTGCAGTGTAGCCATAAATAGTTTATCTTTGCAAGAAAAAGAAGTATATGAAAAGGACACTATATACATACTTTACAGATAGAAATCAAATAGCTCAGCCAGATGCTACAAGAGTATTAGGGCCTATAGTAGCAATGCCTATACATGAGGAGGAGGATGATAGAAGCTTATTGGGCAATATGCTTCCTGAGGTAGTAGTAACAGCTAAGTACCCTCATGAGCAAAGGGTAATAGATACTATGAATGCTTCTAATGCAGAGTTTATGAGGAGACTAAGGAATAATGACAAAAGAGCTATACATAATCAAGATGGTAGTTACTCTACTCATGTGTTAGGCAGTGCAGATAATATAGTATTTCCTGCCATACAGGATGTGAATGGTGAGTTAAAAGACTATAGAGGATTACCATGGCAAAGAACTCTTGATAAGGCTATTCAGAATAATGATTATATAGAATTCCCAACAGAAGGAGATGCAAGATACTTTGGAGAGCATTATAAGAAATACTTTCCAGAGTACTTTGGTAATCAGTATGCAGATGGAGGAGAGATGAATGCTCCTAAGCATTGGAATGAGCTGTCTTTGGCTGATAAAAGTGATGCTATTGCTTCAGCAGTGAGGAATGGTGTCACTACTCTTGAAGACATAAGGAAAGCATGGAATGACTATGCTGATAGTGGTTATAGAGAAGATGATAGCTATAGAGACAATAGTGAGAATATGGGAAATACTCTTGATGGCTATGATGATGCTTATCAAGAGGAGGCACATGAATATCTTAAGGGTGGCTATAAGCCTTCAGCATCTATCAAAAACAGAATAGCCAATTGGGAGGGTAGTAGTATGCAGACCAACAGGAGCTTTGAGGCTGAGGCTAAGGACTTTTGGAATGCTATTCCTTCCAATGTAAGAAGTAAACTATCACAACAACAAGCAGATGCTCTTTATAGTTACAGCTATAATGTAGGAGCAGGTAACTTTAAGAAGAGGGTAGTACCTTCTCTTGAGAGATACTTTAATGGTAATGGCAGTGTAGAGGATGTACAGAGGCATATGTATGCCACTAAGGATAAAGATTTAAGAGGACTGGCTAAAAGAAGGGCTGTTGAAAGGGCTATGTTTGGTGGTCAGCGTGTAGAAGATGTGCCATCATTTGACTATGATTATTCAAGCAATAGTTCACCTTATGGTCATAGATTTACAGTAAATAATAACTTTCAGACTGCTGGTTATCTTGGGCCTATAGTCAATGGGAACAATGGTGAGTATAACAATAGTAGCACAAATAAGCTCAATGTATTCATGCAAGCTCTTGAGGATGAACCTAAACAGACTATAGCAGAGAGTACTTCAGAGCCAAGGTATAATGCTCTTGAGAGATTGCAGAATATCTATAGTATGTATGGCATGGATGACTATGCCCAAGAGATAGGGAAGTATAATCCTTTTGCAGCCCTGACGTTTGCAGAGGGAGGTAAGAAATCTACTGATGCAGATGGGGTTACTTCAAGCAATGGTCAATATCATGTAAATCCTGCTGACTATTGGGCTGTACTTGGAAGTGCAGAGAATAATAAACCAGTGGAAGTTACTCTTCCAGATGTAACAGTAAAGGCAGCAGACCCCAAGAACTATAGGAGCAGTTATGATCCTAATGGCTTTATGGACTTTATGAATGCAGTTACTTTGGGAGTTGGCAACAGGTTTAGTGTAAGTCAGGATGCAAGGCTCTTGAAGGATGCTTATGATGCAATCTCAGGTAATAAATCATGGGAAGATGTATTTAATTCAGCTGTATTTGGCAATAGTGGTATATTTGATAATCCTTATGCTAATATGGCATTGGATATTGTAGTGCCTACAGTTGGAGGTAACTATAGAAACATGGCAAATGTTGGTAGAGGTATTGCAAATGCAACTGCTAAAGGTGCAGTAAATATTGGCAAAAGTGTGGCAAATGCTACTAAGGATTTATCTAAATCTGCTTATAACCTTTATGACAATGGTACTCTATGGGACAGATATACTACATTTAGAGGTCGTTTTGGTAATTACAGTGATAATCCTTTTGTTAATGTATATGCAACAACTGCAAGAAGATTTGGGCTACCTGATAAAGCTAGGATACCTGCTGATGCTATGAGAAAAATGGGACAAACCTCAGGAGACTTGGTTAATATAAAAGACGGTGTTGTAGATTTTACTGGAGGAAAAGGTTGGGGTCATAAACCTCATGTAAACTTTACTTTGGATAGAGGAGTTGGAAGTCATAAAGAAGGAAACTGGGATGGAAGAGATCTGTATATTATGCCGACAGAAGATTTTATTAATCAAACATTGCCGTCTGGAAGCTTAAAATCAATAGAACCTACTGATATGTTTGCTAGTGGTGTACATGTAACAGAAGATCCTTCTAAAGTTACAGTTATATCTGGTGATATTGAAACATTGAAAAAGGCTCAAGAAGCTGGAATGCAGACACTATCAAGTCCAAAGTTAAGAAGAATGTATCAGAATGAATTAAATTCTTATAATCAAAGTATAGCAGGAAAGTCTCCATTTTTAGCTGGAATGGTGAAACCCCCTAAGAGAACATTAGGTATTGACTATGCAAGAGAAGTACAAAGGCTACAAGGGCAACGTGGAACCCCAACATTATCAGATTTTAGACTATTAGAAAATATGACAGGTCTTAAATCTGGTGTAACATCAGTAAGTGAGTATGATAAAGCTATTGATGCAATTAATCATATGTTACATGACCAAGTAGGAGTAGCAAAACAATATGTTTACCCAAATGGAAGAGCAGTTGGTTGGGACATTAATGGTATAAATTGGCAACTTAAAAATCTAAAACAGTTGCCTTACAATAATGTCTTTTATGATCCTGCAAGTTGTGTTGAATATAATTGGAGACACGCTAATGGACTAGAATAAATTATTTATTAAATATGAAAACCAAGATGAATAAAGGGAAGTAATGCACCATCCCTTATAGTAATAAAAGCATAGATATGGACACATCATGGATAATAACCCAAGTAACTAGCTATATTATGGTCAAACTTTAATTCAAGTACAAGAAAATGACTCCTACTAAGAGATTACAGATAATTCAATATGTAGCAGAACTTCAGCATGTAGATGTAGAATGTATTCTTCAAGACTGTGTTCTTGATGAGTTGAAATATGCTAATATGAAAGCAGCTTTTCTTTCAGTTTCAAGAGAACCTGAGATTAGTAAGATTCTTAATGCATATAATATAACAGAGGACAACTTATCTGACAGAGAAAGAAGATATATACAGCGTATAATTTCTTTTGGGAATGGAAGAGGAATAATAGATCACTATGATCTCAATGATAGTGTATCTTACATTGGTGAGTACTATGATGGTGAGCCTACTACTAAGTATAGACAGAAAGGTAGATATGAAATTAATCCTATTAAAATAGAGGATATTGATTCTACTTTTCAAGAGTAATGTTAAATATGACAAAATGCTTGTAGACATAGCTGTTTATAAAACTACTTTCTTTCCTAAGAAATGCTTATGATTTTATTTTAGTCATTGGTAGTTTTACTGGGTTATTTTATCTTTGTGCAGAATAACTGTAATAAAGGACTGTTTTGAACCCAATAATAAAGAGATATATTAAGGAACTGAAGCATAATTCAAGGTGCTGTATGTGTGGAGAGTCTGATGACTGCTGCTTAGAGTTTCATCATGTAAATAAGGAAAGCAAGTGCTTTAGTATAGGAAAGATACCACATACGGCAACTCTTGAAGATGTAAAGAAAGAATTGGCAAAGACTATCTGTGTTTGTGCTAATTGTCACAGGAAGATACATAATGGAGTACTGAGCTGTACTGAAAGTAAGATTATAGCTTAATAATTATTCTCTTCTTGAGAAATGCTAAGCAAGATTGTTAGGGTGTAGGATAATATAGCTATTATTGATACCTTTGCATCAGACAATAGAAAGTTTATCCGATTGTTGATAAATGTTTTAGGGATTGTTGATTGGTTGGTTTTTAGTTTTTAATAGGTAAGTCCAAGGCGGTGAGGGCTTACCTATTTTTTATTTACTATAGATAGGACTAATAGGATATATAGATACTATATAGGCTATAGAAATATAGAAAATACTCTATGTCAAAGGTTTAGGAAGTCTAAGAAAATTTATTATATATACAGAGAACTTTACTTTTACTACTATCTTTGTAAGCAAAAAAGATGATATATGGCATACAGTGAAATAGGAGGTTTTCCTCCTCAGCAACTATCATATAACAGAAAGAAGAGAGCATGGAGAAAAAAGTGCGTGGACTTCGGGGATAATAATAGCATACTCAACTACCATTTGGCAAGAAAGAGTGTCTATCAGATGAAGATAGACTATGACCTTATCAATGGTACTATACACATGGAGGATATGAAGAGATATGTCAATCCTTATGATCTTGATGCCAGTTTTATTCCAGATAGTGTACAACATTATCCTATCATCAACTCAAAGCTTGAAGTACTCAGAGGTGAGGAGACATATAGAGTGTTTGACTATAGGGTAGTAGTTACTAATCCCAATGCTATATCTGAGATGGAAGAGGCTAAAAACAAGCAGGTTAATGAGAAACTTCAGGCACTTATCTCTGATGAGCAGCAAGATGAAAATCAGTTTAACAGAGAGCTTGAGAACCTGTCTGATTACTTCCAATATGAGTACCAAGATAAAAGAGAGCAGAGGGCTAATGAACTGCTTAATCATTATGTAAGAGAGCTTAGCATTGATCAACTGTTTAACAAGGGATTTGTAGATGCCTATACAGTAGGAGAGGAGATATATCAGTGTGATATTGTTGGTGGAGAACCAACAGTAACCAAGCTTGACCCTATGAAGGTAAGGATTATCAAGAGTGGTTCATCCAATAAGGTAGAAGATGCAGATATGATAGTACTTGAAGATTATTGGTCTCCAGGCAAGGTTATTGATACTTTCTATGATCAGTTGCAAGACAAGGATATAAAGGCTATAGAGGAAGGCACAGGCAATGGTCTTTATGGTGCTGTTGATAGTATGGATAATGTAGACCCAAGATATGGCTTTATACCAAGGATAGATGTAGATGGAGTTGTAGATAATAGTATAGACCCTTATGCACTGTTTGATAATACCTATAATTATAGTCTATTACCATATGATCCTAATGGTAATGTAAGAGTGCTTAGGGTATATTGGAAATCAAGAAGAAAAATAAAGAAAGTAAAGAGCTATGATCCAGAGACAGGTGAAGAGCAGTTTAACTTCTACCCAGAGAACTATATTATTGATGAGACTCTTGGTGAAGAAGAGCAGACTTTCTGGGTTAATGAAGCATGGGAAGGTACTAAGATAGGTAAAGACATCTATGTAAATATGAGGCCAAGACCTGTGCAGTATAACAGGCTTAGTAACCCAAGCAGATGCCACTTTGGAATAGTAGGAAGTATCTACAATATCAACAGTGATGAGCCTTATAGCTTGATAGACAGAGTTAAGCCTTATGCCTATCTTTATGATATTATCCATGATAAACTTAATAAAGAGATAGCCAAAAATCCAGGTAAGATTATAAGACTTGACTTTGCCAAAGTGCCAAAGGGATGGGATATAGACAAATGGCTGTATTACATGAAAGTAAATGGTATAGCAGTAGAGGATAGCTTTAAAGAAGGTAATGTAGGTATGGCAACTGGCAAGCTTGCAGGAGCCATGAATAATGCCTCTTCAGGAGTTATTGACGCTACTTTAGGCAATGATATTCAAGGATATATCAATCTACTTGCATGGATAGATACTCAGATAGGTCAGATGATAGGCATCTCTAAACAGAGAGAAGGCCAGATCAGTAATAGAGAAACAGTTGGTGGTGTTGAGAGAGCCACCTTGCAAAGCTCAGCTATTACTAAGTGGCTGTTCTTTATCCATGATGATGTTAAGAAGAGAGTGCTTGAGTGCTTACTTGAGACAGCCAAAATAGCCATGAGAGGAAGAAAAGAGAAGTTTAACTATATTACCTCAGATGGTGCCAAGAAACTTGTTGAGATAGATGGTGATGAGTTCTCAGAGAATGACTATGGCTTAGTAGTTGACAATAGCAATGGTATACAGGAACTTAATCAGAAACTTGATACTCTTGCACAAGCAGCTCTTCAGAATCAAGCACTGAACTTCTCAACTATCATGAAGCTATATACAACAACAAGCTTGCAGGATAAGCAGAGAATGATAGAGATTTATGAGAAGAGAGCTAAGGAGGAAGCACAACAACAGCAACAGCAACAATATCAGCTTCAGCAGCAGCAAATACAACAGAATGCTCAGATAGAAGAGGCTAAGATGAAACAGGAGTATCAGATGAATAGTGATAATAATGAGACTAAGCTGCTTGTAAGTCAGATTAATAGTCAGGCAGAAAGTCAGAGATATGCACTTATGAATCAAGGCACTGTTGCAGACAATGATCAAAAGGAAAGAAAGCTTAATGAGCAGGTAAGACAGTTTGATGAAAGGATGAAACAACAGTCAGACAAACTTAACTTTGACATTAAGAAGCATGATGATGAGGTAAGGCTAAAGGAGCAGCAGATGAGGCAGAAGAACAGTAAATAGTTTATATGACAACTGCTCAGCAGTTGCTTACTGAACCAAGCCGATGCTTTATTAATCAAAATGCCTATAAGTGAAGTATTTAGAAAGCCTTAAGATAGTAATTAAATCATGGATGAAACATATAGTAATTACTATCTTTGTAGCATAAAATAACATGATATGAGTAAAGAGATAAAGACATATTTCAGTGAGGCAATGATTAAGGATAAGCCTAAGAAGAAACTTAGACTTATCATTAATGATGGTGCTGTCACTACAAGAAAACTTGCTAATGAAGCTGTTACAGAAGAAAAGCTTGCTGAAAACTCTGTGTCCACTGATAAAATAAAAGACCATAATGTTACATGGGATAAGCTTACTCCAGAGGCACAGAAAGTTATAGAGGCTGGTACTGGTGTAGATGGTAATCTTGTACATGATATGGAACAATGGAATAATAGAATTGCTGCTCTTGAAAGTGATAAACTTACTTCTAAGGTTGTAATTTATGCTTCTGATGTTGTTGGATACACTTCTAATAATTCATCTAGTCTTATAACAATTCAATTACAAAATGCGAATGGCATTATTTCTAAAGATGCTAATTACACACATAAGCACTTGTATTATAATATTAATAACAAGGGTGAAGTTGATGTTCAAGATGATAATGTAGATATAAAATATAAATATGATTCTCCTGCACAAGTAAATATTGAAGCAAGAGGGACAGCAACATATAAAGGAGTTCCTATTACATTTCCAGTAGTTCGTAAGACTATTTTTGCAGTTTTACCATCTTATATCGGATATATAGAAGATTATAATAGTTGGAATAATACAGGTACTGAATTATTTAAACATAGTTTTAATGGACAATACAATGTTTTTAATCCTTATGATTTAGCTTATTTAGTTATAGCTATTCCTAAGAATGGAATGGTTCTTCCTATTAACAGTATTATTCAAAAAGGAACACTTGATGCAGTGCAACAGTATGATGTTATAGATAAAGGTAATTATACATTATATGTATGTAGAACAAAGCATAATAGGGGTATTTATACGTTTGCTGTTAGTTAATATATATATTAAATAACTGAATTTGTATTGCTTATTAAAAACAAATACATTATATTTGTGACATGAATAAAGATAAAAGAAATAATATAAAATTACTTGGTACTCTTAATAATGCAGATGAAAGTGGTATCATAGCTAATGCAAA